>LNFM01004162.1_pt1 | contig 88375 bp, 84 predicted proteins | sample 596031 | NCBI WGS metagenome assembly LNFM01 (sample SAMN04254537, study PRJNA301005) | activated carbon metagenome | isolation source: dual media filters at the Ann Arbor, Michigan drinking water treatment plant | place: USA: Ann Arbor | reverse complement strand
GTCCATTCGGTTCTCCGCGAATCGCTGGTGGTTTGGCGACTTCAGAGTTTCCGGTCCGGGCCGAATGGACAACCTCCTGAAAGCCCACACCTAGATGTGCAAATCATTCACGCTCCTTTTTTCGGCGAGTTGTTCAAAGGAGCGTTTCCTATCTCCACGACCGCAACCGTAGCCAGAATCAGGTTTGACAATCTCTTTATCCCCTTGAGCTGGCTGTACATAACATCGCTGGCGACGTTTGGAGCGGCAATCTTGCGTAGCCTGGGCCCTCTTCTGAAGAAATTCAGAAAACACGCCCTCATTTGCTTGGTACAACTGCCTTTGCTGTTTTTTTGCGAACTTCTTTTTCCAAGAGGTCGATTATTTCGGAGCAAGCAGCCTTAAGAGGTACGTCATACAAGGCAATCTCTGGGGCTATTTTGGCTTGTTTTGTATCCTTCCATCTCTTGGGATCTTCTTAGCTGCCGAATTACCCGAAGAAAGATGATAAACAATGGTCGCGAGCTAGAAGGGGGAGACGCAAGCGTCCACATCCGAAGATATTAAGACTATTGACGCGATAGCCGCGGTCGGCGCGCCGCTATCGATGCCAATAGCAGCGTACTCCTGCAAAATCAGATCGTGTGGATGGATCGTGGAGCGCCGACGAGCGCGGTAGCCGTTGACGCTAACCGACCTGGACTACCCGCGCGCGACGCGCTGGCGGGAGCCCGGCCGATAGGCGAGGCGGGTGTGTCCTCGGCAATAAGGCATGCCCTTGAGCGGCGTGTTGCCGCAGAAACAGAAGTCTTCCGCCCCGGGCGTGCTGATCGGCCAGCGGCATCGCTCCTGGTTCAGTTCGAACAGCGAGCAGCGATGCTCGCTCACAACCGCGGCGTCATCGGCGGGATCCTTCTCGCGGTAGACGACCCGCAGCATCTCGTACTGACGTCGCGGGCCTGGCTTCGGGCGGCGCTCCTTCGCGGGCCGGTTCGGCGGCGGTTCGTCGCCGGTGGTTTCGCGCGTCAAACGCAGGCGGGAGAGTTTGCCGATCACGGCGTTGCGGCTGACCCCGATGCTGGCCGCAATCTCGCGACAGGACAGGCCGGCTTCGAAATGGCTTTTCAGGAGGTCGATGCGTGCGGTGGTCCAGGTCGGTGCATTCGCGAACATGTTGGCAGTCCCCGCTGTTGGTGAACCGCCGCGCGTCGATGCTTCCCGTCAGGACGTCCTGCCGTTGTCGCGGATGGCCAGCAGCCCGTCCTTGATGGCGAGCCGAATGCCTTCCTCGATCAGGGTCTTTGCGACGCCGGGAACGCTGGTGCCGTGGGTGCCCTGTCGCACCAGCTTCTCGAGATAGCTGATGGTCGAGAGCGCCAACGTGACTGGAACGCGGTCGGTTTCGGCTTTCTCAGTAGCCATGGGAAACGCTAACTCTAATTCGGTGTACTTTAAAGTAACTATTTAGAGTCTATTAAGGGTTGAAACTGGAGTCAATTGCTGATTCGCGTCCGATGGGTGCGCGGCGGCGGCCGTGCAGGGCTCGGCGCACGGCCACGGTGCGCGTTTACCCGTGCACGATCGCCTTCTCGATCATGCAGTGAATGCCCTTGGAGCCGTTCACCGTCTGCGTGACGCGCAAATCCGCGGCTAGGCTGCAGAGCGTGTAGGCATCCTCGCGTGACAGGTTGCGCTTTTCGCCGAGCAGCACGATCATGTCGCGCAGCGCCCGCACCACGCATTGATCGAGGTCGGGATCCATCGCCATCGTCATGTAATGATCCGGCGTTTCGGCGCGGGGATAGTCGAGCCGCAGATCCTTGCGCAGCGTCAGCCTGAAGCGGCCCTGCAGCGCGGTCTCGATCGCGGTGACGCAGACCTCGCCGTCGCCCTGCACGCCGTGGCCGTCGCCGCACGAGAACAGCGCGCCCGGCACGAACACCGGCAGATAGAGCTTGGCGCCGGGGACCAGTTCCTTGTTGTCGAGATTGCCGCCCATCGCGCGCGGGATTAGCGAGGTGATGCGGCCCCAGGCCGGCGGCGGCGCCACGCCCATGACGCCGAAGAACGGCTTGAGCGGCAGGTCGAGCCCCCAGGGCATCCGGCCGACCATGCGCTCGCGATCGAGCGGAATGTTCAGCAGGCGGAACTCATGGAAATCGTCGGGCAGGGTACCGGCCAGCGGCCGGATCATGTTCCAGCCCCAGTCCTGCCGCAGCTGGACGTCGAGGATCTCGACCTCGAGCACGTCGCCGGGTTCGGCGCCTTGCACCGCGATCGGCCCGGTCAGGATGTGGCCCGGCAGCATCCGCTCATTCTTCGCATGAACCTCGGCGAGTTCGGGCGGCACGTGAAACCGGCTCTTGTCCGGCATCATCTCCGGACCACCGCTGATGGTGTCGACAGTCACCTCGTCGCCGCTGGCAATGGTGAGGACGGGTTTCAGCTTCGCTTCGAAAAAACCCCAGTGGCAGGTCTCGGGGCTGGAATGCAGATGATGATGCGTCATGGAGGAGGGCTTTCCCGTCGGTTCTATCGACTTCAGTCGTCGTTGCCGGGCAGTAGCGCGAAGCGCGTCTTCGCGCTAGATGACCCGGCCATCCATCTTCGTTTGAAGCGTGCACATTACGAAGAGAGATGGATAGGCGGGTCAAGCCCGCGTATGACGGATGGCGTGATTGGCGCGGCGCCTTGCGCCCCTGGGGGTACTCGCTTGTTTTTTCTGCTGTCCAAGACCCTCGGCATCATCCTGCTGCCGACCAATTTGCTGGTCGGACTAGGCCTCGCCGGCGCGCTGCTGCTGGCCACGCGGTTTGCATCCGCCGGCCGCAGGCTGATGGTGGCTGCGACCGTATGGCTGGCGCTGTGCGCCTGGTCTCCGCTCGGCAAGCTGCTGCTCTATCCGCTCGAGGCGCGCTTTCCGCCATGGGATGCGGCGAACGGCGCGCCTGATGGCATCATCGTCCTTGGCGGACCGATCGACGCCGATCTTTCGCTCGCGCACGGCAGACCCGTCGTCGGCGCGGCGGGCGACCGCATCGTTGCGGCCGCCGTGCTGGCCCATCGCTATCCCAACGCGCGCGTCGTGTATTCCGGCGGCAGCGCCAACCTGGTGTTCAACGATGCCAGGGAAGCCGACTACGCGGCCGAGCTGTTCGAAGGCCTGGGCATCGCCAAAGCGCGGTTGCTGATCGAGCGCCGCGCGCGAAACACCCTGGAAAACGCCGAACTCGCCAAAGCGCTGGCCGCTCCCAAACCGGGCGAGCGATGGCTGCTGGTGACGTCGGCCTTTCACATGCCGCGATCGGTAGGCTTGTTTCGCAACGCCGGCTTCGATGTGGAAGCCTATCCCGTGGACTGGAGGCTCGGCGCGCGCGCCGACCTCCTGACGTTCTCCACCGTTGCCGCTGACGGATTGGTGCGCTCCGACCTTGCGGTGCGCGAATGGATGGGCCTGATGGCCTATCGAACCACCGGCAAGATTGACGATTTGCTGCCGGGGCCGGCTCCGAAGGCGAAGCAGCTGTCGCAACGTTGAAACAAACGGGCTAGAATTGCGTGAACCGGCGCGCGACGTCCTGGCCCGCCGATCTGGGAGTTACGCCAATGCAACAGCAAACGCCGCCGGAACAGCTGGATTTGGCCGGCATGGTGGCCGATCTGAACGGCCTGCTCCGGCTGAAAACCACCGTGATCGGCATGAAGATGTTCGCCACCGTGGAAGAAATGACGGCGATCCCGAAGATCCGGCGGCCCACCGCGGTTCACACCACGGACCAGATCGTCAGCATGGCCTCGCGGCTGGGCTGGACCGTCGGCATCACCTCGGACGATCTCGTCGGCGCGCAGTGCCGCGCCGTGATCGGGCTCGCGCCAAGGGACGAGAAGTTTCTCGAGGGCACGAATTACGTCGGCGTCTGGCATGGAACGCCTGACGACGCGCGCAAGCGCCAGGAGGCGCTGGATGTCGTGCCCTACGGAAACTACCAGGCGCTGGCGGTGAGCCCGCTGTCGAGCGGCCGGCTCGATCCGCCGGACATCTGCCTCGTCTATGCGACGCCCGGACAGATGATCATTCTCATCAACGGGCTGCAGTATACCGGCTACAAGAAGTTCGAATGGGGCGTGGTCGGCGAGACCGCCTGCGCCGATTCATGGGGGCGGGCGCTCAAGACCGGCGAGCCCAGCCTGTCGCTGCCGTGCTTTGCCGAGCGCCGCTATGGCGGCGTGCCCGACGAGGAGATGCTCATGGCGCTGCAGCCCGCGCATCTCGCCAAGGCGATCACGGGCATGAAGCAGTTGGCCAAGAACGGCCTGCGCTATCCGATCGCGCCCTATGGCATCCAGGCGGATGTGCGCGCCGGCATGGGCGTCTCCTACGCCAAGAAATAAGCTCAACCGCCATTGCGAGGAGCACTTGCGACGAAGCAATCCATCTTGTTGCACGCCGCACCAATTGATTGCTTCGCTTCGCTCGCAATGACGGAAAATGCCAACCGCCGTCTCAGGGAATGCGAATATGTCCTCGTCGAAATTCGACATCGTCGTCTATGGCGCCACCGGCTTTACCGGCCAGCTCGTCGCCGAGTATCTCGCCGCGCGTTACAAGGGCGACGGCAGCCTGCAATGGGCGATGGCCGGACGCAGCAAGGACAAGCTCGCCGCGGTGCGCGACGCGATTGGCGCGCCGGCCGACATCGCCTTGATCGTCGCCGATGGCGGTGATCCCGCCTCGCTGAAAGCGATGGTCGCCCAGGCCAAATCGATTATCTCGACCGTCGGCCCGTACCAGCTTTATGGCTCGGAATTGGTCGCGGCCTGCGTGGCGGCGGGAACCGACTATTTCGACCTCTGCGGCGAACCCTTGTGGATGCGGCAGATGATCGAGACCCATGAGGCCGCCGCCAAGGCGAGTGGCGCCCGCATCGTGTTCTCCTGCGGTTTCGATTCGCTGCCGTTCGAACTCGGCGTGCTCTACGTGCAGGAGGAGGCGAAGAAGGCGTTCGGCGCGCCGGCGAACCGCGTCAAGGGCCGCGTCCGCGCCATGAAGGGGACGTTCTCCGGCGGCACCGCGGCCAGCATGAAGGCGACCTTCGTGGCGACGGCGCGAGATCTCAGCCTGGTCGCGGTATTGAGGAATCCGTTCGCGCTGACGCCGGGCTTTGAGGGGCCGAAGCAGCCGCCGGGCAACAAGCCGGTGTTCGACGAGGAGCTCAAATCCTGGACCGCGCCGTTCGTGATGGCGACCATCAACACCCGCAACGTGCACCGCTCGAATGTCCTGATGGGCTTTCCCTACGGCCGGGATTTTGTCTACGACGAGATGATGCTGACTGGACCAGGCGAGAAGGGCGAGGAAGCCGCCAGGCGCGTCGCGGCCGCGATCAATGCGGAGAAGATGGGACCGACCAACGGCCCGAAGCCCGGCGAGGGGCCGTCGAAAGAGGAACGGGAGAACGGCATGTATGATCTCCTGTTCGTCGCCGTCGCGCCCGACGGCCGTCAGGCCCGCGCAGCCGTCAAGGGCGACCGCGATCCCGGCTATGGCTCGACCTCCAAGATGATCGCGGAATGCGCGCTCTGCCTGTTGCGCGACACGCCGGAGGTTGCCGCGGGGATCTGGACCCCGGGCGCCGCCATGGGCGACCAACTGATCAAGCGGCTGGTCGACAACGCCGGCCTGACGTTTGCAGTGGAGAAGTAGTCTCTTCACCTCGCCCCGCAAGCGGGGCGAGGTGGGTTGAACGTTCGCGTCGGATCAAGCCGACACAGGCGCCGCGAGCGCCTGATCCGTCGCCGCCCGGTAGCACTGTGCCGCCGCGAACAGGCCCCACATCACGCCCAGCATCAACCAGAAGTGCCGCCAGTGGTCGGTGTCGATCACCAGACTCATGCCGACCGTGCCGAGAAACGCCGCGAAGATGGCGAGATAGGCGCGCTGCCAGGGCACCCTGACAAACGCGTGGCGGAATCCCATGATCATGGTGACGAATATCAGCGCGGGATAGCAGACGCCGGCGAGCCAGCCGCCCGACATGAAGGCGTTCAGATAGGAATTGTGGGTGTCCTCGGGGAAGTAGCGGTTGAACTGCAGCGGACCGATCCCGAACGGCAGGTCCAGCGCCATTTCCGCGCCGAGGATATGCCGTCCGAACCGGCCGAAGCGACCGGCGTCGTAACTCTGGCCGAGACTGGCGCGCTGTTCGAACATCTCGCTGATGGAATCGAACGACAGCAACACGCCGATCAGCATCGCCACGGTCACGACCGCTATCACCGTCATGACGATGATGCGCGAGCGTTGCGCGCGCGAGGGGCTGGTGAGCACCATCAACGCCAGCATGAAGGCCGAGGTGATGACGAGCGCGCCCCATGCGGCGCGCGAAAACGCCAGCAGGATCGCCAGCGTCATGATGCCGAGCGCGATGCTGCTGCGGAGCGATCTTCCGATGCGATCGGAAACCACGCTTTGCAGCGCCAGCAACGCCGGAAGGGTCAGGTAGGCCCCGAGCACGTTGGGGTCCTTGAAGGTGCCGCGCGCGCGTCCATACAGCGTCAGCAGGTCATAGCCGCCGGGCACGAGGTTGAAGTAGCCGGCGATCGCCGCGGTCGCCGCGATCAGGCCGCCCGCGACCAGGCCGCGCCGGAGCATGTCGAGCCGGGCTTCGGTGTCTTCGGACATTACCATGGCGAAGAAGATCACGGTGACCGCCATGTACCAGGAGGTCGCGACCCAGCCGGCGACCCCGGGGCTGTCCATCACCTGGACGGCGGCGATCGAATAGCCGACGTTGATGAGGAACAGCAGCAGCAGGAGTGGTATGAAGACCAGCCGGAGCCGCAGACCGGTGGCAAAGAACAGGATGGTCGCGGCCAGCGTCGCCAGCTCGTAGGGGCTGGGCTCGATGAACACGATCGCGCCGGAGGCGCCGACCAGCCACACCAGCGCGCGCTGCAGCGCCAGCACGCCGGGCGCGGCCGTCATGGACGGCAGGGAATTTCCGGCTGTGGCCGCATACGCCATTCGATACTCACGCACTCACACACTCACACAACTCTACGCCCTTATCGTCATTGCGAGCAGCGAAGCGACGAAGCAATCCAGCTTCTTTCTTTGCGCAGCAAGATGGATTGCTCCGCGGAGTTTACCATCGGGCGCGCATTCGCGCGACCCGGTGGCTCGCAATGACGTTGCGGGCATCTCGGGTTTACTTAGTAGGCGTTCTCGTTCTTCGTCATCAGCGCCAGTGGCGTCTTGAGGAGAATGTAGAGATCGAACAGCACCGACCAATTCTCGATGTAATAGAGATCGAATTCGACGCGCTTCTGGATCTTTTCCTCGCTGTCGACTTCGCCGCGCCAGCCGTTGATCTGGGCCCAGCCGGTGATGCCCGGCTTGACGCGGTGGCGCGCGAAATATCCGTCGACGGCTTCGTCGAACAGCTGGCTCTGCAGTTTACCTTGCACCGCGTGCGGGCGCGGGCCGACCAGCGAGAGATTGCCCTTGAACACGACATTGAAGAGTTGCGGCAGCTCGTCGAGGCTGCTCTTGCGGATGAAGCGCCCGACCCGGGTGACCCGGCTGTCGTTCCGGGTCACGACCCTGGTGGCGAGCGGATCGGCCTGGTCGTGGTACAGCGAGCGAAACTTGAAGACGTCGATGCGCTCGTTGTTGAAGCCGAACCGTTTCTGGCGAAACAGCACTGGACCCGGGCTGTCGAGCTTGATCGCCAGCGCGACCAGCGCCATCACCGGCAGCGCCGCGAGCAGGATAAAGGCGCCGACGACGCGGTCGAACAGCCATTTCATCACCAGGTCCCAGTCGGTGATCGGCGCCTCGAACACGTCCAGCGTCGGCACCTCGCCGAGATAGGAATAGGAGCGGGGGCGGAACCGCAGCTTGTTGGTATGGGCCGACAAGCGGATGTCGACCGGCAGCACCCACAGCTTCTTCAGCATTTCGAGGATCCGCGTCTCCGCCGAAATCGGCAGCGCGAACAGCACGAGGTCGATCCGGGTGCGGCGGGCGAATTCGACGATGTCGTCGACCTTGCCGAGCTTCGGGCTGCCGGCGCAGGTATCGAGCGCGCGGCTGTCGTTGCGGTCGTCGAACACGCCGAGGATGTCGAGATCGGAATCCTCCTGGGCCTTGAGCGCCTCGATCAGCTGCTCGCCGCTCTGGTCAGAGCCGACGATGATGGTGCGGCGGTCGAGCCGGCCGTCGCGGGCCCAGCCGCGAACCACCGCCCGCAGGAAGACCCGTTCGGCGATCAGCGCGGCGAGGCCGACGAAGAAGAAGGCCGACAGCCACAGCCGCGATATTTCGCCGCCGAGCTTGGCGAAGAACGAGGCGCCGATGAACAGCAGGAACACGAAGGCCCAGGCCGAGATCATTCGCGTCATCTGCCGCAGCTGGCCGCGAAACACCTGGACCTGGTAGATGTCGGCGGCCTGGAAGCAGATCACGGCGGCGGCGGTCATGCCGAAGATCGCTGCGACATATTCCCAGTAGAAGCCGCTGATCGGCACCACATAGCCGGCATAGATCGCGATGCCGACCACACTGAGCAGCACGAAATCGGCCAGCCGCACCGCGCCCGCGATCACGATCGGCGAATAGGCCCGCCGGACTTTCTGGTTGGCGACGGCAAGCGCGGCCTGCGACAGCCGGCGGCGCCGTTCGACCGGCGGGCGATCCGCTGTGGCAGTCGCCGCAGCGGAGGCCGCGGCATCGAGCATGGGGCGTGCGTTGATCGGTTCCACTTTAGTCCAGGTCCGCTAATTAAAGTCCGCTAGTTCAAGCCCGTTGTTGCACAGGCATCTAGGCATGCGCGCGCCGTGGCGGAATTCCCCAGCCTTGGAATAAAGGACAAATCGGAAGAAACGGTTAGCGCCGGTAAGGAATGGTTAAGAAAAGGTACCCTTGAGCAGCAGCTCACGGTTGGTACCTGAGCGATAAGACGGCGACTGAGCGATATGGCGCTGAAGGCGGGAGGCGCACCTCGACCCGTAGCTGTGTCGGTGGCATCGCGGCGCATCCGTGATTTTACGGTCCCGGGGAACCTGGCTTACGGTCCGGCCACCAGATTCACCCTAGCGAGGGCACTTGAATCAATATCAGGACATACTAAATTAGTAAGTGCTAATTATTGATCGAATGAGCGTCGCTGGCCCATGATGGAACTTCCCGTCGGCATCTCGACAACGGTCTCGGGCGGAGTTGTTGGCCTGGTGCTAGGGCTTGTCGGGGGCGGCGGTTCTATTCTCGCAGTTCCTCTTCTGGTTTACGCTGTCGGGGTAACCTCGCCACATGTGGCAATCGGCACAAGTGCCGTTGCGGTCTCCCTGAGCGCACTCGGCAACGTGGTGAGCCATGCCCGCGCCGGAAATGTGAAATGGCGCTGTGCGGCCGTCTTTGCATCAGCCGGCGTGTTCGGGGCGGTTGGGGGCTCCACTGTGGCCAAAGCGCTCGATGGGCAGAAACTCTTGGTCCTGTTCGGCGCGCTGATGATCCTGGTGGGCATTACCATGCTGCGCAAACGGAGTACGGCGGGGAATCCGGAGGTGCGATTGTCGATGACGACAGCGCGCGGGCTTTTGCCGTTGCTGCTGAGCATCGGTTTTGCGGTCGGACTTTTGTCGGGTTTCTTCGGAATTGGAGGCGGCTTCCTGATCGTGCCGGGCCTCATGCTTGCGACCGGGATGCCCCTGACGATGGCGATTGGCACGTCCCTCGTTGCCGTCGCGGCGTTCGGGGCGGCAACTGCAGCGAGCTATGCCGTCTCCGGGATGATCGACTGGCCGATTGCCAGCCTGTTCGTTCTCGGCGGCCTGGTTGGCGGCATAGCCGGCGTCGCGTTCGGAAAAGCGCTCGCAGCAAGGAAGCAGGCACTCAATCTGACGTTCGCTGGCCTGGTCATTCTGGTCGGCCTCTACGTCGTCGTGCGCGGAACGGCGACGCTGGTCGCGGCTTGAAAAAATCCCCTAACTCGGGAAGGACGGTTGCATAATGAAGTCTGAGTTGCAGGGGTTTCCAATTGTCCAGGGGTTCTTCGACAAACGCACCTTCAGCGTGCAGTACGTTGTCGCGGATCCCGAGACGCGGCACTGCGCTATCATCGACCCCGTTCTCGATTTTGATGAAAAGTCCGGCTCAACAGCCACGTGGTCGGCCGATGAGCTACTCGATCATGTGCGGAAGGAGGGCTACAGGCTCAAATGGATTCTCGACACACATCCGCACGCCGACCATTTCTCGGCAGCGGCCTATCTCAAGGGCAAAACGGGCGTCCCGACTGCGATCGGCGAAAAGGTCGTCGAAGTGCAGAAGCTCTGGAAAGAAATCTACAATTACCCCGACACTTTCCCGACCGACGGCTCGCAATGGGACAAGCTGTTCGTCGACGGCGAGCGGTTCAAGATCGGCAGTTGTGATGTCGAGGTGATGTTTACGCCGGGGCATACGCTTGCCTCGATCGCCTACGGTGTCGGAGATGCAATCTTCGTTCATGATACCCTGTTCCAACCAGACTTCGGAACGGCACGCGCCGATTTTCCGGGCGGGGATGCGCACGCACTTTGGAGAAGTATCCAGAGAATTCTTGCGTTGCCAGATGACACCAGGGTCTTCACCGGACACGACTACCTACCGGGCGGGCGCGAACCCGCCTGGGAAAGTACGGTGGGACAGCAGAAATCTGAAAACATTCACCTCAAAGAGGCGAAGACCGAAGCTGAGTTCGTGGCGCTTCGGCAGGCTCGTGACCGAAAACTGCCTATGCCGAAACTGATATTGCAATCGCTGCAAGTGAACATTCGAGGCGGCAGGCTGCCCGATCCGGAGTCGAACGGCCAGCGCTATCTCAAAATCCCCCTTGGAGCGCTCGAAGGCGTGCCTTGGAATGAAGGAGTACCACCATGAACATTAAGAGCGCAAAAGAACTCGTCGCCGCGGCTACAGCGGAGGTCGAGAAGCTTTCGAACAGCCCAACCCATGTCAAGCCGTTGAGCAGCGGCAAGCGGCGGGTGCTCTATTGTGCTTCCGGCAACCGGTCAGCGCTGGCTACAAAGACGTTCAAGAGCATTGGTATCGCCAACGTCTCGCATGTAGCCGGCGGCTTTCCCGCGACGCAAAAGGGGGGCGGCGAAACCGAAAGCGCGGCGTGGGTCGGATCGTGACGTACTAGCGCAATCGAACAGAAGGACCCAAGACAATGATGGACGGTACAGGCGGAGGAATGATGTTTGGCATGGGCCTCACATGGATAGTCATCATCGTGGTGCTGGTGTTGGCAGGTGCGGCGCTCGCCAAGTACCTGTCCTCTGGTCGATAAACGAGAGCGTTAGCCGGCCTTCGCTCGGCCCATTCATTTCAAGGATTGAAGAGTGACACTGATTGCGCCATTGCAGCGGTTCCTGAAAAGAAACGGCCGTTTCTCGGATCCTATTTTTCGCGTTAGCCTCAGCCTCATTTTCGTCATTGGCGGGCTTGGACATTTCGTGGAGCATCGTCAGATGCTTGAGCGGATAGCCGAATCGCCGTGGGCAAATGCGATCAACATGATCGGCAATCCATCTGTTTTGCTCTGGGTTTCCGGCGCCATTTTCGTTCCGGCGGGCCTCGCGCTTGCCGCGGGATTTTTGACTCAGCTGTCATCTGTTGTACTCTTCGTCACGCTCGTGCCGATTACGATTACAATGCACGTGGCTCCGGGCCACGCCGGGCCGTTGTTCAAGAATATAGCTATCCTTGGCGCGTTGATTCATTTCGTCTTTAACGGATCGGGTGCGGTTGCAATCGACCGGGCGTTAGCCTTAACCATCGAACCCACTAAAGGAGTGCTAAGAATCGTCCGAAGGCGAGCTAGGAAATAGCTCTCAGTAGCGGCTGAAGTCATCACGACGGCCGTGTGCTGCCGCCGACTAGACCGCGGCTGGGGCGGCGTGCTTTCGTTCGACCCGAGCCATTCGCGATGTTCGCGATGTCAGTGAACCATAGCTGTCGAATGGCGTTAACACTAAAGCTAGCCCGCATATTCTATCGCGCCTTGGAGAAACGCTCATGAGCTACCATTTTTCTAAGACCGTCGATTTGCCGATGGAAGCCGCCGTTTCTGTGACTACCGAAGCCTTGAAGGAACATGGTTTTGGTGTGCTCACCGAGATTGATGTGCAGCAAACACTAAAGAAGAAGCTGGATGTGGACTTTCATCCTTACCGTATCCTAGGCGCTTGCAACCCAAAAATGGCGTACCAGGCGCTCCAGGCTGAGGATAAAATCGGCACCATGCTTCCTTGCAATGTCGTCCTGCAAGAGCGTGATTCGGGTTGTACTGAAATTTCAGCGGTGGATCCGGTAGCATCCATGCAAGCAATCGAGAACCCCAAGCTCGCCGAAATTGCCGCAAGCGTCCGCTCTGCCCTGCAGGAAGTAATTGCAGACATTGGGACAGGCAAGCTCCGCCAGCGTAGCCGGGTCAAATGACACAAACCTGCAATCTGACGGTCATTCAGGCCAACGATACCCATGGCTACTTGGAGCCCCATCCGGAGCTTGTCTGGTGCGGAAGTAACGCGTCGTATCCCACTCTGGGAGGGTTCGCGCGAATCGCATCGCTGCTAAATGCTGCGCGGCGTGAAAATCCTGGCGGTGTCCTGGTTCTCGACAATGGCGATACGTTTCATGGGACATACGCCGCCGTCATTAGTCGCGGCGAAGCTTTGATCCCGCTCGTCAACGCGCTGAAAATCGACGCTATGACGGCACATTGGGAGTTTGCTTGGGGTCCCGCGCACTTCCGCAAATTGGTCGACCGACTTGACCATCCAATGCTTGCCATCAACTGTTACGACAAGGCGACCGGCGAACGAGCCTTTCCGGCATCCGTGGTCCTGGAGCGCGCCGGACTGCGCGTCGGCGTGATAGGCATCGCAGCCACGATCGTTGATAAAAGTATGCCGCCACATTTCAGCGAGGGCCTCCGCTTCACCTTGGGCCTAGATGAACTGCCTGCAGAGATCGATCGGCTAAAGCTGGGCGAGAGCGTCAATCTGATTGTCGTGTTATCGCATTTGGGCTTTCCTCAAGATGTCAAACTCGCTGCCTCGGTCAAGGGCATTGACGTCCTTCTCAGCGGTCACACGCACAATCGGCTCGAACGCCCCGCCCGGATCGGAAACACGCTCATCATCCAGTCCGGTTGCCATGGGTCCTTTATTGGACGCCTGGACCTTAAGGTTGCCGGCAACAGGATCATCGATGCGCAGCATCAGCTCATCCCCATCGAAGATTCTATACAACCGGATGATGCGATGCAGCGCTTGGTGGACGAAGTAATGAGGCCCCATCGCGCCATGCTGGCAGAGATCGTCGGCAATACAGCAATCGGACTGCACCGCGACACTATCCTTTCCGCGCCGATGGACGATCTTCTCCTTGCGGCGGTCGCGTACGCCGGCGGGACTGATATCGCGTTTTCGAATGGCTGGCGATATGGTGCGCCGATCCCACCCGGCCCGGTTACCATCAACGATCTCTGGAACATCATTCCTACCAATCCGCCGATCTCGACCGTCGAACTTACCGGCGCGGAAATCCAGGAGATGATGGAGGAAAGCCTCGAGCGAACATTTTCAGCCGACCCATTCGGGCAGATGGGTGGCTATCTCAAGCGCTTCAGGGGCTTGACCATTTACGGCAAGCTTGAGAATCCTCCAGGCCATCGGATCGAGCACATCTTCGCGGCGGGCGCGCCCCTTGTGGGCGGCCGCAGCTATAAGTCAGCCTTCGTGACTGCCCAAGCTGTGCCGCAGAAATTTGGTCGAAATCGGCGGGACTTGCCGGTTAGGGCAATAGATGCACTGCAGGATAATTTTCGGAGGCAACCGGTTGAGCCGAACGGGGGGCTGGGGCGTTTCATACCTGTGTGAGACATGGCAGAAAACTACAGTACGTACATTTTGGCATTCCATTCGCGACCACCATTCGAGGATCAAGGGGGAGCGCAAAGCGCGGAAGCTCCCGAAAACTGGCACACTCGGATGGTGAGGTTTGCCGGCCTACCCGCGCCGTTAATCTCAGCCGACTGTCTCATGATCTTCTCAGGGTGCGGGGGCGGCCGATCCCGCTTGTTCGAGGCTTTGCCGGACTGGATAGCGGACGGCTTCTGCGCCAGCTCAACGATTTCGCCGAAAGAAACGCGAAAGCAAAACCATGCACGCTTCGTCTTTTTCGGAGAGCATTGAGCAAGCTCTCTTTGCTGCAAGTCGGTTACGTCTGATGGGAAGTTGGTGCGACGCACAAGGGATGAGGTACATAACCGATTCGCGGTAAAGACATTTAACGATCCGCAAACGCTTCGCGGTAGCCGGCGAGCACGCCTTCGACCATCGCCTTCTGCGAAAAGTGCACGAAGATCCTTTCCCGAAGCGATCTGGCGCGCGCCAGCGCGGCTTCCGGATCCTCCAGCGCGGTTTCGATCGCGTCCGCCATCGCACCGACGATGTTGGGGGCGAACAGCGCGTCCTGATGCTCCGCGAAAATTTCCGGGATGCCGCCGACATTGGCGGCCACCATCGGAATTCCCGCCGCGGCTGCCTCTATCACGACATAGGGCATCGAATCGCCGCGCGACGGCACCACCAGCAGCCTGCCCTTGGAAAAGCCGTAGCGCGCCTTGACGTGGCCGATGAAGCGGACGGCCTCGCCAAGGCCGAGCCGCGCGATCTGGGCCTTGAGATGGTCGAGTTCCTCGCCGTCGCCGGCCAGTGTCAGCGTGACCGGTTTGCCGTCGGCGCGCAGCCGTGCGACCGCGTCGATCAACAGGTCCGCGCCCTTGATGTGCCGGAACTCGCCGACATAGACCACGTCGGTGGCGTCGGCGGCGGTGACGACGGGATCGAATTCGTCGGCGGTCACGCCGTTGAACACGCAGCGCACGAGGCCCGAGGGGATGCCGATGGTGCGCTGATAGGTGTCGCGCGCGAACGCGCTCTCGAACAGGAACAGGTCGGTCGAGTTCATCAGCGCGCGTTCGAGGCGGCTGTACATCGCGCCCTTCAGCGTATTCAAGGGATAGTGCAGCGAGCCGCCATGCGGCGTGTAGACGCGAATGGTTTCCGTCGAGCGGGCCTTCAAGCGGATGAAGGCGCCGGCCTTGGCGCCGTGGCCGTGGAGGACATGCGGCTTCAGCCGCCTGATCAGCCGCATGAAATGCGCCCACACCAGAATGTCGGTCGGAAACGGCTCGCGACGGATCGCGAGGCGATGCACGCCGAGTTTCAGGCGCGGCGCGATTTCCTTCAGTGCCTTCTCGGCGCGCTCGCCGCCGGTGAGGCTGTCGGCGATGATCCCCACATGATGGCCGCGATCGGCCTGGCCGTTGGCGAGATCCATGATGTGGCGGAAGATTCCGCCCACCGGCGCCCGCACCGCGTGCAGGATACGAAGCGGCTGACCTTCAATCAGGGGCATGATCAGAACCAGCGTTCGCCGACGAGCACGGTGTCGCCGGGGCTGAGCGCGGTGCCGAGCGGCACCACGACACGCATCAATCCCGAAGCGTCGGCGCGTGTGAGGGTGACGCGGTCGCGGCGGGCGCGCGGCGAGAAGCCGCCGGCAATCGCCACCGCGCTCTCCACGGTCATGTTGGGGACGTAGGGATATTGGCCGGGCGCTGCAACCTCGCCGAGGATGAAGAACGGCCGGTAGGCCTCGATTTCCACCGCGACCGACGGCTCGCGGATAAAGCCGTTGCGCAGCTTGGCGGTGATGTCGGCGGCGAGGCCCGCGGGCGTTCGTCCGCGCGCCGGCACCGAACCGATCAGGGGCATGGTGACGGCGCCGGCGGCGTCGATCGCGTAGGTATTGGTGAGACCTTCCTGGCCGTAGACCACGACCCGGAGCCGGTCGCCGGCGTCGAGCCGGTAGGCCGCATCATATCTGACGGGCGCCGGTGCGGCGGCATAGGTGACCGGGGCAGGGGCGGCGCCGTAACTCTGGCCATAGGTGATCGAGTCGATATCCGCCGGCTGTATCGCGGCGACCGGCGCGGATTTGCGCATGCAGCCCGCCAGGGCGAGCGCAGTCAGCAGACAGACAGTGACGGTACGCACGCCTCGCATCGGACAGCCCACAGGAATTGTTGATTCCGATTAAGGGCTTTCATGGTTAACAAAGCATGACCGTGAACGCGTTCGTTCGGCCCGTGTTCCCCAGAGCTTATCCGCCCGATTAACCCAGCGGCAACCTTAATGGAGTGTAATCACCGGGGTTGGGTGGACGGGTAGCGTCCGCGGGAGTGTGCGATGCGTTTAGCGTTCTGGCGTGCCGGCAAGGACAAGGCCAAAGCTCTGGTCGAGAAAGCTCTGGTCAAGAAGGCCGTGGTTCGGAAGGCTGCGGCCGCCGGGCCGGCCCCTGCCTTCGATAAGCCGGTCGCGGCAACCTCGAGCGGTGATCTCGATCTGCGCGCGCTGGGCCAGGCGCTGGCGCGCAAGAAAGGCTGGATCATCGTTCCGACGCTGCTTGTCGCCGTGCTGTCGGTGACCGCTGTCAACCTGATCACCCCTCGTTACAAGTCCGAAGCCCGCATCCTGGTCGACGGCCGCGAGAACGTGTTCCTGCGGCCGAACGGCGAGCGCAACGAGGAGCGCAGCTCGGTCGACGCCGAGGCGGTCACCAGCCAGGTCCAGTTGCTGCTGTCGCGCGATCTCGCGCGCGATATCATTCGGAAGAACAAGCTGGCCGAGCGCCCGGAATTCGATCCGGTGCTGCAGGGCCTTTCCCCGCTCAAATCGCTGCTGGCCCTGTTCGGGATCGGCCGCGATCCGTTCTCGCTGACCCCGGAAGAGCGCGTGCTGGACGCCTATTACGATCGCTTCACGGCCTATGCGGTCGACAAGTCGCGGGTCATCGTCATCGAGTTCCAGTCGTGGGATCCGGAACTGGCGGCGCGCGTCGCCAATTCGATCGCCGAAGGCTATCTGGTGCTGCAGCAAAATGCGCGGCAGGAGCAGGCCAAATCCGCCGGCCTGTGGCTGTCGGGCGAGATCGACAGCCTGCGCAAGAAGGTCGCGGAAGCCGAGTCCCGGGTGGAGGATTTCCGCTCGAAATCCAGCCTGTTCGTCGGCACCAACAACACCACCCTGTCCAACCAGCAGATGGGTGAGCTGAATACCCAACTGAACAATGCCCGCGCGCTGAAGTCGGACGCCGAATCGAAGGCGCGGCTGATTCGCGAAATGCTCCAGAGCGGCAAGCCGATCGAAGCTTCCGAAGTGCTCAATTCCGAACTGACGCGGCGGTTGTCCGAGCAGCGCGTGACGCTGCGCGCGCAACTGGCCGAGCAGTCGTCGACCTTGCTCGACAACCATCCGCGCATCAAGGAATTGAAGGCGCAGCTGGGCGATCTCGATCGCCAGCTTCGCGAAGAAGCCAGCAAGCTGTCGCGTTCGTTCGACAGCGACGCCCGCATCGCCGGCGGCAGGGTCGAAGGCCTGAGCGCCAGCCTCGAACAGATGAAGAAGCAGGCGGGTTCGACCAACACCCAGGACGTTCAGCTTCGCGCGCTGGAGCGCGAAGCGAAGGCGCAACGCGACCTCCTGGAATCCTATCTGGCGAAATACCGCGAGGCTACCACCCGCGAGAATATCGACGCCGCGCCCGCCGACGGTCGGATTATTTCACGCGCCAGCGTATCCAACACCCCAGCCTATCCGAAGAAGCTGCCGATCGTGCTGATCGCGACGTTGGCGACCCTTATGCTCAGCGCCGGCGCGATCGTGACAGGCGAACTGCTGCGCATCACCGCGCCCCGCGCGGCGGCTGTGTTCGCGCCCGCGCCGGCCTCGCTGCGCGCGCCGGATGCGGCCGTCGCGCTCGCCGCGGAGCCCGAACTTGAACTGGAGTCCGGGCCTGAGCCCGTTGCGGCTCCGGCATTCAGCGAAGCGCGTCCCGAGCCCGCGCCCGAACTCTCCGAAGTGGAGCAGCTGGCCGAAGATTTGCGCGGCGCCGGCGACGCGGCGCGCAAGGTCACCGTGCTCGGCACCGCCTCCAACGAGGGCATCACCCTGACCGCGCTGACACTCGCGCGGCTGCTCGCGCAGCATGCCAGGGTCGTGGTGGTCGATCTGTCGGCGTCGCCGGCGATCGCGGCGGTTTCGGTCGATCCGGCCGCGCCGGGGCTGGCGGAACTGATGCTGGGCGAGGCGTCGTTCGCGCAAGTGATCACCAAGGACCGGCTGTCGCGCGCGCACCTCGTGTCCTCGGGACGTCCAGGTTCGGACCGCAGCCTGCTGCAGTCCCCGCGGCTGACGCTGGCGATCGATGCCCTGTTGCGGGTCTATGACCATGTTGTGGTGGATGCAGGGACGGCTTCCGATCTGCCGGCGGAACTGTTGACGGCGCAGGCGCGTGCCGTGGTGGTGCCGGACGCGGCGATGGTCCAGGACGCCCGCACCGTGATGTGCGATCAGTTGAAGGCAGTCGGGTTCAGCGACGTCGCGATGCTGAGCGAGCAGGTGCAGCCTTCTGACGAGGTCGAGCCCGGCCCGCGGGTGGTGGCGGCCTGAACGCCGCAGCTGCTTCGGCGTCAGCGGTGGAACGCGCCGCGCAGCTTCTGTGCGAGCTCGAACAGCGCCGGATTGTGCTTCACCAGGTGCTTGGCGCGGTTGACGCCCGACATCGCCACCGCCGCCAGCTGGCCGCGCAGGCTGAGCGGGATGAAGCTGTCGAAGATCGGCTCGTCGTCCTTGCAGAACAGCCGTTTGTAGTCATCCGATCCGATCCCGAGATCGAGCGCGCGATAGTTGCATGCGGCATAATGATCGACGATGTCGCGCATCAGGATCAGGCCGGGACTGTATTTCGAGTTGGCCGACAGCGTGTAGGTGTTGAACATCATCGAGAAGCGCTGGCCGTCGGCGACGCCGGCAAAGATGGCGATCACCTCGTCGTCGCATTCGAGCGCGTGAATATCGATGGCCCGGCCGCCGCCCGCCAATTGCGCCATGCAGGCGTCACGTACGAATTCCTCGATGCCGGGATCGGCGAATACGTTGGGCAGTTTCTGCTCCGCCATCCGCTGCGGCTTGACGGTGAAGAACCAGTCGAGCAGTCGCTTGACGTCGGCGTCCGATGTCGCGACGTAGTTGCGATAGCCGGCAAGCGCCTGGAGCTTGCGTTCCTTGCCCTTCAGCCTGCGCCGGAACGAACTCGAGATCCGCGCCGTCGGCGGTTCCTCGGGCACGATTGTCATCAGCGGGCAGTCGTTGGCCGAGGGCTGGTGCGGCAACAGCGCCATCGGGTTGGGCACGCCCCGCCAGGTCAGCGGCTGCTGGCTCAGCGTCAGAACGTCGGCCTCGGCGCGCCCGCGGATCGCCGCTGTCAGCGCCTCGAGGTCGGTGGCGCGGACATCAATGGCGAACTCCCGGTCCCACAACGCCATGTTGAAGGTGGCGTGCTTGCCGCCCATGAAGCTTGCGGTGCGAACGCCATGCTCGTGGCCGAGCGCGAGCGGCAGCAGCAACAGCGGCCGACGCTCGGCGTCATAGCCGATCACGATGAAGGCGCGAAGCCCCTCGCGCGCGCCGACCTGCCGTTGCCAGGGCGCGAGGAAATCGAATCGCTGATACGGCGTGGAGAAATGCCTAATGTCCTCGAGGCCGCGCCAGATCTGCTCGGCCTGGTCGAGATCACCGAGAACATCCACGCTGGCGATGCGGCTCGTCCGCGACTGCGTGGGCATCGCCGGCGTTCGGTCTTCGATCGCGGCGGCCATGGTCATCACAAAACCCGTTTGTAGGAGATTATTTACATTTTTCAGCTTGGGCCGACCTTTGCAAAGAAATGTCAACAAAGAGTAAGGACAATGCGGCCCGCGTCGGGCGGGATCCGCCGCATCCGGGAACGCAAATTTGTCATCCGAAAACCGATTGCTGACCAGGCTGCGGCTGGAACTGGCCTGGTTCACCGGCCAGCCATGGCTGAGCGGGCGGGCGACCGGCGGCGCCGGCGTGGTCTTGCGTTTCGAACGGGTGCGGCCGCGGCGCGCTGGCGGCTTTCGGCCGCTACGGTCGCACGAAGTCACGCCAGGATTTCTCGACCGCACGATCCGGGCATTGAAGCGCTGGAAGTTCGACATCGTCTCATTGGACGAAGTTTGCCATCGCGCGGTCGTATCCCCCGTGCCAAGGCGGTTCGTCTGCCTGACCTTCGACGGCGGCTACAAGGACATCATCGCGTCGGCCTATCCGGTGCTGTCGCGGCACGCCGTGCCGTTCACGGTTTACCTGCCGACCGCGTTCCCGGACCGCGTCGGCGAGGCCTGGTGGCTCGCGCTGGAAGCAATCATCGCGCGGGAGAGCAGGATCAGCCTGGTGATGGATCGCCGCGAGCGGCACTTCGACGTCGCCGCCGGCGCCGAAAAATATCGGCTCTACGCGCTCCTTTCGGATTGGATGCGCACGCTCGCGCCGCCGGACCTGTCGACCGCGATCAACGATCTTTGCGGGCGATATTGCGTCGACCTCGCGGCACTGTCGCGCGAGGCCACGATGGACTGGGACGACCTGGCGAAGCTTGCGGCCGATCGCCGGGTGACGATCGGCACTGCAACGGTCAACTATCCCGCGCTGTCCAACCTGAAGGACGCCGACGCGCAACGCGAGATGATGATGGGGAAGGCGGTCGCGCAAACCGCGTTCCACCGCGACATCAGGCATTTCGCCTATCCGTTCGGCGACCGCGCCGCCTTCGCGCGCAAGCATGTCCAGATGGCCGAGGAGGCCGGTTTTGTCAGTGCGGCATCGGCGCTGGCGGGCGTCGTTCACGCCGAGGACCGCACCAATCTGCACGCGCTGCCGCGCCTTGCCTGGGACGGCCGGCAGCGGTCGCTGCGCGTCATGCGCGTGCTGCTGTCGGGCGCCGCCTTCGCGCCGGTGGCGCCGACGCGCAGGGCGTCGAGATGATGGTTTCAGTTGTCCCGCGCGGACGCTCGGTCCACCTCGCCCCGCGCCGAAGTTCAAAGCTAAAACGCCCTAGATATCCGGCCTCGACATCCAGCTGATGATCGGCATCGCCGGCAGCACCCATCCGATGCCGGCCACGACATAGAAGGCCGCCTGCAGCAGGCCGGAGCTCGCCAGCCACGGCGTCTGCGCCAGCGTCATTCCCAACAGCGACCACACCACCACGAGGGCGAGCAGGGCGAGGGTTCCGACGAATTTGCGGGTGCGGATGGTCATGACGGGAATGTGCAGCTTCCTTGCCGATGCGCGGGTTGCGTGCCGGAAGGGGCGGACTATAAGGGTCGCGCCGATTCATTCAAGCGCAGTGTCGATGTCCGCCAGTTCCGCAACGCAAGCACCATATAGCCGCGCCGTGAGGTGGTGGCTGCTCTCGATTGCCGCGCTGATCGCGATCATGGTGCTGGTCGGCGGCGCCACGCGGCTGACCGAGTCAGGGCTGTCGATCGTCGAGTGGAAGCCGGTCACCGGCACGCTCCCGCCGCTCGGCGAGGCGCAATGGATTGCGGCCTTCGAGGCCTACAAGACCATCCCGCAATACCGCGAGCTCAATGCGGGCATGTCGCTCGACCAGTTCAAGACCATCTTCTGGTGGGAATGGGGCCACCGGCTGCTGGGGCGCGTCATCGGCGTGGCCTATCTGTTGCCGTTTCTCTTCTTCCTGTGGCGCGGCGCCTTGAGCACGGAGCTGAAGCGGCGGCTGTGGCTGATCTTCGGCCTCGGCGCGCTCCAGGGCGCGGTCGGCTGGTGGATGGTGGCCTCGGGCCTGACGCAGCGGACCGAGGTGTCGCAATATCGTCTCGCCACCCATCTGGTGCTGGCGCTCGTCATCTTTGCGGGTGTGGTGTGGACGCTGCGGCGGCTGGCGGACCGGCCGCCGGTCATGGTCTCGGCGCGGTTGCGGATCACCAGCGTCGCGCTGCTGGCGATGACCTTCGTGCAGCTCTATTTTGGCGCGCTGGTCGCGGGCCTGCGCGCGGGCCGGGTCTACAACACCTGGCCCGAAATCGACGGCGCATTCATTCCCTCGGCGGCGCGGCTTTTCTTCGAAGAGCCGTGGTGGCGTAACCTGTTCGAGAACGCGCTGATGGTGCAGTTCGAGCATCGGATGGCCGCCTACGTGCTGATTGCTCTGGCGATCCTGCATGCGATCGACGCCGTTCGCTCGCGGGCGGGGAGTGCCGTGGTCCAGGGTGCGGTGTGGCTGGCGGCGGCCATCGCGTTACAGGTGGTGCTGGGTGTCTTCACGCTGCTGCATCAGGTGCCGATCGATCTCGCTTTGGCGCACCAGGCCGTGGCGATGGTGGTGCTGACGCTGGCGATTTCTCAGGTCGAGCGACTGGCGACGCGGCCGGAGCCGGCGCAGCGGAAGATGGGTGTGCCGGTCACGTCGGGCTGAACCGGACCGGCCTCTGGCAATAGCCGCAGACGGAATATCATAGGGTGGGCAAAGGCGCACTCTTCGCGCCGTGCGCACCATTTCAACGCGAGTTAGGATGGTGGGCACGGCGCAAGCGCGCCTTTGCCCACCCTACGCAATCTGCGCAAGCGCGGCCACATCCTCGATGTCGTTCGATTGCCACGCCTCGCTCCGGAATGCGAAAACGCTTACCCCTCCAGCGCCTGCTCGAGATCGGCGATCAGATCTTCCTTGTCCTCGATGCCGATCGACAGCCGCACCACGTCGGGGGCGGCGCCCGACCTGGCCTTGGCGGCATCGTCGAGCTGGCTGTGGGTGGTCGAGGCCGGGTGAATCACCAGGGAGCGGGTGTCGCCGACATTGGCGAGGTGCGAGAACAGTTTCAGATTCGACACCAGGCTGACGCCGGCCTCGTAGCCGCCCTTCAGGCTGAAGGTGAACACCGCGCCGGCGCCCTTCGGCGCGTATTTGCGGGCGAGGTTGTTGTACGGGTTGCCCGCCAGGCCGGAGTAGTTCACCGCAGCCACCGCCGCATGACCCGAGAGGAACTCCGCGATCGCCTTGGCGTTGTCGCAGTGCTTCGCCATGCGCAGCGGCAAGGTCTCGATACCCGTGAGAATCAGAAACGAATTGAATGGCGAGATCGCCGGGCCGAGATCGCGCAAACCAAGCACGCGGCAGGCGATCGCAAAGGCAAAATTGCCGAAGGTCTCCTGGATCTTGACGCCGTGATATTCCGGGCGCGGCTCGCTCAACATGGGATACTTGTTATCTCTGGACCAGTCGAAGGTGCCGGCATCGACGATGATTCCGCCGAGCGAATTGCCGTGGCCGCCAAGGAACTTTGTCAGCGAATGCACGACGATGTCGGCGCCGTGGTCGATCGGGCGGATCAGATAGGGCGTCGCCAGCGTGTTGTCGACGATCAGGGGCACGCCGGCCTTGCCGGCGACCGCCGCGATCGCCTCGATGTCGGTGATGGAGCCCGCGGGATTGGCGATCGATTCGATGAAGATCGCCCTGGTGCGCGGGGTGACGGCGCGCTCGAAGCTGCCGATATCGTCCGGGTCGGCCCACACCACGTTCCAGCCGAAACTCTTGAAGGCGTGGGTGAACTGGTTGATCGAGCCGCCATAGAGTTTTCGCGCGGCGATGAACTCGTCGCCCGGCATCAGCAGCTGCTGCAGCACCACCACCTGCGCAGCGTGCCCGGAGGCAACCGCCACCGCCGCGGTGCCGCCTTCGAGGGCGGCGACGCGCTCTTCCAGCACCGCCGTGGTCGGGTTGGTGATGCGGGTATAGATGTTGCCGAACGCCTGCAGGCCGAACAGCGAGGCGGCATGGTCGGAATCGTTGAAGACAAACGACGTGGTCTGGTAGATCGGCGTCACCCGGGCGCCGGTGGTGGGATCGGGCTGCGCGCCGGCATGCACGGCGAGGGTGGCGAAACCGGGAAGACGATCGTTCATTCTGGGCGTCCTGCTTTCTGGGGCTGTTCTGAAATCGCGCGGCATGCTGATGGCGGAGGCTTCTGCCGTCAAGGCGGATCGGCAGTCTGTCAGGTGCTCGGAATGCACGTGATTCGGAGAGCGCTGTCTTCGACGCAGTTGTTTCGCGTCGGCATCACGTCGCGTCGTTCCTGTTTTTCGCGGCCCGATCGGAGGCAGCGGTCTCGCCGCCGCCGACACTCGTTCGATTGAGCGACAGCCGCATGCCCTGGGTCGGCACCGGCGCGCGCTTCGAGCTCAAGGTGCGCGAATTGACGCCCATCCAGGAAATCTCCGAGGACAGCCGGCCATACTCGATCTTCGGGCAGCGGTTCATCACCACCTTGAGACCGGCGGCTTCCGCCCGGGCCGCCGCGGCCTCGTCGCGGGCGCCGAGCTGCATCCAGATCACCTTTGGAGGCGGATCGAGCCGCAGCGCCTCCTCGACCACCGGCATGATGTGGCTCGAATTGCGGAAGATATCGATCATGTCGACGGGGCGGCCGATATCCGCGAGCGAGGCGACGAAGGGTTTGTCGAGCAGGTTCTTGCCGACATGACCGGGATTGACCGGGATCATGTCGTAGCCGCGCTGCGCCAGATACTTGAACGCGAAATAGCTCGGCCGCACATTGACCGGCGACGCGCCCACCATCGCGATCGATTTCACGCCGTTGAGGATCTCGCGGATGTAGCTGTCGGGGTAGGCGTCATGGTTCATTTCAAGCAGCCATTTCAGTCGTCATTGCGAGCGCAGCGAAACAATCCATTCTTCCTTCGCGTCGCGTCAATGGATTGCTTCGCTGCCCTCGCAATGACGGTTACTTATCCTGCCAGTTCGGTGCGCGCTTCTCGATGAAGGCGCCGATGCCTTCCTCGGCGTCGCGGGCCATCATGTTCTCGGTCATCACCTCCGCGGCATAGCGGTAGGCGTCGGCGAGGTTCATTTCGGCCTGGCGGTAGAACGCTTCCTTGCCGAGCTTGATGGTGTAGGCGGATTTCAGCGCAACCTTCTGCGCCAGCGCGATCGCGGCGTCACGTTCGGTACCGGCGGCCACGACGCGGTTGACGAGACCGATGTCCCGCGCCGTCGCCGCGGTGATCGGCTCGCCGGTGAGCAGCATTTCCATCGCCTGTTTGCGCGGGACGTTGCGCGACAGCGCCACCATCGGCGTCGAACAGAACAGCCCGATATCGACGCCGGGCGTGGCAAAGGTCGCGGCCTCCGACGCCACGGCGAGATCGCAGCTCGCCACGAGCTGGCATCCGGCCGCGGTGGCGACGCCTTGCACGGCGGCGACCACCGGCTTGGGCAACTGCACGATCGCCTGCATCATGGCGCTGCAGGCGTTCATGATGGTCGCAAAATAGGCGCGGCCGCGATCGGCGTCGCCGCGGCGGGCGGTGAGTTCCTTCATGTCGTGGCCGGCGGAGAAGGCGGGGCCGTTGGCCGCGATCACCACCGCGCGCACGCGCTGGTCGTCGCGGATTTCCCGCAGCGCCCCATGCAGTTCGGCGATCAGGCCTTCCGACAGGCTGTTGCGGGCCGCGGAACGGTTGAGCGTGAGCACCGCGATGCTGCCAAGCGCCTCCCGCAGCAGGACAGGGGATGGCGGCGTGGCGGCTCGGGCGGTTTGGGCAGGCATCGGAAGTTTCCACTAGGGCAGGTGCGTCACCTTATTGTAACAAGCCTCGCGAAGCGAGGCGAGGCCAGGAAAGAGTTGGATCGGAACGAATGCAGGAACGAGTTGGCAGGAGCGACATGGCAACCGTGAAAATGAGCGTGGCTGAGCTGGAGGAGTTCCTTCGTGTCGAATTCCCGCAGTCCTTCGGCAGCGGCGACACCACCATCGAAAGCGCCGACGGAACAACCTGCCTGCTGCGGCAGCGTTACAGCGACCGCATGCTTCGTCCCGGCGGCACGGTTTCGGGGCCGACGCTGATGGCGCTGGCCGATTGCGCCATGTATGTGGTGCTGCTGTCGGCGATCGGCCCGATCGGCCTCGCTGTGACGACCAACCTCAACATCAATTTTCTGCGCAAGGGTCAGGCCGGCCAGGATATCCTCGCGGAGGCCAAGCTGTTGAAGCTGGGCAAGCGGCTGGCGGTCGGCGAGGTCAAGCTGCTGTCGGGAACGTCACCGGACCCGATTGCCCACGTGACATCGACCTATTCCATTCCAACTGCTTAGTGTTTTGTAGGGTAGTATAGCACCATATTTGTAAGCTATTGTATTTACGTATGTAATTTAGCTCATTTGACGTTGACGAGCGCGGTGCAGCGATCTAGAAACCGCGCAGTTCGGCGCCGATGCGCCGGATGTCCCCTTTCACGGATTTCCTCTCATGAAAACGTTTTCGGCCAAGCCCGCCGAGGTCACGAAGAAGTGGGTGCTGATCGACGCCAAGGGTCTGGTCGTCGGCCGGCTCGCTTCCCTGGTCGCGATGCGCCTTCGCGGCAAGCACCTCCCGATCTACACGCCGCATGTCGATTGCGGCGACCACGTCATCATCATCAACGCGGCGCATGTCGTGCTGACCGGTCGCAAGCGCGACAACAAGGTCTATTACAATCACACCGGCTTCATCGGCGGCATCAAGGAACGCACCGCCAAGTCGATCCTCGAGGGTCGTTTCCCCGAGCGCGTGGTCGAGAAGGCTATCGAGCGCATGATCCCGCGCGGCCCGCTCGGCCGGGTGCAGATGGGTAATTTGCGCGTCTACCCCGGAGCTGAGCATCCGCATGAAGCCCAGCAGCCCGAGCCGCTCGATATCGCTTCGATGAACCGCAAGAACATGAGGGCCGCATAAGATGTCCGACACCATGCAGTCTCTCGACCAGTTGTCGGCGCTGAAGCCGGCCACGCCGGAAGCCCCGAAATACGTCAAGAAGGTCGACAAGCAGGGCCGCGCCTATGCCACCGGCAAGCGCAAGGACGCAGTGGCCCGCGTCTGGATCAAGCCCGGCGCCGGCAAGGTCATCGTCAACACCCGCGAGGTCGAAGTCTATTTCGCCCGGCCGGTGCTGCGGATGATGATCCAGCAGCCGCTGGTCGCCGCCGCCCGCGCGGGCCAGTACGACGTGATCTGCACCGTCGCCGGTGGCGGCCTGTCGGGCCAGGCTCGAGCCGGATCTGCGCGGCGTCTTGAAGAAGGGCGGCTTCCTGACCCGCGACTCCCGCGTGGTCGAGCGCAAGAAGTACGGCCGCGCCAAGGCCCGCAAGTCGTTCCAGTTCTCGAAGCGCTGATTGCTTCTAATTTGCAGCGAATGCTGCAGGATCGCGAAAGGGCGCCTTCGGGCGCCCTTTTTTGCTGTGCATTTGCCGAGCAGTTGACGCTGTTTTTCCTGAAAACTTTCATATGCGCGCGAACGAATTTCCAAGACCGGCGGTCGTATCGTCCGGGCTGGTGACGGCGCGCTCTTCGTTTCCGGCGTGCCGGCTGCCCCCGCATCACAAGCTTCCGGTGGACCATGTCGCTCGATCCCTCCACGCTTTATCTCGTCGCCACCATGGTCGCGGCCATGCTGGGCGCCATGCTGCTGTTCTTCGGCAAGCGGGAGAACATCCCGGCGTTGAAATGGTGGGGCACCGCCTATCTGCTCGGCGCAGCATCGGTCGCATTGTGGACGCTCGCCGCCAACACGCTCGGCGAAGGGCTTTCGCTGGCGCTCAACGCCGTCGGCCTGGTCGCCTGCGGCATGGTCTGGAACGCCTCGCGCGTGTTCCACGGCCGCAAGCCGAATTGGCCGGGGCTGGTGCTGGGCGCGATCGTCTGGATCGCGGCCGTCGCGACGCTGGCGCCGGAAGCCTCCGCCCTGCGCATGACGATCGGCGCCGGCATCGTCGCGGTGTACGCCGCGCTGACGGCTGCCGAATTGTGGTCGGAGCGGCGCAGGACGCTGCAAAAGCGCTGGCCGGCGATCGTGGTGCCGCTGTCGCACGGTTTCGCGCTGATGCTGCCGATCCTGCTCGGCGATCTCCTGCATCCGCGCGATGCCGCGTTCTCCGGCAGCATCTGGGTGACGATCTTCTCCATTGAACTCGTGCTCTACGCGGTCGGCACCGTGTTCGTGATCTTCATGCTGGTGTCGGAGCGCGCGGTGACCGCGCACAAGACGGCGGCGTCGATGGACCCCTTGACCGGCATGTTGAACCGCCGCGGCTTCGCCGAGGCGTGCGCGCGGGTGATCGATCGCGAGGCCAACGCCGGCCGCCCGGTCACCGCGATGATCTTCGACATCGATCATTTCAAGTCGATCAATGACCGCTTCGGCCATCCGGCGGGCGACGAGATCCTCAAGCTGTTCGCCGCCGTCGTGGTCAATGGGCTGCGCATCACCGACCTGTCGGGACGAATCGGGGGCGAGGAGTTCGCCGCATTGCTGCCCTGTTCGCTGGAAGAGGGCGTCATCGCCGCCGAACGCGTCCGCGAGGCATTTGCCGATTCCGGAATCGTCGATGAGGGCGGACCGATCGACACCACCGTCAGCATCGGCGTGGCAGGCGGGCCCGCCGGCACCGAGCTCGAGGTGTTGCTGGCCGCGGCCGATACCGCGCTCTACCAGGCCAAGCGCGGCGGCCGCAATCGCGTCGAGGCGGCGGAAGAGTTGCCGCTGTCGCTGGAAAACTGGCGGCGCAAGACCGCGGGCATCGCGCGCCAACCGCGGCAGCAGCCGGGTATTCCAAGTCTTGCGTAAGCGTGGGCGGTAACCTGGCATTTACCATTCCATCGATATCATGCCGGCCATGAACAGAGGTCCGAGCCATAGCGCCGACGCCGCCCTGATGTCGCTCGAAGCCGCAGCCGCATCGGCGCGCGGCGGGTTCGCCTGCATTTTCTCCACGTCGGACGAGTACGAGACAGCGCTGATCCTGCAGCGACGCGCGCAGGGCCGTTACGCCGCCCCGCGCAGCCGCTGGCCGCTTCTGATGTTCGCCGGCTGCGCGCTGATGGCCGCCGGCACGGTGCTGCTGTTCAGCTAGGCTTGGCGCGACGACAAGACCGGCCGGCGCGCCGCAAGGCGCCCTTTTTCTTTGCAAGCGGCTGGGCTAGAGACATGAATTCCCAGCGAAAGGCCGCCACCAGATGATCACCGAAATCGCGCAGATCGACATCAAGCCCGGCTCCGAGACGGATTTTGAGGCGGCGGTGGCCAAGGCCCGCGCAGCCTTCGGCCGCTCCAGGGGCTTTCACGGATTCGAACTGCATCGCTCGATCGAGAAGCCGCAGCGTTATCGCCTGATGGTCAAATGGGAAACCCTGGAGAACCACACCGTCGATTTCCGCGGCTCGGAGAATTTCACGGAATGGCGCGGGCTGGTCGGGCAATACTTCGCCTCGCCGCCCGAGGTCGAGCATACCCGGACGGTGCTGACCTCGGCGGCGTGAGCGCGGCAGCACCGCGCGGGGCCGCGACCGCGTCAGGCGAGATTTTCCTCAGCCTTGAAGTGATCGATCACGACTTTCGCAATCGCCATCAGCGGCAGCGCCAGCGCGAGGCCCCAGATGCCAAACACGATGCCAAGCAGGATCTGGAAGGCAAACAGCGTGGCGGGAGGAATGTCCAGCGCGTGACGCTGGATGATGGGTGTGAGGACATAGCTTTCCAGCGCGTGGACACCCATGAACAGCACGAACGCACTGGCCCCCGCGATCCATCCCGAGGCAAGGCTCGCGAGCACCACGATCAAGCCGCCGATCAGCGCGCCGATGGTCGGAATAAAGGCCAGCAATCCGGCCTGGATACCGAGAATGAATGCGCTCTGGATGCCGATGATGGTCAGGCCGATCCAGGTCACGAAGAACACCGCGAGCATGGTGACGATCTGCGCGATCAGCCAGCGCTCAAGCGTCTCGCCGATGCGATCGACGATCACGGTCGCGCGGACACGATGCCGCGCCGGCGCCATGAACAACAGCCCTGTCCGATAAACGGCGGGCTGCGCCGCGAACGCCAGTCCGAGAAACAGCACGATGAAGAAATTCCCGACGGCGCTGACGGTGCCGAGCAGCACTTTCAACGTCTGGCTCACGATGGCGCCGCCGCCGGAGGCGATGGCGCCGGCGCTCGGAAGATTGTGCGGGACCGGCGCGGCCGGCATTGCCGGCGCTTCCAGGCTAGGCGAAGCCGCCGGCGCGCCGAGATTGCCGAGCTCGAGATAACTGGTATCGATGCCGTTCCTCTCCAGGAAGGCTTTGACGTTGACCAGCTGCGACTTGATCGTATCGCTGAGCACGGTGGCCTGTTTGGCGATGGTGGCGCCGCCGAGGAAGACCACGCCCGACAGCATGCCCGCCAGCACCAGGCAGACGAGGGTCAGCCGCAGCGCATGCGGCAGCCTGACGGCGTGGCCGAGCATATGGGTCAGGGCGTTGAGCGCGACCCCGAGCAGCATGCCGGCGAAGATCAGAAACAGCGCGGCTGCGAAATGCCACGTGAACAGCAACAGGGCTGCGAATGTGACGACGCCGATACCGCCGACCGATATCGCCCATGCCAGATCGTTGCGGGCCTGAAGTCGATCCTCAGCCGAGACTGTCACGTGTGATCCCCCTTCAAGTCGATTTCCGGCGGCACTCTTCAGCGAAACGCGCCCGGGATCAAGCGTGACCCGGCGCCGGTTTGACGCTGACGCATTGGCCGTGCGAAGCGAAGCCTCAAATACCGGTCGCGGGATGGCGAGGGATTATCGGCAATGAACTTCAAACTCGTCGGTCCGCTGCTGCTGCTGGCTGCGCTGGTGATCGGCGACCAGATCAGGATCAACCGGCCCAATCACAAATACCGTCTGACCGTCGAGGTCGAAACGCCTGAAGGCGTCAAATCGGCTTCCGGCGTCATGGCGGTTCACCCCGACCGAAGCTACAGCCGCGGCGGCAAGACCAGCACCAAAGGCGATGCCGTGTTCGTCGATCTCGGCGGCGGCAAGAACCTGGTCGCGCTGCTGGCGCATACCGGCAAATCGCTCGAACTCGACGAGATCAACTATGTAGCCTTGCGCGCCTACAAGGCCGCGGGCCAGAACGTCACCTTCAATCAGATGAGCCGAGCGACCGGCACGGTGCCCGTGACGGGGGAGGTGATCCCGGTGCTGGTCAGCTTTGCCGACCCTGCCGATCCCGCCACGGCACGCGTGGTATCGCCAGACAATATCGAGGGCGTGCTGGGAAAGGGCATCCGGCTTCGCGGCGTGTCGGCCGAGGTGGTGCCGAACGGCGTGTGGCCGCTCGATTTCGGCGGCGCGCTCGGCGATCCCGTGAGCCGCGGCATCGAGGCGAAGTTGCCGTGGTTGAACGGCGCGGGCGATGCCGCGGGCAGGGCGCTTCAGGCCGCGGGATTGCCGAGCGCCGAGGCCATCGATTCCAAGGACGCTTTCACGCGGAAATAGCAATGCAGGCCGGCGCCGCGGCGTGGCATATTGATCCGGTACAGGGCGGCAGGCATGATCCAACCGGGACTTGTCTGCCCGAGACTTGTCTGCCCGAGACTTGCGACGTGAGATTGGAAGCCATGCCATGAGGAGGCCGGTCGTCGGGGTGATCGCAAACGCCTATCGCGTGGAGGATCGATTTGCGACGCAGATGACCGGCGAGCGCAATCTGCGCGCGGTGACCGAAGTCGCGGGCGCGCTGCCGCTGATGTTCGCCGGCTGTGCCGAAATTACTGATATCGGCGCCCTGCTGGATGTGGTTGACGGCGTGATCCTGACCGGTGCCCGAGCCAACGTTCACCCGACGCATTTTCGCACCGAACCGCACCCCAGCCACGAACCCTACGACCTGCAGCGCGACGGTCTGGCGCTGGCGCTGTCCCAGGCCTGCGTCGCCCGCGGCATACCCCTGTTCGGCATCTGCCGCGGCCTGCAGGAGATGAACGTGGCTTTTGGCGGCTCGCTGCACCCCGAAATCCGCGACTTGCCGGGGCGCCTGAACCATCGGATGCCGCGGCTGGAGACCGGCGAGATCCATCCGGATCCCACGGTCGTTTTCGCCGACCGCCATGACGTCAATCTCGTTCCCGGCGGCGCCTTTGCAACGCTGCTGGGTTGCGAGACCATCCGCGTCAATTCTCTTCACGGCCAGGGCATCCTGGAGCCTGGCGAGCGGGTGGTGGTCGAGGGCGTGGCCGAGGACGGCACGATCGAGGCCATCCGGATCGCGGATGCACCCGGCTTTGCACTCGCCGTCCAATGGCACGCGGAGTACGATCCGCAGCGAAATCCGATCAACCGCGCGCTGTTTCAGGCGTTCGGGGCGGCACTGGTCGCGCAACGGCGGACCGGCTAGCCGTCGGGCCCCACGGGCCTGCGAATCCCGGCGGGGTTGTACCGATTCATCCAGGAAGCGGCAGACCCCGTAATCCTACGGGGGTTGGAGATTGATGTTGATGGCACGGCTTTGAGGTAAAGAAGCCGGCGGCATTGAGGGTCGTTCTGTGCTGTAAATACCATGTTTCCCGGTCAACGAGCGCAATCATCAGAAACAAGGCGAACCAGGTGGTCGGTGGTATGAGACTATCGACCAGGCTTGCGCTCGCCATGGTGTCGCTGGTGCTGGTGACGACCGCCGCTCTGAGCTTCATCACGTATCATTCGATCGCCGGCGCGGCGCTTCCAAGAGTACTCGATCGGCTTGCCACCAACGCCATGCTGATCGCGTCCAATCTGGAAACGTTGCTGAACAGCGTCGGCGAGGACGTGTCATCGCTGCAAAATTCCAACGGTGTGGCGCAGCTGGGTGCCGCAAGAACCGCCGTCCCGTTCGTGCAGGAAACCGACAAGGACATACGCGAAAGCATTGCGGCACGGCTCTCACGTGTGCTGAAGGCAAAATCGGAATATGCCCAGCTCCGCATTATCGGCGTGGCCGATGGCGGCCGAGAACTGGTTCGCGTGGTCCGGGACAGTCCGAACGGCGCAATTCGGATCGTCCCTGACGCCGAACTGATGCAGGTGGGCGAACGCGACTATTTCAAGAGTGCGATCCAGCGGGCAAAGTACAGCGTTTACGTCTCGCCAATGGTGCTGCAGGAAAATGGCGGTGCCGACCGTCCTGCCAATCCGATGGTGCACGTCGCAGTGCCGCTCTGGTCCACCAACGAAAAATTGCTCGGCGTCGGCGTGATCGATCTCGACCTCGGACCGTGGTTCGACCGCATTCGGGCGGAGATGAGCGCCGAAAATCAGGTGTTTCTGGTCAACGCTGCCGGCGATCATGCGGTTTATCCCGACCGCGGTCGCGAACCTGCTTCCGCTGTGCGGGTCCCGGCGCGCATCCAGGATGATTTTCCGGGATTCGATCAAGCGCTGGCAGGCGACTCCGTCAGCAAAGGCGATTTCTGGGAGGATAGCAGCGGCAAGCGAGTGGGCGTCGGCAGGGCGGCCGTGCGGCCCGCCGGTGACTCCGGCCTGACGGTTCTGGTCGCCTCCGACTACTCGAAACTCGATCCCGGCCTGGCAGCGGTGAGCCGTTCAGCGCAGATCGGCGGCGGGGCCGCGATCCTGCTGGCGGCGCTGCTCGCCGTCGCAATCGCAAGGTCGTTATCCAAACCGCTGGAGCAGATAACCCTCGCGGTTGAAGGTCTGTCGCGGGGCGCATTGATGACGGTGCCTTCGGACGGCGGGCGGGAGATCGGCATTCTCGCCAGGGCATTTGCGAGCATGGCGGCCGAACTCAGAGCGAAGCAGGCGCTGCTTGAAAATACCATCGCAAGCATCAAGGATCCGGTCCTGTCGGCCGACGAGCGCGGGCAAATCGCCATCGTCAACATCGCCGCCCGGCGCCTGTTCGGGATAGAACCGGGCTCCTATCCGGCCGAAGGCGCGCGCCGGTTCAGCTATTTCCATCCGGACGGCGTGACGCCCCTGCCGCCGTCGGGTTCGGCGCTGGCGCGGGCGCTGCGCGGCGAAAGCGTGGACGACATGGATTTCATCGTTCAACCGGAAGATGCGTGCGTTCCGGAATACTTCGTCGCGAATGCAAGACCGCTGAGAGATGAAGCCGGCACGCTGCGCGGGGCGGTGGCCGTCTTACGCAACATTACCGAGCAGCGGCAAGCGCATCAGGCCCTGATCGACAGCGAGCAGATGGCGCAGGCCATCGTAAAGACGGCGCTCGATGCTTTCGTCCAGACGGACGAAACCTGCATTATCCTCGACTGGAGCCCGCAGGCCGAAGCCATGACGGGGTGGGCACGGTCGGAAGCGGTTGGCGTCAGCGTGACCGATCTGATCGTTCCGGCTTCGCGGCGCGTCGAGTTCACGCAACGGATCAATGGTTTCCTGCAAGAGGCCAGGAAGGATGTCGCGGCGGGTTGCAGGTTCGAGGCCCCTGCGGTGCATCGCGATGGCGGAGAAATTCTCGTCGAAGTGTCGCTGACGGCCTTGCGCCGCGGCGATCGCCACATCCTCAACGCGTTCGTCCGGGACGTCACAAGGAAACGGGCGGCCGCGGAACAGCTTTTCCAGGCGCAGAAGATGGAATCGGTGGGCCAGCTTACCGGCGGCATCGCTCATGACTTCAACAACATGCTCACGGTCATCACCGGTACGATCGAAATTCTGGCGGAGGCGGTTCAGGACAAACCGGAGCTTGCGCAGATCGCGGCATTGATCGGCGACGCGGCCGACCGGGGCTCGACACTGACGGCAAATCTGCTTGCGTTCGCCCGCAAGCAGCCGCTGCGTCCGACCAGGATCGACGTCAATGCGCTCGTCAACGAAACCGCGCTTCTCCTGACGCAGACGCTGGGCAGGCAGATCGAGATTCAGACAAACCTGAGCGACAGCCTGCGGCCGGCACATGTCGATCCCGGCCAACTCAGTTCCGCGCTCGTCAACCTCGCCATCAACGCCCGCGACGCCATGCCCGACGGTGGAAAACTGACGTTCACCACCAGCAACATTACGCTGGACGAGAAAGCCGGCGCAACAAGGGGAGTCGATCATCCCGGCGACTACATCATCATCGAGGTGACCGACACCGGCACCGGTATCCCCGAAGCCATCCGGGACCGAATCTTCGAGCCGTTCTTTTCGACCAAGGAAACCGGCCAGGGCACCGGGCTTGGGCTCAGCATGGTATTCGGATTCGCCAAGCAGTCCGGCGGCACGATCGAGGTTCGCAGCGAGGCAGGTCGCGGAACCAGTTTCCAGCTCTATTTGCCGAGGGCCGAGGAAGAAGACCTCCAGCCGTCGACGGAAGACCTGCACGCGCCGGGTGGCGCTGAAACGATCCTGTGTGTGGAGGATGACCCCAGCGTGCGCGGCTACGTGATCATTCAGCTTCAGAGCCTGGGTTACAAGGTCCTGGTGGCGTCGAACGCGGCCGAAGCGCTGGCCATCGCGGATGCGGGGGCGGAATTCGATCTCCTGTTCACCGATATCGTCATGCCGGGAAAACTGAACGGCAGACAGCTCGCCGAAACGATGGCACTGCGGCGCCCTTCGTTGAGAGTGCTGTTCACGTCCGGCTACACGTACGACGCTCTCACCCGGCACGGCCAGGTTTCGTCCGACATCCGCTTGCTGGTGAAGCCGTACCGGCGGTCGGACCTCGCCCGCATGCTGCGTCTCTGCCTCGATCGATCGGTCGGCGCCGCGAGGGAGGCATTGACACTGCGGAATTCCGTGCAGGAAGACCGTGATCGCTTCCTGCGGCGGCCGGAGTAGCCGCGTGGCGCGCCCGCGGGCGGCGCCGTACGATCCAGCGAGGGCAGCTTGGCTCTGCCGATGCAGCCAGGCACTGCATCATTGGAGCCGCCGAGCCGCGCCGGCATCCGACCCTTGATCTCTATCGGCTCTAGATATACATTTAAGTCCGTGTATATCCAGCGGGAGCGAAGCGGATGCAGGTCGCAAAATGGGGAAACAGCCTTGCCATCCGGCTGCCTGCCGTTGTGGTCGAAGCGCTCGGCCTCAAGGAGGGGGACGAGATTGAAATCCATGTCGCCGATCGCAAGCAATTTGGCGTCGCACGCAAGCCCGGGCGCGAGGACCTGTTGAAGCGTCTGCGCGCCTTTCGCGGCCGGCTGCCTGCCGATTTCAAGTTTGATCGGGATGAGGCAAATGCCCGCTAGCTTTTTCGACACCAATGTCCTCGTCTACCTGGCTTCGGGCGATGCCGCCAAGGCCGACCTTGCCGAAGCCGCCGTCGAAGCCGGCGGCGCCATCAGCGTCCAGGTGCTCAACGAACTGGCCAACGTCGCGCGCCGGAAGATGCAGATGTCGTGGGCCGACACGCATGCGCTTCTGGCGCTGCTGTGCGGTCTGTTGACGGTTCATCCCATCACCGTGGAAATCCACGAAGCAGGATTGGGTCTTGCCGAGCGGTATGGCCTGTCGACCTGGGATGCCATGATCGCCGCCTCGGCGATTCACGCCGGCTGCGACACATTGTGGTCGGAGGACATACAACACGGCATGACGCTCGGCGACGGCCTGCGTATCGTCAATCCGTTTCGTGTTGCGGGTTGAAGCCGGACGCGAGAGCTCGATCGGGAATTCCATCACGGGTGGGGTGCGCATGTCGTATCTCTCCGGTGAAGGTCGCCTTACAGGTTGAGGGCGAACGTCGGACGTCCCAGGGATAAGCCACCGCTGCTGCTGCGCGCCGCAGCGTGTTAGGAACCATTCAAAACGTCATGACGGGAATTCCGCCTTGCCCTCCGTTCCTGCTCGCATCCTGCCGACGATCGTCATCTCGCAGTTCGCCGCGACGTCGCTCTGGTTCGCCGGCAATGCGGTGATGCCCGACCTGCAGCGCAGCGCCGGCCTGCCGGCGTCCGCCGTCGGCGACATCACCATCGCCGTGCAGCTCGGCTTCATCGCCGGCACGCTAGTCTTCGCCTGGCTGGCGATCGCCGACCGCCATTCGCCGCGTATCATCTTCTTCCTTTCCACGCTCGCCGGCGCGGCGGCCAATGCCGCGACGGTGACGAGCGGCGGCGAGTTCCTGCCGCTGCTCGCGGCGCGGTTCGCAACCGGCTTCTTTCTCGCCGGCATGTATCCCGTAGGCATGAAGATCGCGTCAGGTTGGTACGACCGCGACCTCGGGCTCGCGCTCGGCTGGCTGATCGGGGCGTTGGTGCTCGGAACGGCGCTTCCCCATCTCATCCGCGGCTTGGGCGGCGATCTGCCCTGGCAGGGCGTGATCCTAACGATCTCGGTGGTGTCGATCGCCGGCGGTCTGGCAATGTTTCTTCTCGTGCCGGACGGGCCGCATCTTAGAGCGGGCGCGAAGTTCGACCCGGCCGCATTCGCGACGATCTTCCGCTCGGCCGAATTCCGGGCGTCGGCCTTCGGCTATTTCGGCCATATGTGGGAGCTTTACGCCTTCTACGCGTTCCTGCCGGTGCTGCTGGCGGCGCGCCTCGGCAGCGACGCCGCGACGGTTTCGATGTGGAGCTTCGCGGCGATCGCCACCGGCTTTCTCGGCTGCATGGTCGGCGGTTACCTTTCGCGGGGGATCGGCAGCGCGCGCGTTGCCTTTATGCAATTGTCGGCGTCCGGCCTGTGCTGCCTCGTCTCGCCGCTGGCGTTCCTGGCGCCGTTGCCGCTGTTCCTCGCCTTCCTGTTGTTCTGGGGCGTGGTCGTTGCCGGCGATTCGCCGCAATTCTCCACGCTCAACGCCCGTTTCGCCCCGCCGAGGCTGGTCGGCTCGGCGCTGACGATCGCCAATTGCATCGGTTTCTCGATCACGATCGTTTCGATCGCGATGCTTGCCTGGCTGATCGAAACCGCCGGACCGCAGTATGCTTTCCTGATGCTGGTGCCCGGGCCGGTGCTCGGGCTGGCGGCGTTGAGGCGGCTGACCGCGAAGCCGGCATGAAGAACGACCGTCGCGGCATTGCGGGAATGGTGAAACAAAAAGGCGCCCGTTGAGGGCGCCTTTTGCAGATATCGATGCCGTGACATTCGCGGACCGAAGCCCGCGAACTACATCACTGCGAATAGTACATGTCGAATTCGACCGGATGCGGGGTCATCTCGAAGCGCTCGACCTCGGTCATCTTCAGCTCGATGAAGCTGTCGATGAAGTCGTCGTCGAACACGCCGCCGGCCTTGAGGAAGGCGCGGTCCTTGTCGAGATTTTCCAGCGCCTCGCGCAAGCTGCCGCACACGGTCGGAATCGACTTCAGCTCTTCCTTCGGCAGGTCGTAGAGGTCCTTGTCCATCGCCGGACCCGGATCCATCTTGTTCTTGATGCCGTCGAGGCCGGCCATCACCATCGCGGCGAAGGCCAGATAGGGGTTGGCCATCGGATCGGGGAAACGCACCTCGACGCGCTTGGCCTTCGGATTGGTGGTGTAGGGGATGCGGCAGGAGGCCGAGCGGTTGCGCGCGGAGTAGGCGAGCAGCACGGGGGCCTCGTAGCCCGGCACCAGGCGCTTGTAGGAGTTGGTCGACGGATTGGTGAAGGCGTTGATCGCCTTGGCGTGCTTGATGATGCCGCCGATGTAGTGCAGGCAGGTCTCCGAGAGGTCGGCGTATTTGTTGCCGGCGAACACCGGCTTGCCGTCCTTCCAGATCGACTGGTGGCAGTGCATGCCCGAACCGTTGTCGCCATAGACCGGCTTCGGCATGAAGGTGGCGGTCTTGCCGTAGATGTGCGCGACCTGGTGGATGCAGTATTTGTAGATCTGCATCTGGTCGGCCATCAGCGTCAGCGTGTCGAACTTCATGCCGAGTTCGTGCTGGGCGGAGGCGACTTCGTGGTGATGCTTCTCGACCTTGACGCCCATCTTGGCCATCGCGCCGAGCATTTCCGAGCGCATGTCCTGCACCGAGTCCTGGGGCGGAACCGGGAAGTAGCCGCCCTTGGTGCGGATGCGGTGACCAAGATTGCCGCCCTCATATTCTGTGTCCGAATTGGTCGGCAGTTCCGACGAATCCAGCTTGAAGCCGGTGTTGTAGGGGGTGGTCTGGTAGCGAACGTCGTCGAACACGAAGAACTCGGCTTCCGGTCCGAAGAACACGGTGTCGCCGATGCCCATCGACTTGACCATGGCCTCGGCCTTCTTGGCCATGCCGCGCGGGTCGCGGTTGTAGGGCTCGCCGGTGGTCGGCTCCAGCACGTCGCAGGTGATGACCATGGTGGTTTCGGCGAAGAACGGATCGATCGTCGCGGTGACGGGGTCGGGCATCAGGGTCATGTCGGATTCGTTGATGGCCTTCCAGCCGGCAATCGAGGAGCCGTCGAACATCGTGCCCTCGGCGAAGATTTCCTCGTCGATCATGCTGATGTCGAAGGTCACATGCTGCCACTTGCCGCGCGGATCGGTGAAACGCAGGTCGACGTATTTGACGTCGTTGTCCTTGATCGATTTAAGGACGTCTTTGGCGGTCTTCATGAATACCCCTTCTGGCTTGCAGGTCGTCGTGATCGGGCCGCGGGCGGCGACCGTCGGTGATGCTCAATACAATTGGGCCAAGCCCAACACAATATCGCAGGCTCGATTAGATGGCATCCAGCCCGGATTCCCCGGTCCTGATGCGGATGGCTTCCTCGATGTTGGAAACGAAGATCTTGCCGTCGCCGATGCGTCCGGTCTGGGCGGCGCGCCTGATCGCGTCGATCGCCTTCTCGACCAGGTCATCGCCGATCACGATCTCGATTTTGACCTTGGGCAGGAAGTCCACGATGTACTCGGCGCCGCGATAGAGTTCGGCATGGCCCTTCTGCCGCCCGAAACCCTTGGCCTCGGTCACGGTGATGCCTTGCAGTCCGACTTCCTGAAGCGCCTCCTTCACCTCGTCGAGCTTGAACGGCTTGATGATGGCTTCTATTTTTTTCACTGAACGCCTCCCGGGCACTTCCAAATTTCAGACTGCGGTTTGTTGCACGTCGCGCGTGGCGCGCAAGTCGTCGATGGTGTGGTGAGGACCCTCATGCGAAGCCGTTCAACTGGCCCGGACAGCGGGCACACCCGTTCAGTTGCTGCTCAACACGACGATCCTAAGTCGGCTTCCCCAAAAGCAGGGTCTATGCCAAGTTGTTACGGTGCCTGATTTTGAAGTGTTATCAGACTTTTAACAGGCATGTACCCGCGCTTGAAGCGGCCTGCTGATGATACTGAAGCCTACAAAATAGGCAAACAGGTCATTCGATATGCAGTCTTAAAGTATCAAGTTTGTGCGAAAGACGAAAAATGCCTCAGGATGAGGCGCATGGATCGGGATTTCGGCATGGAAGTTCTCACGACCGCTGAGATGGAGCGCGCCGACCGGCTGACCATTGCCGCGGGTACGCCGGGTTTCGCGCTGATGCTCAGCGCCGGCCAGGCGGTGGCCGAGGCCGCGATGGATCTGGTGGAGGAGGGGCCGATCCTGGTGGTCGTCGGCGCCGGCAACAATGGTGGCGACGGCTTCGTGGCAGCGGCCGAACTCGCCGCACGCGGCCGCGAGGTGTCGGTCATCCTGGTATGTGAGCGGGACAGTCTGCGTGGCGATGCAGCGTCGGCGGCGAAGGGCTGGAAACATCCGGTGCTGCCGTTCAATCCGCAGGCGATCGGCAAGCCCGCTTTGATCATCGATGCGCTGTTCGGCGCCGGCCTCAACCGGCCGGTCGAGGGCGAACCCTATGAGATGATCGAGGCCATCAACGCCAACGGCGCCCCCGTTCTCAGCATTGATCTGCCGAGCGGCATCAACGGCACCACCGCCGCGGTGATGGGCATCGCCATCAACGCCACCGAAACGGTGACTTTCTTCCGGCGCAAGCCGGCGCATCTGCTGTTGCCCGGCCGGATGCATTGCGGCCGCAAGGTACGCGTGGCCGATATCGGAATCGCCGCCGACGTGCTCGCCGAAATTGCGCCGCAGACTTTCGAGAACGTTCCGCAGACGTGGCGCCGGTCGTTTCCGGTGCCGCGCATCGACGGCCATAAATACGCCCGCGGCCATGCAGTCGTCGTGTCAGGGGACATTGCTGCGACCGGTGCGGCGCGGTTATCGGCACGGGGGTGCCTGCGTGCCGGGGCCGGGCTGGTCACGCTGGCGACGCCCCGCGACGCGCTGGCCGTCAACGCCGCGGCGCTGACTGCCGTGATGATACGCGCCGTCGACGGCGTGGTCGAACTGGCGGAATTGCTGACGGACAAGCGCCTCAACGCCCTCGTGATCGGCCCAGGCGCCGGTGTCGGCGATCGCACCCGCGATTTCGTCCTTACCGCGCTGTCGGCGCAGCGGAGCCTCGTGCTCGATGCCGATGCGCTGACCAGCTTCGCAACAGGCCCCGATCGCTTGTTCGAAGCGATCAAGGCCTGTCACGCGCGGCAGGTCGTGCTGACGCCGCATGAAGGCGAGTTTCCGCGTCTGTTCAGCGACATCAGCAACAAGCATCCCAATCGCTCGAAACTGGAACGGGCGCGGGCAGCCGCCGAGCGCAGCGGCGCCGTCGTCCTGCTCAAGGGTCCGGATACCGTGGTGGCCTCGCCGGACGGGCGCGCCGGCATCGCTTCCAACGCGCCGCCCTGGCTTGCCACCGCCGGCGCCGGCGACGTGCTGGCGGGTATGATCGCAGCGATGCTGGCGCAAGGCGTTTCGGCGTTCGAGGCCGCCAGCATCGGCGTCTGGATGCACGGCGAGGCCGCGCGCGAGGCGGGGCCAGGTCTTATCGCGGAGGATCTGCCGGAAGTGCTGCCGGCGGTGTTCCGGCGGCTCTATGACGCGTTCGAGATCGACTACTGAGACGGCGCGGCAGCGACCTGCAGCGTTGCCGCCAGCCGCTCACACCAGATATTTCGTCACGGCCGCTTCGTTCCAGTCCAGCCCGAGACCGGGTCCACGCGCGGTCACCGCGCCATCGACGATCTCGATCGGCTCGCCCAGAATGGCGCGAGCGAGGTCCAGCACCTCGAGCCAATGCGCTGTCGGCGTCACCGCCAGCATGTGGGAGCTGGCCTCGGCGAACAGGTGGCTGGACATCGGGATTGATGCGGCTTCGGCCTGGCCGGCGATGCGGAGCCAGCCCGTGACGCCGCCGCACTTCATCAAATCGGGCATGATGAAATCAGACGCGCCGACCGCGATCGCCTCGGCAAAGCCGCGCGGAAACCACCAGTTTTCGCCGGCCTGGATCGGGGTCGGCGACATTTCCCGGACCTTGGCGTGACCGAGCAGGTTTTCCTGCGGCACCGGTTCTTCGATCCAGTGCAGATCGTAGGGCGCCAGTCGTTCGATACGGCGGGTCGCTTCAGCGGGATCGAGCGACTGGTTGAAGTCGATCATGAGCGCGATATCAGGGCCGATCAGTTCGCGAACCCCTCTTACGACCCGCTCGTCGTTGACGGCATCGCCGTCGCCGCCCTTGATCTTGATGCCCTTGAAACCCTGATCCAGCGAGCGCTTGAGGTCCTTCGCGTCGGCTTTGGGATCGACCACCCCGTAACTGTCATAGGCCGGGATCGGCCGCGGCGAGCCGCCGAGCAGGGTGACCAACGGCTGGCCGGCCGCCCCGCCCAGCGCGTCCCAGAACGCCATATCGAGACCGGACACCGCCATGCCGACCAGGCCCTGCCAGCCAAGCAACCGGAATTTGGCGTCCATCGCAGCCATCAGGTCGAACGGCGCGATGGCCCTGCCGGTGAGGTCGCGGCCGATTTCCTCGATCAGCAGCACCAGCGGTTTCAGCGTCAGCCGGGCGTAGGCAAAGATGTAGGAGCGCCCTGTAATCCCCTGATCGGTCGAGACATCGATCAGCACCAGCGGTGCGGCCTCGATGACGCCGAAGGCGTTTTTGACGGGGCGCGAGATCGGGGCGACGACGGCGCGGGCCCTGACGCTGCTGATGGTGAGAGTGGTGGCGCTCATGCTCGGCTCCTCATTCGACACTGTACCACCTGATGAGGCGGGGCGCCGCCCAGTCGGTCGCGACCTGTTCGATCAGCCAGCGGCCGGCGAATTCGGCGGCGAAAGCGATCCGCTGGGTCTGCCCGGGCTCGATCGCCAGCGTGTCCAGCCAGAACGGCTTCCAGCCGTCGTCGAGGCGGTCGAGCAGCCGGAAATGATGGCCGTGGAGATGGAACACGGTCGCGATGGCGGCACGGTTGGTCAGGGCCAGCACGACAATGCGGCCGGCCTTGGCGCGGAACGCAGGCGCGGCGGAATTCACAAAATTAGCCGGGATCACCCAATCGGCTGGCGGTCCGCCGAGCGCAAGATCGACCCGCAACGCGCTTTTCAGATCCATCCGGGCTGGCAGGCCGTTGGAGGGCAACGGGGCGGCGGCGGGCAGCGGTGCGGCCCTGACCGGTGGCTCCGCAGAGGTAACGAGGCGCGCGATGGGGCGGGCCTCCTTGCCGTCATGCAGCAGAATGGATGAGGCCGAGCCTGCCGTCGCGGTCGCATCGACAAACGCGTCGATGCGGGTTCCCGGCGCCAATAGGAGCGCGCCACCACGGGCGAGGAACGGCTCGGCCGGCTGGCCGTCGAGGGCCATTACCCAGACCTCGTGGTTCTCGATTTTGACTGCGATAACAGCGCGTTGACAACCGTTGATGAAGCGAAGCCGCAACCGCTGATGGGAGCGGGCGGGGATGTCGAGCGTGGTCAGCCCGTTGACGGTGTAGAGCGGCTCCGTGGCCTGGGGGTCGACACCGGGCGCGACCGCGGTCCCGTCCGGGCGCAGCCGCCAGTCTTCGATCAGGAGCACTTCGTCGCGGTCGACCGCGACTGGCTCGGTCTCGTCCACGATCAGCGGCAAGCCGCGCGCCATCCTGGCCTGACCGTCGCCGAGCAGGCGAAGGTCGCACAGCAAGCTGCCGGCGTGACGCAAGGGAAGCATCAGGGTTTCCTTCGCCCCTGATGCCAGCGGCGCCCGCGCGGCCAGCGGTTCGGCGGCCGGAACGCCGCCGATCCCGCGCCAGCTGGTGATCGCGGGGACCGGAAGGCGGTTTCCGAACGCGATCTCCAGCGTCTCGCCGCGCTTGAACCTGAGGCCGGGGCCGTGGGCCGGTGCTTCGAGCGTCCAGACCGGCGTACCCGGCCCTCCCGGACGCAAGGCGATGACGCCTTCTTTGGCCTGCAGGGACAGCGACGTCCGCCCCTGGGCAGCGGCGATTGATGGCAATACCGGGGCTAGCGCAGTTGCGCCCAGGCCGGCCAAGAGCTCGCGTCGGTCCAGTGCGAGGATGCGATCCGGCATAGGGGTTGGCTGCCTGCCACGTTGCATGGGGTTGTTTTTCGATATTCTCAGTTGCAGCTCGAATGCGGACCATTTTTGGCTCGAGAAGTCCAGTGTCGCCACTGCGCCCCCAAGGCTCGAAACCGGGCCATTTTTTTGCTGCGAACAGGTTTGCCCATGTTATAAGCCCGCCGCAGCGATCATGGGTATAATTTGGATGAGCGCGTCCAGATCGTAAACGTGATCAATTCCATTAACTTGGAGCATGATTGGCCGCCCGAAAACCGCTTCACGTTTTTCGGCAATCCTGCTCGGGCGTTGCGGCCGGACAGGATGCTCTCAGCGGGCGTGGCGGAACTGGTAGACGCGCTGGATTTAGGTTCCAGTGACGAAAGTTGTGGGGGTTCGAGTCCCTCCGCCCGCACCAAGCGCTGACAGCGTTTGCATGACGATTGCTGGAGGACCTGTTGCCAAAGGGGTAAAATACCCTAAGGGAAATGGGACCGCCGAACCACCGGCGCAGGTGTTGAGCCTTGCGCGACCAGATTGACACTGTCCGTGCCGCGGAGGCCGGACCAAGCGGGAAGAAGATTGACGCCATGCAGGTCACAGAAACCCTCGCCGAGGGCTTGAAGCACGAATTCCAGATCAGCGTTCCCGCATCGGATCTCGATGCCAAGGCGGACGCCAAGCTGGTTGATCTCAAGGACAAGGTCCGCCTCAACGGCTTTCGCCCGGGCAAGGTGCCGGTGAGCCACCTCAAGAAGGTGTATGGCCGCTCCGTGATGGCCGAGACCATCGACCAGACCATCCGCGACACCAACACCCAGATCTTCACCGAGCGCGGCTTTCGCCTGGCGACCGAACCGAAGATCACGATGCCCACAGAGGCCAAACAGGTCGAGGACATCCTTTCGGGCAAATCCGATCTCACCTACACCGTCTCGATCGAAGTGGTGCCCGCGATCGCGCTCGCCGACTTCAAGAGCTTTACCGTCGAGAAACCGATCGTTGAAGTGACCGACGCCGACGTCGACGAGGCAATCAAGCGCATCGCCGACCAGAATCGTCCCTACGCCGCCAAGGGCGAGGGCGCCAAGGAAGGCGTAAAGGCCGAAACCGGCGACCGGGTCACGATCTCCTTCAAGGGCAGCATCGACGGTGTGCCGTTCGACGGCGGCGCCGGCGAGGGCATCCAGGTCGTGATCGGCGCCGGGCAATTCATTCCCGGCTTCGAGGAGCAGTTGATCGGCGTTGCGGCCGGCGAAACCCGCACCCTGAACGTTTCATTCCCCAAGAATTACGCCAGCGAGAAACTCGCTGGCCAGGCGGCCGAGTTCGAAACCACGGCCACCGCGATCGAGGCACCGCAGGACACCACGATCGACGACGAGTTCGCCAAGACGCTCGGCCTCGAATCCCTCGACAAGCTGAAGGAAGCCGCGCGCGAGCGGCTCGCGGCCGAATTCGCCGGCGCCACTCGCCGGAAGGTCAAGCGGACGCTCCTGGACAGGCTCGACGAGGCGCATCGCTTCGAAGCGCCGCCGTCGCTGGTCGAGGAAGAGTTCAATCTGATGTGGAACTCGATCAAGGCCGAGATGGAGTCCGGCGGCAAGACCTTCGCCGATGAAGACACCACGGAGGAGGCGGCCAAGGAAGAGTACCAGAAGATCGCCGACCGCCGGGTCCGGCTCGGTCTGGTGCTGTCCGAGATCGGCGAGAAGAACAAGATCACGGTCACCGACGACGAGGTCAGCCGCGCGGTGATCGAGCGCGCGCGCCAGATGCCCGGCCGCGAGAAGGAAGTCTGGGACTACTATCGCAGCAATACCAACGCGCTCGCCCAGCTTCGTGCACCGATCTACGAGGACAAGGTGGTCGATTTCATTCTCGAATTGGCCAATGTGACCGAAAAGAAGGTCACCCGCGAGGACCTCTACAAGGACGAGGACGAGGAGAAGAGCGCGGCCTGACCCGACCAGCCTGTCCGTCGGCGTTAAGGTTGAGGAGCGAAAGCGACATGGCGACGGTATCCGTCGCTATGCCGGGCCGTGCGAATCAGCTTCAACTGCAGCGAATTCCGCACGCCGTTGGCCCGGTCTTGTTACCGGGGAATTGGCCCATATCTGAGCCCTGTCGTTTAAGTCCTGCATCACGGGACGTTCGTCCACGCCGGCAGATTCCATACCCCTGCCTTGTCGATGGATGTCCGCCTCCAGTTTCTACCAACCGTTCTGCAAACCCTTGGGTGATTAATGCGCGATCCGGTCGAAACCTACATGCAACTCGTGCCGATGGTGGTCGAACAGACCAACCGTGGCGAACGCGCCTACGACATCTTTTCGCGTCTGTTGAAGGAACGCATCATCTTCCTGACCGGACCGGTCGAGGACGGCATGTCGACGCTGGTCGTCGCGCAGCTCTTGTTTCTCGAGGCCGAGAATCCGAAGAAGGAAATCTCGATGTACATCAACTCGCCCGGCGGCGTGGTGACGTCGGGCCTGGCGATCTACGACACGATGCAGTTCATCCGTCCGCCGGTGTCGACGCTTTGCACCGGGCAGGCGGCGTCGATGGGTTCGCTGCTGCTGGCCGCCGGCCATAAGGATATGCGGTTTTCGTTGCCGAACTCGCGCATCATGGTGCACCAGCCCTCCGGCGGCTTCCAGGGCCAGGCCACCGACATCATGCTGCACGCCCAGGAAATCCTGAACCTGAAAAAGCGACTCAACGAGATTTACGTGAAGCACACCGGCCAGACCTTCAAGGCGATCGAGGACGCGCTAGAGCGTGACAAGTTCCTCACCGCGGAGATGGCCCGCGACTTCGGCATCGTCGACAAGGTGATCGACAAGCGCCAGGAAGAGCTGGCGGCGAAGACGCCGTAGTTTGCCCGACGCGTGGGTTACCTGGACATGAATACCCGTCGTCAGCGGGCAATTTCGGCCGCCGGTGGGACATCTATGCCCCGGATGGGCGGGAAGTTCCGCTTTCGTGCTGGTCTGGCGGCGTGGTAATCACGCAACGCTTGGGCGATTTCGACAGGTTCGCCTCGCGTGAAGGCCGGAAATCACGGTATTGTCACGGGTACCGGGTGTCAGGACAATTAGCGAATTCTTGATAGTCGGGTGCGACCATGGTTGGCTGGCGGGGATAGGCTATGCTCGCGGAGGATTCGAGTTAGCCGCGATTCGAGCGGTATCTGAAGTTAGGGTCTTTTTTGGTACGGATTTTGCTCTATCTAGAACTTGTGCCGGCTAAGTGCCGGAATGGGGCGATCGAGCGGACGAGATCGAACGGCGGACGGAGATAAGAATGAGTAAGGTCGGCACGAGCGACTCCAAGAACACGCTGTATTGCTCGTTCTGCGGCAAGAGTCAGCATGAAGTCCGCAAACTGATCGCGGGTCCCACCGTCTTCATCTGCGACGAATGCGTTGAACTGTGCATGGACATCATCCGGGAGGAAAACAAATCCTCGCTGGTGAAGTCGCGCGACGGCATCCCGACTCCCAAGGAAATCTGCAAGGTCCTCGACGATTACGTGATCGGCCAGAGCCACGCCAAGAAGGTACTGTCGGTCGCCGTCCATAATCACTACAAGCGGCTCAATCACCAGACCAAGCACAACGACGTCGAACTCGCCAAGTCGAACATCCTGCTGATCGGTCCGACCGGCTCGGGCAAGACCCTGCTGGCGCAGACGCTGGCGCGGATTCTCGATGTGCCGTTCACGATGGCGGATGCGACGACGCTGACCGAAGCCGGCTATGTCGGCGAAGACGTCGAGAACATCATCCTGAAGCTGTTGCAGTCGGCCGACTACAATGTCGAGCGCGCGCAGCGCGGCATCGTCTATATCGACGAGATCGACAAGATCAGCCGAAAATCCGACAACCCCTCCATCACCCGCGACGTATCGGGCGAGGGCGTTCAGCAGGCGCTGCTGAAGATCATGGAAGGCACCGTTGCCTCGGTTCCTCCGCAGGGCGGCCGCAAGCATCCGCAGCAGGAGTTCCTGCAGGTCGATACGACCAACATTCTGTTCATCTGCGGCGGCGCATTCTCCGGACTGGAGAAGATCATCTCCGCGCGCGGACGCTCGACCTCGATCGGCTTCGCAGCGCAGGTGCTGGCGCCGGAAGACCGCCGTACCGGCGAGATCTTCCGTCATGTCGAGCCGGAGGATCTCCTGAAGTACGGCCTGATCCCGGAATTCGTCGGCCGCCTGCCGGTGGTCGCCACCCTGGAGGATCTCGACGAAGCTTCGCTGAAGAAGATTCTGACTGATCCGAAGAACGCGCTGGTCAAGCAGTACCAGCGGCTGTTCGAGATGGAGAACATCGAGCTTACCTTCGCCGACGAAGCGCTTGGCGCGGTCGCCCGCAAGGCGATCGAGCGCAAGACCGGCGCGCGCGGCCTGCGCTCGATTCTCGAAAGCATCCTGCTGGAGACCATGTTCGATCTCCCGGGACTGGAAGGCGTCGAAGAGGTCGTGATCTCGCGCGAAGTCGTCGAGGGAACCGCTCGTCCCCTTTACATCTACGCCGATCGCTCCGACCGTGCCGTCGAAAGCAGCGCCAGCGCCTGATCGTATCGGCCGCCGGCGAATGAAGATTTCGTAAGCGTAGGCTGCCGGGTTTCGGCGGCCGCGGTGGTGTAGCGCTTGTTCGCGTTAGCCCCAATTGGCGCGCTCTTTCCAGCGACTTGACACCCCCATGGTCGATAGCCACCTAATGCTGTCGGTGATGAAAACATGAACGTGGGATTCGCCGATCCAGCGATCCGGAAACAAGCGGCCACGACGCGGCCGTTCGACCGGCATATCTAGGCACCTTGTGGCGGTAGCGCAAAATCGCGGACTGCGTGCAAGGGGGCACAACAGAAGGAAAAGCCCATGACGCCCCCCAAACTCCGGCCATCTATCGTTCACGGCGAAAGCCACTCCTATCCGGTGCTGCCGCTTCGCGACATCGTGGTCTTTCCGCACATGATCGTACCGCTGTTTGTCGGCCGCGAGAAATCGATCCGCGCGCTGGAAGAGGTCATGAAGAATGACGCCCTGATCATGCTCGCGACGCAAAAGAACGCGTCGGATGATGATCCGAGTCCGGATTCGATCTATGAAACCGGCACGCTTGCCAGCGTGTTGCAGCTGCTCAAATTGCCCGACGGCACCGTCAAGGTTCTGGTGGAAGGGCTCGAGCGCGCGCGCGTGCAGAAATACTCCGACCGATCCGAATACTATGAGGCGACCGCGGTCGCGCTCGCCGACACCGACGCCACGTCGGTCGAGGCCGAGGCGCTGTCGCGCTCGGTGGTGTCCGACTTCGAGAGCTATGTGAAGCTCAACAAGAAGATCTCTGCCGAAGTCGTCGGCGTGGTGCAGGCCATCACGGACTTCGCCAAGCTCGGCGACACCGTGGCCTCGCATCTGGCGGTCAAGATCGCCGATCGCCAGGGCATCCTGGAGACGTTGTCCGTCACCGCGCGCCTGGAAAAGGTGCTGGGCCTGATGGAGAGCGAAATCTCGGTGCTGCAGGTCGAGAAGCGCATCCGCTCGCGCGTCAAGCGCCAGATGGAGAAGACCCAGCGCGAGTATTATCTCAACGAGCAGATGAAGGCGATCCAGAAGGAACTCGGCGACGACGAAGGCCGCGACGAGCTGGCCGATCTGGAAGAGAAGATTGCCAAGACCAAGCTTTCCAAGGAAGCCGCCGATGTCCGCGGAAGCGACCGTCGTGCGCAACTATCTCGACTGGCTGCTGTCGATCCCGTGGAACAAGAAGTCCAAGGTCAAGAAGGACCTGGTCGCAGCGCAGGCGGTGCTCGACAACGACCATTACGGGCTGGAGAAGGTCAAGGACCGCATCGTCGAGTATCTCGCGGTGCAGTCGCGCGCCAACAAGCTGACCGGACCGATCCTGTGCCTGGTCGGGCCGCCCGGCGTCGGCAAGACCTCGCTCGGCAAATCCATCGCAAAGGCGACGGGCCGCGAATTCGTGCGCGTCTCGCTCGGCGGCGTGCGGGATGAGGCGGAGATCCGCGGACACCGCCGCACCTATATCGGCTCGATGCCCGGCAAGATCATCCAGTCGATGCGCAAGGCGAAGACCTCGAATCCGCTGTTCCTGCTCGACGAGATCGACAAGATGGGCGCCGACTTCCGCGGCGATCCGTCATCGGCCTTGCTTGAGGTACTCGACCCCGAGCAGAACGGCACCTTTGCCGATCACTATCTCGAGGTGGACTACGATCTCTCCAACGTGATGTTCATCACGACCGCAAATACGCTGAATATCCCCGGGCCGCTGATGGACCGCATGGAGATCATCCGGATCGCCGGCTACACCGAAAACGAGAAGGTCGAGATTGCGCGCAAGCATCTGATCCCGAATGCGATCGCCAAGCACGGCCTGGATTCCAGGGAATGGTCGATCGACGACGACGCTTTGTTGTTGATGATCCGCCGCTACACCCGCGAGGCGGGCGTGCGTAACCTCGAGCGTGAGCTTTCGACACTCGCCCGCAAGGCGGTGAAGGAGCTGATGATCTCGAAGAAGAAGTCGGTCAAGGTCACCGAGAAGTCCCTCGAGGAGTTTCTCGGCGTGCCGAAGTATCGCTACGGCGAGATCGAGAGCGAGCCTCAGGTCGGCATCGTCACGGGCCTGGCCTGGACCGACGTCGGCGGTGAACTGCTCACCATCGAAGGCGTCATGATGCCCGGCAAGGGCAAGATGACGGTCACGGGCAATTTGCGCGACGTGATGAAGGAGTCGATTTCGGCGGCGGCATCCTATGTCCGCTCGCGCGCCGTCGGCTTCGGCATCGAGCCGCCGCTGTTCGACCGCCGCGATATCCACGTCCACGTTCCCGAGGGGGCAACCCCGAAGGATGGACCCTCGGCGGGTGTTGCGATGGCGACCGCGATCGTTTCCATCATGACCGGCATCCCGGTCCGGCACGATGTCGCCATGACCGGCGAGATCACCTTGCGGGGACGGGTGCTGCCGATCGGCGGCCTGAAGGAGAAACTGCTGGCGGCTGCCCGGGGCGGCATCAAGACGGTGCTGATCCCCGAGGACAACGCCAAGGATCTCACGGAGATTTCCGATGCGATCAAGGGCGGGATGACCATCATCCCGGTGGCGCGGCTCGACGACGTCGTTGCCAAGGCCCTGGTACGGCCGCCGGTGCCGATCGTCTGGGAAGAAGACACCAAGGTGCCGGTCAAGACCGACGCCACCGACGAAGCGGCAGGCGGCCTGACGGCGCACTGAGCTTGCAATGTAACAATGGCGGCGTCCCGAAAGGGGCGCCGCTTTTGCTTGGTGTTTCGTTGCCGTCGCTTGCCTTCACAGGGCGCGGGGCGGTAAATAGCCGGCGAGGGCGGCTAGCTCAGCTGGTTAGAGCATCTCGTTTACACCGAGAGGGTCGGCGGTTCGAATCCGTCGCCGCCTACCATCCTCCGCTCGCTCTGCGAGCTTCGGCTGGGCAAGCCAGGGATCGTGAAGCGAAGGCTGTCGCGCCGAAGTTGTGAAGCAACCAGGCGGACTGTTCAAACCGGAGGTCCGCGCATGAGGGTTTTCCTCGCCGCACTTGTCATCGCGTTAATGGCCGGGCCCGCTTATGCCCAGAGCAAATCGATCCCCAAATACGGGGAACTCGAGGGCAAGCCGGCGCACGAGATCAAGGCCGAAAAGGAAGCCGAGCAAGCCTACCAGAGGTCGCTGGGCCGCATTCCCGAACAGAAGGCTGCTTCCGACCCCTGGGGCTCCGTACGCAACGACAGCGCGCCCAAGGTTGTCGCGCCCAAGGCTGTTGCGAAGGATGCTCCGGCGAAGCGGGTCAAGGCCGATGGCACGGCGAAATAGCGGGTCATGAATACACCCACGGGTCACGATCTCAACGCGGACCAGATCGCGTACTGGAACGGACCCGCCGGCCAGCGCTGGACCGACCGGCAGGCGTCGCAGGACGTCTTGCTCGCACCGGTCTCCGAGATCCTGATCGACCGCGCCGGCGTCAGGCCAGGCGAGCGGATCATCGATGTCGGTTGCGGCTGCGGCGCCATCGCCGTCGAACTGGCCCGGCAAGCAGGCCCGACCGGGCACGTGCTGGGCATCGATATCTCGGCGCCGATGCTGGCGCGGGCGCGGCAGGTCATGCCGGCAGGTCTGCCGGTCGAATTCGTGCTGGCGGATGCCACGGTCTATCCATTCGAGCCTGCCAGCTTCGACCTGCTGACGTCGCGGTTCGGCGTGATGTTCTTCGCCGAACCGGCGCTCTCCTTCGCCAATATGCGCCGGGCGCTGCGGCCGTCGGGACGGCTGGCGTTCGCCTGCTGGCGCGAGCCGCGCGACAATCCGTGGGCGATGGCGCCGCTGCAGGCCGTCTACAGGCACGTGGCGAAGCTGCCGCAGCAGGGGCCCGAGGATCCCGGTCCTTTTGCATTTGCATCCGAGGCGCGCGTGCACCGCATCCTCTCCGAGGCCGGATTTTCCGGGATCGCCATGGAGCCGCGCAATCTTTCGCTCGATGTCGCGATCGGCCGGGGTCTCGATGCGGCGGTCGAGGCCGTGCTGGAGATCGGCCCGGCCAACCGCGCGCTGGAAGGTCAACCCGACGGGGTGCGGTCCGCTGCCCAGCATTCGATTCGCGAAGCGCTGGCGCCCTTCGCCAGCGGACAGGAAGTGCGGCTGGGCGGATCGATCTGGATCGTGACGGCGCGGGCTTCCTGAGGGATCCGCTGGGCCCACAGAGGTATCTGAGTAGGGCCTCTCCACCATTGCATGGGGTTGTTTTCGATATTTTGTGTCCGGGCGCTGCCTAGGCCCGCTCCTCAAAAATCATCGCCAGATGCACGATGGTCTGAACAGCCTTTTCCATGTCCTGCACGCTCACCCATTCCAGCCGCGAATGAAACGCGTGCTCGCCGGCGAAGATGTTGGGGCAGGGCAGCCCCATGAACGACAGCCGTGAGCCGTCGGTGCCGCCGCGGATGGAAGTCTTCCGCGGGGTGAGGCCAGTGCGGCGGATCGCCTCCATCGCGTTGTCGATGATTTCGGGGTGGCGATCGATCACCTGCTTCATGTTGCGGTACTGCGGCTTGATCTCCAGCCGATACGTCGAGTGCGGATAGTCCTTCATCACGTCCTGGACGATGCTTTCCAGCAGAGCTTCCTTCTCTTTCAATCCCTCGTCGGTGAAGTCGCGCACGATCAGGTCGAGTGTGGCTTTCTCCAGCGCTCCCGATATCCCGATCGGATGCAGGAAGCCTTGCCTGCCTTCGGTGGTTTCCGGCGAGCAGGTATCTTTGGGCAGCCGCTCGACGATCGCGGCCGCGATCTTGATCGCGTGCTCCATCTTGCCTTTGGCGAAGCCGGGATGGGTGCTGACGCCTTCGAGGGTGATGGTGGCGCCATCGGCGGAAAAGGTCTCGTCCTCGATATTCCCGGCGGTTTCGCCGTCCATCGTGTAGGCGAAATCGGCGCCGAGTTTCTTCAGGTCGGCCTTGTCGACGCCGCGCCCGATCTCTTCGTCGGGCGTGAACAGGATCTTGATGGTGCCGTGCCTTACTTGCGGATTGCGGATCAGGAAATGTGCGGCATCCATGATTTCGGCAAGCCCGGCCTTGTTGTCGGCGCCAAGCAGGGTGGTGCCATCCGTGGTGATGATGTCGTTGCCGATCTGATCGCCCAGCGCGGGATGGTCAGCGGCACGGATCACCTGCGTCGGGTCGCCCGGCAGCACGATGTCGCCGCCGCGATAATTCCTGACGATCTGCGGCTTGACGTCCCTGCCGGTACAATCCGGCGACGTGTCCATATGCGAGCAGAAGCAGATCACCGGGACCTGCTTGTCGGTATTGGCCGGGATCGTCGCGTAGACGTAGCCGTGTTCGTCGAGATGGGCGTCGCGCAGGCCCATCGCCTGCAACTCGCTGGCCAACAGGCGCCCCAAATCCTTCTGTCTTTCGGTCGAGGGCCAGGTGGGGGAGGCAGGGTCCGACTGGGTGTCGATCGCCACGTAGCGCAGGAAGCGCTCGGTCACGGCGTGTGTGAACTCCAAGGGCGAAACCACGATCAACACCGCTGCGGCGGCCGCGAAGGCCAGATTAAGGGCGAAGCGTCATTCCGGAGCCGCGCGGGCCGTGCCGGAATGACGCAAACCAGAATTGAAACGCGCCTGATCAGACGGCTTCCTTGAGTTCCTTGGCCGCGCGGAAGGCGACCTTCTTGCTTGCCTTGATCTGGATCGCTTCGCCGGTGGCCGGGTTGCGGCCCATGCGTGCGGCGCGCTTGCGCACCTGCAGGATGCCGAGACCGACGATACGGATGCGCTCGCCTTTCTTCAGGTGCTTGGTGATCCGGGTGACCAGATCATTCAAGATGGCTTCCGACTGCTTCTTGGACAATTCCTGGTCTTCGGCGATCGCTGCCGCCAGATGCTTGAGCGTGACGGTGGTCGGTGTCGCTGCCTTCTTGGCCATATTCGGCCCTCCTCGTTGTTGATGGCTGGGGAAACCCAGACGTAGCAGGCCTTAAATGATTCGGGGGCGGACTGACTACGTTGTTTTGCCTGCAAACAAGCCATTATTTGCATCGGCATCGCAAAAATGCCCGACTGACGGGGGGATTCGCAACAACCTTGACTTGGAATGGTCCCGCCTTTAAGTCCCACCTCGCGCGGTTTTCGCAATCACGCGGGAGTAGCTCAGTTGGTTAGAGCGCCGGCCTGTCACGCCGGAGGTCGCGGGTTCGAGCCCCGTCTCTCGCGCCATTGAATCTGTTGCTTCGGATCAATGGCTTGGAATCAATGGCTTGGCGAAGCTTCGTTCCCCGCATCGGCAAACGAAAAAAGGCCGCCCTAAGGCGACCCTTGTCCATCCTATCCCCGAGGAATTTCGGCTCGTCCTAGCGGACCAGCGAGGCATTGGAACTGGTTATCGCCACGGGCTTGCCAACCTTCACGACGTGAGCGGTCTGGGTGTTGTCCGAACCGGTGCGGGCGAAGATGCCGAGAGCCGCCACCGCGATGCCGGCCACGAGGGCCACGACCACGATCTTCAGGTGGGTGGAGCGGTCTGCTGAGTGAATTGAGTGGTTCATCTGAGCCTCCTGGCGACTTTGCCGTCGTCGTTGGCAAGAGCGATACGCCCGCTCTGTTTCAGGATGGCTTCGTGGGTTCCCCAAAATGGTTTCGTCGGCATTTCCGGGTGTTTCCAGCTATCGTCCGTCGGTCTGGCTGGGCCGGGCAAATGGCCTGCCGGCGTAATCTCGACGTCAGCGCGCCGCGCGCACCGACAAGAGGGCACCGGGCCTGGTCGTGACCGCTGCGACAGCGGCGACTGAAGGACACGCGCGCCGGGATGCCCGAGGCCGAAAAAGAACTGGGCTGAAGGTCGTCAACCGCTGCCGTGCCAGAGTTATCCCGCTGCGTGTGGCGGGCGGTGGAGTCGTAAAAATAGCTTGTCTTGCGCCCCTTGTTGCGCTGCGCTAAGCCTCAGAACAATTCCAGTCAACGAATCTGCGGCCCTTGAAACCGCGAAATTAAAGGCACCGCCGATGACCGGCATCTTGCAAGATTACCTTCCCCTCGTGGTGTTCGTCGGGGTCGCGGGCCTGATCGGTTTGGCGCTGCTGATCGCTCCCTTCCTGCTGGCCTTCCAGCAGCCCGATCCGGAGAAGCTGTCCGCCTATGAATGCGGATTCAACGCTTTTGACGATGCCCGCATGAAGTTCGATGTCCGGTTCTACTTGGTGGCCATCCTCTTCATCATCTTCGACCTCGAAGTGGCATTCCTGTTTCCATGGGCGGTGGCGTTCGGGAACCTCGGCGCGACCGGGTTCTGGTCGATGGTGGTGTTCCTCGCCGTCCTGACCGTCGGCTTTGCCTATGAGTGGAAGAAAGGCGCGCTCGAATGGGATTGAGCCCTACCGCAGCAACGCCAGGATTTGCGCCGGTCGTCGCGCCGGCTGCGACCGGTATTCTGGATCCCTCGACCGGCCGACCGGTCGGCGCCAACGACCCGTATTTCCTGGATGTCAATCACCAGCTCTCCGACAAGGGCTTTTTCGTCACCGCCACCGATGACCTGATCACCTGGGCCCGCACCGGCTCGCTGATGTGGATGACCTTTGGTCTGGCCTGCTGCGCGGTCGAGATGATGCAGATGTCGATGCCGCGCTATGACGCCGAACGGTTCGGCTTTGCGCCCCGCGCCTCGCCGCGGCAGTCCGACGTGATGATCGTCGCCGGCACCCTGACCAACAAGATGGCGCCGGCGCTGCGCAAGGTTTACGACCAGATGCCGGAGCCGCGCTACGTCATCTCGATGGGATCCTGCGCCAATGGCGGCGGCTACTATCACTACTCGTATTCGGTGGTGCGCGGCTGCGACCGCATCGTGCCGATCGATATCTACGTGCCCGGTTGCCCGCCGACGGCGGAAGCTCTGCTCTACGGCGTGATGCTGCTGCAGAAGAAGATCCGGCGCATCGGCACCATCGAACGCTGAGGGTTTGGTATGGACGACGGCAGGCTCGACGCCCTGGGGCAGACGATTGTTGACGCGCTACCGGATGCCGCGACCGATCATTCGGTCGCGTTCAATCAGCTCACGGTGGCGGTCCACGCCGACAAGATCGTCGACGTCGTCAAATTCCTGCGCGACGATCCCGGCTGCCGTTTCGTCAGTTTCATCGACGTTACGGCGGTGGACTATCCGGGCCGCGAGAAGCGCTTTGACGTGGTGTATCACCTGCTGTCGCCGACGCTGAACGAACGCATCCGCCTGCGCGCGCAGGCCGACGAAACCACCCAGGTGCCCTCGATCATCGACGTCTTTCCCGGCGCCGACTGGTTCGAGCGTGAGTGCTACGATCTCTATGGCGTGATCTTCACCGGCCACCCCGACATGCGGCGGCTTTTGACCGACTACGGTTTCGATGGCCACCCGCTGCGCAAGGATTTCCCGCTCACCGGCTTCGTCGAGGTGCGCTACGACGACCAGGAAAAGCGGGTGGTCTACGAACCTGTCCGACTCAATCAGGAATTCCGCAAGTTCGATTTCCTGTCGCCATGGGAAGGCGCCGATTATCCGGTGCTGCCCGGCGATGAGAAGGCGGGACCGAAAGTCTGATCATGACCGAAGCAGCAGCACTGCGTAACTTCACCATCAATTTCGGACCGCAGCATCCCGCCGCGCACGGCGTGCTGCGTCTGGTGCTGGAGCTCGATGGTGAAGTTGTCGCCCGCGTCGATCCACATATCGGCCTGTTGCACCGCGGCACCGAAAAACTGATCGAGCACAAGACCTACCTGCAGGCGATCCCGTATTTTGACCGGCTCGACTATGTCGCGCCGATGAACCAGGAGCACGCGTTCTGTCTGGCGGCGGAAAGACTGCTTGGCATCGCCGTGCCGCGGCGCGGGCAATTGATCCGCGTGCTGTACTGCGAGATCGGCCGCATCCTGTCGCACCTGCTCAACGTCACCACGCAGGCGATGGACGTCGGCGCGCTGACGCCGCCGCTGTGGGGCTTCGAAGAGCGCGAAAAGCTGATGGTGTTCTACGAGCGAGCCTCCGGCTCGCGGATGCATGCGGCCTACTTCCGGATCGGCGGCGTGCACCAGGACCTGCCGCCGAAGCTGGTCGACGATATCGACGCGTGGTGCGAGCCGTTCCTGCAGGTGGTCGCCGATCTCGATCGGCTATTGACCGGCAACCGCATCTTCAAGCAGCGCAACGTCGACATCGGCGTGGTGACGCTGCAGCAGGCCTGGGAATGGGGTTTTTCCGGCGTCATGGTGCGCGGCTCCGGTGCCGCCTGGGATCTGCGCAAGGCGCAGCCCTATGAGTGCTATACCGAGATGGATTTCGACATTCCGATCGGCAGGAACGGCGACTGCTACGACCGTTACTGCATCCGGATGGAGGAGATGCGCCAGTCGGTGCGTATCATGAAACAGTGCATCGCGAAGCTGCGCGCGCCGGAAGGGCAGGGACCGGTCGTCGTCGAAGACAACAAGATAGCGCCGCCCCGGCGCGGCGAGATGAAGCGTTCGATGGAGGCGCTGATCCATCACTTCAAGCTCTACACCGAGGGCTTCCACGTGCCGGCCGGCGAGATCTACGCCGCGGTCGAGGCGCCAAAGGGCGAGTTTGGCGTCTATCTGGTCGCCGACGGCACCAACAAGCCATACAAATGCAAGATCCGGGCGCCGGGCTTTGCGCATCTGCAGGCGATGGATTTTATCTGCAAGGGCCATCTCCTGGCCGACGTATCGGCCATTCTCGGTTCGCTCGATATCGTGTTCGGAGAGGTCGACCGGTGATGGCAATGCCGCCGATTCAGTTTGACCGGGCTACCGGCGTGCTGCAGGGCGCCAATGCCTGGGAGCGTTTGGCCGCACTCGCCTTGTCGACGGGGTCGAAGGTGGCATCCACGTTCTCGCATCGCGGCTACAATATGTGCGCCAACCTGTTGCGCAGGACGCTGCCGGAGCGGGACATCGACATCAAGCTGAATGCGGACGCGACCTTCGCGTTTCCCTATGGCGATGGTTATTGGAGCAAGCTGCTCAATCGCTCGTTCTCGTATGAAGACGAACTCGAACTGCTGTTTCGGCACGCCGCCGATGTTGACTACACGTTGCTCGATTGCGGCGCTAACTACGGCTACTGGTCGGTGCTGGTCTCCAGCGCGCCCTATGGATCGCACCGGGCAATCGCCATCGAGCCCTCGTCGCAGAACTTCGCCAAGCTCAAGAACAACGCCGAACTCAACGGCGACCGTTTCGAAGCGATGAAGTGCGCGATCGGCGCGGCGCGGGGCACCGCGCGGCTCTCCGGCACCAAGCATGAGGCATTCAGCATTGCCGGCGTCGACGGCGGCGAGGAAGTGCCTGTCATCGCGCTCGACAACCTGATCGACGACGGCAAGGTTTCCCCCGGCGGAAAGTTCCTGATCAAGCTCGACGTCGAGGGCGTCGAGATCGAGGCCATCAAGGGTGGCGCCCGGCTGCTGCAGGGCGATAGCGTCATCCTGTGCGAGGAACACGGCAATGATCGCCATCACACCGTGTCGCGCTATATCCTCGAACAAACCCCGCTGAAGCTGATCGTCTACGATCCGCGCAGCAATCTGCTGGAAACCGTGACCGAGCTTTCGATTCTCGACCGCATCAAGGTTTCAACCCACGTCGGCTACAACGTGTTCGGCACCGCAAGCGCCTTCTGGCAAGACCGGATCAGCGCCCTGAACGCCGCGCGCCGCGCGCCCTGAGAGACTGAGAGCCATGTCCGTCCGCCGCCTTGCACCTAGGGAATTTCAGCCCGCGAACTTCACGTTCTCAGCGGAGGACCTTGCTTGGGCCAGGCAACAGATCGCCAAATATCCGGAGGGCCGTCAGGCTTCTGCGGTAATACCGATCCTGTGGCGTGTCCAGGAACAGCACGAAGGATGGGTTTCGGAGGCGGCGATCCGCGCTGTCGCCGATTTGCTCGGCATGCCCTATATCCGGGTGCTGGAAGTCGCGACCTTCTACACCATGTTCCAGCTACAGCCGGTCGGCAAGAAGGCCCACGTGCAGGTTTGCGGCACCACGCCGTGCCGGCTCCGCGGCGCCGGCGATATCATCGAGGTGTGCCAGAGCCGCATCCATCACGATCCCTTCCATCTGTCCAGGGACGGCAATTTCAGCTGGGAAGAGGTCGAGTGTCTGGGCGCCTGCGTGAACGCTCCGATGGTGCTGATCTGGAAGGATACCTATGAGGACCTGACCAAGGAAAGCTTCGGCAAGGTCCTGGACGGGTTTGCCTCCGGCAATCCGCCCAAGCCGGGTCCGCAAATCGACCGTCAGTTCTCCGCCCCCGTCGGTGGATTGACCACGCTGAAGGAAACAACATGAACGCGGATGGCGCGGAGAGTGCGGGATCGATGCGACACTGGCACTATATCGCGATGCATACGGTCGCGGCCGCGGCATTCATTTTCCTGCTGCAGCGATATGCGCCGGACGCGTCGCTCGATTCCAGCCTGCTGTGGGCCCTTACCTTCGGCGGCTGCGCCTACATGCAGTCCAATCGCTGACCTCAGGAATCTCGCTCCATGCTCGACGACAAGGACCGCATCTTCCGTAACCTCTACGGCCTCCACGACTGGGGCCTCGAGGGTGCGCGCCGCCGTGGCGCCTGGGACGGCACCAAGGCGATCATCGACAAGGGCCGCGACTGGATCATCAATGAGATGAAGGCGTCCGGCCTGCGCGGACGGGGCGGGGCTGGGTTTCCGACCGGGCTGAAATGGTCGTTCATGCCGAAGGAATCGACCGACGGCCGGCCGAGCTATCTTGTGGTCAATGCCGACGAATCCGAACCCGGTACCTGCAAGGACCGCGAGATCATGCGGCACGATCCGCACCTGCTCTTGGAGGGTTGCCTGCTCGCGAGCTTCGCGATGGGCGCGCATGCCTGCTACATCTATGTGCGCGGCGAATTCATCAGAGAACGCGAGCATCTGCAGGCCGCTGTTGATCAGGCCTATGAGGCGAGACTGGTCGGCAAGGACAACATCAACGGCTGGCCGTTCGACATTTACGTCACCCACGGCGCCGGGGCCTATATCTGCGGCGAAGAGACCGCCTTGCTGGAGAGCCTCGAAGGCAAGAAGGGCATGCCGCGGCTGAAGCCGCCATTCCCCGCCAATGTCGGCCTCTACGGCTGCCCGACCACCGTCAACAATGTCGAGTCGATCGCGGTGGCGCCGGATATCCTGCGGCGCGGCGCGGCGTGGTTCGCCGCCATCGGCCGGCCCAACAATGTCGGCACCAAACTGTTCTGCATCTCCGGCCATGTCGAGCGGCCCTGCAACGTCGAAGAAGCCATGGGGATCCCGTTCCGCGAGCTGATCGAGCGGCATTGCGGCGGCATTCGCGGCGGCTGGGACAATCTCAAGGCGGTAATTCCCGGCGGCTCGTCGGTGCGGATGGTGCCGGCCGACCAGATCATCGATACCCCGATGGACTTCGACAGCCTCGGCAAACTGCGCTCCGGCCTCGGCACCGCCGCCGTCATCGTGATGGACAAATCGACCGATCTGATCCGGGCGATCGCGCGGATTGCGTATTTTTACAAGCACGAGAGCTGTGGCCAGTGTACGCCGTGCCGCGAGGGCACCGGCTGGATGTGGCGGGTGCTGACCCGCATGGCCGAGGGCCGCGCCCACAAGCGCGAGATCGACATGCTGCTGGAAGTGACCAAGCAGGTGGAGGGCCACACCATCTGCGCGCTCGGCGACGCCGCGGCGTGGCCGATCCAGGGCCTGATCGCCCATTTTCGTCACGAGATCGAGGAGCGCATCGACCAGTATTCGCACAAGGCGGATGTCGATGACGGCGGCGTTCGCGATCCAGCGCACATGGTCGCGGCGGAATAGGGAGGCGGCGATGGCGGATCAATTCGGAAGTGCGACGGTTCGGCGTCACCGCTCCGGACGGCAAGGTGAGAAAGACTTGAGGCAATGACCATACTCATCATCGATGGCAAAGAGATCGATGTCCCCGCGGATTTCACGCTGCTGCAGGCGTGTGAGATGGCCGGCGCGGAAATTCCGCGCTTTTGCTATCATGAACGGCTGTCGATCGCTGGCAATTGCCGGATGTGCCTTGTCGAGGTGAAGGGTGGCCCGAAGCCCGTGGCCAGCTGCGCCTGGGCGGTTCGCGATTGCCGTCCCGGTCCCAAGGGGGAGCCGCCGGAAATCTCGACCCGCTCGCCGATGGTGAAAAAGGCGCGCGAAGGCGTGATGGAATTCCTGTTGATCAATCACCCGCTGGATTGTCCGATCTGCGATCAGGGCGGCGAGTGCGACCTGCAGGATCAGGCGATGGGCTACGGCGTCGACACCAGCCGGTTCGCCGAAAACAAGCGCGCGGTCGAGGACAAGTATCTCGGCGCACTGGTCAAGACCTCGATGAACCGCTGCATCCAGTGCACGCGCTGCGTTCGCTTCGCCGCCGAAGTCTGCGGCATGCCGGAAATGGGCGCGACTGGCCGCGGCGAGGACATGGAGATCACCACCTATCTGGAATCGGCGCTGACCTCGGAACTGCAGGGCAATCTGGTCGATATCTGCCCAGTCGGCGCGTTGACGTCGAAACCCTATGCTTTCGCAGCCAGGCCTTGGGAACTCGGCAAGACCCAATCGATCGACGTGATGGACGGCGTCGGCTCGGCGATCCGGGTCGATACCCGCGGCCGCGAGGTGATGCGGATCCTGCCGCGCGTCAACGAGGCGGTGAACGAGGAGTGGATTTCCGACAAGACCCGACACGTCGTCGACGGCCTGCGCACCCAGCGGCTCGACCGACCTTACATCAGGGAAAACGGCAAGCTGCGCGCAGCATCGTGGCCGGAAGCGTTCGCTGCCATTGCAGCGAAGGCCGGCCGAATCGACGGCAAGCGGATCGGCGCCATCGCCGGCGATCTCGCCGCGGTCGAGGAGATGTTCGCGCTGAAGGAGCTGTTGGCGAAATCCGGTTCCGCCAATCTGGCGGTGCAGGGCGGCGACGCATTTGACGCCAAGGCCGGGCGCGCGTCCTACATTTTCAACCCGACCATCGCCGGCATCGAGCAGGCCGACGCGTTGCTGATCGTGGGTTCGAACCCGCGCAAGGAGGCGGCGGTCCTCAACGCGCGCATTCGTAAGCGCTGGCGCACCGGCCGGCTCGAGATCGGCGTGATCGGTGCCAGGGCCGACCTTACTTATGGATACGACTATCTCGGTGCGGGTACGGACTCGCTGAGCGAACTCGCCGCGGGCAAACATGCCTTCGCAAACGTGTTGAAAGGTGGCAAGAACCCGATCGTGCTGGTTGGAGCAGGTGCCGCCGCACGACATGACGGCCGGGCGGTTCTGGCGGCTACGGCCAAACTTGCGCTGGATGTCGGCGCGGTCAAGGAGGGCTGGAACGGGTTTGGCATTTTGCACGATACCGCCTCGCGGGTCGGGGCGCTCGATATCGGCTTTGGCTCGGGCGCGGGGGGGCTGACCGCGGCGCAGATGACAACGTTCGGTACGCTTGACGTGCTGTTCCTGCTCGGCGCCGACGAAATCGGGGTGCCCGACGGTACCTTCGTGGTCTATCTCGGCACCCATGGCGATCGCGGCGCACATCGCGCCGACGTTATTCTGCCGGGGGCGGCCTATACCGAAAAATCCGGCATCTACGTCAATACCGAGGGCCGGGTGCAGATGGCCAACCGCGCCTCATTCCCGCCGGGTGAGGCGCGCGAGGACTGGGCGATCGTCCGCGCGCTCTCGGATGTGCTGGCCAGGAAGCTGCCTTACGATTCGCTGGCCGCGTTGCGTCAGGCGATGTTCAGGGCCGTGCCGCATCTGATGCGCATCGACCAGATCGAGCCCGGCAGGGTTGACGACATCAAGATGCTCGCGGGCAAGGGCGGCAGCGTCGAGAAGGCGCCGTTCAAGACCGTTGAGGATTTTTACCTGACCAACCCGATCGCGCGCGCGTCAGCGATCATGGCGGAATGTTCCCGTCTGGCCTCCGGGCAGATGCTGACGGCGGCGGAGTGAGCCGATGACTGAATTTTTTCCAAGCGGTTTCTGGACCGGTTTCCTGTGGCCGTTGATCGTCATGCTGGCGCAGAGCGTCCTGCTGCTCGTGGTGCTCCTGATCGCCATCGCGTACATCCTCCTGGCAGACCGCAAGATCTGGGCGGCGGTGCAGATCCGGCGCGGTCCCAACGTCGTCGGTCCCTGGGGCCTGTTCCAGTCCTTCGCCGATCTCTTGAAGTTCGTCCTGAAGGAGCCGATCATTCCCTCCGGCGCCAACAAGGGCGTGTTTCTGCTGGCCCCGCTGGTAAGCTGCGTACTGGCGCTGGCGGCCTGGGCCGTGATCCCAATGGACCTCGGCTGGGTGATCGCCGACATCAATGTCGGCGTGCTCTACATTTTCGCGATCTCGTCGCTGTCCATCTACGGCATCATCATGGCCGGCTGGTCGTCGAATTCGAAATACCCGTTCCTCGCCGCGCTGCGCTCGGCGGCGCAGATGGTCAGTTACGAGGTCTCGATCGGTTTTGTGATCATCACGGTCCTGCTGTGCGCCGGCTCGCTGAACCTGTCGGCCGTGGTCGAGGCGCAGCACACCCGTGGCCTTGCCAACTTGATCGGGTTGCCGTCCCTGACGTTCCTCAACTGGTACGTCTGGCCGCTGTTCCCGATGTTCGTGATCTTCTATGTATCGGCGCTGGCGGAAACCAACCGGCCGCCGTTCGATCTGGTGGAAGCCGAATCCGAACTGGTCGCGGGTTTCATGGTCGAATACGGCTCGACGCCGTATCTGCTATTCATGCTTGGCGAATATGTCGCGATCACCACGATGTGCGCATTGGCCGCGATCCTGTTCCTGGGCGGCTGGCTGCCGCCGATCGAGGTGGCGCCGTTCACCTGGGTGCCGGGCGTGATCTGGTTCACGCTCAAGGTATTTTTCATGTTCTTCATGTTTGCGATGGCGAAGGCGATCGTGCCGCGTTACCGCTACGATCAGTTGATGCGGCTCGGCTGGAAGGTGTTCCTGCCGCTATCGCTGGCGATGGTGGTGATTGTGGCCGGCGTGCTGCATTTCGCCGACATCGCGCCGAAATGAGGTCGCTATGAGTGTCAACATCAACGCCACGGCCCGCTCGCTGCTGCTGTCCGAATTCGTGTCGGCGTTCTTTCTCGCCATGCGCTATTTCTTCAAGCCGAAGCCGACGCTGAACTATCCGTTCGAAAAGGGTCCGATCTCGCCGCGCTTTCGCGGCGAGCATGCGCTGCGGCGCTATCCCAACGGCGAGGAACGCTGCATCGCCTGCAAGCTGTGCGAGGCGATTTGCCCGGCACAGGCGATCACCATCGAGGCCGGCCCGAGCCGCAACGACGGCACCCGCCGCACGGTCCGCTACGACATCGACATGGTGAAATGCATCTATTGCGGGTTCTGCCAGGAGGCCCCGAGACCCGCGAGGAACTCTATTATGACAAGGCGAAACTGCTCGCCAATGGCGACCGCTGGGAGCGCGAGATTGCGAAATCAATCGAACTCGATTCGCCGTACCGGTGAGGTGAGGGCATGATCCTTACAGCGCTGTTCTTCTACCTGTTCGCCGGCGTCTGCGTCGCCTCGGCGGTGATGGTGATTGCGTCGCGCAATCCCGTGCACTCGGTGCTGTTCCTGATCCTGGCCTTCGTCAATGCAGCCGGCTTGTTCATATTGATGGGTGCTGAGTTCCTCGGGATGATCCTGATCGTGGTGTACGTCGGCGCGGTCGCAGTGCTGTTCCTGTTCGTGATCATGATGCTCGACGTCGACTTCGCGGAACTGCGCGAGGGCTTCCTGGAATATCTGCCGTTCGGCCTCGTGGTCGGCGCGATCTTTCTCGCCGAACTGCTGCTGGTCGGCGGCGGCTGGGTCATCAATCCCGATGTCGCCAAATCCATTTCATCGGCGATTCCGGCCAACGTCAGCAACACCGAAGCGCTCGGGCTCGTGCTCTACACCAAGTACATCCATTACTTCCAGATCGCCGGCATGGTGCTGCTGGTGGCGATGATCGGCGCCATCGTGCTGACGCTGCGCCACAAGGTCAGCGTCAAGCGGCAGGACATCAATGTGCAGAACGCGCGAACGCCCGAGCTCGCAATGAGCGTGCGCAAGGTGGCGGTGGGCCAGGGCCTGCAGGACACGGACGCGCCGGAGTGGGTGAAATGACCATCGGTCTCGGACACTACCTCTCGGTCGGCGCGATTCTGTTCACGCTCGGAATCCTCGGCATCTTTCTCAACCGCAAGAACATCATCGTCATCCTGATGTCGATCGAGCTGGTCCTGCTCGCGGTCAATATCAACCTGGTGGCGTTCTCCACCTTCCTCGGCGACCTCGTCGGGCAGGTGTTTGCGCTGCTGGTGCTGACGGTGGCCGCGGCGGAAGCGGCAATCGGGCTTGCGGTGCTGGTGGTGTACTTCCGCAATCGCGGGTCGATCGCGGTCGAAGACGTCAATTTGATGAAGGGTTAGGCATGATCCGGAAAAGTGTGAAGCGGTTTTCCCGGACAAACGCCTTCGTTTGTCCTGAGATCATGCGCGATAGGGCGACCAAATGATCCAGGCAATCGTCTTTCTGCCGCTGATCGGCGCGATACTCGCGGGCCTGATTGCTATCTTCGGTGCGCATGCGCGCAATCCGAGCGGCGATGCGGTCGAGCGCCACGAAGATGCCCATGGTCACGGCGCCCAAGCCCATGCCGAGACCCATGCGACGGATGTGCATGCCGACCATGGCCAAGACGACCATCATGACGCTCATCACGTGGTCGAACCGCCGGCGCAGGGATCGCGGGCGGCGGAACTGATCACCACTGGATTGCTGCTGGTGTCGGCCGCGCTGTCCTGGGTCGTCCTGGTCGACGTCGGCTTCATGCGCCATGACGCGCGGATCGCGCTGTTCACCTGGATCAACTCCGGCGACCTGCAGATCGCGTGGGCGCTGCGGGTCGATACATTGACTGCCGTGATGCTAGTGGTGGTCAACACCGTTTCGTCGCTCGTGCACCTCTATTCGATCGGATACATGGACGAGGATCCGCACCGGCCGCGGTTCTTTGCCTACCTGTCGCTGTTCACCTTCGCGATGCTCATGCTGGTGACTTCAGACAATCTGGTGCAGCTGTTCTTCGGCTGGGAGGGCGTCGGTCTCGCGAGCTATCTGCTGATCGGCTTCTGGTACCAGAAGCCGTCAGCGAACGCGGCAGCCATCAAAGCCTTCGTGGTCAATCGAGTCGGCGATTTCGGCTTTGCGCTCGGCATCTTCGCGATCTTCATGCTGATCGGCTCGACCGACTTCGAGACCATTTTCGCTGGCGCGCCCGGCCAGGTCGGCAAGACCATCAACTTCTTCGGCTGGAACGCGGATGCGCTGACGCTGATCTGTCTGTTGCTGTTCATGGGCGCGATGGGCAAGTCAGCCCAGTTCCTGCTGCACACCTGGCTGCCGGACGCTATGGAAGGCCCGACCCCGGTCTCGGCGCTGATCCACGCCGCCACCATGGTCACGGCCGGCGTCTTCATGGTGGCGCGGCTGTCGCCGCTGTTCGAACTCGCCCCGAACGCGCAGGCCGTGGTGATGTTCTTCGGCGCCACCACCGCCTTCTTCGCCGCCACCGTGGGCCTGGTGCAGAACGACATCAAGCGCATCGTGGCGTATTCGACCTGTTCGCAGCTCGGCTACATGTTCGTGGCGATGGGGGCGGGGGCCTATTCGGTCGGCATGTTCCACCTGTTCACGCATGCCTTCTTCAAGGCGCTGTTGTTCCTGGGGTCCGGCTCGGTGATCTATGCGATGCATCACGAGCAGGACATCCGCAACATGGGCGGCCTGAAAGACCGGATTCCCTTCACCTATATCGTGATGGTGATCGGCACGCTGGCGTTGACCGGCTTCCCGCTGACGGCCGGCTATTTCTCCAAGGACGCCATCATCGAATCCGCGTTCGTCTCGCACAATCCGTTCGCGTTCTACGGCTTCCTCATGACCGTGATCGCGGCAGGTCTAACCTCGTTCTATTCATGGCGCCTGATTTTCAAGACCTTCCATGGCGAGCCGCATGACAGGCAGCATTACGAGGCCGCGCACGAGGCCCCGATGTGGATGCTGGTCCCGATCGGTATTCTCGCCGCCGGATCGATTCTCGCCGGCTTCCCGTTCAAGGAGTTGTTCGCCGGCCATGGCGTGGCGGAATTCTTCCGCGAGTCGGTGAAGATGAATCCCGGAATCATCGACGAGATGCACCACATCCCGAAGGCGATCGCGTTCCTGCCCACGGTCATGATGGCGCTGGGGTTCGTGGTGTCGTGGCTGTTCTACATCCGCCGGCCCTACCTTCCGGTGGAGCTCGCCAACCAGCACCAGCTACTCTACCAGTTCCTGCTCAACAAATGGTATTTCGACGAGCTCTACGATCTCATCTTCGTACGCCCGGCGAAGTGGATCGGCCGCTTCCTGTGGAAGAAGGGCGATGGCTACGTCATCGACGGTCTAGGTCCTGACGGCGTCTCGGCGCGGGTGCTCGACATCACCCGTAACGTGGTGAGAATCCAGACCGGCTACCTTTATCACTACGCCTTCGCCATGCTGATCGGGGTCGCCGGATTGATCACCTGGTTCATGTCCGGCGCGGGAGCCAAGTGATGACAACCTGGCCCGTTCTCTCGGTCGCCACCTTCCTGCCGGTGGTTGGCGCGCTGCTGATCTATCTCAGCCGCGGCGATGACGAAGCGGCGCGGCGCAACGCGCGTTGGATCGCGCTATGGACCACGCTGATCACCTTTGCCGTGTCGCTGATCCTGGTTTGGCGTTTCGACGCTGCGCAGCCGGATTTCCAGTTTGTCGAGAAGGTGCCGTGGCTGGCGACCGGCATCAACTACCACATGGGTGTCGACGGCATTTCGCTGCCATTCGTGATCCTGACCGCCGCCCTGATGCCTTTCTGCATTATCGCGAGCTGGAAATCGATCACGCTGCGGGTGCGCGAATACATGATGGCGTTCCTGCTCCTGGAAACACTGATGATCGGCACGTTCTCCGCCCTCGATCTCGTGCTGTTCTACCTGTTCTTCGAGGGCGGCCTGATCCCGATGTTCCTGATTATCGGAGTATGGGGCGGCCCGCGCCGGGTCTACGCGTCCTTTAAATTCTTCCTCTACACGCTGCTCGGCTCCGTGCTGATGCTGCTGGCGATCATGGCGCTGTACTGGAACGCCGGCACCACCGATATTCCGACGCTGATGAATACAGCGGTGCCGCGGTCCCTGCAGACCTGGGCGTGGCTGGCGTTCTTCGCTTCCTTCGCGGTGAAGATGCCGATGTGGCCGGTGCACACCTGGCTGCCCGACGCGCATGTCGAAGCGCCGACCGCGGGCTCCGTCGTGCTGGCCGCGATCCTTCTGAAGATGGGCGGCTATGGCTTCCTGCGCTTCTCGCTGCCGATGTTCCCGCTGGCCTCGCACGACTTCGCGCCGCTGATCTTCACGCTGTCGGTCGTTGCCATCATCTATACTTCGCTGGTGGCCCTGATGCAGGAAGACATCAAGAAGCTGATCGCCTATTCCTCCGTCGCCCATATGGGCTTCGTCACCATGGGCATTTTCGCCGGCACTACCCAGGGAGTAGCGGGCGGCGTGTTCCAGATGGTGTCGCACGGCATCGTGTCGGGCGCGCTGTTCCTCTGCGTCGGCATCGTCTACGACCGGATGCATACCCGCGAGATCTCGGCCTATGGCGGCCTTGTCAACCGGATGCCGCTGTATGCCGTCGTGTTCATGGTGTTCACCATGGCCAATGTCGGCTTGCCGGGGACCAGCGGATTCGTCGGCGAGTTCCTGACCCTGATCGGCACCTTTAAGGTTTCGATCCCGACCGCGACGGCGGCGACGCTCGGCGTGATCCTGTCAGCGGCCTATGCGCTGTGGCTGTATCGTAAAGTCGTGTTCGGAAAGCTGACCAAGCCCTCGCTGGCCAGCATCAAGGATCTGACCTGGCGCGAGAGCCTGACGCTGATGCCGCTGGTGTTTCTCACCATCCTGTTCGGGGTCTATCCGAAACCGGTGCTCGACATGTCGGCGGCCTCGGTGCAGCAACTCGTCAACAACTACAACACCGCGATCACTGCCGTGAATGCAGCCGCGCTGCTGCAATAGCCAAAGCGTTTTCGAGCGAAGTGGAAACCGGTTCGCGCAAGGAAACGCGTCAAAGAAAGAGAATAGCGGCTCGGTTCTGAATTATCAGGACCGAGCCGAGGTCAGGACAACGTCATGAGTTTTGAAACTGCAGGATATCAGTTGTTGCCCGTGCTGCCGGAGCTGGTGCTGGCGGTCGGCGCGATGGCGTTGCTGATGGTGGGAGCCTACCGCAGCCAGGACGCGACACGCCTGGTCACCGGCTTGGCGGTTGGCCTTCTGGCGGTCGTGGGCGTTCTGGAGCTGATGCTGCCGGCGGGAAAGCTGACCACCTTCGGCGGCAGCTTCATCGTCGACGACTTCGCCCGGTTCCTGAAAATTCTGGCGCTGATCGGTTCGGCGGCGACGCTGATTCTTTCGGCGGAGTTTTTGGCCGATCCGTCGCGGCGGATCTTCGAATATGCGATCCTGGTACTGCTCTCGACGCTCGGCATGATGGTGCTGATCTCGGCCGGCGACCTGATCATGCTCTATCTCGGGCTCGAGCTGATGAGCCTCGCGCTCTATGTGGTCGCCGCCAGCAATCGCGATAATGCCAAATCGACCGAAGCCGGCCTGAAGTATTTTGTGCTGGGCGCTCTGTCATCGGGCATGCTGCTGTACGGCGCCTCGCTGATCTACGGCTTTACCGGCACCGTCAGTTTTGCCGGGATCGCCGCAGCCGCCACGACCGGCAGCATCGGCATCGTGTTCGGGCTGGTGTTCCTGCTGGCCGGGCTTTGCTTCAAGGTCTCCGCGGTGCCCTTTCACATGTGGACGCCCGACGTCTATGAGGGCGCGCCGACCCCGGTCACCGCATTCTTCGCCTCCGCGCCGAAGGTCGCGGCGCTCGCGGTATTTACCCGGGTGGCGCTCACCGCCTTCCCGGGCATCGTCTCGCAATGGCAGCAGATCGTGATATTCGTGGCGATCGCCTCGATGGTGCTGGGATCGTTCGCCGCCATCGGCCAGAGCAACATCAAGCGCCTGATGGCCTATTCGTCGATCGGCCATATGGGGTTTGCGCTGGTGGGGTTGGCCGCCGGCACCGTCGAGGGCGCGCAGGGCGTACTGGTCTATATCGCGATCTATGTGGCGATGACGCTCGGCACCTTCGCTGTCATCCTGACCATGAAGCGCAATGGCCATCACGTCGAAACCATCAGCGATTTTGCCGGATTGTCGCGAACCAATCCACTGCTGGCATTCTTCTTCGCGATGCTGCTGTTTTCGCTGGCGGGAATTCCGCCGCTGGCGGGCTTCTTCGCCAAATTCTACGTGTTCGTCGCGGCGATCAAGGCCGGCCTGTTCACGTTGGCCGTGGTGGGCGTGCTCGCCAGCGTGGTCGGCGCGTATTACTATCTCACTATCATCAAGGTGATGTATTTCGACGAACCGCTGGCCAAACTCGACCCGATGCGGATGGAATTGCGCACGGTGCTGGGCGTCGCGGGCCTCTTCAACATCCTCTTCTTCGTCTATCCGGGGCCGCTGGTCAGCGTGGCGACGTCGGCGGCGAAGTCGCTGTTTTAGATGCCTTTCGCGCTCGGCCCGCGTGCCATATCGGCCGGTTACCGGCACGCCGCCTTTGACCAAATCGGGTCGACCAATGCGGAAGCCATGGCGCGGGCGCGCGATGGCGAGTATGGTCCGATGTGGTTCGTGACGTCGGAGCAGACCGCGGGACGTGGACGGCGGCATCGCCCCTGGGCCGCGCCGCGTGGTAACCTAGCCAGCAGCATCCTCGAAGTCATCGACGTATCGCCCGCTGTGGCCGCGACCTTGGGCTTTGCCGCGGGTCTTGCGCTCGAGACAGCACTGCAAAAAGTTAGCGTCGAAGCGTCGCTGAGGTCAGCGGGATCGGATGATATGAAGTATTCGCTGAAATGGCCGAACGACGTGCTGGCGGGACGGCATAAGCTGGCCGGCATCCTGCTGGAAGCCGAAACCTTGCCCAGTGGCCGGCTGGCCGTGGTGGTCGGCATCGGCACCAATGTCGTTGCCGCTCCGGAGGGCACGCCCACGCCGGCGACCTCGTTGGCGAGGCTGGGCGTCCAGGTCGGCGCCGAGGACCTGTTCGCGGCACTGTCGGACGCCTGGGCCGAATTCCGCGACATCTGGAACGATGGCCGGGGCTTTGGCGAAATCCGGCGGCTGTGGCTGGAGCGCGCAGCCGGGCTCGGCCAGCCGGTTGCGGTTCGGGCGGGCGCCACCATCGTCGAGGGCACGTTCGACACCATCGATGATCAGGGCTGCCTGATCGTCCGGAAAGCGGATGGCCATAGGATCCCGATATCGGCCGGCGACGTTTATTTCGGCTCCGCGGCGTCGGCGGGGGCGGTCTGATGGCGCGTCCGGATGAGTTGAGCTTCGCGCCGCTAGGCGGCGTCGGCGAGATCGGCATGAACTTGTCGATCTACGGACTCGGCAACCGCCATCAGCGTTCCTGGCTGGCGGTCGATCTCGGCGTGTCATTTGGCGACGAAGAGCATCTGCCAGGTATCGATCTGATCATGCCCGACATCCGCTTTCTGGAAAAAGAGCGGAAGAACCTGATCGGCCTCGTGCTGACCCACGCCCATGAAGACCATTTCGGCGCCATCATGGACCTGTGGCCGAAGCTGAAGTGTCCGATCTATGCGACCCAGTTCAGCGCCGCCTTGTTCGCGGCGAAATGCGCTTCTGAGCGCAATCCGCCGAAAATCCCGGTCACCGTCGTGCCGTCCGGGGGTCGCATCGATATCGGCCCGTTCAGCGTCGAGTTTATTCCGGTGGCGCATTCGATTCCGGAATCCCATGCGCTGGCGATCCGCACTGACGTCGGCACCGTGCTGCATACCGGCGACTGGAAGATTGATCCGACGCCGATCATCGGCGTGCCGACCGACGAGCGGCGACTGCGCGAGCTCGGCGACGCCGGCGTGCTGGCGTTGATTGGCGATTCCACCAATGCGGTGCGGGAAGGCCGCTCTCCCTCCGAAGCGGAAGTCGCCAGAACTATTACAGAGTTGGTGAAGAACGCCAAGGGCCGGGTGGCGGTGACCACCTTCGCCTCCAACGTCGCGCGGCTGCGCGCCGTGGCCGATGCTGCCAGAGCGTCCGGGCGCGAGGTCGTCGTGGTCGGCCGCGCCATGGAGCGGGTGGTGCAGGTGGCGCGCGAAACCGGCTATCTCGACGGCGTGCAGAGTTTCCGCGGCGTCGATCTCTACGGCCATTTCCCGCCGGACAAGGTGCTGGCGCTGTGCACGGGAAGCCAGGGCGAGCCGCGCGCGGCGCTGTCACGCATCGCCAATGACGACCATCCGCAGGTCACCCTGAACAAGGGCGACTGCGTGATCTTTTCTTCGCGCACCATTCCCGGCAACGAGAAGGCGGTGGGCGGCATCATCAACGGACTGATCACCCAAGGCATCGAGGTGATCACCGACCGTACCCATCTCGTCCATGTCTCCGGCCATCCGCGTCGCGACGAGCTGCGCGACATGATTTCATGGGTGCGTCCGCAACTGCTGATCCCGGTTCATGGCGAGGCGCTGCATCTGTTCGAGCACGCCAAGCTGGCGCGCGCTGCCGGTGTGCCCAAGGTGCTGATCTGCCGCAACGGTGACCTGGTCAAACTCGGGCCGGGCGATCCCGCCGTGATCGAGGAGCTGCCGTCCGGGCGGCTCTACAAGGACGGCTCGATCCTGGAGGATTCCAGATCGCGCGCGGTGGTTGAACGCAAGAAACTGGCTTTTGCCGGCTGCGCCTTCGTCGCGGTCGCCGTGACCGACAAGGGAGAACTGGCTGACGATCCGGAGGTCGACCTGGTCGGCATCCCCGAGAAGAACACCGCCGGCGAGATCATCGACGAGATCGTGTTTGACGTGGTGGTATCGACCGTGGAAGGGCTGCCGCGGGCGCGGCGGCGCGACCCCGACGCGATGGCGGAATCGGTGCGGCGTGCGGTGCGCGCCGCAATCAACCAGCATTGGGGCAAGAAGCCGTTGTGCTACGTTCACGTTCTCACGGTGTAAACTCAAGGCGGAGGGTGCCATGCTAGGCCGGCTCAATCATGTGGCGATCGCGGTCAGGGACGCCGAGAAAGCCGCCAAGATCTACGGCGCGGCGTTCGGAGCGGAGATTTCCGCTGCGGTGCCGCTGCCCGAGCACGGCGTCATCACCGTGTTCGTGACCCTGCCCAACACCAAGATCGAGTTCATCCAGCCTATCGGCGAGGCCTCGCCGATATCGAAGTTCATCGAGCGCAATGCCGACGGCGGTATCCATCACATCTGCTACGATGTGCCGGACATCATAGCAGCGCGCGACAGGCTGATTGCGGAGGGCGCACGGGTGCTTGGCGATGGCGTGCCCCGGATCGGGGCGCACGGCAAGCCGGTGCTTTTTCTGCATCCGAAGGATTTCTCCGGCGCGCTCGTCGAAATCGAACAGGCCTGAGATGGTCTACTCAATCTCAACCTCGCTGGCGATCTACTTCGTGCTGTGGTGGATCGTGCTGTTCGTTACCCTGCCGTTCGGCGTCCGCAGCCAGCATGAAGACGGCGGCGGCGCGCCCGGCACCGACCCTGGCGCGCCGATCGCGACCCAGATGGGCCGCAAGCTGATCTGGACCACGCTGATCTCGGCGGTCGTCTTCGGAATCGGGATGTGGGCCTATCGCGCGGGCTACCTGAATATCGAGCGGCTGTCGAAGCTGATGGGTTTTCCGGTCTAGTGCGATAGAGCCGAGAGGACGCGGCGCACCGGATCGCCGGTCAAGCTGGGCGACGAGGGCATCTCATCGCGCATCAGTATCCAGCGTAGATTTCGATGATATTGTCCTCGGGGTCGCGAAAGAACAACTTGCGGTAGCGCCAGTCCGGCACCGTTGGCCGGCCTGCGGCAGTGGGATCGGATCGACCATTGCTCTAGAATTCGGTCAGGCCGACAAGTACAGGGCGGTTGCGAACAACACGTTCTTTGTCGACAGCGTCTACTGCGACTACGATCCGATCAAGAAGGACGCCGACGTCGGTTCGAACTTCCTCGAGCGGACGTGGACAAATCAGGCGATTTTTGCAGGGCTCCTGGCAACGAGGCTCTCGATCTCATCAAGCAATTTCCGCCACGCATCGTCAGTTTCAGGGGACCAGTCGGCGCCGAGCACCTCGCGCACCGTCTCCGCGATCACGCCGAAAAACGTTCTGAACAGTTCGCGCGGTGTACCGTAGGCGTCGTGCGACTGCACCTCGCCATTCGATCAGGCGATAGTGCCCGGTACGGTCGCCGGCGAAATCCAGGATCGCATCGATGGTCAGCGCCAGCATCGAGCCCCTCACGAGTTCGCTTCCCTCGCTGCGGAACATGGCCTTTGTTTCCGGGTGTTCGCGGAACAGGCGGCGATAGCCAGCGAGGTCAGGTCCTCGCAGCGCTCTGCGGCGAGTTCAAAGCTTTGCTGGATAGGATTGGTGGTCGTCGTCATCCCAGCGGTATCTTTGATTGCGAAACTTCCCAGTCATTTCGAAAGTCTAATATTCGCAGAACACGATCTCGAAAAAAAGAGCAGGGCGCCTGCCCTGCTCCAAAAATTGTGTCGACCCTATTTTTCCCCGCACGGTTTAGATTTGATCTTGATTGACGGGGCGACGCTGCTTGTGCGCGCCAGGGCTCCTCCCGAGACTTGGACCACCAGACTTCGCCTCTCGGCCAGCCTGAGCCTGCACTGTTAAACCATCTTTTTCGTCTTGTCATCATTTTCAGCAACGATTGTTCAAAATTAGAGCAACTGACGAAATCATTGGAATTTCGCCACCCGGAGTTGTAGCGACTCGAGGAATACCCGCTCGGGTGAACGAGCGGGCGGCTATCGCTCTATTTCATTGTCCCGCATCAAAAGGTTTTGCGTTCGAAGCCCTATGGTCCCAATGCAATCGACGGGAATCCGATCTCGACAGTGGACTCCCTGCATGATTATTTGGCGCGATCGAAGAGGTGGTTCTTGATGCGCCGGCGGCTGCGGAATTTTCTTCCCATCGTCGTGATGGCCCTCGCGGTGCAGATATTTGCACCGATCGGGGCCTGCTGGGCGGCCAGCATCGCAGCCTCCGACCCTCTTCATGCGGTGCCGATCTGCTCGGGCGGTGCCGCTTCGGCCATAAGCCAGACCGGTCAAACCGGCGAGCATCGCGCCCATGACGGCGCCTGCGCGATGTGCTGCGCGGCATATGCTGGCGCGTCCCTTGATGCACCCGAGGCGATTCTCGCCACGCCCGTACGGCCGCTCGAGCGTGCGGTGTGGATGGACCCCGCGCCTGATCGGTTGGGTTCCCGGACCGGTTGGCACGCTCAGGCCCGCGCACCACCGCCTGTTTCCTGACAACCAAAAACTCTCGGGGGGTCGGTGTGGCGGTGGCCCATGCGCCGATCGCCCGCGATGGGGCGAGGGGCCCGCGCTGACGGTGCTGACCGTCAGCACACCTTCGCGACGAGCACGCCCGGTGGCGCCGCCATCGTATCCGCCGGGGCCTATCGGAACTCGAACGTTGCCAACGCCAGCCCGAATATTCCGGACGTTGGCGCACGAGGCAAACCCGATCGATTGAATTCTGACGCGACGTCACCATCCCGGCGACTTAGTCGCTCAAGGAAGAAAAGGAAAAGAAACATGAAACAAGCCGTACGCACCCTCGCTTACGCCATCTCCTTCGTAGCCCTGCTGGCCGCGCCCGCGACCGCTCAGGACATCAAGGCCGGCGATCTTGTGATCACGAAGGCCTGGAGCCGGGCAACGCCGGGCGGCGCCAAGGTCGCCGGCGGGTATCTCACGATCGAGAACAAGGGCGCCGCAGCGGACCGGCTGATCGGTGGGTCGGCCGATGTGGCTGGCAAGTTTGAAGTCCACGAAATGGCCATGAACAACGGTGTGATGACGATGCGCCATCTCGAAAAGGGGCTCGTCATCGAGCCCGGCAAGACCATCAGGTTGGCGCCGGGCGGCTATCATCTGATGCTGATGGATCTCAAGAGCCCGCTGAAGCAGGGCGACAAGCTGCCGGTGACGCTGGAATTCGAGAAGGCCGGCGAGGTGAAGCTCGCGTTCGACGTGCAGGGCGTGGGCGCCAAGGGCCCCGCCACGGGCGAGGGTCATTCGGGCGACCACGACATGAAACACGCACCCGGTCATTCCGGCATGAAGAAGTGAGGCCGATCATGTCGAAGATTATCATTCTCGCCGCCATCGCCACGATCGCCGCGTTACCGGCCGCCGCGCATGTCTCGCTGGAAAATCGTCAGGCGACGATCGGGGGTCCCTACAAGGCGGTGTTCACCGTGCCGCATGGCTGCGCCGGTTCGGCCACGATCAAGATCCGTGTGCAAATCCCCGAAGGTGTGATCGCCGCAAAACCGATGCCGAAGGCCGGCTGGAGTGTCGAGGCGATCAGCGGCAAATACGCCGCCGAGTACAGCTATCACGGCAAGAAATTTTCGGAAGGCGTCAAGGAAGTGGTGTGGAGCGGGGGCAAGCTGCCCGACGCTCACTACGACGAATTCGTCGTCAGCACCTACCTGACCGGCAGTCTCAAGCCCAACGGCATGCTGTATTTTCCGGTGGTGCAGGAATGCGAGCAGGGGGTCATCCGCTGGATCGACATCCCGGCGCACGGCCATGGTGCGCATTCGCATGACGACAAATCGCCGGCGCCGGGCGTCAGGTTGATGCCGAAACCGTAGGGCCGAAGCCGATGCGCCTGATCGTCGGCTTGGCAACGCTGCTGTCGGTTCTCTGCCTTGCCAACGGCGCATCCGCGCATGCCACGCTGGTCTCGACCGAACCCGGCGACGGCAGCATCCTGGCGCTGGCGCCAAGGTCGGTTCAACTGAGGTTCAACGAGCCGGTAACGCCGGTCGTTGTCAGCGTGATCGATGCCGCCGGCAAGACGCGCGACGATGCGACGATGCGCGTCGCTGGCGATACCATCGTCATCGCGCTGCCGGACAACCTGCCGCGCGGGACCCAGGTCGTCAGCTACCGCGTCGTCTCGGAAGACGGCCATCCGGTCGCGGGCTCCATGGTGTTTTCGATTGGCGCGGCGACGGGGGCCGTGGCGAACGATACCACATCCGGCCCCATCGACGGCCTGATCTGGCTGGCGCGGCTAGGGGTCTATCTCGGGCTGTTTGCGGGCGTTGGCGGAGCGTTCTTCATGAGCTGGATCGGCCGGGCGCGCGCCGGTTCGCGGCTGATCATCGCCGCCCTGTTGCTCGGCCTGGTCAGCGCGGCGGCGTCGCTAGGGATCCAGGGCCTCGCTTTGCTGGATCTGCCGCCGGGCAGCCTCCTGACGGCGGCGCCTTGGAAAGGCGCCGCGGCCACGAGCTTGTTCCAGTCCCTGCTGATCGCGGCCGCGGCAATGACCGCTGGCATCCTCGCGGTGCAAAGCAGGATCGCAGGCACCGCCGCACTGCTGTCGGCGGTTGCGCTGGCGGGGGTCGGCCTGTCGCTCGCCTCCAGCGGTCATGCCGCTACGGCGGCGCCGCAATGGTTGACCAGCCCGGCCGTGTTCCTGCACGGCGTGGGAGCAGCGTTTTGGGTCGGCGCGCTCGCGCCGCTGGCGGCGATGGCATGGCGGCCCGTGCAACCTCTGCTTCCGGTCCTGAACCGGTTCTCACATGCCGCAATCTACGTCGTGACGGTGATGGTGCTGACCGGGCTTGCGCTGGCCGCCGTGCAGCTCGAGAGCCTTGGCGCGCTGATCAACAGCCAATACGGGGTTATCCTGTCGATCAAGCTCACGCTGGTCGCGGCGCTGCTCGGGCTTGCGGCATTGAACCGATTCCGCCTGACACCGGCACTTGCGCTTCATCCCGCCGGGACGCGGCCGCTGGTCGGATCGATCCTCGCCGAGTGCATCATCGTTGTGGCTATTCTGGCCGTTGTAGCCGGCTGGCGTTTCACGCCTCCGCCGCGCGTGCTGGTCGCGGCTGCCGCCAGGCCGCTGGCGATCCATATCCACAGCGGGAATGCGATGTTCCAGGTGCTGGTTTCGCCGGGCAAAGTGGGCGTCGACAATTTTGTGCTTCAATTGATGGACGGCGAGGGCCGTCCGCTGCCGGCCAGGGAAGCCATCCTGACGCTGAGCCTGCCGGAGCGCGGCATCGAGCCCTTTGAGCGCAAGGCGGTGCTGGGTGTCGACGGCTACTGGTCGGTCCGGGACGTGCCGATCCCGTTTGCCGGTCGCTGGCATTTGCGCATCGACGCTTTGGTAACGGATTTCGAAAAGATCACGCTGGCGGACGATTTTGAGGTGCCAGCGCGCTGAGGGGGATGTTCAGGGCGCTCCGCAAGCCGCGTTTGCGCCTCATTCGCTCGGTCAACTGGACTGGTAAAAACGGCGAGTAATCCGCTGTTCTAGCGGCTTTTTCCGACCCCGCCCTTGTGTTTTCCCATCCGATCCGGTTTCACTGGCATTCTCCCGTGCCTCCCCGATTCTTTGAGTGTCCCATGCGATTGTCGCGGTTCTTTCTGCCCATCCTTAAAGAGAATCCGAAGGAGGCCGAGATCGTCTCGCATCGGCTGATGTTGCGTGCGGGTATGATGCGGCAGGAGGCGGCGGGCATCTACGCCTGGCTGCCGCTGGGCCTGCGGGTGCTGAAGAAGATCGAGCAGATCGTGCGCGAGGAACAGAACCGCGCCGGCGCCATCGAACTGCTGATGCCGACGCTGCAGCTCGCCGACCTCTGGCGCGAGAGCGGCCGCTACGATGCCTACGGTCCGGAGATGCTGCGTATCACCGACCGGCACAAGCGCGAATTGCTGTACGGGCCGACCAACGAGGAGATGATCACCGAGATTTTCCGCGCGTATGTAAAATCCTACAAGAGCCTGCCGCTCAATCTCTATCATATCCAGTGGAAATTCCGCGACGAGCAGCGTCCGCGTTTCGGCGTGATGCGCGGCCGCGAATTCCTGATGAAGGATGCCTATTCCTTCGACGTCGACGAGGCCGCGGCGCGGCGCTCCTACAACAGGATGTTTGTCGCCTATTTGCGCACCTTCGCCCGGATGGGCTTGAAGGCGATCCCGATGCGCGCCGAAACCGGCCCGATCGGCGGCGATCTCAGCCACGAATTCATCGTGCTCGCGGAGACCGGCGAGTCAGCGGTTTACTGCGACAGCGACGTGCTCAATCTGCCGGTGCCCGGCGACGACGTCGATTACGAGAGCGACCTGTCCCCGATCATCAAGCAATGGACCTCGGTCTATGCCGCCACCGAGGACGTCCATGACGCCGCGCGTTTCGACCGTGAGGTGCCCGCCGACAAGAGGGTGCACACCCGAGGTATCGAGGTCGGCCAGATTTTTTATTTCGGCACCAAGTACGCCGATACGATGAAGGCGATGGTCGCTGGCGCCGATGGCGCCGAACTGGCGGTTCACGGCGGCTCCTACGGCGTCGGCGTCTCGCGGCTGGTCGGCGCCATCATCGAGGCCTGCCATGACGATGCCGGCATAAAGTGGCCGGAGGCGGTGGCGCCGTTCAAGGCGGCGATCCTGAATCTGAAACAGGGCACGGACGATGTGGACGCAGCCTGCGAGAAGCTCTATCGCGAGCTCAACGCCAGAGGCGTCGAGGTGCTTTACGACGACACCGATCAGCGCGCCGGCGCGAAATTCGCCGCCGCCGACCTGATCGGCGTTCCCTGGCAGATTCTGGTCGGCCCCAAGGGCCTCGCCGAAGGCAAGTGTGAGCTGAAGCGGCGCAGCGACGGGGCGCGCGAGAATCTGAGCCCGGCGGAAGTCGTGACGCGGCTGACGTCGTGAGGAATTATCCACCGCAGGCGGCGGAATATCAGACGTTGCGGCCACAATTAGCCCGAATCGTGTGAAAATCGAACTATGGATGAAACCATGAGCGAGTCAGTTCGAACCCCACCTTTCGCGCCCTTCGAATGGCTGCTGTCCGGACGCTATCTGCGCGCGCGTCGCAAGGAAGGTTTCATCTCCGTGATCGCCGGGTTTTCGTTCCTCGGCATCATGCTCGGCGTCGCCACGTTGATCATCGTGATGGCGGTGATGAACGGCTTCCGCAAGGAACTGCTGGACAAGATTCTCGGCGTCAACGGCCATATCCTGGTGCAGCCGCTGGAATCGCCGCTGACCGACTGGAAGGATGTCGCCGAGCGCATCAGTCAGGTCGAGGGCATCCGCCTCGCCGCACCCGTGGTGGACGGTCAGGCGCTGGGGTCGTCGCCATTCAATGCCGCCGGCGTGTTCGTCCGCGGTATCCGCGCCGGCGATCTCATCAACCTCACCTCGATCGCCAAGAACATCAAGCAGGGCTCGCTCGACGGGTTCGACGAGGGGCAGGGCGTCGCTATCGGCCGGCGGCTCGCCGATCAACTGTCGCTGCATGCCGGCGACAGCATCACGCTGGTGGCGCCGCGCGGCGCGGTGACGCCGATGGGCACCACGCCGCGCATCAAGCCCTACAAGGTGGCCGCCGTGTTCGAGGTCGGGATGTCGGAATATGACGGCATCTTCGTCTTCATGCCCCTGCCGGAGGCGCAGGCCTATTTCAACCGCAAGGACGACGTCACGGCGATCGAGGTGTTCACCACCAACCCCGACAAGATCGACGCCTTTCGCAAGACCGTGACCGAAGCCGCGGGGCGACCGGTGTTTCTGGTCGACTGGCGGCAGCGCAACTCGACCTTCTTCAACGCGCTTCAGGTCGAACGCAACGTCATGTTCCTGATCCTGACCATGATCGTGCTGGTCGCGGCGCTGAACATCGTCTCCGGCCTGATCATGCTGGTCAAGGACAAGGGACAGGACATCGCGATCCTGCGCACCATGGGGGCTTCGCAGGGATCTATCATGCGGATATTCCTGATCACGGGGGCTGCGATCGGCGTGGTCGGCACGCTGACCGGATTCTTCGTCGGCATGGTGATCTGCCTGAACATCGAATCGATCCGCCAGTTCCTTTCCTGGATGACCAGCACGGAACTGTTTTCGCCCGAGCTCTATTTCCTCTCCAGGATGCCGGCCGAGATCGATGTCGGCGAAACCACTGCGGTGGTGATCATGGCGCTGACGCTGTCCTTCCTGGCCACGCTCTATCCGTCCTGGCGTGCCGCGCGCCTCGACCCCGTCGACGCGCTCCGGTACGAGTGAGGGCCAGATGGAGCAGGGGGCGGAGGATGTACCGGTTGTCTATCTCCACGAGATAAAGCGCCAGTACACGCAAGGCACGGAGACGCTGACCATTCTCGACGGCGCCAAACTGGCGCTGTGGGCGGGGCAGTCGGTCGCGCTGGTGGCGCCCTCGGGCGCCGGCAAGTCGACGCTGCTGCACATTGCGGGCCTGCTGGAGAGTCCCGATGACGGCGAGGTCTATGTCGGCGGTGCGCCGACCTCGCAATTGTCCGATACCGAGCGAACCATGATTCGTCGCTCCGACATCGGCTTCGTCTATCAATCGCACCGGCTGCTGCCGGAGTTCACCGCGCTCGAGAACGTCATGCTGCCGCAGATGATCCGCGGCCTCAAACGCGAGGAAACCGTCAAGCGCGCTACCGAAATCCTGGCCTATCTGGGCCTCGGCGAGCGCATCAAGCACCGGCCCGCCGAACTATCGGGCGGCGAGCAGCAGCGGGTGGCGATCGCCCGCGCCGTCGCCAACGCGCCGCGGGTGTTGTTCGCGGATGAACCGACCGGAAACCTCGATCCGAATACCGCCGATCACGTGTTCGGGGCGCTGATGCAATTGGTCAGGGCGACTCGCGTCGCGATGCTGATCGTGACGCATAACATGGAGCTGGCAGGCCGAATGGACCGCCGCGTGTCGCTGGAAGCCGGCAAGGTCATCGAACTCGATTAGATCATGATGGGTTGGAAGTCGCTACCGGCAGGGCTCAACCAAAAATCTCGAAAACAACCCCATGCACAGTAGCTTCAACCCTATTATGATACCATAGGGGCGTTGGCGCGAAGCTTCCGCCGCGGGGCGGATCAGTAGGCCGGCCTCTGCCGCGGATGCCGCCCGCCAGTATGAGCGAAATAGGGATTGACCTCACACTGGGCGGCACGGCCCGCCGCCGAGCCGTTGCACTGCGCCAGCGAGGTGTAGCGGCATTCGTAATAGGTGATCGGTCCGTACACGTGCAGGCATACGGGATAGGCCGGGTCATAGGTCTGGGCCGCCGCGGGGCCGGCCACCGAAACCGTTGTGAGCGCCAGAATCGCAAGAGCCAGATGACGCATCAGTGCCTCCTTCAATATCGGGGATAGACCGGCTGCGCGCGATCGCGGCCGCGATAGCCGCGCGGATCGGCTTCGGGACCGGGGTTGAAATAGGGATTTTCGATGCAGGAGAGAAACCGTCCCGACGCGGTGGCCTGGCACTGCTCATAGCTGGTGAAGGTGCACTGGCTCAGCGCGGGAATTTCGCTGCCCTGGATGCAATAGGGATAGCGGGTGCCGACGGCCTCCGCCGGCGCCGCGCCCGCCAATGCCAGCCCGCCCGCGCCCACCAGAGCCAGAACCAGATTACGCATCAAACCCTCCACCCGGCGGCAGCCGTTCTTCGTCGAATCCCGGCGGAACCAGAGCCGGACCGGTCGTGCTTCGTCAACTCACGTTCCTGCGTGCGGTTCAAGTCCAACGAGCACAACTGGATCCGCTACCGATTTGAAGCGTTGAGTGAGGGTAATGCCGCACCGCAGGCAGCGTCATGGCAGGCGACAGCGATTTGAATCGGGCACCGCTGGCGCATATTTGCCCGCAGCAGGGATGCAGCAGAGCAGGAGGCAACATGGCTGAAGATGGCGGACTGAAGATCGTATCGCTTAGTCACAATATGGTGGCGGGGAAGTCCCATGTGGCGCTGGTGTGGGAATCCGATTCCTCTCAATCGCTCGGTCTGGAAGTCCCGTTCGGATGCAGTCTCGAGCAGCTGCCGGCGGAAGCGGAAAGGGCCGTGCGCGCGCTCTCGACCGAACTGGCCTCGATCCCGGTGAACCTGCGGCCGTGAGGCCGGAAGTGAGAACCCGACGGCAGGCTGATCGGCCCTGCCTGAGGAGGCTGTCGAACCGCGGAGTTAACCAAGGGTCACTTCCGAAACTGCCCCCACCCAACCCACTTGACTCCCTAGAACAAAAAAGGAACAATGTTCTTCTTATGTTCCAGTTCTCGGGAGGCGGGCATGTTGAAGACGTTCGTAGAAGAGGCAGCGGCGCTGGCGTCGATCACGCTGTTTGTCGGGATGATCGCGGTCTGGGCTCAGCTCATTCCCCAGCTCTGACATGACGACCAAATTGGCGGCAGCCGGCAGGAAAGCGGGGACGTTTCCCCCGGTTCGGCGGTTCGGCGTGGACAGTGCGGGCGCCAGGCACCACGATTGAGGCGCGAGTCGACCTTTCGAGGGCGGCCTGCCTCCCTCAGCCAGATGATCGCTCACGTCCATGACCTCAAAACCTTCGGCAACCATGTCCAATGCCGGATTCGTCCATCTCCACGTCCATTCCGCCTATTCGCTGCTGAAGGGCTCGATCAAGATCCAAAAGCTCGGCGAACTGGCCAAGGCCGACCGCCAGCCGGCGCTGGCGCTCACCGACACCGACAACATGTTCGGCGCGCTGGAATTCTCCGACAAGATGGCCGGCTACGGCATCCAGCCGATCATCGGCTGCGAACTTGCGGTCGATTTCGGTGATCAGGATCCGGCCGCGCGCAACGCGCTGGCCGCCGCGCCGTCGCGGATCGTGCTGCTGGCGGCGCGCGAGCGCGGCTATCGCAGCCTGATGCGGCTGAACTCGCGCGCGTTTCTCGAGACCCCGATCCATCAGGCTCCGCACATCAAGTTCGAATGGCTGCAGGACGATGCCGAAGACCTGATTGCGCTGACCGGCGGTCCGGAGGGCCCGATCTCGCTGGCGATCCATGCCGATCATGCGGCGCTGGCGGCCACTCGCTGCGACCGCCTGGCGGGCCTCTTCGGCGACCGGCTCTATGTCGAACTGCAGCGCCATGGCATCGATAAGGAACGCCGCGCCGAAGCCGGCCTGATCGATCTCGCCTACGCCAAGGGCCTGCCGCTGGTGGCGACCAACGAGCCGCATTTCGCCACTACGGACGATTACGAAGCCCATGACGCGCTGCTCTGCATCGCCGGCGGACGCCTGGTCGCCGAAACCGATCGCGAGCAACTGACGGCGGACCACCGCTTCAAGACGCGCGCCGAAATGGCGGTGCTGTTCGCCGACCTGCCGGAGGCGCTGGCCTCCACCGTCGAGATCGCCGAACGCTGCGCGTTCCGGCCGGTCACGCGGAAGCCGATCCTGCCGCGGTTTACCGTCGGCGCCGCCGCCAACACCGCCGACTCGGTCAGCGACGAAGCCACGGAATTGCGGCGGCAGGCGGAGGAGGGGTTGGCCCATCGGCTCCGGGTCCACGGCCTCGCGCAGGGCGAGACCGAGGAAACCTATCATGCCCGGCTCGCCTTCGAGATCGACGTCATTACCCGCATGGAGTATCCGGGCTACTTTTTGATCGTGGCCGATTTCATCAAATGGGCGAAGGCCGAAGGCATTCCGGTCGGACCCGGCCGCGGCTCGGGCGCGGGCTCGCTGGTTGCCTATGCCCTGACCATTACCGATCTCGATCCGATCAGGTTCGGGCTGCTGTTCGAGCGCTTCCTCAATCCCGAGCGCGTGTCGATGCCGGACTTCGACATCGACTTCTGCCAGGACCGGCGCGGCGAGGTGATCGACTACGTGCAGCAGCGCTACGGCCGCGACCAGGTTGCCCAGATCATCACCTTCGGAACGCTGCAGGCGCGCGGCGTGCTGCGCGACGTCGGTCGCGTGCTGCAGATGCCCTACGGGCAGGTCGACAAACTGACAAAGCTGGTGCCGCAGAATCCCGCCGCGCCGGTGACGCTGGCGGCGGCGATCGCCAGCGAGCCGAAGCTGCAGGCGTTTCGCGACGAGGACCCGGTGGTGGCGCGCGCCTTCGACATCGCGCAGCGCCTGGAGGGCCTGACCCGGCACGCCTCGACGCATGCCGCGGGCATCGTGATATCCGACCGGCCGCTGAGCGAACTGGTGCCGCTCTACCGCGATCCGAAATCCGATATGCCGGTGACCCAATTCAACATGAAATGGGTGGAGCCCGCAGGCCTCGTAAAGTTCGACTTCCTCGGCCTGAAGACGCTGACCGTGCTCGATGTCGCCGTGAAGCTGCTTCGGCGGCGCGGCGTCGAAATCGATCTCGCGACCCTGCCGCTCGACGACGCGCCAAGCTACGCCATGCTGGCGCGCGGCGATGTGGTCGGCGTGTTCCAGGTGGAAAGCCAGGGCATGCGGCGGGCGCTGGTCGACATGCGGCCCGACCGTTTCGAGGACATCATCGCGCTGGTGGCGCTGTATCGTCCGGGTCCGATGGCGAACATCCCGACCTACTGCGCCCGCAAGCACGGCGACGAGGAGCCGGAATACCTGCATCCGATGCTGGAGCCGATCCTGAAGGAAACCTACGGCGTCATCATCTATCAGGAACAGGTGATGCAGATCGCCCAGGTGATGGCCGGCTATTCGCTCGGCGACGCCGACCTGCTGCGCCGCGCCATGGGCAAGAAGATCCGCTCGGAAATGGAACAGCAGCGCGCCATCTTCGTGGCCGGCGCCATGAAGAACAGCGTTCCGAAAGGACAGGCCGACACGATCTTCGAACTGCTCGCCAAGTTCGCCGATTACGGCTTCAACAAGAGCCATGCCGCGGCCTACGCGCTGGTGTCGTATCACACCGCCTACATGAAGGCGCATTACCCGGTCGAGTTCCTGGCGGCGTCGATGACGCTCGACCTCAGCAATACCGACAAGCTCTCCGAATTTCGCGCCGAAGCGCAACGGCTCGGCATCAAGGTCGAGGCGCCCAGCGTCAACCGCTCAGGCGCCACCTTCGAAGTCAGCGACAACACCATCTATTATGCGCTGGCGGGCCTGAAGGGCGTCGGCGGCCAGGCGGTCGAGCTGATCGTCGAGGCGCGCAGGGAAGGCCTGTTTACGTCGCTGGCGGATTTCGCGGCACGGGTGAACCCGCGCGCGATCAACAAGCGCGTGATCGAAAGCCTGGCGGCGGCCGGCGCCTTCGACGGGCTGGATTCCAACCGCGCGCGGGTGTTCGCCGGCGCCGAGGCCATTCTCTCCGCGTGCCAGCGCAGCCACGAGGCCGCGACCATGGGGCAGAACGACATGTTCGGCGGTGCCGCCGACGCGCCGACCATCATGCTGCCGCAGATCGAGCCCTGGCTGCCCGCCGAGCGGCTGCGGCGCGAATACGACGCCATCGGATTTTTCCTGTCGGGCCATCCGCTCGACGACTATGCCACGGTGCTGAAGCGCCTGCGGGTGCAGACCTGGGCGGAATTTTCTCGCGCCGTCAAAACCGGCGCCACCGCCGGCAAGGTGGCCGCCACGGTGGTGTCGCGCATGGAGCGGCGCACCAAGACCGGCAACAAGATGGGCATCATGGGCCTGTCCGATCCGACCGGCCATTTCGAAGCCGTGCTGTTTTCCGAAGGGTTGGCGCAGTATCGCGACGTGCTGGAGCCGGGGGCCGCGGTGCTGCTGCAGCTCGGCGCCGAACTGCAGGGCGAGGACGTCCGCGCCCGGGTACTGCACGCCGAGCCGCTGGATGCCGCCGCGGCGAAAACCCAGAAAGGCCTGCGCATCTTCGTGCGCGATACCAGGCCGCTCGAATCCATCGCCAAGCGGCTGCAGATGCCCGAGGCGGGGCAGGGCGGCCCCGCGCGCGGCCAACCGGCACAACCGGTTGCCGTGACGCCCGGCGGTGGCGACGGCGACGTCTCGCTGGTCCTGATGCTCGACCTCGAAACCGAGATCGAGATGAAGCTGCCCGGCCGCTTCAGGGTTTCGCCGCAGATCGCCGGCGCCATCAAGGCGGTGTCGGGCGTGGTGGACGTGCAGCAGCTGTAGGCATATTCCCGGACTCAATTGCTTCACGCAACTCGAGCCGCAAGAGGTTTCCTAAGTCTGGAGCGGCTGGCTCAACGCAGTGACCTGGTAGTTCGAAGCCTGGAAAACGAAACATGCATGTTCCCGTCAATCCCAGGAGATGGTTCCAATGACGAACGGGATAGAGGAATTGAAGGAAGCGCTTGATCGTGCTGCAGAAGGCGGAGAAGTCACGATGGAGGAAGCGAGATCGTTGAGGTTTGTTTGCTCTAACGACCAGACTAAGAGGTTCGCCGAGCAGTGCTGGAGACGACTCATAAACTTCGTTGATGACGTCGATATCCGCTCGAACGACACAGAGTATGATCGCCAGATGAAGGAGGAGATGTTGTGGCGCGCGGATAAACTGGCCTCAGATTGTGATTTGAGCGCGTAGAAGAAGCGTTCGCACAGCGTGCGCGAGATCGAGCCGGGAGGCTGGTTTCGATGGCGAATGTGTCCGGCGATGGCCCTAGATGTGGGCTTTCAGGAGGTTGTCCATTCGGCCCGGACCGGAAACTCTGAAGTCGCCAAACCACCAGCGATTCGCGGAGAACCGAATGGACACCCA
>LNFM01003699.1_pt1 | contig 88452 bp, 72 predicted proteins | sample 596031 | NCBI WGS metagenome assembly LNFM01 (sample SAMN04254537, study PRJNA301005) | activated carbon metagenome | isolation source: dual media filters at the Ann Arbor, Michigan drinking water treatment plant | place: USA: Ann Arbor | reverse complement strand
ACCTCACCAAGTGCATCTTCTGCGGCCTGTGCGAGGAGTCCTGCCCGGTCGACTCGATCGTCGAGACGCGCACGCTCGAGTACCACGGCGAGCGGCGCGGAGACCTCGTCTACACCAAGGAAATGCTGCTGGCGATCGGCGACCGCTGTGAAGACCAGATCGCCCGCGACAGGATGGCCGATGCGAACTACCGCTGACATGCGAGCCGGCACCCTGCCGGCGTGCCTGAACCGCCCGCGGACGCAGGTCCCGGCGCCGACTGCTGCGCCCGCGCCGGGGGCTTCGCGATGAGCTTCCAGGAAATCGTTTTCTTCGTGCTCGGCGCGGTGCTGGTCCTGTCCGCCCTGCGCGTGATCACCGCGCGCAATCCGGTGCATGCCGCGCTGTTCCTGGTGCTCTCGTTCGTCGCGGCGGCCGGCCTGTGGCTGCTGCTGCATGCCGAGTTCCTCGCGATCACCCTGATCCTCGTCTATGTCGGCGCGGTGATGGTGCTGTTCCTGTTCGTGATCATGATGCTGGACATCAACATCGACCGGCTGCGCGAGGGCTTCTGGAACATCCTGCCGATCGCGCTGCCGGTGGCCGTGCTGCTGCTGGCGATCATGGGTGCGACGCTGATGGGGCCCTATTTCGGCCTGTCGATGCGCCCGCCGCCGCCGGAAGTGGCCGAGGGCTACAGCAATACGCGGGCGATCGGGATGGTGCTCTACACCGAGTACCTGTATCCGTTCGAACTCGCCGCGGTGATCCTCCTGGTCGCGATCGTCGCCGCCATCGCGCTCACCCTGCGCACGCGCAAGAACACCCGCAACATCGATGCGTCGGTGCAGGTTGCCGCGACCCGCGAGGGCCGCGTCCGCCTGGTGTCGATGCCTTCCGAGAAGAAGGGCGTGTCCGCGCCCCCGCCGGAACCCGAACTGCCGCAACAGCCGCCGCCGCAACAGCCCAAATGACCCGTGTCGCCCGAGGGGGCGGCGCGGGACCGACACCAGGAAGAAGCAAGAATAGAAGGAGCCAAGCCGTTGGTGCCGCTGTCGTACTACCTGATTCTTGGCGCGATCCTGTTTGCGATCAGCGTGCTCGGCATCTTCCTGAACCGGAAGAACGTGATCATCCTGCTGATGTCGATCGAGCTGAACCTGCTCGCGGTGAACCTCAACTTCATCGCCTTCAGCTATTTCCTGCAGGACATCGCAGGCCAGGTCTTCGTCTTCTTCATCCTGACCGTCGCCGCGGCCGAATCGGCGATCGGCCTGGCCATCCTGGTCGCGCTGTTCCGCAACCTGCGCACCATCCATGTCGACGACCTCGACACGCTGAAAGGGTGAGGGCGCAGCGATGACGATGCAGACGGTCTACCTGCTGGTTCCCCTTGCCCCGCTGTTCGGCGCGCTGGTCGCCGGGCTGTTCGGCCGCCAGGTCGGGCGCGCCGGGGCGCACGGGGTCACGATCGCCGGGGTGGCGGTATCGCTGGCTGCCTCGGTGTACGTGTTCCTGGACGTGATGGAAGGCAATACCTTCAACGGCACCGTCTACACCTGGCTCACCTCGGGCGACATGCGGCTCGAGATCGGGTTCCTGATCGACAGCCTGACCGCCACCATGATGCTGGTGGTCACCTCGGTGTCCCTGATGGTGCACGTCTACACCATCGGCTACATGAAGGACGACCCGGGCTACCAGCGTTTCTTCTGCTACATCTCGCTGTTCACCTTCTCGATGCTCATGCTGGTGATGAGCAACAACTTCCTGCAGCTGTTCTTCGGCTGGGAGGCGGTCGGGCTGGTGTCCTACCTGCTGATCGGCTTCTGGTACAAGCGCCCGACGGCGACCTACGCGAACCTGAAGGCGTTCCTGGTGAACCGGGTCGGGGACTTCGGCTTCCTGCTCGGCATCGGCCTCGTGCTCGCCTTCTTCGGCACCCTCGACTACCAGCAGGTGTTCGACCGGGCGCCGACGATGGTCGATGCGCGCATCGAGGTCTTCCCGGGCGCCAGCTGGTCGCTGGTCACCGTCACCTGCATCCTCCTGTTCATCGGCGCGATGGGCAAGTCGGCGCAGTTCCCGCTGCACGTGTGGCTGCCCGATTCGATGGAAGGCCCGACGCCGATCTCGGCGCTGATCCATGCGGCGACGATGGTGACCGCAGGCATCTTCATGGTGGCGCGCATGTCGCCGCTGTTCGAGCTGTCCGATACCGCGCTCTCGTTCGTGCTGGTCACCGGTGCGATCACCGCGCTGTTCATGGGCCTGCTCGGCATCGTGCAGAACGACATCAAGCGGGTGGTCGCCTATTCGACCCTGTCCCAGCTCGGCTACATGACGGTGGCGCTCGGTGCTTCCGTCTACTCGGTCGCCATCTTCCACCTGATGACGCATGCCTTCTTCAAGGCCCTGCTGTTCCTGGCCGCCGGCTCGGTGATCATGGGCATGCACCACAACCAGGACATCCGGTGGATGGGGGGCGTGCGCAAGTACATGCCCATCACCTGGCTGACGTCGCTCATCGGGTCGCTGGCGCTGATCGGCACGCCGTTCCTGTCGGGGTTCTATTCGAAGGATTCGATCATCGTCGCGGTGGGCGAATCCGACATCGCCGGCGCCGGCTTCGCCGCGTTCGCGGTGACCGCGGGCGTGTTCATCACGGCCTTCTACTCGTTCCGCATGTACTTCCTGGTGTTCCACGGGCCCGAGCGCTACCACCTGAAGCCTCACGATCCGCACGACGACCATTCGCATTCAGACGACCACGGCCATGCGCATGGCGGCAAGCCGCACGAGTCGCCCTGGGTGGTCACGCTGCCACTGGTGCTGCTGGCGATCCCGTCCGTGGCGATCGGCTACTTCGCGCTCACGCCGATGGTCCTCGGCGACTGGTTCGCGGGCCCGATCTTCGTCGATGGCAGCCACGGCGCCATGGAACACCTGAGGACGCACCTGCACGGGCCGCTCGAGATGGCACTGCACGGGCTGGTCACCGCACCGTTCTGGCTGGCGCTGGCCGGGGTCGTGCTCGCCTGGTACCTCTACCTGAAGTGGCCCGACCTGCCGGAGGCCATCGCCGCGAGGATGAAGGGCCTGCACTCGCTGCTGCTCAACAAGTACTACATCGACGAGGCCTACGCGTTCCTGTTCCGCGACGGGTCGCGCAAGCTCGGCACTTTCCTCTGGAAGGTCGGCGACGTGAAGCTGATCGACGGGGTGATGGTCAACGGCTCGGCCTGGCTGGTCGGGCAGGTCGCGAGGCTTTCGCGGCAGTTGCAGTCGGGCTACCTCTACACCTATGCCTTCACGATGCTGATCGGCGTGCTGGGGCTGCTGGTGCTGTGGCTGGTCCGCACGCGCGCGGTGTTCTGAACAACACGAATCGAAAATGACGAATCGAAAATGACTCCGCTGCTGACACTGGCCATCTGGGTGCCCATCGCCAGCGCGCTGCTAGTGCTGGCCACCGGCTCCGACCGCAATGCCGGCCTGGCGCGGATCCTCGCCCTTGCTGGCGCGCTGGCCGGGTTCGCGGTCACGCTCCCGCTCTGGTTCGGCTTCGATCCGCAGCAACCCGGGCTGCAGTTCGTCGAGTTCCTGCCCTGGGTGCCGGCGTTCAACATCAACTACCACCTGGGCATCGACGGCATCTCCCTGCTGCTGATCCTGCTCAACAGCTTCACCACCGTGGTGGTGGTGATCGCAGGCTGGAAGGTGATCGACAACCGCGTCGCGCAGTACATGGCCGCCTTCCTGATCCTGTCGGGGCTCATGAACGGCGTGTTCTGCGCGATGGACGCGCTGCTGTTCTACTTCTTCTTCGAAGCCACGCTGATCCCGATGTTCATCGTGATCGGCATCTGGGGCGGGCCGAACCGCGTCTACGCGTCGGTCAAGTTCTTCCTCTTGGGCTCGCTGCTGATGCTGGTGGCGCTGGTCTACCTGTTCCTGCTGTCCGACGGCAGCTTCGCGCTGTCCGAGTGGTACCGGCTGCCGATCGCCTTCGAGGCCCAGGTGCTGATCTTCATCGCGTTCTTCCTCGCCTTCGCGGTCAAGATCCCGATGTGGCCGGTGCACACCTGGCTGCCGGACGCACACGTCGAAGCGCCCACCGGGGGCTCCGTGGTGCTGGCGGCGATCATGCTGAAGCTTGGCGGCTACGGCTTCCTGCGCTTCTCCCTGCCGATCGTGCCCGATGCCAGCCAGGCGCTCGCCGGCGTGGTGGTCGCGCTGTCCCTGGTGGCGGTGGTCTACATCGGCCTGGTCGCGCTGGTGCAGACCGACATGAAGAAGCTGATCGCCTACTCGTCCATCGCGCACATGGGTTTCGTCACGCTGGGGCTGTTCCTGTTCAACGCGCTCGGCATCGAGGGCGCGATCATCCAGATGATTTCGCACGGATTCATCTCGGCGGCGATGTTCCTGTGCGTCGGCGTGCTGTACGACCGGGTGCACAGCCGGGCGATCGCCGACTACGGCGGGGTGGCCAACACGATGCCGGTGTTCGCGGCGTTCTTCATGCTGTTCGCGATGGCCAATGCCGGCCTGCCCGGCACGAGCGGGTTCGTCGGCGAGTTCATGGTCATCATGGCGGCGATCGAGGTCAGCTTCTGGTATGCGGTGCTCGCCTCGACCACGCTGATCTTCGGTGCCGCCTACACGCTCTGGATGTACCGGCGGGTCGTGTTCGGCGAGGTGGCCAATGCCGCGGTCGCCGGGCTGAAGGACCTCTCCGGCCGCGAGGCGTTCGTGCTCGGCCTGCTGGCGGTCGCCGTGCTCGGCATGGGCCTCTGGCCGCTGCCCTTCACCGAAGTGCTGCACACCTCGGTCAACGATCTGGTCACGCACGTGAACCAGAGCAAACTGCCGGTCCGCTGAGATGAATATCCCGATTCCAGACCTCGCCCCGGCCGCGACCGAGCTGTTCCTGCTGGCAGCCGCCTGCGCCGTCTTGCTGATCGACCTGTTCGTGCGCGACGAGCGGCGCTGGATCACCCAGGTGCTGACCCACCTGGTGCTGGCCGGCTGTGCCGTCATCCTGCTCGCGACCGCCGGGCCGGGCACCTCCTACACGTTCAGCGTGATGTTCGTCGACGACCCGCTGGCCGATGCGCTGAAGGTGATGATCGTGGTCGCGGTGTCGGTGCTGCTGGTCTATTCGCGCCGTTACCTCGCCGATCGCGGCATGTACCGGGGCGAGTTCTTCACGCTGACCCTGTTCTCGGTGCTCGGCATGATGGTGATGGTCTCGGCCAACCACTTCATCACGCTCTACCTCGGGCTCGAGCTGCTGTCCCTGTCGCTGTACGCGATGATCGCGCTGCAGCGCGACTCCGCGGTCGCCACCGAAGCGGCGATGAAGTACTTCATCCTCGGCGCGCTGGCGTCCGGCATGCTGCTGTACGGGATGTCGATGGTCTATGGTGCGACCGGCACGCTGCAGGTCGGCGACATCGCTTCCATGATCGCCCGCGGCGAAGGCAACCGGACGGTCCTGGTCTTCGGGCTGGTCTTCATCGTCGCCGGCCTCGGTTTCAAGCTGGGCGTCGTGCCGTTCCACATGTGGGTTCCGGACGTCTACCACGGCGCCCCGACCGCGGTGACGCTGCTGATCAGCTCGGCTCCCAAGCTCGCGGCCTTCGCGTTCTTCATGCGCATCCTGGGCGAGGCGCTGGGCGGGCTGGCGGCCGACTGGCGAAGCATGCTGGTCGTGATGGCCGTGCTGTCGCTGGTGCTGGGCAACGTGGCTGCGATCGCCCAGACGAACCTGAAGCGCATGCTGGCCTACTCCAGCATCTCGCACATGGGGTTCCTGCTGCTGGGATTCCTGGCCGGGAATGCGTTCGGCTTCGCCGCCGCGATGTTCTACGTGGCCGTCTACGTGCTGATGAACCTGGGCACGTTCGGGATGATCCTGATGCTGGCCCGTTCGGGCTTCGAGGCCGACCAGCTCGACGATTACCGGGGCCTCGCGCGGCGCGCACCGTGGCACGCATTCATCATGCTGCTGCTGATGTTCTCGATGGCCGGGCTGCCACCGCTGGTCGGGTTCTACGCAAAGCTCACGGTGCTCGCCGCCGTGGTCGACATCGGGCTGGTCTGGCTCGCGGTGTTCGCCGTGATGATGTCGCTGGTCGGGGCGTTCTACTACCTGCGGATGGTCAAGCTGATGTACTTCGACGAGCCGGTCGACACCGCGCCGTTCGCCGCGACTGCGGATGCACGCGTGCTGATGTCGGTCAACGGCCTGTCGGTGCTGGCGCTGGGCCTGATGCCGCAGCCGCTGATGGCCTGGTGCCTGCTGGCGATCCAGCGTTCGATGTAGGGCCGGCCGGCGGCGGGAAGGCCGCTGCAGGAGGGCAGGATGGACGACTTCACCGAACGCCGTATCGATTCCACCGCGGTCTTCGACGGGGCCTTGCTGAAGGTCAGGCGGGACACGGTGCTGCTGCCCGACGGCAAGCAGGCCCTGCGCGAGTACATCCTGCATCCAGGCGCAGCGATCATCCTGCCGGTGCTGGACGACGGCCGCGTCGTCCTGGTGCGCCAGTACCGGTATCCGGTCGGCCGGGAAACGCTCGAGTTCCCGGCCGGCAAGATCGATGCGGGCGAGTCGACGCGCACCACCGCCGAGCGCGAGCTGCTTGAAGAGACCGGCTATCGCGCGGGTTGCCTCGACTTCGCGTTCAGCGTGCATCCGTGCGTGGGCTATGCAGACGAGCGCATCGACTACTTCCTCGCCACGCAACTGGTCCATGTCGGCCATCCGGGGGAGGAGGGCGAGTTCCTGTCCACCGTCCTGCTGCCGCTGGACGAAGTGCTGCGGCAGGCCGACAGCGGCGAGCAGACCGAGACGAAGACGCTGCTCGGAGCCTACTGGCTCGCGCGCCGCCGCGATCGCGCAAGGGCGACCGGCGGCAGCTGAGGCGGCCTCCCCGCGGGCGAACGCACCATCGATCTTGATGTAGTCGACGTCGAACCTTTCCATCCAGTCGAAGTCCGGGAAGCGCGCGCCGAAATCGACGAGCGCGAACGAAGGGCCCAGCGTCCTGACTGCGCGATCAGCCCGCCATCTGCTTGCGGTGTCGCCAGGACTGGCGCGAGGTCGCGCTGCGCGGCCGGTCGCCATCCGGTGGCTCGAAGAACATCAGACGGTTGCGCCCGGCCTCCTTCGCCCTGTGCATCGCCACCCGCGCGTGCTTCATCAGCTCGAGTGGCGTATCCCCGTCGAGCGGGAACAGCACCACCGATGCCGAGGCGGTGCAGTTGAACGGCCGGCGGGTGCCGTCGCCGGACCCCGTCTGGTCGACATGGTGCACATGATGGCCGATGGCGCGGCGCAGCCGCTCGGCCAGCGCAGACACCGCGTTGCGCGAGGTCCGTCCGCAGATGACTGCGAATGCATCGCCACCAAGGTGGTACAGCGCGGCCTTGTCGGTGTCCCGCAGTTCAGAACGCAGGACGCCGCCGAGGGCGCGGATCACCGCGTCGCCTTCGCGCGGACCCAGGGCTTCGTTGACCCCCTCGAACCGGTCGAGGTCGATCGTGACCATCGCACCCCGGTGGCCGGCGCGCAACTCGGCCTCGATGCGTTCCACCAGCGCCGACCGGTTGCCGAGGCCGGTCAGCGGATCATGCCTCGCCTGTTCGCGCAGCCGCTGAACGGCCTCGTGCTGCTCGGTGATGTCCCGGATCGTCCCGCACATCTGCTCGATCAGGCCGTCTGCGTTGAAGAGTGCCCTGGCGTTGATGCCGAGCCACTTCGTTCGCGTGCCGCTGGCGATCGCCGTGGTGAAATCGCGCACTTCACCGTGCGTGCGCAACTGCGACAGGAAGCGGCGGTTCGCGATGCGCTTCCCGGGCGCCTCGAAGCTGAACAGGCAGCGACCGATCAGCCGCTTCACCGGCTCGCCGAACAGCTCGGTCGCGGACTGGCTGAGGAAGGTGAAGCGCCCGGCGGCATCGGTCTCCCAGATCACGTCGTGCGACAGGTCGAGGATGTTGTCGGTGCGCCGCTTCTGGTCGGTCAGCAGCGTCAGGAAGATCCGCTTCTGTTCCCGCTCGTCGGTGGCCCGCGACATCTGCAACGCCAGGTACTGCATCGCGTCGTCCGCGCGGCGCCGCACGAACACGCGTGCCAACGCCTCGATGTCCGCGCGCCGGAAGAGGGTGCCTTCTGCCGGAGCGGCGGCACGCACGCCCTCGCGTTTCAGGCGGAGTACCCCGCGTTCCGCGAGTTCCCCGATCGCGGCCAGCGAAAGGTCGAGGCGGCGGGCGGCCTCGACCGCGGGGATCCATGTCTTCGCCATCGGAAGCCCGGAAACGCAGCACCGGTCGTTGCGGAGGAGTGGCTGGAACGCCGGGGTCAGCATATCGCGATCAGGGTCGATGCGCACCGGTTCCTGAACCGGATGTCAGCTGAAGATCACGATGTTGCCGTCGTCCTGCACGGCGCGGGCCACATGATTACACTGTCGTCAGTTGAAGGTCCGATCGCTGTCTTCTCCTCTGTCCTGCCTGCATCTGCCCACTTCAAACGCGATGTCCTGCAAGTTGCTCGACTACCCGGCGCGCGGAATCTATGGCTTCCGGGTGGTCCGCCGGATCGGCGGCCAGGTGTACGACGAGTTCTTTTCGCTGATCGACCGCAGGCGCCGGATCGGGAATGGATCGCAGCGCTATGCCCGGATGACCGGGGCTGCCTTTGCCCGCGTGCAGCGCCAGGCCCTGCAGCGGGACGCTGCCCTGGGCGGCATGCAGCGGGTGTATCGCGCCTATGAGGCCGCGCAGGCACGACCACAGCCGCGTGCGCCGGGCTCGACCACCGTCCGGGGCATCCGCTTCTGCCAGACGCGTCCCGGACGGGCTGCACATCTTTCGCCGATGCCCGGCTTCCTGGTCAGCGTGGTCGCCGGTGGCCGGCGTGCTGCCCGCTACTTCCGGTTGCCGATGCCGCTGGATCCCCAGGGGTGGCGCGAGACCTGGGTGGGCGCGGTGTCGTGGCTCGCCCGGGTCAAGGACCTGCGCGACTGGGCTTCATTGCTGGAGCGCGAGCCGGACCTGCACGGAGCGGTCGCACTGCTGTGTCAGGCGGGCCAGACTAGCCCGCATACTTGACGCTTCACCCATAGGCCTGGGTCAATGGCCGCGACACGGGCTTGCCGGCACGCGCTTCGTCGATCGCCGCCAGCGGCAGGTTGCGTGCCTTGCGCACGTCGCGCATGGCGCGCTGGTCGTCGATCGCGCCCGAGTAGATCAGCTTTCCGGTGGGGTCGATCACGTAGGTATGCGGGGTCATCATCGCGCCGTATGCACGCCCGGTCCGCCCGTCGGGATCCTGCAGCATCGCATGCTGGTTTCCCTTCCATTCGCGCAGCATCGCCGCGCTGCGCTTCGCATCGACGAAACTCGGATGGCCGGGATGCGTGGAGTCGATAGACAGCCACACCACGCCGTCGCTGCGGGCGCGTGCCTGCGCGGCCTGCATGGCACCGGCGCCGTAGTGCGTGTTGACCGCATAGCAGTCGCTGTTCCACCACTCGAGCACGACGTACTTGCCCTTGAAGTCGGACAGCGAGATCCTGCGCCCGTCGATGGCCGTCAGGGTGAAGGCGGGCGCAGGATCCCCGACGCGTGCCAGCGACGGCTGCGCGGCCACCGGTGCCGCCAGCAGCAGCGCCAGCAGTGGCAGCAGCATGCGTTCGAGCGCGTGTCCCAGCCTCGGGTACAGCCATCGACGCAGCCGGTTCGACGTCGTCCCGGGATGGTCCGGGGCAGGGTGTCCTGTGGGCATGATCGATCCAGTCTCCAGTTCGTGCGCGGGTTGAGGGAAGGCGGCGCGGATCAGCGCGTGCCCGCGACTGCCTGCGTGCCAGCCTGCGCGAGCGCCGAAAGCACGATGTCGCGGGTCAGCAGTTCCGGCAGCAGCACCGGTGCGGCCTGTCCCGGCAGGTACAGCACGTACACCGGTACTCCGCTTCGACCATAGCCGGCCAGTGCTTCGCTGATCGCGCGGTCGCGCCGTGTCCAGTCGGCGCGCAGGGTGCCGACATTGCGATCGGCGAACGCCTCGCGCACCGCCCGGGTATCGAGCACCAGCTGCTTGTTCGCCTGGCAGGTCACGCACCACGCGGCGGTGAAGTCGATGAACACCGGGCGCCCGGCGGCGCGGAGTTCCGCCACCCGGTCGGCAGTCCATGGTTGCCAGGCGGTCGCATCGTCCGGTCGCCGGTCGGCACTGGCGCTGCCCCCGGCAGGATCGTCGCCGGGTGCTGGCCACGCAGCAAGGCCGCCGGCGAGCGCGATCGCCAGGCTGGCCACGATCGCCGCGGTCCGGGTGCGCGCAGTCGCTGCGGGCACCGCGAAACGGCCGTAAAGCCATGCGGCCAGTGCGACCAGCACCAGGCCGGCCAGCAGACCGAACACGGCGTCGATGCCCGACTGCAGGCCGAGCACCCAGGCCAGCCAGGCGACGGTCGCGAGCAGCGGGAACACCATCGCCTGGCGGAAGGTCACCATCCAGCGGCCTGGCCGAGGCAGCCGCCGCGCGAGCGCGGGTACGAACGAGAGCAGCAGGTAAGGCAGGGCCATGCCGAGCGCCAGCGCGCCGAACACGGCCAGCGCATGCGGTGCAGGCTGCGAGAGCGCATAGCCGAGTGCCGCACCCATGAATGGCGCAGTGCAGGGCGCCGCCACGGCCACGGCGAGCACGCCGGTGAAGAACGACCCGGCCGGGCCCTTGCGCTCCGGCACGTTGCCGGCCAGCGCGGCGACCCGCGAACCGACCTCGAACACGCCGGCGAGGTTGAGTGCGAGCAGCGTGAACAGCACGGCCATCGCCGCGACGAACGGTGGCGATTGCAGCTGGAATCCCCATCCGACCTGTTCGCCGCCCGCGCGCAGCGCGATCAGGGTTCCGGCCAGTGCCCAGAACGAGGCGAGCACGCCGGCGCCGAAGGCCAGGCCATTGGCGCGCAGGCCGCGCGGGTCGGAACTGGCCTGCTCGACGATGGCCATCGCCTTCAGCGAAAGCACCGGGAACACGCAGGGCATCAGGTTCAGCACGATCCCGCCGGCGGCCGCGAGCAGCAGGGCGAACAGCAGGCCGAGGGGGGCCGAGGACTGCGCCGGGGCAGCAGCCCCTGCAGGCGGGGCGGCAGCGGCCGTGCCGGCCACGGTGGTCGTCGTCAACAGCGGGCCCAGGTCGGGCAGGTCCGTTGAAAACGGTGCGCCGATGGTCGCCGCCGACGGCTGTCCGGCACCGAAGCCGCCTGCCGCGACGAGCAATCCCTGCATGCGCTCGACCGGCGTGAACGGCTGCGGAAGCAGCGGCACCTCGATCAGCAGGCCGTCGCGATGGTGCGCGACCGTCTGCGCCGCGGCATGCGCGACCTGTCCTTCGGTCGCATTGAAGAAATAGACTTCGCCCTGCGCTGCCGAGATGCCCTCGGGTGCACGCAGCGCGATCTGCAGCCGCGCGCCGCTGACCCGGGCCGTCGTCGTCCAGCCCGGCAGGGTGGCCGCCGGCAACGCGGCGCGCGCGGCGGCGAAGAGTGGCGCGAACCGCGGATCGGGCAGCGCGGCGATCGGCGCGACCGGCAGCGTGAAGCCGACCGGCGCGGACTCCGGGATGCAGACTTCCCGGCACACCAGCCAGTCGGCCTGCGCGGACACCTGCAGCACCGAGCCCGCGAATCCGTCCGGGACGCTGAGCTGCACCGGCAGCAGCACTTCGGTCTCGTAGCCGTAGTTCATCAGCGGGCCGACCGGAAGCCGCTTCGGCACCGGCCAGGACAGCGGACCTGCCGTCACGCCCGCGGGCAGGCGCCAGTCGAGGGTGGTGGCCAGCCCGGAATCGCCCGGGTTCATCCAGTACGTGTGCCAGCCGGGGCTGATGCGCATGCGCAGCAGCGCATGGAAGGTCTCGCCCGGACGCACCGTGCTCGGCTCGGCGAGCAGTTCCACCTGGACCCGGTTCTGCCCGGTCGGCAACCCCTGGGCGTCCACCGTGCCAGCCGACAGCATCGCCAGCAGCATCAGCCAGGCGGCCGCTGCATGCAGGGCATGGGTCATGGACCTGCGGCGCGCTGGACGTGATGCTTCGGTCATCGGGACGTCGATCATAACAGGGGCGGGAAGCGGGCCGGAGCCCGGGCACTGACGTGAGGACAGACGCGGCGCCCCGTGGGCACCGGCTGCCGGAGGATCGGACATCCTTTCTACGTCCGGGCGGCCCGTCCGGATTCAGCGGTCCTGGACCTGCCCGTCGATGGCAGGGTACCTCAGTGCCCGGTCAGTTGAGCAGGAACGCAGGCGGAACGGTCTCTATCACCAGCCGACGATAGGCCATCTGGGCGTCGGCGATGTCGAGCGAGATCGTGTTGCGCGCGTCGGTGATGATCGCCCCCCGGCGCAGGGTCTCGGAATCGAGCTTGTTCGGACGTTCCAGCATGGCCTGGAGCGTGGCCGCATGCCTGGGCGGTGCATCGCGCAGGCGCACCGGCTCTGGCGGTACCAGCCGGGCAGCGCTGGCGACCACGAAGCTGTTCACATGCCGGGCGCCGGCCGCGTCCGGGCGATAGACGACGATCTCCGGCAGTTCGGAATGCAGCGTCACCAGGAAATGGGCGTAGACCGACGGCCGGTCGAGGTCGACGAAGGTGTTGAACACCGCCACGCCGTCCGGCTTCAGGCAGGTGCGCAGGTCGTTGAAGAAATCACGGGTGATCAGGTACTCCGGGATGCCGTCGCCATGGAACAGGTCGACCACGATCACGTCGTAGCCGGCCTTGCAGCCGCGCAGGAAGGTGCGCGCGTCGGCCTCGACCGCGCGTACCCGTGCGGTGTCGAAGCCGAAATGTCGCTGCGCGACCTCGAACGAGACCGGGTCGATCTCGACCGCGGTGACATCGACCCCGTTTCGCGCGAGCGTCATCGGCACCACGCCCGCACCCAGTCCGAGCACCAGTGCGCTCGATGCCTGGGGCCGGTAGGCCTGCACCAGCCCCTCGAGCCCGTAGGTGAAGAACGACTGCGACCGGTTCGCGGCATCGAGCGTGTTCTGCACCAGGCCGTCCTGGAAATAGATGCGCAGCTGTGCATCCGGCTGGGCGTCCACCGGCCCGGCGAGGATCTTCACGGTGCCGAACAGGGAACCGTACTCTGCGGTCTTCTTCCACTCGATGCCGCCGTACCGCGCCGGCCACATGCGGTCCAGGTAGGTGTCGGAAAATGCGAGCAGGCCGCCCGAGGCCAGCGTGCCTGCGATGCCGACGGCGAGCAGCCGGCTGCGGCTCGCCACCGGCACCGGGGGACGCAGCGCGCCGGCGAGCGACAGCACGGACAGCACCAGCGCGACAGCCAGCACCGCGTTGTAGTTGGACATGTACGGCATCAGCACGAAGGCGGTGACGATGACCCCCGCCACCGAGCCCACCGTGCTGACGAAGAACACCCGGCCGGAACCGGCGTCCAGCTGCTCGAGGACCGCAGCCTGCCGATCGTCGCCCCGCGCCGGCTTCGAATCGCGCCGGGACGCTGCGGACATCGCCGATTGCGTCATGATCGCCACCAGCAGCGGGTTCATCGCCGAGGTGGTCAGCAACGGCAGGAACAGCAGGACCATGCATGCGATGAAGGCGCCGACCACCAGGTCGAAGCTGGCCAGCGAATGGAAGGCGTACGGGTAGACCAGGCAGGCGCCGACGATCGCCAGCCCGGCCCAGGCCGGTTGTGCCAGGTACCACTGCGCCAGCCGTTCGATCGAGGGCTTCCGGCTGGAATGGGTCACCAGCCCGCCGCACCAGTAGCCGGCAGCCAGCGCGACGAGGGTGATCGAAAGGATGCCGGTCCAGATGTAGATGCTCACGCCGAAGTAGGGCGTCATGATCCGGGATGCGAGCAGTTCCAGCGCGAGGATCGCGCCGCCGGTGGAAAAGATGATCGCGTGCAGCAGGAACATGGATGAAGGTCCGGAACGGGTCGCCTGGACGACGACGGGGTATTCTCGCGGTCGCGGATTGTACGGCTGGCGCGATGCCGCCGCACCGGTCAAATTGCCGCCTGCGGCGTTTGCTAGACTCGTTCCCCAGGAATTCGCTGAAAGGTCGTCGATGAAGCCGTATCCCGATTCCAGCCGCACGGCCCATGCGGCCGGCCCCCTGTGCACCTGCCCGGCACGATCCGGCCGGGTGCTTGCCGCGGCCCTGCTGTCGGTGGCGCTCGCCGTACCGCTGTCGTCGGCGACGGCCTGGGCGCAGGCTGGCGCCGCGCCCGTCACGCGCGCTGCGCCCGATGCGGGCATCGTCGACGAAGACACCGATACTCCCTACGTGCCGACGCCTGCGGACGTGGTCGAGCGCATGCTTCACCTCGCGGGCGTCGGCAAGGCCGACTACCTGATCGACATCGGCTCCGGGGACGGGCGGATCGTGCTGACGGCGGTGACGAAGTTCGGCGCGCGCGGGCATGGCATCGAGATCGATCCGCGGCTGATCGAACGCAGCCGGCTGGCGGCAAAGAAGCTGGGCATCAGCGACCGGGCGCAGTTCCTCACCCAGGACCTGTTCGAATCCGACTTCTCCAAGGCGACGGTGATCAGCGTCTACCTGCTGCCCAAGGTGATGCAGCTGCTCACGCCGAAGCTGGCCGCGCTGCGCCCGGGGACGCGCATCGTGTCGCACGACTATGCGATGCTGCCGGAATGGCAGCCGGACATGACGTTGCGGATGTTCGTTCCCGACAAGCCGGTCGGTCGTGACCGGCACAGCACGTTGCTGCTGTGGACGGTCCCCGCACCGGTGGCCGGGCGCTGGACCTTCGACCTTCCTGCGGCGCAGGGCGGCGGGCGGGTCGAGATCGCGGTGTCCCAGTCCTACCAGATGCTCACCGGCAAGGCGACGCTGAACGGGCAGCCGCTCGACCTCGCCGGCCTGCGCATCGATGGCGAGCGCCTGCGCTTCGCGCTCGAGCCGTCCGGCCGCGCGGAACGCTTCCGGCACGAATTCGACGGGGTGGTGAAGGGGGACGGCGTCGCCGGCACGGCGACGTTCAATGCACGCTCGGCCGCCACCACCGCGAAGTGGGAAGCCCGGGTCGCGCGCTGAGCCCGGCGAGCGTGGCTTGGCGCAGGCGCGTTTTCTGCGTGCAGCAGCCCTCGCTGGCCGACGGCGCGGTGCACCTGCCGGGCGGCCGATCGACGATCCAGAAACCCGGTCGGACCGGGAAACCCGAAGGAGAATCCCTTGGCAAAACGCAGCGCCGGCAAGGCACCCCGCATCGACATCGGCATCGGCGAAAAGGACCGCGCGGCGATCGCCGGCGGGCTGTCGAAGCTCCTGGCCGACACCTATACCCTGTACCTGACCACGCACAATTTCCACTGGAACGTGAACGGGCCGATGTTCAACACGCTGCACGCGATGTTCATGGTCCAGTACACCGAGCTCTGGAACGCCGTCGATCCGATCGCCGAGCGCATCCGTTCGCTCGGGCACATCGCACCGGGCTCGTATGCGCAGTTCGGGCGCCTGACTTCATTGAAGGATGCGCCCGAGACACGGCCGGCGGCACTCGAGATGGTCGCGATCCTGGTCCAGGGCCACGAGGCGGTCGCGCGCACCGCACGATCGATCTTCCCGGTCGTGGAGAAGGCGGGCGACGAGCCGACCGCAGACCTGCTGACCCAGCGCCTCACGGTGCACGAGCAGGCCGCCTGGATGCTGCGTTCGCTGCTCGAGGAATGACGCGGCGCATCCCCCCGGCCTGACGCCCGCTCCCGCCCGGTGAACCTTTGCCGCAGGTCGGTAAAGGTGCACACTCCGCACGCGGCTGCATGGGGGCATGCAGCCCGTCCGGACAACTTCAGGGGGAGTGCACAGGAATGAATCTCAGGAAATGGGCGCTGGTCGCGTCCGCAACGGCATTGACCGGTTGCATGCTGATCGATGAGCCGAAGTCGCCGATGACCTTCTTCATCACCAGCGTCGACTCGGGCAAGGGTGCGGACTTCGGGGGCCTCGCCGGTGCCGACGCGCTCTGCCAGAGGCTTGCAAACGAAGCCGGTGCCGGCGGCCGCCGCACCTGGCGCGCCTACCTGAGCACGCAGGCCACGCCGGATGCGCCGGCCGTCAACGCGCGCGACCGGATCGGCCGCGGCCCGTGGGTCAACGCGAAGGGTGAAGTGATCGCCGCGAGCGTGGCCGAACTGCATGGCAACAACAACCTGAACCTGCAGACGGCGCTGACCGACAAGGGCGTCCGCCTCAACGGGCGCACCGAGAAGCCGAACATGCACGACATCCTGACCGGGTCGCGTCCCGACGGCACGGCCTTCCCGGCCGGCGACGACCGGACCTGCGGCAACTGGACGCGCAGCGGTGCCGGTTCGGCGATGGTCGGCCACCACGACCGCGCAGGGCTGAAGGACGACGAGGCGTCGCGCTCGTGGAACTCCTCGCATCCGTCCAAGGCATGCAGCCTGGAAGCGCTGCGCAGCACCGGCGGCGACGGTCGGCTCTACTGTTTCGCGGCGAACTGATCCTGGCTGCGCCCGGCAGTCGTGTCCCGTCCCGCATCGCCGGGGCGGGCGAGCGCATTTCCGCCGGTGCAGCCTTCTCGCGTGACCGGCAGTACCGCTACCGCCTGTGGCGCCACTGGGACCTGTCGCGCCCGCCGCTGCTGATGATCATGCTGAATCCATCGACCGCCGACGAGGAGCGCAACGACCCGACGGTCGAGCGCTGCGAACGCCGCGCGCGCGCGAACGGGTTCGGCGGGCTGCTGGTGGCGAACATCTTCGCGCTGCGCAGTACCGACCCGAAGGCGCTCTATGTGCATCCGTCCCCGGTCGGGCGGCAGAACGACGCGGCGATCCTCGCGATGGCCCGGGAGGCGGGGCGGGTGGTCTGCGCCTGGGGCGTCCACGGGGCCCTCCATGATCGCGGCCTGCGGGTTGCGTCCAGGTTGCGGCAGGCGGGACTGACGCTCGGCGTGCTCGGACTGACCCGGGACGGCCATCCACGGCACCCGCTCTACATGGCGAGCGCGACCGAGGTGGTGCAGTGGGACGGCTATCGAGGCTGACGCACGACCGCGACCCCGGGGGGTGAGCCCAGCGCCGCTGCAAGGCGGGGGATGCAGGCCGCATGTTAAACTCGCGCTCCGCCACGTCCTTGAACGCTCCTCCGGTCGATGCTGCCGAATCCCCGCCGCCGCTCGCTGCTCGCCGCGCTGTCGGCCGCCGCCGGCGGCACCGCCGCCCTGCTGCCTGCCGGCGTCCGCGCGCAAGTCAAGCTCGACGTCCCGTTCGCGCCGACGAACTTCACGCTGATCGACACGATGCTGCGCATCGCGAACGTGACGCCGAAGGACTACGTGATCGACCTGGGTTCGGGCGACGGGCGCATCAACATCGCGGCGGCGCGCGACTGGGGTGCGCCGGGCATCGGCTACGAGATCGACCCGGCGCTGGTGCAGGAAAGCATCGAACTCGCGAAGATCGCCGGCGTCACGGACCGGGTCAGCTTCACCGAGCGGAACCTGTTCGACGCGGACCTTTCCAGGGCGACGGTGGTGACGCTGTACCTCGGCGTGAAGGTCAACCTGCGGGTGCGCCCCAAGCTGCTGGCCGAGCTTCGGCCGGGCACGCGCATCGTTTCGCATGACTTCGACCTCGGCGACTGGAAGCCGGACCTGCATATCCGGCTGCGCGACTACGGCAGCCATGTCTTCTTCTGGTGGATCCCGGCGCGCATCGCGGGCACCTGGTCCGCTCGGATCGACCTGCCGGGTGCCGGCGTGCGCGACCACGAGATCGTCCTTCGCCAGCGCTTCCAGGACATCGACGCCGAGGTGAAGGCCGATGGTGCGAGGGTCGGGTTGCGAGACATCCGCCTCGCCGGCGATGGCCTCACCTTCATCATGATGGAAGAGGTGAACCGGCAGTTCACCTTCCGACGCTTCTTCGGGCGGGTGGCGCGCGGTGCCGACCCGACCGGCAACACGATCGAAGGGTACTTCCGCACCGAGACCGGAGGCCGCCGCAGCGAGTCGCCGTTCCGGATGACCCGTACCGCGGTCGCCGAACCGGGGCCCGAAGGCGCCTGGACCTACGTGCGCGGCAATTGATGGACGTCATCCGCAGGCGCAGGCGCACGCTGCTCGCACTGGGCACCGGCGCAGGGGGGGCTGCCCTCGGCGCCGGCGCGATGTCGCTGCTCGCGCAGGGACCGGCGCCGAAGAAGCCGCTCGACCGCAACGGCGGCCCCTACGTGCCCACGCCGTGGCCGGTGGTCGACCAGATGATCCTTGCGGGAGCCATCGGTCCGAAGGACCTCGTGATGGACCTCGGCTGCGGCGATGGCCGGCTGGTGATCGCCGCGGCCAGGCGGCACGGCGCGCGGGGCTTCGGCGTCGACATCGACGCCGACCTGGTCCGGCTTGCCAACGACACGGCTGCACGGGAGGGCGTCGCCCATCTCGTCCGGTTCGAGGAACGCAACATCTTCGACACCGACGTTCGCGAAGCAACGGTGCTGACGCTGTACCTGCTGCCGTGGATGATGATGAAGCTGCGGCCGCGATTCCTGTCGGACCTGCGGCCGGGCACGCGCATCGTCACCCACGACTACCACTTCCAGGACTGGCGCGCGGCGAGCGACATCACCTTCCACGTGCCGGAAAAGGCTGCCATCACCGGCTCGCCCGAGGCGACCGTCTACCTGTTCCTCGTTCCGGCCCGGGTCGATGGACGCTGGGCGGTCAGTGCGCCCGGAAATCCGGCGTTCGATCGTGCCGAACTCGCGCTTCGGCAGGGGCTGAACGATTTCGAGGGTACGCTCGCCGGGGCGGGGCGCAGTCCGCGCCGCCTGGACGCCCCGTCGCTGAAGGGGCTCGACCTGCGCTTCGCGCTGCCGGTCGAGGGGCCGGGTGGTCGCGCCGGCCGGGCGATCGTGCGTGCCCGGGTGGACGGTGACCGGATGGACGGCACCATCGAGTCGACGATCGCCGCCACGACGAAGTTCGCCGCGGCCAGGACCCAGTGAAGGCTTCCGGAGACAACCACATGGATTCCAGACACTCGAATGCCGCACCGGCCGGCCCGGCCCTGCGCGATCCCGCCCGTCGCAGGCTGCTCGGTGCGGCGGCGGTTGCGGCCGCGGGCACCGGCATCGGGGCCGTCGCGCTGGCCCCGATGCTGCGTGCCCAGACCGGGGCCGGCGACGTGGTCTACGTGCCCACGCCGCAGGTGGTGGTGAACCGGATGATGACGATGGCCCGGGTCGGTCCGGCCGACTTCGTGATCGACCTGGGGTCCGGGGACGGCCGCCAGCTGATCACGGCGGTGGCGAAGTTCGGCGCGAAGGGCGGACGCGGCTTCGACCTGGACGAAGACCTGCTGCGACAGGCGAACGAGAATGCGAAGAAGCAGGGCGTCGCCGATCGTGTCACGTTCATCCGGCGCAACATGTTCGAGACCGATGTCAGCGCGGCAAGCGTGATCACCCTGTACCTGCTCCCGGAACTGAACCTGAAGCTGCGCCCGAAGCTGCTGGCCGAGTTGCGGCCGGGGTCGCGCATCGTCTCGCACGACTACAGCATGGGCGACTGGCAGGCCGAGGAATCGGTCACGATGCAGGTGCCGGAAAAGCAGGTCGGGAATCCCGGCGTCAGCTATGTCTACCTCTGGATCGTTCCGGCGAACGTCTCCGGCAACTGGCAGTGGAAGCTGCCCGGCGGTCAGCCGGTCGAAGTGACCGTGCGCCAGCGGTTCCAGGACCTCGATGTGCGCGGCACCGCGGCCGGGCGGCCGATGAACGTCACGCTGACCACGCTGCGCGGGGAGGACGTCCGCATCAGCGCTGCCGTCGAGCTGAACGGCCGGACGCTGCGCCATGATTTCGTCGGCCGGGTGCGCGGCGATGCGATCGAAGGCACCGTACGCACGTTCGACAAGGGCGAGCAGGCCGCGCCCTGGACGGCGGCGCGCAGCGGCGGCAGGGCTGCCTCGATCGATCCGTCGACGGTGACCCGATAGATGGGTACCCGCGAGCCCGGCCTTGCGCGACGTCGCATTGCCTGCACCCTGGGGCTGTTGCCGGCGGCGGCCGCGCTGCGCCTTGCGCTGGCGGCAGGAACTGCGGAGGCCCAGGACGACAAGCCGTTCTCGCCGTTCATCACCACGCCCGGCAGCACCGTGATGCGCATGCTGTCGATCGCGTCCGTGGGCAAGGGCGACCATGTGATCGACCTCGGCTCCGGTGACGGCCGCATTCCGATCGCCGCTGCCCTGAAGTTCGGTGCCAGCGGCGGCGGCGTCGATCTCGATGCGATGCTGGTCGAGATCTCCAACCGGCGCGCAGCCGAGGCCGGGGTTGGCGACCGCGTCCGGTTCGAGCGCAAAGACGTGTTCACGGCGGACGTGCGCAAGGCGACGGTGGTCACCCTGTACCTGCTGCCGCCGATCGTGCAGGGACTGCGCCCGATGCTGCTGCGCCAGTTGCGGCCCGGCAGCCGCATCGTGAGCCACGATTTTCCGTTCGAGGGCTGGCAGGCCGATGCGTCGGAAACCTTCTTCGCGCCCGAGAAGAACGACGGCCGGGGTGGCGACAGCACGGTGTTCCTGTATGTCGTGCCGGCCGAAGTCCATGGGCGCTGGGCGGTCACCTTCTCCGGCGCGCCCGCTGACAGCCTGCCATCGGGACCGGCAGAGCTGCGGCTGCTGCAGACCCACCAGGTGCTGGACGCCGAGATGACTCTCGGCCGCCAGGTGCTAGCGGTGCGCGATGCGCGCATGACGGGTGACAGGGTGCGTCTCACCGTCTCACTGCCGGTCCGCGCCGGCGCGCCGCCGGCCGCTCCCTGGCAGTTCGAAGGCCGGGTCGACGGCGAGTCGATGTCCGGCATCGCACGCAACGACCGCGGTGTCGAGGCGCGCTGGCAGGCGCGCAGGACCGCCTCCCGATGAGCACGGCATCCGTCAGGCCGGAAACCGGACCGCATGCACTGCGTCGGCCGGATGTCACGTCTGGCGCGAGGCCCTCGCACGCACGTTCGACGGACTGACTTTCTGCGCGGTTGCAGGCAAACTGCGCTCCGCGCACGGCGGGGCATGCTGCCCGGGACCGAAGACTTCGACCACGCGACACGACGAAACGACGACGAGAGTACGGGAAGCAGAGCGGAAATGGCAGACGACCAGGGGAACGGCAACGCAGCGCGGGTCAGTGGCATTGCAACGGCCGATCGAAGCCATGTCCCGCAGCGCCGGCGCGCGGCGTTCGCGGCCTGCGGCGCGGTTCTGGCGGGGCTGCTCGCCGTTGCTGCGCCGGCCGCGGCACAGGAACGCTTCTCGCTCTACGTGCCGAGCCCGCAGAGCGTCGCCGAGGCGATGGCGAAGATGGCCAATGTCGGCAAGTCCGACGTGGTCGTCGACCTCGGCTCGGGCGACGGACGGATCGTGACCACCGCCGCCCGGCTCCATGGGGCACGGGGTTTCGGCGTCGAGATCAACCCGGAACTGGTCGAACTGGCCTCGTCGCTGGCGAAGAAATCCGGTGTCGGCGACCGGGTGAGCTTCATCCACCAGAACGTCTTCGACACCGACCTGCGCAAGGCGACGGTGGTCAACATGTACCTGTTCCCGGAACTGATGCGCCTGCTCCGCCCGAAGCTGCTGAACGAACTGCAGCCGGGCACGCGCATCGTCAGCCACGATTTCGGCCTGGGCACCTGGGAGCCCGACGAGCAGCTCACCTTCTTCGCGCCGGACAAGTTCGGTGGTGCCGGTGCCGATGCACGGATCAGCCTGTGGATCGTGCCGGCGAAGATCGACGGTTACTGGAACTGGTCGCTGCCGGTGGGTGGCCAGTCGATGGCCTATGCGTCGATCGTCGAGCAGCGGTTCCAGGTCGGCGAGGGCATCGTCCGGGTCGGCAACCGACGCGGCACGTTCTCCGACCTCAGGCTGCGCGGGGACCAGATCTCGTTCGGGCTGCGCATGACCCTCGACCCGGGCGTGTCCGTGATGCACGAGTTCAGGGGCACGGTGAAGGGTGGCACGATCGAGGGAACCGCCCGCGTCACCGCGGATGGCGGCAAGACGGTCGAGCTGCCATGGCGTGCAACCAGGAGCACCAGCACTACCTATTTCCAGCCCACCGGGCTGGCCGCAAAGTAACGATGGAGGCTACATGCGTCTGAATATCCTGCGGCGCGCCTGCGCCGCGCTCATCGCCGGCGCGCTGCTGCCGGCCCTCGCATTCGCGCAGGAGCAATGGTCGTTTCCCGCCGGCAGCAGCCCGTTCGTCATCGACCGGATGGTGAAGGTCGCGAACCTGCGCGATGGCGACGTGGTGGTCGACCTCGGTTCGTTCGACGGACGCATCGTGCTGGCCGCGGTACGCAGCAACCCGAAGGTGCGCGGCTGGGGCGTGGACATCGAGGCCAACCTGGTCGCCGCGGCGAACGAGACGGCCAGGAAGGAAGGGCTGGCCGACCGCGCGCAGTTCTACCACCGCAACGCGTTCGACGTCGACCTGCGCGAAGTGACGGTGATCAACATGTGGCTGTTCCGCAGCCTGACCCAGCTGCTGCGGCCGAAGATCCTCGCCGAGGCTCGGCCCGGTACCCGGGTGATCATCAACGGTGCGCTGATCGACAACGCGAACATGATGGGCAACTGGCAGCCCGACCGGGTCGATCGCGGCGACGGCTCGCAGAGCCCGATCTTCGTCTGGTTCGTGCCTGCGCGCGTGGAAGGTGCCTGGTCCTGGCAACTGCCGCTGGGTGGCGAAGGCCGTCAGTACGACGTGCTGCTGAGCCAGCAGTTCCAGAGGATCGAAGGGCATGCACGTGTCGGCAACCGCCGCGAATCGCTGACCGAGGCAGCCCTGCAGGGGGCGGACATCTCGTTTGCCCTCGAGGTGACTGTCGAGGGGGTCGGCCGGGCGCGCCATGCGTTCGCCGGCAGGGTCGAGGGCGACGAGATCCGCGGTTCGGTCACGGTCACGCCGGCCGATGGCAAGCCGCAGCAGCTGCCGTGGGTGGCGCGGCGCGGAACCTCCGCGTCCTGGTTCCGGCCGACCGGCGTCAACATCAAGTGAAGCACGTTCCTGGACTGGCAGAGGCTCCCCGAGGATGAACATGAACCCTGGTTTTTCGATGACGTACGCAACCCGCGCGCTGGTCGGCGCTTCGATGGTTTTCTTCTGTGCCGCGAGCGCCCAGGCGCAGGAACGGTTCTCGCTCTTCGTGCCGAGCGCGCAGCCCACGGTCGAGCGGATGGTCAAGCTCGCCCGCATCCAGGACAACGACGTGGTGGTCGACCTGGGCTCGGGTGATGGCCGCATCGTGCTGACCGCCGCGCGCGACAATCCCAAGGTGCGCGGCTGGGGCGTCGACATCAACGAGACGCTGGTGCGCCAGTCGAACGAGGCGGCCAAGAAGCAGGGCGTCGCCGACCGCGTGCAGTTCTACCATCGCAACGTGTTCGACGCAGACATCCGCGACGTCACCGTGATCAACATGTGGCTGTTCCCGGAACTCATGCGCCTGCTGCGGCCGAAGATCCTCGCCGAGGCGCGGCCCGGCACCCGCGTGCTGACCCACCTGTTCGACATGGGGTCGTGGCAGGCCGACGAGTGGGACAAGGAATCCGGTTCCTCGGTCGGCCTCTGGATCGTTCCGGCCCGGGTCGAGGGCTTCTGGTCGTGGCAGTACACGCTGAACGGCATCCCGTTCACCCATGATGCGATCCTCGAGCAGCGGTTCCAGATGGCCGAGGGCGTGACCCGGGCCGGCAACCGGCGCGGCATCCTGCAGAACGTCCGGCTGCGCGGGGAAGACTTCTCGTTCTCGGTCGAGATGACGCTCGATGGCGTCGGCCTCACCCGCCACGATTTCGCCGGCAAGGTCAACGGCGACCAGATCAAGGGCACGGTGAAGGTCTCGATGCCCGATGGCAAGAATGTCGACCTGCCGTGGGTCGCACGGCGCACCACCAGCACCGCCTACTTCCGTCCGACGGGGGTCGAGACGAAGTAGCCGGGAACGCCGGCGGGCCGGGGGGCCGGGCCGCGGGCACACAGCGCCACGCCGGGCGCCGCATCGGGCCGGGCGTGGCAACAGGGAACAAGGGTTCAGGGAGAACACATGGAACAGCAATCGCGTCGCAGCTTCATCGCCGGGGCAGCCGCTGCCGGCCTGGTCGCAGGTGCATTCGGATCCATCCGGGCCGCGCATGCGCAGGAGTACGCCACGCCGTTCGGGCCGAGCAGCCAGGACGCGGTGAACCGCATGATCAAGCTCGCCGCGCTGAAGGACGGCGACGTGGTCGCCGACCTCGGCTCGGGCAACGGGCAGATCATCATCGCCGCGGTGAAGAGCAACCCGAAGGTGCGCGGCTGGGGCGTCGACCTGCAGGAATGGCTGGTGAAGACCGCCACCGAAGAGGCGGCCAAGCAGGGTGTGTCGGACCGCGCGCAGTTCAGCCAGCGCAACGCGTTCGACGTCGACCTGCGCGAGGCGAGCGTGATCAACATGTGGCTGTTCGCCAACCTGACCCGCCTGCTGCAGCCGAAGATCCTCGCCGAGGCCAGGCCCGGCACGCGGGTGATCGTCAACGGGCAGCTGATCGGCACCGAGAACATCCTCGGGCTGTGGCAGCCCGACCAGATCGACCGCGAAGGTTCGAGTCCGATCATGTTGTGGATCGTTCCGGCGCGCGTGCAGGGCTTCTGGACCTGGGACCTGCCGCTCGGTGGCACGACCCAGACCTATGACGTGATCATGAACCAGGCCTTCCAGCAGGCCGAGGGCTTCGCCCGCGTCGGCAACCGCCGCGAAAGCCTGACCGAAGTGAAGCTGCGTGGCGAGGACCTCTCGTTCGTGTTCGACATGACGCTGACCGGCGTCGGCCGTACCAAGCACGAGTTCTCCGGCAAGGTGAACGGGGACACGATCAAGGGCACGGTGAAGGTCTCGATGGCCGAGTCCAAGCCGATGGAACTGCCGTGGATCGCGCGCCGCGTCGCCAAGAGCGGATGGTTCCGCCCGACCGGCATCGACCTCAAGTAACCGATGCGCATCCTCCGGATTCCTCCCCTCGGCACCCGTCCCGGCCACCGGCAGTTGCCGGATGCCGGATCGCCCGTTTCGCTGTCGCGTCGCGACTGCCTGGCACTGCTGGCCGGATCGGCATTGCTGCCCTCGACCGCATCTGCACAGGAGCGTTTCTCGCTGTTCGTCGGCAGCCCGCAGTTCACCGTCGATCGCATGGTCAAGATGGCGCAGCTGCGCGACGACGATGTGGTCGTGGACCTCGGTTCGGGCGACGGGCGCATCGTGCTCAGCGCGCTGAAGGCCAACCCGAAGGTCCGCGGCTGGGGTGTCGACATCAACCCGACGCTGGTCGCGGAGGCAACGGCAAACGCGAAGGCGCAGGGCCTTGCCGATCGCGCGGAGTTCTTCCACCGGAACGTGTTCGACGCCGACATCAGCAAGGTGACGGTGATCATGATGTGGCTGTTCCCGGAGCTGATGCGCCTGCTGCGGCCCAAGCTGCTTGCGGAGGCACGGCCCGGCACGCGCGTGGTGTCGAACGGCTTCGAGATGCCTGGCTGGGAGCCCGACTTCACCGACACCGACGGTGGTCGCGTGCTGGTCTGGATCGTCCCGGCACGGGTGCAGGGCTTCTGGAACTGGGAGCTGCCGGTCACCGGCGGCGCGCAGCGCTACGAGGCCATGTTCGAGCAGCGGATCCAGATGGCCGAGGGCATCTGCCGGGTCGGCAACCGCCGCGGCGTGTTCACCGAGGTCAGGCTGCGTGGCGAAGACCTGTCCTTCGCGATGGACATCACGCTGGACAAGGTCGGGCTCACCCGGCAGGAGTTTTCCGGCAAGGTGCGCGGCGACCGCATCGACGGCAGCGTGAGGGTCCTCTTTCGCGACGATCCGGACCTCAAGGCAGTCACCTACCCGTGGCAGGCCGAACGTGCCCGCACCACGGCCTTCTTCCGACCCACCGGACTCGACAAATGAACGCTTGCGATCCCCTGTCCGCCCCGACTTCGGCGGTCTTCCCTGCGGGACGCCGCAGGATGCTGCAGGCGCTGGGTGCCGGCGCCGGTTGTGCCGCGCTGGCCCCGGCCCTGCTCGCGCAGCCCGCGGCGCGCGAGGCGTTCGTGGTCCGCTTCGATTCCTCGCCCTACGTCCCGACGCCCCAGAAGGTGGTCGACGAGATGCTGCGCATGGGACGCGTCAGCGTGAAGGATTTCGTGGTCGACCTCGGCTCGGGCGATGGCCGCATCATCATCACGGCCGCGCAGCGCATGGGCATCCGCGGCTTCGGCGTCGACCTCGATCCGGAGCTGGTGCGCCATGCGAATGCCGCGGCGAAGCAGGCCGGGGTCTCCGACCGTGTCCAGTTCTTCCAGCGCGACATCTTCAAGACCGACCTGGCCAAGGCCGATGTCGTCACCATGTACCTGCTGCCGGAAGTGAACATGATGGCCCGCCCCAAACTGCTGGCCGAGTTGCGGCCCGGGTCGCGGGTGGTCACCCATGATTACCACTTCGAAGACTGGCTGCCCGATGATCGCATCAAGCTCGACGTGCCCGAGAAGAAGGTCGGCACGCCGGGCCTCGCCTACGTGTACATGTGGATCATTCCCGGCCAGGGCGGCGGCCGCTGGCAGGGCAAGATGCCGGTCGCCGGCGGAGAGGTGCTGCCGGTCGAACTCGACCTCGAGCAGCGTTTCCAGCTGCTCACCGGCAGTGTCACGCTCGGCGGGCGGCCGGCGACCCTGGCGTTCGCCGAGATGGTCGGCAACGACATCAACGTGATCTTCAACGCGGAGGTGGGTGGCAAGCAGGTGCGCCACGAGATCCTCGCGGCGACCCGCGGCGACCAGGCGACGGGGACGGTGCGGGTGGGCAGCGACAAGCCGGCGCTGCTGCCGGGGCAGGTCGTGCTTTCGCGGAGCGTGGTGCGGCCGGCGAATTTCGGCCCGGCCGTGCCGGTGAAGTGAAGTAAACTCACGGCCGGCCGAGAGGCCCTCATCGCGGATGGAACCGAGAGTCCGCCGCGCATCGCATACCGCCCTGCGTCCGTTGCCCGTCCCGGCCGGCAGGTTTCAGGGCACACAGGAGGAGCAGCACATGAAACACCGTACGCCACGCGCGCAGTCCGCCATGCTGTCGATGTCCGCGCTGTCGCTGGCCCTCGTGGCGGCGATGCCCGGCCAGTTGCTGGCGCAGGCCTACCCGGCCAAGCCGATCCGCATGATCGTGCCTTTCCCGCCGGGCGGAAACACCGACATCATCGCGCGCGGCGTCGCCACGCGCATGCAGGAAATCCTCGGGCAGACCTTCGTCATCGAGAATCGCGGCGGTGCCGGCAGCACGATCGGCACCGAGGTGCTGGCCCGGGCGCCGGCGGATGGCTACGTGGTCGGCTTCGTGTCCTCGGCGCATGTGTTCAATGCGGCGATCCTGCCGAAGCTGCCGTACGACAGCATCAAGGATTTCACCATGCTCGGCGTCGCCGCAGACGTGCCGACGATGATCGTCGCGCATCCGTCGCTGCCGGTGAAGAACGTGCGCGACCTGGTCGCGCTGGCGCGCAAGAACCCGGGCAAGCTCAACTATGCCTCTTCGGGTGCCGGTACCGTCGGACACCTCGCGATGGAACTGCTGAGCTCGATGAACGGCGGCAGCTATGTGCACGTGCCCTACAAGGGTTCCGGCCAGGCGATCACCGACGTCGTCGGTGGCTACGTGGTGCTGATGGCGGCATCGATGCCGGTGTTCGTGTCGCATGTGCAGGCCGGCAAGCTGCGGCCCCTGGGCGTCACGAGCGCCAAGCGGTCGCGGGCGCTGCCCGACGTGCCGACCATCGCCGAGCAGGGCTTCCCGGGCTACGAAGTCTCGTCCGGCTTCGGCATGCTGGCACCCGCGAACGTGCCTGCCATGGTGGTGAAGACCATCAACAGCGCGCTGGTCAAGGCCATCCAGGATCCGACGGTGCGTGACCGGCTGTCGAGCCAGGGCGCGGAGCCGGTGGGCTCGACGCCGGAACAGCATGACCAGCTGGTGCGCAGCGAGATCGCCCGCTGGACCAAGATCGTCAAGCAGGTAGGCATCAAGGTCGACGGCAGCTGATGCCGGGCCGCTGCGCACGCGGGGGCGGCCGGTGAGTTCGCTGGCCGTCTGGTACGACGTCGTCGTCGTGCTCAAGGCGGTCGCCGAGATCGCCGGGCTCGCGCTGCTCGGCCAGGGCGTGCTGGCGCTGCTGGCGGGGCCTTCCCGGGAGACGAATGTCTTCTACCGGGTGCTCGCGGTGATGACCTCGCCGGTCACGAAGGCGACGCGGTTCGTCACCCCGAGGTTCGTCGTCGATGCCCATATCGGCCTGGCCGCGTTCGCGCTGGTGGTGATGGCCTGGATCATGTGCTACGTCGCCAAGGTCTATCTGGTGCTGCGCATCGCGAGCGAAACGCTTCCGGGCTGACCGCCCGCGCGGGCACGAGGTATCGGTCATCTGTGGCCATAAATGTCCCGTCAGTGACGTCGCCTGCCGGTCATTTATGTCAGACAAAGTGCCATAAAGGCCTTGGCATGTCCGCGCGGACTCGTTAACCTCCTAATCGTGGCTTCATAAAGCGACCCTGCAACACCGCGAAAGACGGATGAAGCAGGTGCTGTTCGTGCCCGGGGGGCACGCCAGCCTTGGAGGAACAGTGGGTTCCCGGCGCATCGGCAGCGTCCGGTGCCCGGAACAACAATGCGCATCCGGCCGCCGGCAGCGTGGCGTGCGCGCATTCGCACAGCCGAAAAAGGCAACTCGTCGTTCACAGGAGGGGGAAACCATGCAACTCACCCAGCGTCATGAGGAATACTGGAGCCGGAACCTCAGGATCACCGCGATCCTGCTGGCGATCTGGTTCGTCGTCACGTTCGTCGCCAGCTACTTTGCGCGCGAACTGAACGAGATCGTCATCTTCGGCTTCCCGCTCGGCTTCTACATGGGTGCCCAGGGCGCGCTGATCGTGTACGTGGTGATCATCGGCTACTACGCCTGGTACATGAACCGCCTCGACAAGGAGTACGGCGTGTCGGAAGGAGACGAAGAATGAGCGACGTTCCCTTCTCGCAGAAGACATTCACCCAGCAGCTGACGAAGTACTACACCTTCTACACCGGGGGCTTCTTCGTCTTCCTGGTCGGCGTCGCGATACTCGAGTTCATGGGCGTCCCGAACAAGACGCTCGGCTACCTGTTCCTGCTGGCCACCATCGGCCTGTATGCCGGCATCGGCATCATGAGCCGCACCACCGACCTGTCCGAATACTATGTCGCCGGACGGCGGGTGCCTGCCGTGTTCAACGGCATGGCCACCGGTTCCGACTGGATGTCCGCCGCCTCGTTCATCGGCATGGCCGGCGGCCTGTACCTGCAGGGCTACGACGGGCTCGCGTTCATCATGGGCTGGACCGGCGGCTACGTGCTGGTCGCGCTGTTCCTTGCGCCCTACCTGCGCAAGTTCGGCCAGTTCACCATCCCCGACTTCCTCGGCGAACGCTACGGCGGCAACATCGTGCGCACGATCGGCGTGTTCGCGGCGATCCTCGCGTCCTTCGTCTATGTCGTGGCGCAGATCTACGGCGTCGGCCTGATCACCGCCCGCTTCACCGGCCTCGAGTTCGGCGTCGGCGTGTTCGTCGGCCTGCTCGGCATCCTGGTCTGTTCGTTCCTCGGCGGCATGCGCGCGGTGACCTGGACCCAGGTCGCGCAGTACATCATCCTGATCATCGCCTACATGATCCCGGTGATGATGCTGGCCTACAAGCACACCGGCATCCCGGTGCCGCAGGTGGTCTACGGCACGGTGCTCGAGAAGGTCACCGAGCGCGAGAAGGTGCTCACCGCCGATCCGAAGGAGCTCGAGGTGCGCGCCATCTTCCGCGAGCGTGCGGCTGCACTCGACGCGCAGATCAAGGGCCTTCCGGGGTCATGGGAGACCGGTCGTGCCGACCTGGTGAAGAAGGTCGAGGCGCTGAAGGCGTCCAACGCCCCGGCGGAGGCGGTGGCGGCCGCAGAGAAGGCGCTCGCGGGTTATCCGGCCAGTGCTGCCGCTGCGCGTACCGCGTGGACGGCCGCGCGCAACGCCAACACGGCACGTGCCGCACCGCCCAGGCCGCACGCGACGCCGTTCCCGGGCGCCACCGAGGCGGCCCGCGACACCGCGCGGCTCAACTTCCTCGCACTGGTGTTCTGCCTGATGGTTGGCACTGCGGCCCTCCCGCACATCCTGATGCGCTACTACACGACGCCGTCGGTGAAGGAGGCGCGCCGTTCGGTGTTCTGGTCGCTGTTCTTCATCTTCCTGCTCTACTTCACCGCGCCGGCGCTGGCGGTTCTGGCCAAGTTCGACATCTACACGCTGCTCGTCGGTGACAGTTTCTCCGACCTGCCGGCCTGGGTGGCGGCGTGGAGCAAGGTCGATCCGAGGCTGCTGTCGGTGGTCGACGTCAACATGGACGGCATCGTGCAACTGGCCGAGATCACCCTCGGGCAGGACGTGATCGTGCTGGCGACGCCCGAGATCGTGGGCCTGCCGTACGTGATCTCCGGGCTGGTCGCGGCCGGTGGCCTGGCCGCGGCGCTGTCCACGGCGGACGGCCTGCTGCTGACCATCGCCAACGCGCTCTCGCACGACGTCTACTACAAGATGATCGACCCGAACGCGTCCACCCAGCGTCGCCTGATGATGGCCAAGGGGCTGCTGCTGGTGGTGGCGATCATCGCGGCCTACGTGACATCGCTCAACCCGGGGGACATCCTGTTCCTGGTCGGGGCGGCGTTCTCGCTGGCTGCGTCTGCCTTCTTCCCGGCCCTCGTGCTCGGGGTGTTCTGGAAGCGGGCGAACAAGGCGGGTGCGATCGCGGGCATGCTGACCGGCCTGGCGGTCTGCATGTACTACCAGGTCGCCACGTATCCGTTCTTCACTGCGATGACCGGCTACAAGATCGACCTCTGGTTCGGCATCGCGCCGATCTCCGCCGGCATCTTCGGCATGCCGGCCGGCATGCTGACGCTGGTCGTCGTCTCCCTGCTGACCGCGCCGCCTGGCCGTTCGGTACAGGAGATGGTCGAGAACGTGCGCTATCCGGTGCTCGGCAACGAGGTGAAGCAGGGCACCTGACCGCCGCCGCGAGGCGACGTCACCGGCAACAGGGGAAGCCCGCTTCGGCGGGCTTCTTCCTTTCCGGGCCCCGCTTTGCCACTTCCGTTCCCGCGTCATACACTTCCGTCGGTCGTACGGCAGCGAAGGGCACGCCGGATGCACGGCGGCACCGATGCATCGACACGATGCATCGGCGAGGGGATGGCAGGACATGGCGGGAATGCGGGTGGAGACAGCAGGGCGCTCGGCGCGACGGCGGGACAGTCGATGGACAGGGTTCGCCTCGGCTGCGGCCTGCGCCGCCGTCGCATGGCTGGGCCTGGCGCCGCTGCCGGCGGTGGTCGGGAGCGCCCGCGCCCAGGCGTCCGAGACACCGTCGCCCGGTGGCGTGCCCTACGTGCCGACGCCCTGGCCGGTGGTCAAGGCGATGCTCGAACTCGCCCAGGTCGGCGAGAAGGATTTCCTGATCGACCTCGGGTCCGGCGATGGCCGCGTCGTGATCGAGGCCGCACGCACCCGCGGCGCCCGCGGACTCGGCGTCGAACTCGACCCGGACCTCGTGCAGGTGAGCATCGACGAGGCGCGCCGGCTGGGCGTCGCCGGTCGTGCGCTGTTCGAGCGCCGGGACCTGTTCGAAACCGACCTCTCGCCGGCGACGGTCGTCACGCTGTACCTCCTGCCACGCCTGCTGCGCGAACTGCAGCCTCGGCTGATGCGCTTGCGGCCCGGTACCCGGATCGTGTCGCACGATTTCGGGCTGGGCGACTGGAAACCCGACGCGACGGTGAAGGTCGACATCGCCGACCGGGCGTTCGGACCTCCGTTCAGCACGCTCTACCTGTGGATCGTGCCGGCCTTCGTCAACGGCACCTGGGAAGGTCGGCTCGATCTCCCGGGGCGCGCAGAGACCTGGCGGCTCGACCTGCGGCAGAATCACCAGGAACTGGCTGGAAGCCTGCGCATCGGCAACGGCCGCGGCCTGCTCGAGCAGCCGACCCTCTCGGGTGACCGGCTGGCATTCAGCGCGATCGTCGACGGCCCGGGGGGCCGCCTGCGGCACGCGTTCGACGGACGCGCGGTGGCTGGCCAGCTCACGGGCACCTGGACGGTCAACGCGGTGCGTCCCGCCGCATCCGGCGCCGGGCCGGCGTCGTCCGTATCCGTCCATGCCACCGCGCGCCGCACCGAAGCACCGACCCGGCAATGAAGCCACCCAGCGAGCAACCCGAGGAGACCGGAAGCATGCCAGCAGCTGCAGACCACGATCGATTCTTCGCACGCCGGCGCTGGATGCGCACGGTACTTGCCGGTGGCGGCACGCTGGCCCTGCCGGCGCTGGCGCAGTCGATGGACCGGCCGCTCGACGTGCCGTTCGTGCCGACCAGCGACGAGACCGTCGACCGCATGCTGCGCATGGCCGGCGTCGGCCCGAAGGACTACGTGATCGACCTCGGCTCGGGCGATGGCCGGATCGTGATCACTGCCGCGAAGCAGTTCGGTGCGACGGGCTTCGGCGTCGAACTGAACACCGAGCGCTGGAAGCTGTCGCTGCGCAACGCCGAGAAGGAGGGCGTGTCCGACCGGGCCACGTTCTACCAGCGCGACCTGTTCGAGACCGACCTGTCGAAGGCGACGGTGCTCACGATGTACCTGCTGCCGGCGGTCAACCTGAAGCTTCGTCCGCGCATCCTGGCCCTGCGGCCCGGCACCCGGGTGGTATCGCACGACTTCGACATGGCCGAGTGGATGCCCGATGCCCGTGCAGACCGGAGCTGGACCCGCGTGTACCTCTGGATCGTGCCGGCCCGGGTCGAGGGCGAATGGAGCTGGAAGCAGGCGGTGGGCAGGGGGGCGCCTGAGTTCACCATGGAGCTGCGCCAGCAGTTCCAGGTGATCAGCGGCTCCGTGAGGATCGACAACGAACCGTACTGGCTGACCGATGCCCGGCTGCGCGGCGATGAAATCTCCTTCACCGTGATCGGCGACGCCGGTGGCGTGCGCATCCGGCACGAATACAGCGGGCGCGTGGCCGGCGACGCGATCAAGGGCACGGTACGCATGGTGAACGGCGACAATGCCGCCCCGCAGAGCGCGCCATGGACGGTCGTTCGCGTGCCGAAGAAGCCCTGATCCCGATCCCGGCCCCGGCTGCGCCGGCCCGGCATTCCTGCCCGGGCGGCGAAGGCGATACCATCGCGCCACCCCCACCCCCCAAAAACCACCCGGGCAGGGCCGCGCGGCAGCCGCGCTGACGGAAGGAACGGCATGTCGCAAGGCTCGGCAGCACCCAGGCAGTCCCTGTCGGTTTTCGATGCCACCGCGCTGATGGTCGGCATGGTGATCGGCGTGGGCATCTTCGGAACGCCGTGGCTGGTCGCGCTCAACTCGCCCGACGCCAGCTGGTACATCGCGTTGTGGCTGATCGGCGGCGTGGTCTCGCTGCTCGGCGTGCTCTGCTACGCCGAACTGGCCGGGCGCTATCCCGATGCCGGCGGCGAGTACAACTTCCTGACCCGCGCCTACGGCAAGGGCCTCGGCTTCCTGTTCGCCTGGGGGCGTCTGACCGTGATCCAGGCCGGCATCATCGCGGCGATCGGCTTCCTGTTCGCGCAGTACATGACCCGGCTTTCCGCCTTCGAAGGCTTCGGCTGGGCCAACTTCGGGTCGCTCAGCGAGCCGCTGTGGGCGGCGATCCTGATCGTCGTGCTGTCGTTCATCAACTACCTCGGCACGAAGCAGAGCACGCTGCTGCAGAACGTGCTGACCGTGACGCTGGTCTGTGCGTTCGCGGTGATCATCGTGGTCGGCCTGACCATGACCCCGACCGGCCCGGTGCCGACCCTGTCCAAGCCGTTCGATCCGTCCGGCGCGGCGCTCGGCCTCGCCTTCGTGTTCGTGATGCTCACCTACGGTGGCTGGAACGAGACGGTCTACCTGTCGGGCGAATTGAAGGATGCGAAGCGCAACATGGTGCGCGTGTTCCTGATGGGCCTGGCGGTGGTGACGGTCATCTACCTGCTGCTCAACCTGGCCTACCTCAACGTGCTCGGCATCGACGGCATCCGGGCCAGCCGCGCCGTGGGGACCGACATGATGAAGGCGGTCGCCGGCACGGTGGGCGCGGTGATCATCACGATCGTGATCCTGGTCGAGATCGGCACCACGCTCAATGCGACGATCTTCACCGGCGCGCGCACGAACTATGCGCTGGGCCGCGACTTCCGCATCTTCTCGTTCATGGGCCGCTGGAACGAAGGCCGCAACACGCCGGCCAACGCGCTGCTGGTGCAGACCGTGCTGGCGCTCGCGCTGGTGGTGTTCGGAGCGATCCAGAAGGACGGCTTCAAGGTGCTGGTCGAGTACACCGCGCCGGTGTTCTGGTCGTTCATGCTGCTCAACGGCATCGCGCTGTTCATCTTCCGCGCGCGCGAGGGCAAGCCGGTGAATTCGTATTCGGTGCACCTGTACCCGATCGTGCCCATCGTGTTCTGCCTGTTCTGCGCCTACATGCTCTGGTCGGGCATCAACTACGCGAAGCTCAACGGCCTGATCGCGGTCGGCGTGCTCCTCGCCGGCATCCCGGTCTACCTGTGGGCGCGCGCCGTGAACGAGCGCGCCCCGGCCTGATCCGGCCCCGGCACGATCACTGACAAGGAAATCCAACGATGAAGCTGGTCACGTTTTCAGATGCCGCCGGCACCCGCGTCGGCGTGCTCGACGCGGGATGGAAGTGGGTCACCGACCTTTCGGTGGCGGCGCCCTCCCTGCCGCGCGAGATGGGCGCGTTCATCGCCGCCGGCGAACCGGCCGTCGAGGCCGCGCGCAAGGCCTCGTCCTCCGACCGAGGCCAGATCGCCCTCGACCGGGTCCGCCTGCTGGCGCCGATCCCGCGGCCGTCGAAGAACATCCTGTGCGTGGGCAAGAACTACCACGAGCATGCGAAGGAGTTCCACCAGTCGGGCTTCGACGCCAGCGCCGGCAAGGATGCGATCCCCGACGTGCCGATCATCTTCACCAAGTGGCCGAATTCGGTCACCGGCCCGGGCGATGCGATCCCCAGCGCGAACGACCCGACGAACTCGGTCGACTACGAGGGCGAACTCACGGTGGTGATCGGCGCGGTCGCGCGCAACGTGAAGAAGGCCGATGCCTTCAGGCATGTCTACGGCTACACGATCATCAACGACGCCACCGCACGAACGCTGCAGCACCGGCACAAGCAGTGGTTCCTCGGCAAGAGCCTCGACGGCTTCTGCCCGATGGGCCCGTGCATCGTCACCGCCGACGAGGTGCCCGACGTGACGAAGCTGCAGCTGCAGACCCGTGTCAACGGCGAGCTGCGGCAGAACGCACCGGTGTCCGACCTGATCTTCGACATCCCGACGCTGATCGAAGAGATCTCCGGCCTGATGACGCTGGAACCCGGCGACCTGATCGCCACCGGCACCTGCGCGGGCGTCGGCATCGGCTTCAACCCGCCGAAGTACCTGAAGCGCGGCGACATCGTGGCGGTCACGATCGAGCCGATCGGCACGCTGAGCAACCCGGTCAGCTGACCGGGTGGCGCGCGAGGGAGGAGACGAGATGGCAGGCGGGTTCGAGGTGCGCCGGGTCTCCGGCGCGCTCGGTGCAGAGGTCCACGGGCTGGATCTCTCGCTCGACCAGCCGGCGCAGGTCATCGCCGGGCTTCGGCGGGCCTGGCTCGACCATGGCGTGCTGTTCTTCCGGGACCAGTGCCTGTCCTCCGAACAGTACCTGCGCCTGGCCGGCTGGTTCGGCCAGCCGGTCGAGTATCCGTTCGTGAAGGGGCTGGACGGATTCCCGACGATCACGCCGGTGGTCAAGCTCGAGCACGAGCGCAGCAACTTCGGTGGCATCTGGCATTCCGACACCACCTACCTCGAACAGCCGCCGATGGCATCGATGCTGCTCGCGCGCGAGGTGCCGCCGTTCGGCGGCGACACGCTGTTTGCCTGCCAGTATCGCGCGCTCGAGGCGCTTTCGCCCGCCCTTCAGGCGACGCTCGCCACGTTGCAGGGGGTGGCGAGTTCGGCCCGGGCGGACGTCAGCAAGACGCGCGAGGATCGCATCCGCGACGGCGGGCGCGAAGACGCCCGGCGCGAGTATGCCGCCGAGCACCCGGTGCTGCGCACCCATCCCGAGACCGGCCGCCGTGCGCTGTACGTGAACATCGCGCATACGGCCCGTTTCGCCGGCTGGACCGAGGCGGAGAGCGCGCCGCTGCTGTCCTTCCTGTTTTCGCACCAGGTGCGTCCCGAGTTCACCTGCCGCTTTTCCTGGCAGCCCGGCTCCATCGCCATCTGGGACAATCGATGCGTGCAGCACAACCCGGTGAACGACTACCATGGGCATCGCCGCGTGATGCACCGGATCACCCTTGCGGGCGACCGGCCACGCTGAGTGCACCGGCGCCACGACCGGAAACGCAGCGCAGAGGAGGAGACAGGATGCATTTCAGGACATGGAACCCGGGTCGGCTGTTGGCCGCGTCGTTGATGATGATGAGTCCGCTGGCCTTCGCACCGTTGCCGGTGCTGGCCCAGGGCGGGGCGCAGGCATGGCCGGCGCGCTCGATCCGGCTGGTGGTGCCGCAGACGCCCGGGGGGGCCTCGGATGCGCTGGCACGCATCATCGGCCAGCAGCTGGCCGATGGCTGGGGCCAGCAGGTGCTGGTCGACAACCGTCCCGGTGCCGGTGGCAACATCGGCAACGACCTGGTCGCCAAGGCCACGCCGGACGGGTACACATGGCTGCTCGGTTTCGTCGGCACCCATGCGATCAATCCCAGCCTGTACAAGGGCTTGTCCTGGGACCCGCAGAAGAGCTTCACGCCGCTGGCCACGCTGGCCAGCGTGCCGTTCGTGGTGGCCGTGCATGCGCCGCTGCCGGTGAAGAACATCGGCGACCTGGTGGCGCTTGCGCGCAGCAAGCCGGGCGATGTCCGCTTCGGCTCTGCCGGCAACGGCACGGTGAACCACCTGCTCGGGCCGATGCTGGCCAGCGCGGCGAAGGTGCAGTTCACCCACATCCCGTACAAGGGTGCAGCGGGTGCGATCACCGACACCCTGTCCGGACAGGTGCAGTTCACCTTCACCAGCATGCCTTCGGTGATCGGCCACCTGAAGGCCGGGTCGCTGCGCGCGGTCGCGGTCACCAGCGGCCGCCGGGCCGCGCTGCTGAAGGACGTGCCGACGATTGCCGAGTCCGGTTTCCCGGGCTTCGACGTGACGCCCTGGTTCGGCGTGCTCGGGCCGGCCGGCATGCCGGAGTCTGTGGTTTCGCGCATAAACGGCGACATCAACCGGCTGCTCGCGTCGCGCGAGACGGTCGAACGGTTCGCTGCGCAGGGCGCCGAGCCGCTGGTGACCACGCCAGCCCAGTTCGGGCGGATCATCGCTGCCGATGTCGCGTTGTGGAGCCGCATCGTGCGCGAGACCGGGGCGACCGTCGACTGAAACACGCGTACGCTGGTGGAATGTACGACGCGTGTCCGACAACGTGAGCATCGGGACGGCCGCCGCCGGGGCGCAGCCCGAATTCGCCATCATCGGCGGCGGCCTGGTCGGCTGGTCGATCGCCTACGGGCTGGTCCGGCAGGGCCGGCGCGTGGTGGTGCACGACGAGGGCGACACCGCACTGCGGGCGGCACGCGGCAATTTCGGCCAGGTGTGGGTGCAGGACAAGGGCGCGGGCGTGCCCGACTACCACCGGCTCACCCGCGAATCCGCGCTGCAATGGGACGACCTGGCGCGGGGCCTGCACGATGCCTGCGGCATCGACGCCAGCCTGCAGCAGCCGGGCGGCTTCTCGTTCTGCTTCGATGAGGCGGCGTTCGATGCGCGTGCCCGGCTGATGCGCCGCATCCAGTCGGAGGCGGGAGACTTCGGCTTCGAGTTCGAGATGCTCGAGCGCGGCAGCCTCGAGCGCCGGTTGCCCGCCGCCCTGGCGCTCGGGCGCAAGGTGGTCGGCGCTTCGTACACCCCCTACGATGGCCAGGTGAACCCGCTGCGCCTGTTTCGCGCGCTTTACGCGTCGGCCATCGCGCTCGGTGCCACCCATCGTTTCGGTGCGCCGGTGGAGGCGGTCGAGCCGGTGGCCGGCGGCGACGGGTTCGAGGTGCGCACCGCCTGGGGCAGCGCCTGGTCCCCGCAGGTCGTGCTCACCGCGGGCCTGGGCAACCAGCGGCTCGCACCGATGGTCGGCGTGCATTGCCCGGTACGTCCCGTCCGCGGACAGGTGCTGGTCACCGAGAAGGTGCGGCCGTTGCTGCCGTTTCCCACGGCCGACATCCGGCAGACCGACGAGGGCGGGCTGCTGCTCGGGTCGTCGCAGGAAGAGGCCGGATTCGACGACCGCGTGACGTTCGGCAATGCCGGTGCGATCGCCCGGCGCGCGGTCGAGACCTTCCCGGTCATCGGCGGGCTGCGCATCGTGCGCAGCTGGGCGGCACTGCGGGTGATGACGCCTGACGGCCTTCCCGTGTACGAGGCATCGGATTCGTTTCCCGGTGCCTGGGTGGTGTCGTGCCACAGCGGCGTCACGCTGGCGGCCACCCATGTGAATGGCGTGGCCGCAGCGATTGCCCGGGGCAGCCTGCCTTCGCAGTATGCGCATTGTTCCGCCCGACGGTTCGCGGACCCGGTCGCCGGCGCGTGGCCTGCAGTGGCCGGTAAGGAGGCGCATGTTCCGCTGCCTGCGTGACGATCCTGCCGAAGTGCACCCTTCGGGGATAACGCTGTCGGTCGACGGCGAGCCGTGCACCGTGCCATCGGGGTCGTCGGTCGCCGCCGCGCTGCTGCAGCGTGGATCGATCGCGCGCCTCACGGGGCTTTCCGGCAGCGCGCGCGCACCCTACTGCATGATGGGCGTGTGCTTCGAATGCCTGGTGGAGATCGATGGCCTGCCCAACCGGCAGGCCTGCATGGTCGTCGCTGAGGCGGGCATGGACGTGCGCTGCCAGGATGGTCACGCCGCCGCCGGCGCGAAGCCCGGACGATGACGGTGGAGCGCTTCGACCTCGCCATCATCGGTGCCGGTCCCGCCGGCATGGCCGCGGCGCTCGAGGCGAGGCGGCACCGGCTGCGCACCGTGGTGCTGGACGAACAGTCCGCACCCGGAGGCCAGGTCTGGCGCAATGTCGAAGCGGTCACCACGCGCCGGCCGCAGGACCTGTTCGTGTTCGGTGCCGAGTATGCGGACGGATTCGCCTTCGCCCAGAAGTTCCGCAACTGCGGCGCGGAGTATCGGCCCGGTGCCCGCGTCTGGCAGGTCGAGATCGCCACGCCGGATGCCCTGCCGACCGAGGCCCTGCAGCCTCCGGCTTCGCTGGTCCTGCCCAGTGGCAGCGCGCTGGATACCGGGCCCGACGACGACGAGGTGCATGTGGAACGCCGGCGCACCGGCGCCGACCGGCACCTCTACTACACCGATGCCCGCGGCGCGCATCACATCGCCGCGCGCCATGTGCTGGTGGCGACCGGTGCCTACGAGCGTCCGATGCCGGTGCCGGGCTGGACGCTGCCCGGCGTGCTTACCTGCGGTGCAGCCCAGGTGATGCTGAAGACCTCGGCGATGGTGCCCGCTCCGCAGGTGGTGCTGGTGGGGTCGGGTCCACTGGTGCTGCTGCTCGCGGTGCAACTGCTGCGCGCCGGGGTCCGGCCGGCCGCGGTGGTCGGTACGGTGCCCGCCGGCAACTACCTGCGCGCCGCCGGTCGTCTATGGCCGGCGTTGCTGGCGCCCGGCTACCTGTCCAAGGGACTGTCGCTGATCGGCGCGCTGCGCCGGTCGGGCGTACCCCGTCATGCCGCGGCGACCGACCTGCGCATCGAAGGCAGCGCGCGGGCCGAAGCGGTGGTGTTCCGCAGCGCCGGCCGCGAGCACCGCATCGCCGCGCAGACCGTGCTGCTGCACCAGGGTGTCGTACCCAATGCGAACCTCTGGCAGTCGCTCGGCCTCGAGCATTACTGGGATGCCGCGCAGCGCTGCTTCCGGCCAGTGGTGGATGCCTGGGGCAACTCGACGCTGGCCGGCATCCTGGTGGCCGGCGACAGCGCCGGCATCGGCGGCGCGGAGGCGGCGCTCTGTGCCGGCGAACTGTCCGGCCTTTCCGTGGCCTGGCAGCAGCGGCGCATCGATACCGCCGAGCGCGACCGCCGGGCCTGGCTGGCACGCCGCGCGCTCAAGGCGCACTGGAGCGTGCGTCCGTTCCTCGACCGCCTGTACCTGCCGCCGCCCGCGATGCGGGTGCCGGTGGACGACGACACCGTCGTCTGCCGCTGCGAAGAAGTGACCGCGGGCGCGCTGCGCCGGCTGGCGGTGACCGGCGTCCACGGTCCGAACCAGATGAAGGCGTTCAGCCGCTGCGGCATGGGACCCTGCCAGGGACGGCTGTGCGGGCTCACCGTCACCGAGCTGATCGCCGCGACCCAGCGCCGGTCGCCGTCGGACGTAGGGTGCTACCGGGTGCGGGCGCCGGTACTGCCGGTCACCGTCGGCGAAGTCGCCGACCTCGATCGTCCACACCGAGGTTGATGTCCGGCGGCCGCTGCAGGCTGCATGTCCTGGTCTGAGCAGGCTGCAAGCTTGGCGAAAGGCGCTGCCTGTATATCTGGGCTCCCATTCCTGATTGCCGTCCAGGCCCAGCCGCCCGGACACTGCCCGGACCCCATAGAACGATGTCGCCGATCCAGAGCCGCAAGGCGCAACGGGCACGCGCCACGGCCGGTCGCCACCGGTGCACGTCCCGCTGCCGCCCGATGCTGGTGGCAGCCATTGCGGCGATGCTCCTCGCCACCGGCTGCAGCGAGGCACCGGTCGCGAAGATTCCGGTGCCGGTGCGCGACCGCCAGGCAACGGCCCTGACCCCGGAGCAGGTCGGCTTCCTGAAGATCGAAGAGGTCGGCGGCGGCGGCGACGCGCCATCGGCCGCCATCCCGGGCCGGGTCGCATATCGCCCGCAGGCACTGTCGAGCCTGGGGGCGCCGTTCTCCGGGCGCATCATGTCGGTGACGGTTCGTCCCGGAGAGCGCGTGCGCGCCGGTGCGCCGCTGGTGGTGCTGCAGAGCGCCGATGCGTCGGCGGCACGTTCCCAGCTCGAACAGGCCGTCGCGCGGTCCGGCGCGGCCGAGGACCAGTTGCGGCGGCAGACCGAGATGATGGCGCGCGGCGTCGGCCTCGAGGTCGAACGCGTCGAAGCCGAGACCCGGTCGAAGGAGGCACGCGCGGAACTCGAACGCACCCGCCGGGCGATCGCATTCGCCGGTGGCGGGCAGGGCGGCGAGGTGATCCTGCGCGCGCCGGCGGCGGGCGTGGTGGTCTCGGTGCGCGCCTCTGCGGGGGCGATCGCCGAACCCGGTGGCGAGCCGCTGGTCGAAATCGCCGATCCGGGCCGGGTCTGGGTGGTGGCGGAGGTGCCCGAGCCCGAGGTCGCACGCGTCGCCCCGGGGCAGCAGGTCCGGGTGCGGGTGCCGGCGCTCGATGCCACGCTCGAGGGCACGGTGGATGGCATCGGTTCGGCGGTCGATGCCGCCAGCCGGCGCCTGCCGGTCTACATCTCGCTCAAGGTGCCGCCTGCGCGCCTGACGCCCGGCATGCTGACCGAGGTCCGCTTCGCCGGTTCGCGCGAGGGCCTGTCGGTGCCGGTCTCGGCGGTCCTGATCAAGGATGGCCACCGGCGCGTGGTCTACCTGCAGCGGGCGGACGGCAAGTTCGAGGTGCGGGAAGTGCGTACCGGGCGTTCGTCCGGCGGCAGGGTCGCGATCCTCGAAGGGTTGTCTGCGGGAGAGCGGATCGTGGTCAAGGGCGCGTTGCTCCTCGACGGCGAAGCCGAACTGCTGCTCTGAGGCCGACATGCTGAAGTTCCTGATCGAGGCCTGCGTACACCGGCGCATCGCCGCGGTGTTCTTCACTGCAGTGATTGCGGCGTTCGGCGTGCGCGCCTATCTCGACACGCCGATCGAGGCCTTTCCCGACGTCACCAATGCACAGGTGACGGTGATCACCCAGATGTCGGGCTATGCCGCGCCCGAGATCGAGCGCCTGATCACGGTGCCGGTCGAGCGGGTGCTCAACGGCACGCCGGGCATGACGCTGATCCGCTCGCAGAGCCTGTTCGGCCTGTCGCTGGTCACGTTGACCTTCCGCGACGGTGCCGATCCGTTCAATGCCCGGCTGCTGGTCGCACAGCGGCTGACCCAGGTCGACCTGCCGGACCAGGTGCAGCCCAAGCTCTCCGCCGAGGCCACGCCGTTGGGCAGCGTGTACCAGTTCCGGCTGACCAGCGACCGCCACGACCTGTACGAGCTGCGTTCGGAACTCGAATACACCGTCACCCGGGTGCTGCGACAGGTGCAGGGCGTGGCCGACCTGGTTGCCTTCGGCGGCTACCTCAAGGAGGTGCATGTCGAACCGGACCCGGCCCGGCTGCATGCATCGGGGATCACGCTGATCGAGCTGGACGAGGCGCTTTCCCGGTCCAGCAGCAACGTCGGCGGCGGCTTCCTGCGTCGCGGCGAGCAGGAGCTGACCATCCGCAGCCTGGGCTTCCTGGAGGGCCCGGAGGACATCAAGAGCATCGTGCTGCGCAGCCGCGGTGGCTCGGCGATCACCGTCGGCGACATCGCCGACGTGAAGCAGTCGCACACGCCGCGCCGGGGCAGCGTCGGCTGGAACGAGCATCCCGACATCGTGATGGGCACGGTGCTGATGCGGCGCGGCGAGAACCCGTCGCTGGTGCTCGCCGGCGTCCATGAAAAGGTGCGCCAGCTCAACGAGGAGATCCTGCCGGCCGGCATGAAGATCGAGCCGACCTACGACCGCAGCACGCTGATCGGCAAGACGCTGTCCACGGTGAACGACAACCTGCTGCACGGGTTCCTGCTGGTCGTTGCCATCGTCTGGCTGTTCCTGCGCAGCATCTACGGATCGGCCATCGTCGCGCTGGTGATCCCGCTGTCGCTGCTGGCCGCCTTCCTCGGCCTGCATGCGCTCGGACTGCCGGCCAACCTGATCTCGATGGGCGCGATCGACTTCGGCATCCTGGTCGACGGTGCGGTGGTGCTGGTCGAGAACGTGCAGCATGCGCTGCGCCACCAGCGCCCGAAGGACCGGCGCGAGGTGATCCGGGTGGTGATCCAGTCGGCGATAGACGTGGGCAAGCCGACGCTGTACGCGATGCTGATCATCATCGTCGCGCTGCTGCCGGTGTTCACGCTGCAGTCGGTCGAGGGCCGCATCTTCCGGCCGCTGGCACTCACCTACGCGTTCGCCCTGCTCGGCGCGCTGGTGTTCGCGCTGACCGTGGTGCCCGCGCTGTGCGCGTTCGCATTCCGGCCCTCCGATGCCGACAAGCCCGAGCCGCGCTGGCAGATCTCCATGGCCAACGGCTACCGCCGGCTGCTCGGCTTCCTGCTGGTGCGCCGCTGGGTCGCGCTGCTGCTGGCCCTGGTGCTGCTGGGCGGCGGCATGCTGGCGGGCAAGGGCGTCGGCACCGAGTTCCTGCCGGAGCTGGACGAGGGCGACTTCACGGTGTTCGTCGAGATGCCGGCGAGCGTTTCGTTGCAGCGCGGGCAGGAGATCCTGTCCGAGGTACGCCGCCGGATCATGAAGTTCCCCGAGGTGCGCGAGACGCTGTCGGCGCAGGGCCGTCCCGAGGATGGCACCGACAACGAGGGCGTGAACGCATCCGAAACCTACGTGCGCCTGCACCCCCGGGATCAATGGCGGAAGGGCGTCGACAAGGCCGAGCTGACCCGGCAGATGCGCGCGTCGCTCGCCGAGATACCCGGGGTGCGCTACAACTTCTCGCAGCCGATCAAGGACAACGTCGAGGAAGCGGTCAGCGGCGTCCGCGGGAAGGTAGTGCTGAAGATCTTCGGCGAGGACCTCGGCGCGATGCGTGCTTCACTGGTGGAGGCGATCGCGGTGCTGCGCAAGGTCGAGGGCGTGGTCGAACTCGACCTGTTCCGCGATGCGACCACGCCGCAGCTGCAGATCCAGCTCGACCGTCCGGCACTGGCCCGGGCCGGCATCGAGGTGGCCGATGCGCAGTATGCGATCGAGACCGCACTGGCCGGAAAGGTCGTCACCCGGTTCTGGGAAGGCGAGCGGGTGGTGCCGGTGCGGGTGATCCTGCCGATCGGCGCGCGCGACGACGCGGACAGCATCGGGGCCATCACGCTGAATGGCGCGGGCGGCGCGCGCATCCCGCTTTCGCAGCTGGCCTCGATCACCTCCACCACCGGCCTGGCGAAGATCAACCGGGAAGGCAACACCCGTTTCCTCGCGCTCAAGTTCAACATCGAAGGACGCGACATCGGCTCGACGGTGAACGAGGCCATCGGCGCGGTGCGTGAAAAGGTCAAGCCGCCCGAAGGACACCGGTTCGTCTGGGGCGGCGAGTTCGAGAACCAGCAGCGGGCGACCGCGCGCCTGAAGCTGGTGGTGCCGGTGGCGGTGCTGCTCGTGCTGGCACTGCTCTATGCGGCGATGAACAGCGGGCGCACGGTGCTGGCCATCATGCTCACCGTGCCTTTCGCGCAGAGCGGGGGCGCGTTCGCGCTGCTCCTGGCCGACGTGCCGCTGTCGGTGAGTGCGGCGATCGGCTTCATCACGCTGCTCGGGCAGGTGTCGCTGATGGGATTGCTGCTCCTCGGTGCCACCGAGACGCGCCGCCGGGCCGGGGAGGCGCTCGATTCCGCGCTGATCGAAGGCTGCGCCGAGCGCCTGCGCCCGGTGCTCATGGCATCGATGCTGGCGATGTTCGGCCTGATGCCGATGGCGCTGGCGACCGGCGTCGGATCCGAGACGCAGCGGCCGTTCGCGCTGGTGGTGGTGGGCGGCATGGCCACCACGCTGATGGTTTCGCTGTTCGTGCTGCCGGTGGTCTACCGGATGCTCACCCCGAAGAAGCTGATGACGCCGGAAGAGGAGGACGCATGATCCATCGGTTACGTCCGTCCCGGTCGCTGCGCAGTACGTGCCGTTCGTGCAGGCGGCTGCCAGCCTGGCTGCTCGCGCTGCCGCTGGTGCTCGTGCCCGCTGCGGCTCCGGCCGCGGCCCCGGGCGGCGTTCCCTCGATGCAGCCAACGGCAGCGGTCGCGCCGGCTGCACTGCCTTCCGAGGTCGACCTCGCGGCCGTGCTCCGGCTCGCGCGCGAAGCCAGTCCACGCCTGCAGCTCGAACGCGAGGCGGTCTCTGCCGCGGAGGCCCGGCGCATCTCCGCCGGTGCATTGCCCAATCCGCGGCTCGCGCTCGGGCGCACGCGTCCCGGCGGGGGAGCCGCGACGATGTTCGACGGCCGTCATCAGACCGATGCCTCGATCGAGTTCCCGCTGCTGCTGGCCGGCCAGCGCACCGCCCGGATCGAAGCGGCGGAGCGCTTCATCGATGCGGCGCGGGCGCAGGTTAGGGTGGGCGAGAACCAGCTCGCCGAGGAGGCCGCAGTCGCCTTCCTCGCCATCCTCGCGATCCAGGAGCGCATCGATGCGCTGGCCGATGCGATCGTCCGCATCGGCCGCATCCGCGACATCGTCGCCGCACGGGAGTCGAGCGGCCTCGCCAGCCGCTACGACCTCGCGCGGGTCGATGTCGAGCGCGCGGCATTGCAGGCCCGGCAGGCCGAGCAGGCGGGCGATCGCGCCGACGCGGCCGGTGCACTCGCGGTGCTGCTCGGCGTGCCCGGCTGGTCGCCGCAGGCGGTCGGCACGCTTGCGCCGCTGGCCGCGGTCGGTGGCCCGGTGCCCGGCGAACGCTCCCGCATCACGGCGCTGCATCCGTCGGTGGTCGCGGCCGCGCGCGAGGAAACGGCGGCGATCGCAGTGATCGAGGTGGCGCGCAGGGACCGCATCCCGGTGCCGTCGCTGGGCATCGGCCGGATGTGGACCCGCGACCCCTACGGCGGCGCCAACTTCCTCGGCGTGTCGGTCGAACTGCCGATCTTCGACACGCGGCGCGGCCCGCTGGAGGAGGCACGGGTGGAGGCCAGGGCGGCCGGGCTGCGGCGGACGCTCGCCGAGGCACAGGTCAGCGCCGGCGTCGATCGCTACGAGGCGGTGGTCCAGCGCCGCGCGGACGCACTCCAGCGGTTCGAGACCGACGCTGCCCAGCGGCTGCCGATGCTGCAGGCGATGGCCGAGGACGCCTACCGGTTCGGGCGCGCGAGCATCCTCGAGTGGCTGGACGCGACCCGGGTCCACCACGAGCAGCGGCTGGTCAGGGTCGACCTGATATCAGGGCTGGCGGAGGCGCGCATCCGGCTGCGCGGCGCGCAGGGGCTGCTCGGCACGGACGATCGCTAGCTGCCGGGCGGTCGACGCGGTCACCTGCCGCGCGTGACCGTGGGTCCGGTGAACAGCGAGGTGATCGCCACCTTGCAGATCTCGGGCTGGTCGGGCACCACGTAGAGGATCGGCGTCACGAGTTCCTCGAAGATGCCGCGCAGGCTTCGTGCGCCGGTGCGGTACTCGAGGGCGAGGTCTGCGATCTCCTCGAACACGCGCGGCTCGATCACCAGTTCCACGCCTTCTGCCTCGAACACCGCCTGGCACTGGCGGTACAGCGAGTTGCGCGGCTCGGTCATGATGCGCACCAGCGCCGCGCGGTCGAGGTCCTGCAGGCGGGCCACGACCGGCAGGCGGCCGGTGAATTCCGGGATCAGTCCGAACAGGACCAGGTCGGTCGGCTTCACCCGTGCGTTCAGGCGGTCGAGGATCGTGCGGTCGTCGTCACCCGACGTCGAGATGAAGCCGTAGCTCTTGTTCTGCGCCATGATCTCGTCCAGTCCGATGAAGGCGCCGCCGCAGATGAACAGGATGCCGGAGGTGTCGATGTAGCGTGCCGGCGCCTGTCCGTCGTCGCCGCGCAGGCGGACCAGCGAGCCCTCCATCACGCGCAGCAGCGCGTGCTGCACCGACTCGCCGGACACCGCCGCCGGCTGGCCGTCGCGGGCCTTCAGCTTGTCGATCTCGTCGATGAACACGATGCCGCGCTCGGCCACCGCGAGGTCGCCGTCGGCCTGATCCAGCAGCCGCTGCAGGATCGCTTCTATCTCGTCGTTCACGTAGCGGGTCTGCGCCAGCGCAGTTGCATCCGCGGTGATGAACGGCAGGCCGAGGAAGCTCGCGAGCGTCTCGCAGATCAGCGTCTTGCCGGTGCCGGACGGGCCGATCAGCAGGATGTTGCTCTTGGCCAGTGGCGTCCCGCGAACGCGCGCCGCCTCGAGCTTCCGCTGGTGCGAGTAGATCGCAACGGCGAGGGTCTTCTTCGCCTCGTCCTGGCCGATCACCTCGAGGTCGAGGTGGCGCACGATCGACTTCGGCGTGAGACGCGGCGTGGCGGTGGGTGCAGCAGCAGCGGGAAGGTCCTGCGGTTGCAGCACGATCGTCATGCGGGTTTTCCTTCGGCTTCGGATAACATGCGGCTTCGATGGACACCGCGGCGGCCATCGCGCGAACCGCCGCCGCAGCACAGGGAGCACCCCACTTGGCATTCGAACTGAGCGTCCCGATCGGCAGCCAGGGCCGGCACGAGATCACCGTCGCCCACGAGCATACCGCGCCGCACGTCGGCAGTGGCAAGGTCGAGGTGCTGGCGACGCCGGTGCTGGTCAACCTGATGGAGGCGGCGGCGCTGCAGGCGGCCGAACACTACCTTCCCGCCGGACACCAGAGCCTCGGCACCCGGCTCGAGATCCGCCACGTGGCGGCGACCCCGGTCGGCATGAAGGTGGTGGCCACCGCCGAGGTGGTCAAGGTCGAGGGCCGGCTGATCACCTTCCGGGTCGAGGCGCGCGACGAGAAGGAACTCGTCGGCGACGGACTGCACGACCGGGTGGTGGTCAACGTCGAGCGCTTCGACCAGCGCGTGCAGGACAAGGTCGCGAAGGCATAGTCACGATCACCGGAAGGAGAACAGCCATGTCACGTGTCGCACCCCTGCCGATGGGCTCGGTCCCCGGCCTCGAGGAATCGTTCGATCGTTACCGCAAGTCGCTCGGCTTCGTGCCCAACAGCGCGTTGATCCTGCAGCGCAAGCCGGAGATCCTGAAGGCGCTGGCCGCGCTCGCCGCTTCGATCTGGGCGCCCGATGGCGAGGTGCCGGTGTCGTTCAAGCGGCTGGTTTCGTACATGGCGAGCAAGGCACACGGCTGCAACTATTGAATGGCCCATACTGCCGGGGCGGCGCTCCGGCTCGGGATCGATGAAGCGAAGTTCGACGCCATCTGGGAATTCCGCAGCAGCCCGCTGTACAGCGAGGCCGAGCGCGTGGCCCTCGATTTCGCCATCGCGGCGGCGTCGCAGCCGAACGACGTGACCGACGAACTGATGGACCGGATGAAGCAGCACTGGACCGAGGGCCAGATCGTCGAGATCGCCGCCACCGTGTCCCTGTTCGGCTTCATGAACCGCTGGAACGACTCGATGGCCACGCCGCTCGAGGAAGAGCCGCTCGAGGTGGGCGAAAAGCACCTGGCTGACAAGGGGTGGGGGGTCGGCAAGCACACCGGGTGATCCGGCCGGTCGTATCGTGGGACAATCGGGGTCGTCCACATTCACGGCTGCGATGCAATGGCTCAGTACGTCTACACGATGCATGGCGTGGGCAAGATCGTCCCGCCCAAGCGCGAGATCCTCAAGAACATCTCGCTGTCCTTCTTTCCCGGCGCCAAGATCGGCGTGCTCGGCCTGAACGGGTCGGGCAAGTCGACGCTGCTCAAGATCATGGCCGGCCTCGACAAGGAGATCGAGGGCGAGGCCACGCCGGCGGCCGGGCTGAAGATCGGCTTCCTCGAACAGGAGCCCAAGCTCGACCCTGAGCAGACGGTGCGCCAGGCGGTGGAATCCGGGCTGGGCGACCTCGAGGGCGCGAAGAAGCGCCTCGAGGAAGTCTATGCAGCCTATGCCGAGCCCGATGCCGACTTCGACAAGCTGGCGGAAGAACAGGCGGCCCTCGAGGCGCTGATCGCCGGGGGTGGCGGGTCTGGCGGTGCCGAGCACCAGCTCGAGATCGCGGCAGATGCCCTGCGCCTGCCGCCGTGGGATGCGAAGATCGCAACCCTGTCCGGTGGCGAGAAGCGCCGTGTCGCGCTGTGCCGGCTGCTGCTGTCGCGGCCCGACATGCTGCTGCTCGACGAGCCGACCAACCACCTCGATGCCGAGAGCGTCGACTGGCTCGAGCAGTTCCTGTCCAAGTTCCCCGGCACCGTGGTCGGCGTCACCCACGACCGATACTTCCTCGACAACGCCGCCGAGTGGATCCTCGAGCTCGACCGCGGCAGCGGCATCCCGTGGAAGGGCAACTACAGTTCCTGGCTCGAGCAGAAGGACAACCGGCTGAAGCAGGAAGAGTCGACCGAGTCGGCGCGCCAGAAGGCGATCAAGAAGGAACTCGAGTGGGTTCGGCAGAACGCGAAGGGACGGCAGGCGAAGTCCAAGGCGCGCCTGCAGCGCTTCGAGGAACTGAACAGCTACGAGTACCAGCAGCGCAACGAGACCTCCGAGATCTTCATCCCGGTGGCCGAGCGGCTGGGCAACGAGGTGATCGAGTTCACCGACGTCAGCAAGGGCTACGGCGACCGGATGCTGATCGACAACCTGTCGTTCAAGATCCCGCCGGGGGCGATCGTCGGCATCATCGGCCCGAACGGCGCCGGCAAGTCGACGCTGTTCCGGATGATCACCGGCCGTGAGCAGCCCGACAGCGGAGAGGTGAAGATCGGCCACACGGTCAACATCGCCTATGTCGACCAGTCGCGCGATGCACTGGAGAACGACAAGACAGTCTGGGAGGCAATCTCCCAGGGTTCCGACATCCTGACCGTCGGGCGCTTCGAGATGCCGTCGCGCGCCTATTGCGGCCGGTTCAACTTCAAGGGCGGCGACCAGCAGAAGAAGGTCGGCCAGCTCTCCGGGGGTGAACGTGGCCGGCTGCACCTTGCCCAGACGCTGCTCAAGGGCGGCAACGTACTGCTCCTTGACGAACCGTCGAACGACCTGGACGTCGAGACGCTGCGCGCGCTGGAAGACGCGCTGCTCGAGTTCGCCGGTTGCGTGCTGTGCATCTCGCACGACCGCTGGTTCCTCGACCGCAGCGAGGGCGAGTCGCACTGGACGTTCTTCAACGGCAACTACCACGAGTACGAGGAAGACAAGCGCAAGCGCCTCGGCGAGGAAGGTGCCAAGCCCAAGCGCATCCGCTTCAAGTCGATCACCTGAGGCGGGGGTGGCCATCCCTGCGGCGGATTTCTCCGATGCGGTGATCGTCGCGACCAGCGACGGCGTCGGCCAGGGCGACCCCGCGCTGCTGCGCAGGGTCGCGGCGACCTACTTCAGGACCCTGGTCGAGCTCGGCGCGAGGCCTGCGGCAATCGTCTTCTACACCGCAGGCGTGAAGCTCACCGCCGACGATTCACCCTGCCTCGCCGAACTGCGCCAGCTGGCATCTGCCGGCGTACGCCTGGTCTCCTGCCGCACCTGCCTGGAACACTACGGCCTGATGGACCGCGTCGGCGCCGGCGAAATCGGCAACATGGCCACCATCCTCGAACTCCAGGCCACCGCCCCCCGCGTCATCACCCTCTGACGAAGAAATCCGGGTCAGAGACGATTTGGACCGGCTTGGGGCAATCCGGGTCAGAGACGATTTGGACCGGCTTGGGGCAATCCGGGTCAGAGACGATTTAAGCCGGCTTGGGGTCGGCTTGGGGTCTGACCCTGGGGGCAGCCCCGGGGCCGCAAACAAATCGTCTCTGACCCGGATTTCAGAGGCGGACGTCGGGGAGGCGGCGGGCGTGCAGGGCGCCGGCCAGGGCGAGGGTTGCGATCGCCAGGAATCCGATGTGGAAGCCGTCGACGAGCCGTGCCCGGTCGCCGGCGGCGCCGTGAAGCATCGCGTCGATGTCGGTGCCCTGGAGCAGCGCGAACGAGATCGCACCGAAGCCGGCGGTGCCGAGCGAGGCGCCGATCACGCGGGCGAGGCCGAGGGTCGCGGCCCCGGCGCCGAGCTTCCGGCGGCCGGACAGCTGCTGGATGATCACCTGCGCCGACGGCATGATGCCGCCCAGCCCGAGCCCGCAGGTGAGCCCGAGTACGCCGATCAGCCAGGGCTCGGGCGGCGTGACGCCGAGCAGCGCGAGCGAGGCGGCGGCGATGCCCAGGCCGATCGGCGGTGTCGCCGAGGGGCGGCGGGTGCGGTACACGATGCGCCCGGTGAGCGTGGAGCCGACCACCAGCCCCAGGGTCAGCGGCAGCAGCAGCAGGCCGCTCTCGTTCGCGCTCGAGCCGTATCCGAGCTGCAGGTAGATCGGCAGGAAGAAGATCGTGGCGAACAGGCAGGCGGCGAAGCAGGCGATGGTGATCGTCATGTCCAGCACGCCGCGGATGCGCAGGATCTCGATCGGCAGGAAGGGCTGGGCCAGCCGCCGCTCGCGCCGGTAGAGCCAGGCGCAGAGCAGGAGTGCTGCGCCGGCCAGCGCCGCGCTGGTCGGCGACAGCCAGTCGAAACGGTGGCCGCCGAAGGTCAGCCACACGAGGCCGGCGGATGCCGCCAGCGCGAACAGCAGCATGCCGGTGCGGTCGTCCACGCCGCCGCTGTCCGGATACTTCACCCCGCGCGGCAGGCGCAGCACCAGCCCGGTGGCGAGCAGGACCAGCGGCAGGTTCGCGGCGAACAGCCAGCGCCATCCGACCTGGCCGACGATCAGCCCGCCCAGCACGGGTCCGGCGACGCTCGACAGCGTGAAGATGCTCGCGAAGTACGCCTGGAAGCGCGGCCGCTCGCGCGGGGGCACCAGTTCTCCGATCAGGGCCTGCGACATGACCATCAGTCCGCCGCCGCCCAGCCCCTGCAGCACGCGGGCGAGCACCAGCTGAAGCATCGACTGCGACAGCGCGCAGGCGATCGATCCGGCGGCGAACACCCCGAGTGCGACCAGCAGCAGGTCGCGTCGCCCGTAACGGTCGCCCAGCCGTCCGTAGGTGGGCACGGTGATGGTCACCGCGAGCAGGTAGCCGAGCGCGATCCAGCTCGCGTCGCGCAGGCCGCCGAGGTCGGCGGCGATCGCCGGCGTCGCGGTCGCCAGCAGGGTCTGGTCGATCGCAGCGAGGAACATCGGCAGCATCAGCGCGGTGAACAGCCGCAGGAATTCGCGGGTGGACACCGTGCGGTCCTCGTCCGCCCCCGTCCGCGGGTCGGGCCGCGGCTGCGCGTCCTTCATCGCCGCCTGTTCAGGGCGTGAGCCACGTGCCCTGCCAGCGTCCCTCGCGCAGTTCGAAGCGCGCGCGGCGCTTGTGGATCGCATGCAGGTGCAGCCATTCGATCGCTGCGATCTTCAGTTCGACGACGCAGAAGTGGACGAAGCCGGCATCGCTCTCGTCGTCGCGCGGGCGGCGCCGCTCGAGGGCGGTCGGCAATCCGCTGGCCGGAGCACCGGCGGGCGACCCGGGCGGGGGCACCAGGTAGCAGCGCTTCGCGGATGGATCCGTGGCCTGCCAGGTGGCCAGGGCCAGCGCATCGCTCCGGTGCAGCACGGCACGCGTGCGCAGGCGAAGCTGGGTCTTCTGCGCCGGATGGTAGACATGCACGGCGGCGCGCGGATCGGCGATCAACTGGTTGACCAGCCCGCCCCGGGCATCGGCATTGAAGCGCAGCGCCGCCGACGGGCGATCGACATGGCGCAGCGTGACGGTACGCACCTGCGGGCCGTCGTCCGACAGCGTCCCGATCGACGGTGCGCGGCACGGCGAGCGGCGGTCGATGGCCCCGCCTTCGAGCAATGACCATGCATGCGCCTCGACCAGCCCAAGGTCGTGCAGAAAGGCCGGCTCGGCCTCGATGCGCGCCTGTCCGATGGCGTGGAGGCGTGCGCTCATGCCGCAGGTTCGCCTTCGCTCATCCGCAGGCCCCGATCGCGCCGCAGGCGGTGCAGAACTCGCAGCCATCCTTGCGGATCACCGCCATGTTGCCGCACTCGGTGCACAGCTTGCCCGCGACCACCGCGCTGACCGGCGTGTTCGCGACCGGCATCACGCCGTCGTCCTCCGGCATCTCGAGCACGCCCATGTCCGACAACGGCATGCCGCGCTCGTCGAGCACGCCGAGCATCGCGTAGCGATGGATCATCAGGCGCGCGATGTAGGCGACCGTGCTCGGGAAGTTCTCCTGCCGGTCCTCGCCCGGCACCCGCGCCATGAAATCGCCCAGCGGCTCGGCATACGACAGCAGCTTGCGCAGCTTCATGCCGATCCAGGCCGGGTCGATCACCCGCATGTCCAGCGACAGCAGCTTGCACAGGCCGTCGAGCGCACGCGGGTAAGAGCCCGCGAGCCACATCGAGTACGGACGCCGCTGGCCGTTGGGCAGCACCAGTTCCTTCAGCATCAGCACGAAGTCGTCGCCGCTCGCGCCGTTGTAGATGTCGACGCTCCAGCTCATCGTGCCGTCGGTGCCGGTCTTCGGCTCCTTCTTCGTGAACAGCGCGTCGAGCACCGGAGAGCCGCCCGAACGCTCGTCCAGCGCGCCCAGCTGTTCGACGCGCCAGCGCACGATGCGCGCGAAGGCACTGACCATGCTCGGCATGCGCAGCGGCTTGCCGTCCGGCGGCAGCGCGCAGTCGAAGGCGTCGTCGCCCGGGGTCTTGGACAGCATGTCGAGCTTGGCACGCAGCCAGCCGGTGTCCTGCGCGCGCATGTCCATCGACAAGGTCTTGGCGACGGCGCCCAGGCCGCGTGGCTGCTCGGCGCCATTGACCCACACCTCGAACGGATGCGACTGCTCGCCTTCGACATGGCCGACGAAGATCGCGAAGCTGCCGGTCGGCGCCTCGACCATGAAGGTCCACGACGGATTGCCCGCGGTGAGCTTCGGGCGGCCCGGCCAGCGCAGGCTGGCCAGCGCCGGCTGCGGCGCGGCCTCGAGGCGGATGCGGCGATCGGCATCGCTGGTGTCGAGGTCGTTCGGCGTGTCGTTCGGAACGGTTCCACCCGCTGCCGTCGTCGACGGCGTCACCGACAGCACGCTGCCCAGCACCGCGTTCGGCCGGTAGGTGGTGATGCCCTTCAGGCCCGCCTTCCAGGCTTCCATGTAGAGGCTCTGGAAATCCTCGTACGGGTAGTCGGCCGGCACGTTGACCGTCTTGCTGATCGCCGAGTCGACGAATGGCGCGACCGCCGCCACCATCTTCATGTGGTCGAGCGCGGAGATCTCGAGCGCGGTCACGAACGACTCGGGCAGCGCGTCGACATTGCCGCCCAGGTGCCGGTACAGGCGCCAGGCGTGGTCTTCCACGTCGTAGACCTTGTGCGTGTCGTCGGGCATCCGCTTCTTGCGCTGGTAGGTCCAGGAGAAGGGCGGCTCGATGCCGTTGGACGCGTTGTCGGCGAACGCCAGGGAGATGGTGCCGGTGGGGGCGATCGACAGCAGGTGGCTGTTGCGCAGCCCGTGCTCGCGGATGCCCTGCTTGACAGGCTCGGGCAGGCGCGAGGCGAACGACGGGTCGGCAAGGTAGCGCTCGCGATCGAGCGCCGGGAACGCACCCTTGTCCTTCGCGATGTCGACCGAGGCGGCATACGACTCGTCGCGCATCGCCTGGGCGATCTGCGAGGCCATGCCGCGCGCGCCATCGGTATCGAAGCGCAGCCCGAGCATGATCAGCGTATCGCCCAGGCCGGTGAAGCCCAGCCCGACCCGGCGCTTCGCGCGCGACTCCGCGTACTGCTGCGGCAGCGGCCAGACGGTCGCGTCGAGCACGTTGTCGAGCATGCGGATCGCCGGGCGCACCACGCGGCCGAACGCCTCGAAGTCAAAGCGCGCCTGCGGCGTGAAGGCTTCACGCACGAACAGGGTGAGGTTGACGCTGCCGAGGCAGCAGCAGCCGTAGGAGGGAAGGGGTTGTTCGCCGCAGTTGTGCACGTACAGGCCGTTGGCATCGAATGCATGCACGCCCGGGACGTTGACGTCGTACACCGGCTCGATTCCATCGGGCGCGATCGACCGGATCGTGGCGACGAAGCGCTCCCGGTTCGCACGGCGCCGGTAGGCGGCAAGCACCGTCACGAGCGCAGCCTGCTTGTCGCTGTCCGCGAAGCCGACCAGGTCGGCGAAGCGGATCACGTTGTCATTGGCGATGACCAGTTCGTGCTGTGCCAGCGTCGCGTATTCCGCCGTGCCGCCGTGGCCGTCGGGAAGCATGCGCAGCCCGGCCGGGCGACGCTCGCGATAGAGCGTGCTGACGATGCCGAGCCGCGCCAGCATCCGCTGCGCTGCCTGCAGCGTTGCCTCATCCGACTGTGCCAGGCGGATGCTGATGCCCTTCGCCTGGCTGCCCTGCACCGATCCGTCGGCGTCGAACAGCCCGCGCAGGAAGCCGCGGCAGAACACGGAGGAACCACGCTCGATCTCCGGCGTGATGGCCTTCGCGCCCGGAAACATGCCGAAGGAACCTGCCAGGTCGCGCAGTGCGCTCGACTTGAAGCGCCAGCTGTTGCGGTCGGGGACCGGCATCCACCCCTGGTGATCTGCGCGCTTGCGCAGGCCGCTGGCGGCATCGACCACCGCGTTCATCAGCGCGCGTGCCGACAGCCCCGCAGTTGGCGTGCCGCCTACTACCTGGACCGCCGCCGCGTCCCACACTTCCAGTACCGCGGTTTCGACCTTGAGCGTGCCGTCGCCCAGCAGGAATCCGAGCAGGAAGCCTTCTTCCGCCGTGCCCCGACCCGGCCACCCGGACAGCGCTCGATGGTCATGCACCACGATCTGGTCGTCTGCGGCGAGCGAAGCTGCCGGGACCCACTCCGTCTCGCGCACCGCGCGGGTCATCCGCTTGATCCGCAACACCTGATGGTCTTCGGTCAGACGCAGCGTGAACCCTTCCGCCGTCTTCACCGCCAGCACCGGCTTCGTCCCGGTCTCGAAGAACCCCTGCGGGCCGGTCGCCCACGGCCGGCCGTCGATCACCAGCGTCTGCGCCTCGCCGATGCAGTCTCGCACCTGCCGTGGACCATCGACGGTCATCGTCCAGGTATCGCCGGTCACGCACGGATTGGTGGCCTCGATCCCCTCGCAGTACGCGAGGTTGTTGTCGCTGTTCATCCGGTCGATGAACACCACGCCCGGCTCGGCGTGGTCGTACGTGGACTGCATGATCTGCTGCCACAGGTCGCGCGCGCGGATGGTGCGGTAGATGTAGGCACCGTGCAGGTCCTGCACCGGCGCCTGCATGACTGCATCGCCGCCGTGCCGCCGTGGCGGCGACTTGTGCACCAGCGACCAGTCGCCGTCGGCCTCGACCGCGCGCATGAAGGCATCACGTTGAAGTTGCGCAGGTCGCCATGGTCCTTGGCGTGGATGAAGTCCTCGATGTCCGGATGGTCGCAGCGCAGGATGCCCATCTGCGCACCGCGGCGTGAACCGGCGGACTCGACCGTCTCGCACGAGCGGTCGAACACGCGCATGTAGGACACCGGGCCGCTGGCATGCGAGTCGGTACCCTTCACATGCGCGCCCTTCGGCCGGATCGACGAGAAGTCGTAGCCGACGCCGCCACCGCGGCGCATCGTCTCGGCCGCCTGCATCAGGGCGACATAGATGCCCGGCTTGCCGTCGACCGTCTCGGAGACCGAATCGCCCACCGGCTGCACGAAGCAGTTGATCAGCGTCGCCTGCAGGTCGGTGCCTGCGGCGGAGTTCACCCGTCCGCCCGGAATGAAGCCGTTCTCGAGCGCCTGCAGGAACACCGGTTCCCAGTGCGCCGGATCGGCCTCGATCGCCGCCAGGGCCCGGGCTACCCGCCGGCGCACCTCGTCGATCGACTGTTCGCCGTTCTTTGCGTATTTTTCGAGCAGCACATCGATGCTGACCTGTTGCGGGGGGAGGGAAAGGTCGGAATCGTCTGGTTTCATGCGCTGGCTTTCGGTGTCGGTCGGGCCCGTCGGCCCCTGCCGAAATGATACGCGGGAGCGGCGCCGGAGGAGGCCTCTCAGGGCCCTGCCGGAAACAAAAACGCCCCGCCGGTGAGGGCGGGGCGTCCGGGTGCGTCGGCCAGCGGCGCCGGCGGGGCCCGCCTAGCGTCCGCGGCCACGCGATCGCGGCTTGCCGCGATCGGCGTACAGGCCCCCGGACGGCGCCGGAGCAGCCGTGCCGTAGCCCGCCGGCCCGCGGGCGGCCGGTTGCGCGGCAGCGGGTGCAGCGCCCACGCGCGGCTGGGCAGCGCCCGCGGGCGCCGGTGTGCGCTGCGGGTGTCCATTGCCCGGGCGGGCTGCGGATGCAGAGGGGCGGCCGCCGCCTGCAGTGCCGTTGCCACGCCCGGTGCCGCCACTGGCCTGGCCGCCAGAGCGCCCCCGTCCACCACCGCTCCCGCCGCTGCCACTTCTCCCGGCACCGGCCGCCCCCGTGCCCGCCGGCCGCTGCCCCTGCCGTCCGCGCGACGGCGGGAACTCGCTGCGCCTGCCATCGGTCTTCGGCGCACGGTCATCGGCTTCGCCGGCCGGCTTCGGCTTGCCCGGCTCGAAGCCGGCGATCATCCGCTGCTCGATCTTCCGGCCCATCAGCTTCTCGATGTCCCTCAGCAGCGGCACGTCCTCGCCGCTGACCAGCGAGATCGCCTCGCCGCTGGCACCCGCACGGCCGGTGCGGCCGATCCGGTGCACATAGTCTTCGGACACGTTCGGCAGGTCGAAGTTGACCACGTGCGGCAGCATCTCGATGTCCAGGCCGCGCGCCGCGATGTCGGTGGCGACCAGCACGCGCAGCGAGTTGTCCTTGAACTGCGCGAGCGCACGGGTACGTGCGCCCTGGCTCTTGTTGCCATGGATCGCGGCCGACTCGATGCCGTCGCGCTCGAGCAGTTCCGACAGCCGGTTCGCGCCATGCTTGGTCTTGGTGAACACCAGCACCTGGAACCAGTTCTTCTCCTTGATCAGGTGCGACAGCAGCGCGCGCTTGCGGTCCTTGTCCACCGGATGCACGACCTGTGTCACCAGCTCGGCCGGCGTGTTGCGCCGGGCGACTTCGACCGTCGCCGGGTCATGCAGGTATTCGCGCGACAGCGTGCGGATCTCGTCGGAGAAGGTGGCCGAGAACAGCAGGTTCTGGCGCTGCTTCGGCAGCACCGCGAGGATGCGCTTGATGTCGCGGATGAAGCCCATGTCGAGCATGCGGTCGGCTTCGTCGAGCACCAGGATCTCGATCGACTTCAGGTCGACCGTCTTCTGCTGGACATGGTCGAGCAGCCGTCCCGGTGTCGCGACGACGATGTCCACGCCGCGGCGCAGTTCGGCGATCTGCGGGTTGATGCCGACGCCGCCGAAGATCACGGTCGAGCGCAGCTTCAGGTACTTGCCGTAGGTGGTGACGCTTTCCTCGACCTGCGCAGCGAGCTCGCGCGTCGGGGTCAGGATCAGGCAGCGCGGCGCGTTGCCGTTGCGCGGGCGGGCCGACAGCAGCTGCAGCAGCGGCAGCGTGAAGCCGGCGGTCTTGCCGGTGCCGGTCTGCGCGGCACCGAGCAGGTCGCGGCCGGCGAGCACCACCGGTATCGCCTGCAGCTGGATCGGCGTCGCTTCGGTGTAGCCCTGGTCGGCGATGGCGCGCAGCAGTTCGGGGACCAGCCCGAGGTCGTTGAATGTCGTACTGATGTGAATCTCCTGAATGCATCGGCCCGCGAAGGTATGTTCCTTCGTACCGGTTCAGGACGACAGCGTTTCGGAAAGAACCTTCCGCCGGGATCGTGGCGTGGCAGCGAGCGGGCTCGGCGACGCCGGACGAGGTGCCGTGGAATCGGGTCCTGCATCCACGGTACGCCCCGGGGGAGGGCAGGCGGGCCGTGTGCAACCGGAACATGGCACACGTCGCCTGCGGGGAGGATACCCGATCCGGACCGCCCCTGCCGCGCGGCGGGCACGCCGCCTGCGCTCGGCAGGGTGGGCGGATCGCAGCATCGACGCGCGCCGGTACCCGACAACACATCGGAGAACACCCATGGCCAACCCAGCTTCGGGCATGCCCGTCGACTTTCCTGCCAACCCCGCGAGCGCACCGCCCGCGCCCGGCGCCGTTTCATGGGGGGCGGTCCTCGCCGGCGCCGCTGGTGCAGCGGCGCTTGCCCTGATCCTCACGTTGCTCGGCCTGGGCCTGGGCTTCTCCGTCGTCTCGCCCTGGGCCAACCAGGGAGCGAGCGCCACTACCCTCGGCCTGTCGGCGATCGCCTGGCTCACGCTGACCCAGTTGTTCGCCTCCGCGCTCGGTGGCTACCTTGCCGGGCGCCTGCGCACCCGTTGGCTGCAGTTGCATCCCGATGAAGTGCATTTCCGCGACAGCGCGCATGGCTTCCTCGCGTGGGCCGTGGCAACCCTGGCCACCGCAGCGCTGCTCACTTCCGCGATCGCCTCGATCGCCGGTGGAACGGGTGCAGCCGGCAGCCTGCTTCCGGGAATCCGCGGAGACAGCGAGGGCGCCGGCGATGCGGGAACTGACTACCTGCTCGACGCCCTGTTCCGGCCGGCCACCGACGCCCCGGCCGTCGACGCGACGGCTGCGGTGCAGCGCCCGCCAGTGACCGAGCGCGAGGTGCGCGAGGTGCGGCGGATCATCATGAACACGGCGCTGAGCGGGGAACTGCCACAGCCGGATCGGCGCCACCTCGGGCGGATGATCGCCGAGCGCACCGGCATCACGCCCGAGCAGGCCGAAGCACGGGCGGGTGCCATCCACGCGAGCATCCAGACCCGGCTGCGCGAGGCGGCGGCTGCAGCGCGCGAGGCGGCCGACCGGGCACGCAAGGCGTCGGCGAAGACGACGCTCTGGATGTTCATCTCGCTGCTCGTCGGTGCGTTCGTCGCGACCCTCGCCGGCATCTACGGCGGGCGGCAGCGCGACGACTGACAAGCCATCCGCGCGCGCCCCCCTGCAACCACGGAGGACACACCATGCGATCCATCCTGCTCTGGCTTCTCGGCATCCCGATACCGATCATCATCCTGATCGCGCTGCTGCGCTGAGCGTCGGACCTGGCCGATCGGGGCCGGGTCGCTACCGGTCAGTTCGACCGCTCGCGCAGGAACTCGCCGAGGATGCGGCCGGTATGCGAGCGCGAATCGAGCGCCACGACTTCCGGTGGCGCCTGCGCGACGATGCGGCCGCCGCCGTCGCCTCCCTCGGGCCCGAGGTCGATGATCCAGTCGGCCTCTGCCCAGACGTCGAGGTTGTGCTCGATCACCACCACCGTGTTGCCGGCATCCACCAGCCGGTGCAGCACGCGGATCAGCTTCTCGACGTCGGCCATGTGCAGCCCCACGGTCGGTTCGTCGAGCACATAGACGGTGTGCGCATCCGCACCGCCCCGGCCGGGCCGGCGTGCCGCATCGCGCACGTCGCCGACGCGGGCCTTCGCCAGTTCGGTCACCAGCTTGATGCGCTGCGCCTCGCCCCCGGACAGCGTGGGGCTGGGCTGGCCGAGCGTGAGGTAGCCGAGCCCGACACTTTCCAGCAGCTCGAGTGGCGCACGGATCGACGGATGTGCGGCGAAGTACTCGACGGCCTGCTCGACGTTCATCTGCAGCACGTCGCCGATCGACCGCTCCTTGAACGTCACCGACAGGGTGGCCGGGTTGAAGCGAAGCCCGCGGCAGCTCTCGCAGGGCACCTTCACGTCGGGCAGGAAGCTCATCTCGACCCGCTGCACGCCGGCACCTTCGCAGGCCGGGCAGCGGCCGTCGCCGGTGTTGAACGAGAAGCGCGCCGGCGCATAGCCGCGCATGCGCGCCTCGCTGGTCTCGGCGAACAGCCGGCGGATCGCATCCCAGAAGCCGATGTAGGTCGCCGGGCAGGAGCGCGGCGTCTTGCCGATCGGTGTCTGGTCGACTTCCAGCACGCGGCCGACGAGGTCGGCGCCGGTGATCCCGCGCACGCCGTCCCAGGACGGCGCGCGGCGTTCACGGCGTGCCGTCACTGCACCGGCCAGGTTGGCGAGCAGCACCTCGCGCGCAAGCGTCGACTTGCCGCTGCCGGAAACGCCGGTGACCACGGTCAGCCGGCCGAGCGGGAACCGCGCGTCGACCTCGCGCAGGCTGTGCCGATGCGCACCGACGACATGCAGCGACGGCGTTGCGTCGTCGATCGGGCGCCGCGGGGAAACCGGATGGCGCAACGGTTCGTTGAGGAAGCGGCCGGTGATCGAGGCGGGCGATGCGCAGAGCTCCGCCGCCGTGCCCTGCGCGACGACTTCGCCACCGCGCACGCCGGCACCCGGGCCGAGGTCTATCACATGGTCGGCCCGTCGGATGGTCTCCTCGTCATGCTCGACCACCAGCAGCGTGTTGCCCTTGCCGGCCAGCCGCTCGAGCATGTCGAGCAGCACCCGGTTGTCGCGCGGATGCAGGCCGATGGTCGGCTCGTCCAGCACGTAGCAGACGCCCTGCAGGTTCGACCCGAGCTGCGCCGCCAGCCGGATGCGCTGTGCCTCGCCACCGGACAGCGTCGGCGAGGCGCGGTCGAGGCCGAGGTAACCGAGGCCGACATCGCGCAGGAAGGCCAGCCGCGAACGGATCTCGGACAGCACGTCGCGGGCGATCTCGCCCTCGCGCGCATCGAGCACCAGTGCATCAAACATCGCCGACAGCGCATCCACCGACCCGGTGGTGGTGGCCGAGATCGAGCGCCCGCGGAAACGCACGTTGCGTGCGATCGGGTTAAGGCGTTCGCCGTGGCAGGCCTTGCAGTCCTCGAGTTCGCCATCGGCGGCCTGGTCGTCGAGGAAGCTGTCCAGCCGGCGGTCCTCGGTCTCCAGGCTCGCATCCTCGTCCGCCTTGTAGTGGCGGAAGGCGACGCCGGTGCCGAGGCATCCTGCGCACCAGCCGTGCTTCGAGTTGAACGAGAACAGCCGCGGGTCTAGTTCGGCGAAGCTGGTGCCGCAGCTCGGGCAGGCGCGGCGCACCGAGAATGAACGCGTCGCCAGCAGCGCGCTCTTCTGGCCGCCGCGCATCGCACCGTCGAGTGCGTCCAGGTCGGCCATCACATGCACCACGCCCTTGCCCTGGTCCAGGCCCGCCTGCAGCAGCGCGCGCAGCGCGGGTTCGGTCTCGGGTGCGACGCGGATGTCCGCGATCGGCAGTTCGATCGTGTGTTCCTTGAACCGGTCGAGCCGCTTCCACGGGCTTGTCGTGACGAACTGTCCGTCCACCAGCAGGTGGGTATGGCCGCGCGCCGACGCCCAGGCTGCGAGGTCGGTGTAGATGCCCTTGCGGTTGACCACCAGCGGCGCCAGCACGCCGATGCTCTGGCCGCGGTAGTCGCGCATCACCTGGGCGGCGACCGCATCGAAGCTCTGCGGCTCGATCGCCACGTTGCAGTCGGGGCAGTATTGCGTGCCGAGCTTCATGAACATCAGGCGCAGGAAGTGGTAGATCTCGGTCATCGTCGCCACGGTGCTCTTGCGGCCGCCGCGGCTGGTGCGCTGCTCGATCGCCACCGTCGGCGGGATGCCGAACACGCCGTCGACCTCGGGCTTGGCCGCCGGCTGCACGAACTGCCGGGCATAGGCGTTCAGCGATTCCAGGTAGCGTCGCTGGCCTTCGCCGAAGATGATGTCGAAGGCGAGCGTCGACTTGCCCGAGCCCGAGACGCCGGTGACCACGGTGAACCGGTCACGCGGGATCTCGACATGCACCTGCTTCAGGTTGTGCTCGCGCGCGTTGTGCACGACGATCGAATGCCGGGCGCGTTCGCGATAGCCGGCCTCGAGCCCGTCAGGCTCCTGCACGACCTGGGTGCGCGACGGATGGAATCGCGCGAGGTCGGTGAACGAGGCTTCGTACTCGACCAGCGCGCGGCCGGTGAACGAATGGGCATGGGCCGAGATCGCAGCCGGCGTGCCGACCGCGACCACTTCGCCGCCACCGTCGCCGCCTTCGGGGCCGAGGTCGATCACCCAGTCCGAGGCGCGGATCACGTCGAGGTTGTGCTCGATCACCAGCAGCGAATGGCCGGCCTCGATCAGCCGGCGGAAGGCGACCAGCAGCTTGGCGATGTCGTCGAAGTGCAGGCCGGTGGTGGGTTCGTCGAACAGGAACAGCTTGCCCTTGCCGGTCTTCGGCGCGGCATAGGCGTGGTCGCGTTTCGCGGCCTCGGCCAGGTGGCCGGCCAGCTTCAGCCGCTGCGCCTCGCCGCCGGACAGCGTCGGCACCGGCTGGCCCAGCCGCAGGTAGTCGAGGCCGACCTCGGCCAGCGGCTGCAGCGCGGTGACCAGGTCGCGTTCGCCGGCGAAGGCGGCCAGCGCCTCGGACACGGTGAGCCCGAGCACGTCGGCGATCGAACGGCCGTCCAGCGTGACCTCGAGCGTCTCCGGCCGATAGCGGGTGCCGTCGCAGTCGGGGCAGCGCAGGTAGACGTCGGACAGGAACTGCATCTCGACGAACTCGAAGCCGGTGCCGCCGCAGGTCGGGCAGCGCCCGTTGCCCGAGTTGAAGCTGAAGGTGCCGGCGGTGTAGCCGCGTTCCTTTGCCAGCGGCAGCTTCGAGAACAGCGTGCGGATCGCATCGAACGCCCCGACATAGCTGGCCGGGTTCGAGCGCGTCGTGCGGCCGATCTGCGTCTGGTCGACCATCACCACGTCTTCCAGCAAGTGGGCGCCTTCCAGCGCGGCGAACAGGCCGGGCGCTTCGGTCGGCCGGCCGAAATGGCGCAGCAGCGCCGGGTGCAGCACGTTGTCGATCAGCGTCGACTTGCCGGAACCCGAGACGCCGGTGACGGTGACCAGGCAGCCGAGCGGGATCGAGACATCGATCGTCTTCAGGTTGTGTTCGGCTGCGCCGCGCAGTACCAGCTTCGGCTGCGCCGCGATCTCCGCTTCCGGTCGGCCCAGCCGCCCCGCGTCGGCGCGCCGCCGGCCGGACAGGTAGAGCGCGGTCAGCGTGCCCGACTCCATCATCTCGGTCGGCGTGCCGTGGAACACGATGTTGCCGCCGCGCTCGCCCGGGCCAGGCCCGATGTCGAGGATGCGGTCGGCGCCGAACATGATCTGCGGGTCGTGCTCGACCACCACCAGCGTGTTGCCGGCGGCGCGCAGCCGCTGCATCACCGCGATCACCTGCTGCATGTCGCGCGGATGCAGGCCGATCGACGGCTCGTCCAGCACGAACAGCGTGTTGACCAGCGAGGTGCCCAGCGCGGTGCACAGGTTGATCCGCTGCACCTCGCCGCCGGACAGGGTGCGCGACTGGCGATCGAGCGTGAGATAGGCGAGCCCGACCTGGCACAGGTAGCCCACCCGCGCGCGGATCTCGCCGAGCAGCTGTTCGGTGGCCTGGTCGAGCGGGGCGGGCAGCTGCAGCCGGTCGAAGAAGGTGCGCAGGCGTTCGGCCGGCAGCAGCATCATGTCGTGCACGGTCAGGCCGGGCAGGGCCTGCAGTGTCGCATCGCCATAGCGCGCCGCATGCGGGCGGAAGCGTGCAGTGCCCGCGAGCGCGATGTCGGCATCCTCGCGCGTGCCCAGCCGCCAGTCGAGCGCATCGGGGCACAGCCGCGCGCCATCGCATTCGGTGCACGGGGTGTAGGCCCGGTAGCGCGACAGCAGTACCCGCACGTGCATCTTGTAGCTCTTGGTCTCGAGCCAGTCGAAGAAGCGCTTCGCGCCGTACCAGGTGCCGGGGAAGGACTTGTTCCAGCTCTTCCACTGCGGCTCGCCGTCGATGACCCAGGCGCGGTTGGCTTCGCCGAGGTCGCGCCAGGGCACGTCGATCGGGATGCCGCGCTTCTGCGCATACTCGATCAGTTCCTTCTGCGACTCGCTGAAGCTCTTCGACTGCCACGGCTTGACCGCGCCCTGGCGCAGGGTCTTCGATTCATCCGGCACCACCAGCCCGTAGTCGACGCCGATCACCCGGCCGAAGCCGCGGCAGGTCTCGCAGGCGCCGACCGGGGAGTTGAACGAGAACAGGCTGGGCGTCGGGTCGGCGTAGCCGAGGTCGCAGTGGGCGCAGTGCAGGTCGGAGGAGAAGCGCCAGACCGGGGCGTCTCCGTCCTCCAGCACGCGTACATCGACCCGGCCCTGGCCCACGCGCAGCGCCGCTTCGAGCGCCTCGATCACGCGTGCCCGCTCCGCGCTGCCGAAGCGGAACCGGTCCTGCACCACGGTGAACCGCTTCGGGCCGTCGGGCTCGATGCGCGAATACCCTTGCCGCTCGAGCATCGCGCGCACTTCGTCCGGCTTGAAGTTGTCCGGCACCGGTACCGGAAAGGTGATCGCCAGGCGCGGGTCGCCTGCGGAGGCTGCGTGTCCGGCGAGCAGCGCGAAGATCGAATCGGCGGAGTCGCGGCGCACCGGCTGCCCGCAGCAGCGGCAGTACAGCTTCGACGCCCGCGCGAACAGCAGCTTCAGGTGGTCGTTCAGCTCGGTCATCGTGCCCACGGTGGAGCGCGAGGTACGCACCGGGTTCACCTGGTCGATCGCGATCGCCGGCGGGATGCCGTCGATGCGGTCGACCTGCGGCTTGTCCATCCGGTCGAGGAACTGGCGCGCGTAGGGCGAGAACGTCTCGACATAGCGCCGCTGGCCCTCCGCATACAGCGTGTCGAACACCAGCGACGACTTGCCTGAGCCGGAGACCCCGGTGACCACGGTCAGCTCGCCCAGCGGCAGGTCGAGGTCGAGGTTGCGCAGGTTGTTCTGGCGGGCGCCGCGGATGGAGATCGCGGGACGCGGGGCGGGAGGGACCGTATCGGGCATGGGGCTCGCTGCAAATGGAGGCGGCGCTCCGGGTGGAGCGCCGCGCCACGATTGTATGCGAGCGCCGTGCCGGCCATTCGCAACCCGGCGCTGCTCAGGGTGCCCGAGCGCTCAATCCACCAACGGCGTTCCCGGCCTGGAACCCGCGCCTCAGTGCTGGCAGAACCCCGCCACGTGGTACGGCGTCTTCGCCAGCCCGCTGCAGAACTGGCTGACGTACGGTTCCATCTGCTCGCACAGCGCCCGCGACTCGCGGTTGACGTCGGCCAGCCGCTCGATCGCGACCGCGGCCCTGGCCCGCAGGGCGTCGAAGTCGAACGCGGTGAACCGGCCGGCCTCGAGCAGCACCCGGCCGTTCACGATCACCGTATGGACGCCGGTGCCGTCCTCGCAGTGCACGATCTGGTTCACCGGGTCGTTCAGCGGCACGTAGTGCGGCGCGCCGAGGTCGAGCAGAACGATGTCGGCCTTGTAGCCCTTCTGCAGCCGCCCGATCTGTCCTTCGAAGCCGAGCGCCCTGGCGCCGCCCTCGGTCGCCGCGCGCAGCACTTCCTGCGTCGACAGCCAGAGCCCGGTATCGCGGCCATGCACGCGAGACACGAACGAGGCCAGCCGCATCGCCTCGAACATGTTCAGGTTGTCGGACGAGCCGGCGCCGTCGGTGCCCAGTGCGAGGTTGACCCCGCGCGCAAGCATCGCGCGCGTGTCCGCAAGACCTGACCCCAGCTTCATGTTGCTGCCGGGGTTGTGCGAGATCGAGCAGCCATGGTCGGCGAGCCGGGCGCGGTCGTCGTCATCGAGCCAGACGCCGTGCGCGACGCAGAATCCGGGCTTGAGCAGGGCGAGGCTGTCGAGGTGCGCGACCAGGGTCTTGCCGTAGCGCTTCTGGGCGACGATCGCCTGAACCTTCGATTCCGCCACATGCATCTGGAAGCCGACGTCGAGTTCCAGGCCGAGGTCGCGGCAGCCGGTGAGGAATTCATCGCTGCAATGGTGCGGGATGGTCGGGCCGAGCGCCGGGCGGATCTGCGTGCGGTCATGCTTCCAGTTCGTGAACAGTTCGCGGCAGACGGCCACGCTCTGCGCCTGCGGGGCATGCTTGATGGCGAGGGCCTGTTCGCGCAGCGGGCCGGGCAGTGCGTCGGCGAGCCCGGGGATCGCTTCGTAGAAGCTGCGGTCGGCCATCATCGGCGCCAGCGTCGCGCGGATGCCGACGTCGGCGTAGGCCTGGGCCACGGCATTCACGCCATCGATGGTCGGCAGCGGGAACTCGGCGAACATGTCGAACGAGGCGGTGCAGCCCTTGCGCAGCATCTCGCAGGCGCCGATCGCGGCCGACAGGTACTTTTCTTCCACCGAGCGGCGTGCGCCGGTCCACGGCGCATGGGCGAGCAGCAGTTCGAGCGTCCAGCGGTCGGCGATGCCCTTCGCCAGGTTGGTCTGCGCATGGTTGTGGCCGTTGACCAGGCCCGGGATCACCAGCCGGTCGGACGCATCGACGACCTGCCGGCCTTCCGCCGGCACGGCGCCGGGCGCGGTGATGTCGACGATCCGGTCTGCATCGACCACGATGTCGGCCGGCTCGAAACGGTAGTTCGCCGGGTTCAGTACCCGGCCGCCCTTGACCAGCATCATGATTCAGTCCCCTCGAAGAGATGCGCCTGTTCCAGGCGCAGGAAGGAAGCATAACCGTCCTCGCCGATCATGAAGCCATGGGACAGCCTGCCGCGCAGCATCAACGGGGCATCGGTCGAGATGCCCGGGGGCAGGTCGAAGCCCGGCAACTGCAGCGCGGCCACGGGCACCGGCGAACAGTCCGGGCAGGCGCCCGCCTGGTCGACCAGCATCCAACGGGTGTCGTCATGGGTGCGCACGATGAAGGCCGGCAACTGCACCCATCGGCCTGAGAGTGTGCTGCAAAGCGCCGCATAGCCCAGCGCGTCGGTACCCTGCCGATCGAACAGGTCGCTCATTTCCAGTGGCGTGACGTTTCCGTCGGCAGGGAGCGGCACCCCCCGGCCTGGCTCCGATGCGGGCACGGGCCGGGAAGCCGCTTCAGGCTGCGCCAAACTCGGCCTCCTGGGTGCGCATCACCTCGCGTTCCATGTGCGCGGTCAGGCGCATCCGGTAATCGTTGAACGCGGGATCGGTGTAGCTGCGCGGGCGCGGCAGGTCGATGCGCATGTCTTCGAGGATGCGCCCGGGACCGGCGCTGAACACGACGACACGGTCCGACAGCAGCACCGCCTCGTCGATCTGGTGGGTGACGAACAGGATGGTCGAGCGGAAGCCCGACCAGATCTCGAGCAGGAACTGCTGCATCAGCACGCGGGTCTGGAAGTCGAGTGCGGCGAACGGTTCGTCCATCAGGATGAACGCCGGGTTGCCGACCAGCGCGCGCGCGATCGCCACCCGCTGCTTCATGCCGCCCGACAACTGGTGCGGGAAGTGCCTGGCGAACTTCGACAGGCGCACCCGTTCGATCACCTCGCCCGCGCGCCGTCGCCGCTCGGCCGGGTCGATGCCCTTCATCTTCAGGCCGAACGCGACGTTGTCCTCGACGTTCAGCCACGGAAACAGCGAATGTTCCTGGAACACCATCACGGCGTTCGGGTTCGGGCCGATGACCGGGTTGTCGTCGATGCGGACCTCGCCCGATGTGATCGGCTCGAGCCCGGCGATCAGTTCCAGCAGCGTGCTCTTGCCGCAGCCGGACGGGCCGAGCAATGCGACGAATTCGCCTGAAGACACCGACAGCGAGATGTCGCGCAGTGCTTCGACCGCCAGGCCGTCGTTCGACGGCCAGGTCTTCCCGACATGGGCACAGGTCAACGAGCTCATTGCTTCCACCAAAGCACTTTGCGCTGCACGAACAGCAGGAAGGAATCGACCGCATAGCCGACGATGCCGACGATGCAGATGCCGAGCATGATCAGGTTGCCGTTGAACATCTCGCGGCCGAGGATGACCATCATGCCGACGCCATTCTTCAGGCCGACCATCTCGGCGGCGAGCACTGCCATCCAGGCGGCGAAGAAGTTGATGCGCAGCATGATGAACACCTGCGGCAGCACCGCCGGGAAGATCACCCACTGCCAGACCTGCCGCTCGGAGGCGCCATAGGTGCGCGCGGTCTTGATCAGCCGCGGATCGACCGAGCCGACCGCGGCCACCGTCGACAGCGTGAGCAGGAAGTACACGCCGACGAACACGATGAAGATCGCGGTGGCGTTGCCGATGCCGAGCAGCATGATCCCGAGCGGGATCCACGCGATCGGCGCGATCGGGGCCAGCCCGCGCACGATCGGCAGCAGTGCCGCCGAGGCCACCTTCGACATCGAGATCAGGATGCCGGTGACGATCGCCGCGACGAAGCCCAGCGCCATGCCGGAGAGCACCCGGTAGACGCTGGCGAAGATCGCGCCCGGGATGCCCATCGCATCGTTGCCGAAGCCGACCTTCAGGTTGCTCTCGATCGCATAGCCGATGAACGACGAGGGCGGGGGGATCAGCGAGGCCTGCATCCATCCGCGCGCGATCGCCAGTTCCCACATGCCCACCAGCACTACCCAGGGCACCAGCGTCGCCAGCGCCAGCACGGCGCGCCGCCGCCATGGCGAGGGCGCCTGGCGCAACGCGCCCGACATCTGGCCCGGGGGCGCTGCAGCCGTTGCGCCCGCCGCCGGGGGAGAAGCGACCGCGCTCATCGGTTCAGACCGTCTTCAGCGTTTCGCGCAGCAGGCGCAGGTCCATCACCTCCGGGATCTTCTTGAGGTAGCCCAGCGACAGCATGTCCTTGATCGCGATCTCCATGCCCTTGTCGCCCCCCTGGGTGAGGTCGACCTGCGGCAACTGGCGCGGCAGCGACGCGCGCAGCGTCTCGCGGTCGACCCGGTAGTACTTGCCCTTGTCGAGGATGTCGACCGCCTTTGCCATGTCGCCGCGGATCAGCCGGTCGGCGCGCAGCAGCACACGCAGGTAACGTCGCGCCGCCTCCGGGTACTGCGCGAGGAAGTCCTGGCGCGCATTGGTCACGCAGTCCGGACCGTCCTTGCCCCAGGTCTCCAGGTTGCTCGCGATCGGCACGCCGCCCATCTTGTCGACCAGGTTGGTCGAGAACGGCTCGACATGGGTGACGAGGTCGATCGCCTTCGCCTCGAACGCGGCGGCCATCGACAGCGTGTCGTTGAACCAGACCATGTTGAAGTCGTCGTACTTCAGGCCGTTGTTCGCGAGCGCGCGGAAGGCCATCATCTCGAAGGTGTTCAGGCGCATCGCGCCGATCTTCAGGCCCTTGCCCCGCGCCTTCACCAGGTCTGCCATCGACTTGATGCCGGAACTGCCCTGGGCGATCAGGAAGATGCCGCCGGCGCCGCTGCCGGCGATGATGCGCACCGGCGCGCCGTTGTGCGCGGCGACGATCGCGTTGGTGAACGGCACATGGGCGATCTGGATCGCGCCGCTGACCAGCGCGGCCAGGCCGTCGCCCGGGTTGGGCACGAAGCGCAGCTCGACGTTCAGGCCTTCCGCCTTGAACATGCCGGTGGCATGGCCGTAGAACAGCGGTGACATGCAGATGCCGACCAGGTGCCCGATGCGGATCACGTCAGGCTGCGGGAAAGGCTGGGCGTGCAGTGACCCGGCGGAACCCAGGGTAGTGGCGCCGGCGACCGCGGCAGTGGACTGAAGGAACTGGCGACGTTTCAAGGTGCGCTCCTTGGCGGTGGGTTTCGTGCGGGCGGGTGGGGTTCGGCTGTCAGGGAGACTTCAAAGCAATCGCCGTTCCACCCGCGCTCACGTCGGGCCGTGACGCGCGCAAACGCCCCCAGGGTTCCGCGCCGGTCGATCGCGGTGCGCACGATCCGCCCGGGTGCACGCGGATCGTGCGCGCGGCGCTGACCCCCATCGGTTTTTTGACGCAGAATGCCGGCTCTGGACAACCTGTTTCGGAGATCGCAGGAAAATGGTGTCTGACCCGGATTTGCCGACATTCGCGGATGTGGAGGCGGCTGCGAAGCGGCTGGAGGGGCATGCGCATCGCACGCCGGTGCTGACGTCGGGCACGGTCGATCGTCGTACTGGCGCGAAGGTGTATTTCAAGTGCGAGAACTTCCAGCGCAGCGGGGCATTCAAGTTCCGGGGTGCGTACAACGCGCTGTCGCAGCTGGGCGCGGCGGAGAAGGCGCGCGGGGTGGTGACCTTCTCGTCGGGCAACCATGCGCAGGCGGTGGCACTGTCGGCGCAGCTGCTGGGCATCCGCGCGGTGATCGTGATGCCGGACGACGCGGCCTCGGTGAAGCTGGAGGCGACGCGCGGCTACGGGGCCGAGGTCATCACCTACGACAAGATGAAGACCACGCGCGAGTCGATCGCGCGCGGGCTGGCGCAGGATCGCGGCCTGACCATGGTTCCGCCCTACGACGATGCCCATGTGATCGCCGGCCAGGGCACGGCGGCGAAGGAGCTGATCGAGGATGCGGGGCCGCTCGACTGGCTGCTGGTCTGCACCGGCGGTGCCGGCCTGACCTCGGGTTGCGCGATCGCCGCGCACCACCTGTCCCCCGGGTGCCGCGTGGTCGGGGTGGAACCGGAAGCGGGCGATGACGCGACGCGCTCGTTCCACACCGGGGTGCTGCAGACCGTCGACAACCCCGACACCATCGCCGACGGCGCACGCACGCCGTCGCTGGGCACGCTCACCTTCCCGCTGGTCAGGAAACTGCTGCACGACATGGTCACCGTCGACGACGACCAGCTGCTCGATGCGATGCTGTTCCTCTGGGAACGCATGAAGATCGTCGTCGAGCCCACGGGTGCGCTGGCGGCGGCGGCGCTGTTCGAGCGCAAGATCGATTACAAGAGCGGCGCCCGCATCGGAGTCATCGTCTCCGGCGGCAACGTCGACGTGCGCGCGGCCTGCGCGCTGATCCGCGCACGCGATGCGCGCAAGCAAGGAGGAGCATGATGATTCCGTCGATGGAGGGCATCGATGTCCTGGTGAGTGAGGTCGGCCCGCGCGATGGCCTGCAGAACACGAAGCAGTTCATGCCCACCGTGTTCAAGCAGCGCTGGATCAGCGCCGCCGCCGCGGCCGGCCTGCGCGAGATCGAGGTCTGTTCGTTCGTGCCGCCAAGCGTGATCCCGCAGATGGTCGACGCCCCCGAGGTGGTGCGCCATGCGCTGGGCATCCCCGGCCTGCATGTCGCCGTGCTGGCGCCGAACTTCAAGGGCGTGCAGCGGGCGATCGCCAGCGGCGCACACAAGATCACGGTGCCGATCTCGGTCAGCCGCAGGCACAGCCTGGCCAACGTGCGCCGCACGACGGAAGAGGCGATCGAGGACGTGCGGCGGGCCTGCGCGTTCCGCGACAGCTTCCCCGAAGGCCAGCGGCCGAAGGTCGAAGCCGGGCTTTCCACCGTGTTCGGCTGCACGATCGAGGGACGGGTGTCGGAAGAGCAGGTGGTGCGCGATGCGGTCGCCTGCGCCGAGGCCGGTTGCGACGAGGTCGGCCTTGCCGACACCACCGGCATGGCCAATCCGACGCAGGTCCGCCGCATGTTCCGCAAGGTTCGCGCGGCGATCGGCGAGAAGCTGGGTGGTGCCCACCTGCACAACACGCGCGGCTTCGGCCTCGCCAACGTGGTCGCGGCGCTCGAGGAAGACGTTCGCACCTTCGACAGTTCGCTCGCCGGCCTGGGCGGCTGCCCGTTCGCACCCGGCGCCACCGGCAACATCGTCACCGAAGACCTCGTGTTCATGCTGGAAGAGATGGGCCTGCGCACCGGCATCGACCTCGACCGCCTGATCGCCATCCGCGAAGTGCTCGCCGAAGGCATCCCGGGCGAGCCGTTGTACGGCCATGTGCCGATGCTCGATGCATCGGCGCGCACGCCCATGGTGTCGGCATGAACACGGCGCTGGCGCTGGCTGCCCTGGCAGCAGCAGGCATCGCGGCCAGCCCGGTCATCGCGCATGCCCAGGCCTGGCCCGCCAAGCCGCTGCGCTGGATCATCCCGTTCCCGCCCGGCGGTGGCACCGACGTGATGTCGCGCGTGATCTCGCAGAAGCTGTCCGAGCGGCTCGGGCAGCCGGTCGTGGTGGAGAACCGCGCCGGCTCCGGCGGCACGATCGGCCTGGAAGCCGCGGCGCGCGCGCCAGCGGATGGCTACAACCTGGTGATGGGGCAGGCGGCGAACCTGGCCGTGGCGCCGTCGCTGTACAAGAAGCTGCCCTACGACCCGGTGAAGGATTTCGCGCCGATCACCAACGCGGTCTCGGCACCGCTGGTGCTGGTGGTCAACCCGGCGTTGCCGGTGAAGACGGTGAAGGAGCTCACCGCGCTCGCCCGTGCGCGTCCGGACCAGCTCACCTTCGGCTCGCCCGGCAATGGCACCGCGGGCCACCTCGCCGGCGAGCAGCTGAAGATCGCGGCGAAGGCGAAGATGACCCACATCCCCTACAAGGGCAACGTGCCGGCGATGACCGACGTGCTCGGCGGTCAGATCAGCATGCTGTTCAGCACCATCCCGCCGGTACTCGGCCAGGTGCGGACCGGCCGGTTGCGCGCGCTGGCCACGACCGGCGCCCAGCGCGCGGCGGTGCTGCCCGAGGTGCCGACCCTGGTCGAGAGCGGCCTGCCGGCCTTCGTGCTGGTGAACTGGTGGGGCGTGCTGGCGCCGGCCGGCACGCCGCCGGACATCGTCGTGCGCCTGAATGCCGAGATCGTGAAGATCCTGCAACTGCCCGACGTGCGCGAGCGCATCGCGGCCGAAGGCGGCGAGCCCAGCCCTACCTCTCCGGAGCAGTTCGCGAAGTTCATCGCGGCGGAAGTTGTCAAGTGGGGGACATTGGTCCGGGCTTCGGGCGCGCAGGTGGACTGATCGGCACGCGTCGGCGTCTCTGGGCGTCTTCGGGCGCCATTGGCATCGGCAACTGGCACAGGACGTGCTGCGCATCTGCCTGAATGAAAATCGGCCGTCGGCAGGCCACGCCGTGCACCCTTTTGGTACATTGCCGGCAGATGCATCTTCCCAGTCCAGAAAGGTCGTACATGACGTTCCACCGTGTCGCTCCCCGTTCCTCGCGCCGCACCGCGATCGCCGCTGCCGTGCTGTCCCTGCCGATGGTCCTTCCCGCCACGGCGTCCGCGCAGCAATGGCCATCGAAGCCGATCCGCTTCATCGTCCCGTTCGTGCCGGGCGGGGGCACCGACTTCGTCGGCCGGGTGCTGTCGCCGAGACTGTCCGACTCGCTCGGACAGCAGGTGCTCGTCGAGAATCGCGGCGGCGCGGGTGGCAACATCGGCGTCGAACTCGCCGCGAAATCGGATCCCGACGGCCACACGATGGTGCTGGGCACGATCGGCAACATCGCGGTCAATCCGGCGCTCTACAGCAAGCTCTCGATCGATCCGCTGCGCGACCTGGTGCCGGTCACGCAGACCTCGGTCGTGCTGAACGTGCTGGTCGTGCACCCCTCGCTGCCGGTGAAGTCCGTGCAGGACATCATCGCCCTGGCGAAGAAGAATCCCGGCAAGCTCACCTACGGCTCCTCTGGCATGGGCGCAGCCGACCACCTCGCCGGCGAACTGTTCAACCGGATCGTCGGCACCGAACTGGTCCATGTCCCGTACAAGGGTGGCGGCCCCGCGATGGCCGACCTGGTGGGCGGAAACATCACGCTCTCTTTCGCGACGATGGTATCGGTGCTGCCGCACTGGAAATCCGGCCGGCTGCGCCCGATCGCCTTCACGCTGCCGGAGCGCACGCCGCTGTTCCCGGACATCCCGACCGTCGCTGAAGGCGGCGTGCCCGGGTTCGCGGTCACCAACTGGTATGGCGTTTTCTTCCCCGCGAAGACCGCGCGCCCGATCGTCGACCGCATGAATTCGGTGGTGAATGCAGCGCTCAAGCTGCCCGACATCATCGAACGGCACCACGCCGCCGGCATCGTGCCGGTCGGCAGCACGCCCGAGGCGTTCGACAAGTTCGTCCGGGCGGAGACTGCGCGCTTCGCGAAGCTGGTCAGGGACGCGGGCCTGAAGGCTGAGTAACCCTGCCGGGGCCTCGCATCGCCCCCGGCCGCCCGGCGACATGCCCGGCGGCCGGGGGATGCCGGTAGAATGAGGCCTGACCCTCTGCCGGTGAGCGCCCCTTGGACATCAATTCCAGCACCCCAGCATCGCCGTCGGTCACCCGGTTGGCCGACTACACCCCGCCACCGTATCGCGTCGATTCGGTCGAACTCACCTTCGACCTGCATGAAGACCATACGACGGTCACCGCGTGTTCGGTGATCCATGCCTGCGACGACCATGCGCGGGTGCCGCCGCCCCTGCGCCTGGATGGCATCGGGCTGGAACTGGATGCGCTGGTGCTCGATGGCCGCGCGCTCGATCCGTCCGAGTACACGGTCGACGCCGAGGGGCTGACCATCGCCCGGGTGCCGCGCCAGTTCACGCTCGAGGTGGTGACCGTCATCCATCCCGAGACGAACACCGCGCTCGAGGGCCTGTACAAGTCGAGCGGCAACTTCTGCACCCAGTGCGAGGCCCGCGGCTTCCGCAAGATCACCTACTTCCTCGACCGGCCGGACGTGATGGCGCGCTACACGACGACCCTCATCGCCGACCGCGCGAAGTACCCGGTGCTGCTGTCCAACGGCAACCGCGGGGCGACCGGCCCGGCAACTGGAAAGAACGCCGAAGGCCGGCATTTCGCGACCTGGGTCGACCCGTGGCCGAAGCCGTCATACCTGTTCGCGCTGGTCGCGGGCAACCTGGTCTGCGCGCGCGACACCTTCACCACGATGTCCGGCCGCGAGGTCGGCGTCGAGGTCTGGGTGGAGCAGCACAACCTCGACAAGTGCGCGCATGCGATCGCCTCGATGCAGCGTGCGATGCGCTGGGACGAGCAAGCCTTCGGCCGCGAGTACGACCTCGATGCCTACATGATCTTCAGCGCCGACGACTTCAACATGGGTGCGATGGAGAACAAGGGCCTGAACGTCTTCAATTCGAAGTACGTGCTGGCGAAGGCCGAGACCGCCACCGACGCCGACTTCGAGGCGATCGAGGCGGTGATCGCGCACGAGTACTTGCAACCGGGTCACCTGCCGCGACTGGTTCCAGCTGTCGCTGAAGGAAGGCCTGACCGTCTTCCGCGACCAGCAGTTCACCGCCGACATGACCTCTAAGGCAGTCAAGCGGATCAGTGACGTGCGCACGCTGCGCAGCCATCAGTTCCCCGAGGATGGCGGCCCGCTCGCGCACCCGGTGCGTCCCGACGCCTACATCGAGATCAGCAACTTCTACACCGCGACCGTGTACGAGAAGGGCGCGGAGGTGATCCGCATGATGCATACCCTGCTCGGGCCGGAGAAGTTCCGCGCGGGCATGGACCTCTACTTCGAGCGCCATGACGGCCAGGCGGTGACCTGCGACGACTTCGCGCAGGCGATGCAGGATGCATCCGGCGTCGATCTTTCCCTGTTCCGCCGCTGGTATGCGCAGGCCGGTACCCCGGAAGTCACGGCGACCGCCGCCTACGATGCGCGCGAGCAGCGCTTCACGCTGACGCTCACCCAGCACTGCGCGCCGACCCCGGGCCAGCCGCAAAAGCAGCCGCTGCACGTCCCGGTGCGCGTGGCGCTGCTCGCCGCCGACGGAAGCCCGATGCCGCTGCGCCTGGCCGGGGCGACGTCGGGCGCCACCGAGACCGTGCTGTCGCTGACCGAAGCCCGGCAGTGCTTCGTGTTCGAGGGCGTGCCCTCGGCACCCGTGCCGTCGCTGCTGCGGGGCTTCTCCGCGCCGGTGAAGCTGAACGTCGAATACAGCGACGCCGAGCTCGCCTTCCTGATGGGGCATGACGACGACTCGTTCAACCGCTGGGAGGCCGGGCAGCGGCTGTCGACGCGCATCCTGCTCGGCGCGGTCGAGTCGTTCCGCGCCGGTCGCGCGATCGAACTGCCTGGCGCGTTCATCGAGGCCTTCGGGCGCACGCTCGCGGACTCCGCCCTCGATGGACGCTACAAGGCGCTGGCGCTCTCGCTGCCCGACTTCACCTTCCTCGGCGAGCAGATGGCGCAGATCGATGTCGAAGGCCTGCATGCGGCGCGCGAAGCGGTGGTGAGCCAGCTTGCGCGCGCGCATCGCGCGGCCCTCGAGCAGGTGTACGAGGCCAACCGCACGCCGGGCGCATACCGCCACGACGGCGAGTCGATCGCCAGGCGCGCGCTGCGCAACACCTGCCTTGCCTACCTGAGCCGTGCCGGCACGCCGGATGCGCTCGGGCTGGCACTGGCCCAGTTCGACTCGGCCAACAACATGACCGACCAGGTCGCCGCGCTGTCGTGCATCGTCGACGTGCCCGGCGAAGCGCGCGAGCGTGCGCTGGCCTCGTTCTACGAGCAGTGGAAGGCCGATCCGCTGGTGATCGACAAGTGGCTCGCGCTGCAGGCGCGCTCCGAGGCGCCCGATGCGCTTGCCCAGGTGCGCGCGCTGATGGGCCATCCGGCCTACGACGCACGCAACCCGAACCGCATCCGTGCGCTGGTCGGGGTTTTCTGCCACGGCAACCCGTTGCGCTTCCACCAGGCCGACGGATCGGGGTACGCGTTCCTGCGCGAGCAGGTGCTCAGGCTCGACCGGCAGAACCCGCAGGTGGCCTCGCGCATGCTCGGCGCGCTGAATCGCTGGCGCAAGTATGACCCGCAGCGGCAGGCGCTGATGCGCGCCGAACTGCAGGCGATCGCGGCGCAGGAGACGCTGTCGAAGGATGTGTACGAGGTGGCGACGAAGGCGCTGGGGTAGCCCCCGGCGCCACGTTCACGCGGGCCTGGATCGCGATCGGCAGGGCGTTGCCGGTGCTGTGGCCGGCAAAGACGCGCGCAAGCCTGAAGGACCGATCCGCCCGCCGAAATTGCAGCTATCCTTGCGCCAAATGGAAAAGATCCACTACCTGATCGTTCCCGTTTCACCTGAAGCGCACCGCTTCCAGGTCTCCGTGCAGGTGGCCGATCCCGACCCGGCGGGGCAGCGGCTGTGGCTACCCGTCTGGATCCCGGGCAGCTACCTGGTACGCGAGTTCGCCCGCCACGTGCTGTCGATCTCGGCGCGCGACGGGCAGGGCCGGCCGGTGGCCGTCATCAAGCTTGACAAGCATCGGTGGCAGTGCGCGCCCTGTGCCGGTCCGCTCACGGTCGCCTGCGAGGTCTATGCCTGGGACCTCTCGGTGCGCGCCGCGCACCTCGACACCACGCATGCCTACTTCAACGGCACCTCCGTGTTCCTGGCGGTCGAGGGGCGCGAGCATGAACCCTGCACGGTCGACATCCAGCCGCCGTCCGGCGATGCGTATCGCGGCTGGCGCGTCGCGACCACGCTCGCGCGCGCCGGCGCCCCGGAACACGGCTTCGGCCGCTACCGCGCCGCCGACTACGACGAACTGATCGACCACCCGGTCGAATGCGGCACCTTCGACCTGGTCTCGTTCGAGGTGCATGGCGTGCGCCACGACATCGCGGTCACCGGCCGCCACCGGGGCGACCTCGACCGCCTTGCGCGCGACTTCGCCCGCGCCTGCACCGCGCAGATCGACCTGTTCGGCGCGCCGCCGCCGTTCGACCGCTACCTGTTCCAGGTGATGGTGGTCGGCGACGGCTACGGCGGGCTGGAGCACCGTGCCTCGACCAGCCTGCTGTGCAGCCGCGATGACCTGCCGCAGCCCGGACAGGCGAAGACGACCGACAAGTACCGCACGCTGCTCGGGCTGGCCAGCCACGAGTACTTCCATGCGTGGAACGTGAAGCGGATCAAGCCGGCCGCCTTCCTGCCCTACGACCTGTCGCGCGAAGGCTATACGCGCCAGCTGTGGGCGTTCGAGGGCATCACGTCCTACTACGACGACCTGGCGCTGGTGCGCTGCGGCCTGGTCACCCAGGACGAATACCTGCAGATGCTGGGCGAGACGGTGACCCGCGTGCTGCGTGGCGCAGGAAGGCTGAGGCAGTCGGTGGCCGAGTCGAGCTTCGATGCGTGGATCAAGTTCTATCGGCAGGACGAGAACACGCCCAACGCGGTGGTGAGCTACTACACCAAGGGCTCGCTGGTCGCCCTGGCGCTCGACCTCACGCTGCGCGAGGCAACGAAGGGTGCACGCTCGCTCGACGACCTGATGCGCCGGTTGTGGCAGGACCATGGTGTGCGCGGCATCGGCGTGCCGGAGGATCGCATCCCGGCGCTGGCCTCCGAGATCGCGGGACGCGACCTCGGTGCGTTCTTCGCGCAGGCGGTCGACGGCACCGAAGACCTGCCGCTCGACGCGCTGTTCGCCACGGTCGGCGTGACGCTCGGGTTGCGTGCGGCGACCGGCGAGTCCGACAAGGGCGGCAAGCCGGGGCCGGCGGCGAAGGTGCAGGAAGAGGCCGCCCGCGCCTGGCTCGGTGCCCGCATTTCCGCCGACGGCAAGGTCGCGCTGGTGCACGAGGGCAGCCCGGCGCAGCAGGCCGGCCTGTCCGCGGGCGACCAGGTGCTGGCGATCGACGGGCTGCGCTTCGCGGGCACCGAGCCGTTGTTGTCCGCATCGCTGCCCGGCCGCGTGCTCGAGGTGCATGCCTTCCGCCGCGATGAGCTGTACCAGTGCCGGCTCGTGCTGGCCGAGGCTCCGCTGGATACTGCATGGCTCGCGGCCGACGCCGACGCAGCCCCCGACGCCCTCGCCGCGCGTGCCGCCTGGCTCGGCGGCGCGTCGCCGCTGAAGTAGCGCGGCCGCAGCCGATGGACATCGATCGGCGCCTGGGCGAAAACCGCGCGCTGCGCGAGCGCCTCGAATCGCTGCTGGCCGATGGCCGGCGCAACGAACAGATCTTCAGCCGGCACCGCCGGATCGAACTGGGGCTGATGGAAGGATCGACCTTCCAGGAGCTGTTCGACATGCTCTTCAACGAGCTGAAGCGCATCAACGACTACGATGCGGTCACGCTGGCCTTGTGCGATCCCGACCATGAACTGCGCCGGCTGTTCGCTGCGGTCGAGATCGACGTCGACGACTATCCGGACCTCATCCTGCTCGGTGGCTTCTCCGAGCTGTTCCGCGTGCTCGAAGGCGGCGGGCGCACCGCGCTGGGCGCCTTCGTGAAGCCGCTGCACGGCGCGCTGTTCCCGCTGGAGACATCGCCCCCGGAAAGCGTGGCGATCCTGCCGCTGAACCGCCGCCGCCGGCTGATCGGCAGCCTGAACATCGGCAGCCGGGATTTCGCCCGTTTCTCCTCTGGCATGGCGACCGACTTCGTCGAGCGGTTGGCGGGGATCATCGCGATCTGCTTCGAGAACGTCGCGAACCATGAACGGCTCAAGCACGTGAGCCTGAGCGACCCGCTGACCGGCGTGCACAACCGGCGCTACTTCGACCAGCGGTTGCACGAAGAGGCCGACCGTGCGCGGCGAAGCCGGCGCCCGCTGTCTTGCCTGTTCGTCGATGTCGACCGCTTCAAGTCGATCAACGACCGGTTCGGGCATCCGGCGGGCGACGAAGTGCTGCGCGAGATCGCCGGACGCATCAAGGCAGAACTGCGGCTGTCCGACGCACTGGGCCGCTACGGCGGCGAGGAGTTCGCCGCAGTGCTCTCGGACGGCGATGCCGCGATGGCGATGGCCGTCGGTGAACGGGTGCGTGCCGCCATTGCGGCAGCCCCGTTTCCGGATGGCGCGGGCGGCACGATCCCGGTCACGGTCTCGCTCGGCATCTCCACCGCCTTGCCTGGCCGGTTCGACAGCGGTGCGGCACTGGCGGCGCACCTCGTCGCGGCGGCGGACCGCGGCGTCTACCAGGCCAAGGCGGACGGACGCAACTGCGTGCGGGCAGTGGAGTGAGGTCGATGGACGGGAGCGTCAGCCCGGCGCGGTGCCGCTGATCCCGCGCCGGCGCATCGACGACAGCCAGGCGATCGCGACCAGCACCACGAGGACGAAGGGCAGCGATCCGTAGTTGATCGCATGCCAGCCCAGGCCCTGCTGCGACAGCAGCGCGCCGGACACCAGCGAGGTGACCGCCATCGTCGCGAAGGTGATGAAGTCGTGCATCGACTGGGTCTTCTCGCGCTCCGACGGCTGGTAGGTCTCGGTGAGCAGCGTCGAACCGCTCGTGAACAGGAAGTTCCAGCCGACGCCGAGGATGGCCAGCGCCGCCCAGAAGTGCCAGACCGATTCGCCGGCCAGCGCGATGCCGATGCAGACCAGGTTCAGCACGGCACCCGCGGCCATCACCTTCAGGGAGCCGAATCGGGTGATCAGGTGGCCGGTGAAGAACGACGGCGCGAACATGCCGATCAGGTGCCACTGCAGCACGAAGGCGGTGTTGCTGAACGGGTAATCGTGGTGGTGCATCGCGATCGGTGTCGCGACCATCAGCAGGTTCATGATGCCGTAGCCGACGGCCGAGGCGGTGACCGCGACGATGAAGGTCGGCTGGCGCATGATCTCGCGCATCGGCCGGCCGGGCGCCGCCTTCTCGGCCGCGGTGAGCGGCGGGATGCGCAGCGGCATCAGCGCCAGCAGGGTGAGGGCCGAGAGCACGCTGATCGCCACGAAGGAGGCGCCGAACTCGAGCCCCGGCATCACGTCCTTCGTCCAGTTGGCGAGGTTGGGCCCGAGGACGCCGCCGACGATGCCCCCGGCGAGCACCAGCGAGATCGCCTTCGCCTTGAACTCCTTCGGCGCGGAATCGGCGGCGGCGAAGCGGTAGGCACGGCCGAAGGCGACGAACACGCCCAGCACCGCGGTGCCGATGCACAGCACCAGGAAGCTGTCGAGCCAGAGTGCGGCGGCGCAGATCAGCCCGCCGATGATGCCGAAGGTGGCGCCGAAGGCGAAGCCGCTGCGCCGTCCATGGCGCTTCATGTAGGTGCCCGAGGGCAGCGTCGCCAGCGCCGAGCCGATCACGTAGATCGTGATCGGCAGGGTCGCCCAGGTCTTGTCCGCGGCCAGCGCGTATCCGGACAGGCCCGCGATGGCGATCAGCATCGACATCTTCACCTGGGTGATCGCCTGGCATCCGGCCAGCACGACGACGTTCTTCTTCTGGGTATCCATGTGTTCGCCTGCCCCGTTGCGTATGCCATGCCGCTGCCGTGTCGCTGCCGTGCCGCTGCCCTCCCGCGACCCCGGTTCGACTCCTTGGGAGTTTACTCGCATAATGTGTGCTGATCCGATGCGCACAGACTGGCTTACCGTGCACCCGCGCCGCCCATGAGAGGGACCCCGCGCCCGCTGAAGCTCATCGTCCTGATGAGCGTGCTGACCCATGTCGGGTTCGGGGGCAGCCGCGTGCTGTCGTCATTGTTCGCGCTGGACCTCGACGCCAGCCCGTTGATGATCGGCGTGGTGGTGTCGCTCTACGCGCTGCTGCCGTTCTTCCTCGCGGTCTGGGCCGGGCAGGTGGTCGACCGGGTAGGCATGCGCCTGCCGCTGGTGTTCGGCGCGGTGATGGTGCTGGGCGGCCTGCTGATCCCGTGGTTCTTCCCGAACGTGCTCGGCATCTGCGTCTCGGCCAGCGTGCTGGGCGTGGGCTTCATGGCCTGGCAGGTCGCGGCGCAGACGATGACCGGCTCGCTCAGCGGTCCCGAGAGCCGCGCGCAGAACTTCGCGCTGCTCGGCATGGGCTTTTCGCTGTCCGGCCTGCTCGGGCCGCTGGTCACCGGCTTCTCGATCGACCTGATCGGCTACCGCGCGAGCTACCTGGTGCTGGCCTCGATGCCGCTGGTCGCGCTGGTCGCCGTCTGGTGGTTCCCGGGATGGATCCCGCAGCGCCGGGCCTCGGCCAAGCGCGGCGGCCCGAAGACCAGTTCGCTGGACCTCTGGCGCATCCCGGCGCTCAAGCGCACCTTCTTCGCCGGCGGCGTGATCGCGACCGCCTGGGACCTGTTCAACTTCTTCCTGCCGGTATACGCACGCTCGATCGGCCATTCGGCCTCGGCGATCGGCATCATCATGGCCACCTTCGCCAGCGCCACCTTCGTCGTGCGCCTGGTGGCCGCGAAGCTCGCGGCGAAGCATGGCGAGGGGCCGGTGCTCGCCTGGGCGATCTTCACCACCGGCATCGCCTATGCGCTGCTGCCGTTCTTCACCGGCGGCCTCGCGCTGGCGGTGATCGCCTTCGTGCTCGGGCTGGGCTGCGGCTGCGCCCAGCCGCTGTCGATGACGCTGATCTACAACCTGTCGCCGAAGGGCAGGGCCGGCGAGGGCACCGGCATCCGGGTGATGATCAACCAGCTCACCCATGTGACGATCCCGATCGCGTTCGGCGCCATGGCCAGCGTCACCGGCTACATCCCGGTGTTCCTCGGCTGCGCGGCGATGCTGTTCGGCGGCGGCGAGTTCTACCGCCGCTCGTCGAAGAAGGATCCGGCCGCACCGCAGTCGCCCGGGCCGCCGCCGTCGACCACGTCTGGGTGACGGCGGCGATGCGGGGCGGGCGGGCTCAGTCCGGCTTGATGCCGGCTTCCTTCACCAGCTTCGCCATGCGCGCGACTTCCGAGCGGACGAAGGCGGTCGCTTCCTCGGGGGACGCGTTGGCCATCAGCTCGATCCCGAGTTCGCCCATCCGGCTGCGCAGCTCCGGGTGCTTCACCGCCGCCGCGATCGCCGCATGCATCCGTGCCACGATGGCCGCCGGTACCGCCGCCGGCGCCAGCACCGCGTTGAAGGTCGACGCCTCGTAGCCGGGGTAGCCCGACTCGGCGATGGTCGGCACGTCGGGCAGCAGCACCGAGCGCCGGGCGCTGGTGACGCCGAGCGCGCGCACCTTGCCGCTGCGGATCAGCGGGATCGAGGTGCTCACCTGGTCGAACAGCACCGACACATGGCCGCCCATCAGGTCGATCAGCGCCAGCGCATTGCCCTTGTACGGCACGTGCGTGACCTCGATGCCTGCCGCACGGCTGAAGCCGACCGAGGCGATATGGCCGGTGCTGCCCGACCCTGACATCGCGACGTTGACCTGCCCGGGCCGGGCCTTCGCCAGCTTGACCAGGTCCTGCACCGTCTTCACCGGCATCGCCGGGCTCACCACCAGCACCTGCGGGATGTTGGCGATCACGCTGGCGGTGACGAAATCCTTCACCGGATCGTAGGGTACGTTCGGCAGCACGCTGGGCACGGTGACGAAGGTGTTGGAGATCGACAGCCAGGTGTAGCCGTCGGCCGGACCGCGCGCGACGACTTCGGAACCGACCACGCCACCCACGCCGGGCCGGTTCTCGACCACCACCGGCTGGCCGATCTCGAGGGCGACCCGCTGCATCACGTTGCGCGCGATCAGGTCCTGGTTGCCGCCGGGCGCCAGCGGCACGATCAGGCGCACCGGCTTGGCCGGCCATGCGGCCTGCGCGCCGGCCTGGGACCCCGGCTGTGCCATCGCCGCGATCGGGCAGAGCAGCAGTGCCGCCAGCACGGCGGCACCGCCGGTCTCGGCGACGCCAGCGTTCGATTGCCTGTCCATCAGGTGCTCCTCGGGAAGTCGTAGAGCCGTGCCGGGTTGTCCACCAGCACCTGCCGGCGTACGCCTGCATCGGGGATCCAGTCGGCCAGCAGGTCGACCAGTTCTGCGTCGTTGGGCATCGTGCCGGCGAAGTTCGGATGCGGCCAGTCGCTGCCCCAGACGAGTTGCGCCGGGTTCGCCTCGACCAGCGCGCGTGCGAAGGGCGTCACCTCGGGATAGCCCGGATGCGAAGATGACAGACGGTAGGCACCCGACAGCTTGACCCAGCAGCGGCCATCGGCCAGCGCGCGCAGCAGGGTGCGGAACGCGGGCGCGTCGACACCGGCGCGCACATCGGGCTGGCCCATGTGGTCGATCACCACCGTGCCGCCCAGGGTTGCGAGCAGGCCATCGAGGTCGGGCAGGGTGGCAGTCGCGACATAGACCTGCACATGCCAGCCGAGCGGCCGCACCCGCGCGGCGATGCGTCCGGCGTCTTCCAGGCCGAGCACTGCGCCGCGGGTATGCAGGTTGAGCCGCACCCCGCGCACGCCGGCGTCATGCATCGCCTGCAGTTCCGCGTCGGGCTCGTGGCCGGAGATGACCGCGACGCCGCGGAAGTCGAAGGTGCCCGAGCGCAGGGCATCCAGCGTCGCCGCGTTGTCGGTGGCATAGCAGCTCGGCTGCACGATCACCGCACGCTCGCAGCCGATGGTCGAGAGCATGCGCACGTAGTCTTCGGTGGTGCAGTCGGGCGGGGTATAGCTGCGGGTGGCCGCATACGGGAAACGGCCTGCCGGCCCGAACACATGGGAATGGCAGTCGCAGCTTCCGGGCGGCAGTGCCAGCGACGGACGGCGCGGTTCTCGGTCGGGGCCGCGCGTGGTCGGGATCGACGTGGGAGCCTGGGCCAAACCTTCCTCCTGTGGGTCTCTGGATGGTGCACGCCTGTGCCGGTGCGCTTTTTCGTAGAATAGCGGGTTATCCCATTGCAGGCTTCCCCATCATGCTGGACATCCAACTGCTGCGCGCCGACCTCGATCGCGTCGCCACCCGGCTTGCAGACCGCGGCTACACGCTCGACCGCGAGCGTTTCCTGGCACTCGAAGCCGAGCGCAAGCAGCTGCAGATGCATACCCAGGACCTGCAGGCGCGGCGCAACCAGGTGTCGAAGCAGATCGGCGAGGCGATGAAGAAGGGGCAGGCCGCCGAGGACGTCGCCGCGCTGAAGGCCTCGGTGGCGAGCTTCGCCGACGAGCTGGCGGCCGACGAGAAGCGGCTGGCCGCGCTGCAGGAAGACATCGAAGCCTTCCTGTCCGCCGTGCCCAACATGCCGCACGACAGCGTGCCGGCCGGCCGCTCGGCCGACGACAACGCGGTGGTGCGCACTGTCGGCACGCCGCGCACGTTCGACTTCCCGGTGAAGGACCATGTCGACCTGGGCGAAGGCCTGGGCCTGCTCGACTTCGAGACCGCGACGAAGATCGCCGGTGCACGCTTCTCGCTGATGAAGGGGCCGCTCGCGCGCATGCACCGCGCACTTGCCCAGTTCATGCTCGACATGCATACGCTCGAGCATGGCTACACCGAGGTCTACGCGCCCTACCTGGTGAACGCGGACAGCCTGCGCGGCACCGGCCAGTTGCCGAAGTTCGAGGAAGACCTGTTCGCGGTGCCCCGCGGAGACGAAGCGAAGCTCTACCTGATCCCGACCGCCGAAGTGCCGGTGACCAACATCGTGCGCGGCGAGATCCTCTCCGCCGACGTGCTGCCGCTGAAGTTCGTCTGCCACAGCCCATGCTTCCGCAGCGAGGCGGGATCCTACGGACGCGACACGCGCGGGATGATCCGCCAGCACCAGTTCGACAAGGTCGAGGTGGTGCAGATCGTCAAGCCCGAGGACTCATGTGAAGCACACGAGGCATTGACCGGCCATGCCGAGGCCGTGCTGCAGCGGCTCGGGCTGCCTTACCGCACGATGCTGCTCTGTACCGGCGACATGGGCTTCGGCTCGGCCAAGACCTATGACCTCGAGGTGTGGTTGCCGGGGCAGCAGGCCTATCGCGAGATCTCCTCGTGCAGCAACTTCGAATCCTTCCAGGCGCGTCGGATGCAGGCGCGCTACCGCAAGGATGCCAAGGGCAAGCCGGAGATCGTGCACACGCTGAACGGCTCCGGGCTGGCCGTCGGGCGCACGCTGGTGGCGGTGATGGAGAACTACCAGCGCGCCGACGGCGGCATCGACGTTCCGGAGGCGCTGCAGCCCTACATGGGCGGACTGAAGGTCGTCGGCAAGGCCTGACCGCCCCGGCTTCAGCGCCCCTTCAGCGACGGGGCCCGTTCGCCACGCGGGATGAGTGCGATCTCGTCGCGCAGGCTCTCGAACGCGGGCCGGTGCGGCGGCTCTATCCGCTGCAGGATGTCGAAGTACTGGCGCACGTTCTCGGTGAGGATCACCGCCTCGCCGCCGCGCGCATAGCCGAACTTGGTGACTGCGGCATGCTCCGGTCGCATCAGCAGCGGCAGCACCTGCTTCATGTTCACCCACACGTTCGGGTCGAGCTTGAGCGAGCGCGCGATCGAGCGCGCGTCCTCGAGGTGGCCGAATCCGATGTTGTAGGCCGCCAGTGCGATCCAGGTGCGGTCCGGCTCCGAGGCGCGCTGCAGCAGGTCGCGCAGCATCGCGAAGTAACGCGCGCCACCCAGGATGTTCTCGCGCGGATCGAGCAGGTTCTTCACGCCCATCTGCGCGGCGGTGTCGTCCTGCATCATCATCAGGCCGCGCACGCCGGTCGGCGAAACCGCGTTCGGATCCCAGTGGGATTCCTGGAAGCCCAGGGCCGCGATCAGCCGCCAGTCGATGCCGGTCAGGTCCTGTGCGTCCTGGAAATGCTTGCGGTAGAGCGGCAGCACGGTGCGCACCCGGCTCATGAAGTGCGCGATGTCCGCATCGGTCAGCCGCTGCAGGTGGCCGTAGTAGCGATCGATCAGCCGGGTCAGCGTGGCGTCGCGGCGGATGCGCCCGAAGAAGGCGTCCAGCTGCTTCACCAGTGCGGGGTCTGCGTTCTTCGGCAGCGCCCAGGCCAGTTTTCGTGGCTGTCCGATCGCGAATGCGGTGGCGATCGTCGGATGGAAGTTTCGCGCGACATCGATGGCATGTGATTCTGCGACCGCGAAGTCGGCGAGTCCTCCGGCAACGCGTCCTGCCATTTCCTCTGCGTCGCGTGCAACGACTTCGCTCCAGGCGAGCTTCGGCAGCTTTTCCTGGATGCGCTCCAGTTCGGGGATGGCGAGCGAACCCGCAAGCACCTCGACCCGCTTGCCTACGAGGTTGCCGAGGCCGCGCGGGCGCTGCATCTCGGTGTCGTAGACGACCTCGAGCGAAACCTCCTGGTAACTCGGGCCGAAGGTGAACAGCTTCGACGCCTCCGGCGTGATGATGAGCCCGGCGGCGGCGATATGGCCTTCGCCGCGCGCGAGCGCCGGCAACACCGCGGCGAAGCTCGGCAGCGCGATGAATCGCACCTTGTAGCCGGCCTCGGCCGCGAAGCGCGTGACCAGTTCGTACTCGAGGCCGGTATGGCGCCCTTCCGCATCCTGGTAGAAGGTGGTCGCGCTCTGGTGGGTGAGCACGACCAGTTCCCCGCCCGGTACCAGGGGCGCAACGACGTCGACGGCCGGTTCAGTCTTTCCGCAGCCGGCGAGTGCGGCCAGCAGCACCAGCGGCGCGGATCGACGCGCGACCGGCCTGCTGCGGGCGAGCGCGCCCCACACCAGCAACCGCAGCGACGGTACGACCAGGCACAGCGACAGCAGAGACAGAAACAGAGTCAGCGACAGAGGCATCGGCTTTCCCTGGTGTCCGACGGGCCGCGATTGTCCCATGCCCCCCGCCGGGCGGTTGCGGGTTAAGTCACGGTGCGGATGTCCGATACGACACACCTGCCGGGGCGCTGGCGCGAAACGCGGATGCGTGTAAAATCCGGCCTCCCGGAGAGGTGGCAGAGTGGTCGAATGTACCTGACTCGAAATCAGGCGTAGGTGCAAGCCTACCGTGGGTTCGAATCCCACCCTCTCCGCCA
>LNFM01001610.1_pt1 | contig 88503 bp, 72 predicted proteins | sample 596031 | NCBI WGS metagenome assembly LNFM01 (sample SAMN04254537, study PRJNA301005) | activated carbon metagenome | isolation source: dual media filters at the Ann Arbor, Michigan drinking water treatment plant | place: USA: Ann Arbor | reverse complement strand
CGCACGCCTTCTCGTTGCGGTCCTTGTCCAGCTCTTTCAGAAAATCTTCGTTGCGCTTTTTGGTGGCCGTTTCATCGCTCTCGTTCTTCATCTCGAACATGATGGAAACGATCTCGGTGCCGTGCTCATCCATGTCGCGAAAGATGTAGTCGCCCTTGCTGCCGGTGCGGGCGTCGTTGTCCTTCTCAAAATGCGCCCGCTGAAAGGCTGCAGCGCGGATGCGGTTGAACTCGATTTCGCAGTGCTGCTCCAGCGTCTCACCCACCATCTTGGTCGATAACCGCGCCTTGAAATTCCGCAAACTCTCAATCGCGCCATCGCGCTCCTTGATCTGCAGCTCGTACTTTTCCTTGATGGCCTTTTCTTCCAGCTGACTCTTGACGGTGATGAGGCTGAGGTCATTCTTCAACCCATCGCGCTCCCTGGCGACTAGACCCACGGCTTCATTCACGGCCAACTGGCGCGCTGTGTCGCTGGCCGCCAGCTTGGCTTGCAGCGCCTGAATCTCGGCGTCCTTTTTGGCAGCCTCGGCCTGCAGCGCATGGGCCAGCTTGGCCTCGGCCAACTGGGCTGCGGCTTGTTGCGCGCTGCGCGCCTGGGCCAACTCGTTGGCCAGCGCATCGCGCTCCTTGCTCACCGTGCCCAAGGCCTCGGCCACCGCCAGCTTGCGCGCCACCTCGCCCGCGTCCAGCTGGGCCTTCAGCGCCTGAATCTCGGTGTCTTTGGCTGCCGCAGCCTTTTGCAGCGTGTTGGTGACCTTGGCCTCGGCCAAAGCTATCGCGTCGCGCTTTTCCCGCTCGGCCAGCTCCAGCCGCTCGTGCAACTGCTGCTCGAACTCGCCATCGCGTACCTGCTTGAGGATGTCGGCGTACCCCGCCTCGTCGATCTTGAAGGCTTTGCCGCAGTGGGGGCAGATGATTTCGTGCATATGGTGAATTTATTTTGTTTGTTGAGCTGCTGATAGTTGCCTGAACATACCGCCTCCTCTGTTGAACATCAGGGCTTCGACAGGCTCAGCCTGAACGGGTTTTGAGGCTTACAGACTAGCCAGCTCGGTGCGTTCAAACGCCTTGCGCTCAATCTGGTGCGTCAACTCGCGCACGCTCCAGCGGTCTTGCGCGGCGTGCTGGGCGTAAAACTGGCCGGCTTGCGGGTTTTTGAGCGCAACGATGGCGACCATGTAGCTCCAGCTCAATTTGGTCGACAGTGTCGACACAATTTCTGCACTGGGGAAAGCCTGCGCAAACTTGACCACGCGGCGCAGGTTGCGCGCTTCAAAACCCCGGCCAAACTCTTGCGAGAGCTGTTGGCCCAGTTGCTCCAGCAACTGGCTACCGTACTGGGCGCGCTCGCCGCCCAGCACGTCGGAGGCCAAGCGTTGGCCCACCGCCCAGTGCAGGCGAGTGAGTTCGGCATTGACCGCACCGGCCAGGCGCTGGCGGCTGCTGGCGATGAGGGTGCGCAGCTCGGCGTGCAGGGTGGTGGGCAGGCTGTCTGCCGCTGCGGAAACCAGTGGGTTCATGGTTGGGCCTCGTTTGCCGTTTTGGCACTGCCGTGCTTGCCCTCTCCAACGGAAGGTGCCAGGTCGGCCCCAAAAGCAGAGGCGTGCCAAAGATTGTTCTCGGCGTCTCGCAGCGGAAGAGATTCATCCAGACTTCGGCCAAAGGCTCTTTTCATATGTTTTGCTGTGAATAGGAAATGGTGCCTGTCGACTTAAACGCACCCCAGCACCAACCGCTGCGTAGCCCGAGTCGCCGCCACATACAACACCCGCGCAGCCTCCCTGCGCGCCAGCACCTCGGCCTCTGACAGCGCCTGCGCGCCCTCTCCCGGCTGGTTGGTTCCTGCCCCCATCCCCTCCACCCCCGGTATCGCCACCACCGGAAATTCCAGCCCTTTGCTGACCTTCATGGTCATCACCTTGACGCTGTTGGCGAGCGGGTCGTAATCGCCCGGACCCAAGCGGTTTTGCACGGGCACGCCGCGTTTGGCGAGGGTGCTGGCGCACAGGTCGCGCGCCTTGGCGTCGCGGCATAGCACGGCCATGTCTCCCCAGGCAAAGCCATCGGCATGTGCGCCTTGCAGCAGCTCGGCAATCTTGGCGGCTTGCTCGGGCAGGGTGGGCAGGTGGATGACGATGGGCTCGGGGCCGTCGCGGCCGCAGCTCACGGGTTTGACGAGGGGGATGCCGTCTTCGTCGCGGTCTTCGGCGGTGAGCAGGTCGCCCGCGATGGCGTTGGCGGTTTGCAAGATCTGCCGCGTGTTGCGGTAGTTGATCTTGAGGATGGTGGTGCGGCCCTGCGCCTGGATGCCCACGCTTTTGAAGCTGAAGTTCTTTTTGCGGCCCCGCTCGTAAATGCTCTGCGCGTCGTCGTACAGCACCAGCAGGCTGTTGGTGGTGGGGTCCACCATCTGGGTGACGAGCTTGAGCCATTCGGGCGCAAAGTCGTGGCCTTCGTCGATGAGCACGGCCAGGTATTGGCCGGTGGGGATGTGGCCCCGGTCCACGCCGGTGATGACGCGCTGGACCATGTCGGCCATCTTGGCGTCCGTGCTCTGGTTGTCTGCGGGCAAGGTCTGCCCATAGGCCACCAGTTGGGCGCGGGCCCATTTGTGAAAGTGGACGCAGTGCACGCGCTCGCTCAGGCCCTTGGCGGCCATGGTGGCGGCGAGCTTGACGGCCAGCGGCTCGTTGTAGCAGAGCACCAGCACGGGCTTGCCTGCGGCGTGGGCGCGGGCCAGGTATTCGGCGCGGTAGCCCAGCACCATGGTTTTGCCGGAGCCCGCCACGCCGTGGATGACGCGGTGGCCGTCGCCCAGGCTGCGGGCCAGTTGTTCTTGCTGCAGGTCCAGCACGCGCAGCATGTCGGGCACTTCGGCCTGCATGCCAGCCTCGTCGAACAGACTGGCCTGCTCGGGGATGCGCACCTGCGGGAAGAGGATCCAGCGCACGCGGTCGATCTGCGGCAGGGTGAGCGTGTGATAACGCTCGTAGGGAAACATCTCCCACAGGCGGCTTTGGAAGGGCTCGGCCTCCACGCCTTCGGTCATCTCGTCGCTGCAGATGACGCGATGCGGGGCAATGGCCTGGTCCAGCTGGGCATCAGTGAACTGCTTGCGCGTGATGTTGGGCAGCACCACACCGTAGCTCCAGGCAAACACCACTTCGCCCTGGCGGCGGCCATCGGGGTGCACCAGGCGCTTGTCTGCACGCAACGCGCCAAGCACGGCATGGGCGTAGTGGCGGGCCTGGGCGAAGGGGGACTGGATGTGTTTGGGCTCGCCGCTGGCGTTGTCCAGAATGGTCCAGTCGTCTTTGCTGGCCTGCACGATGGTGCCCAGGCGGAAGTCTTTGACTTCCAGAATCAGCAGCCCCCGGCTGGGGTGCAGCACGATGAAATCGGGGTGCAGCTGCTGGGGACCTACGGGCACGTCGTACCAGAGCAGGTAGTCCTCATCGAGCTTTTGCTCCAGCCGCTCCGCCAGACGTCGCTCACCACTGGTCATACGCGGAACGCACGAGCCTATCGTTTTGCCTTGCCGCCTGCGTGGTTACGCATGTGTGCAGTTGTTGCGGCACTGTAGGGGCTGCCCGGGCCGGGCGCAACGTCTGAATGGCTGCGTGGGGTGTGCAGCCGGTGCGCAGCGCTCCCGGGGTGTGCCGCAGGCTCTCTTTTGCCAGTTTTCAGGTCATATTGGCCGCAGGTCCAATGGATTAAATGCCCTATAGCTATTAAAACCATAGCATATAGCACTCAACACCAATGCGGCATGCAAGCGCCGCCAGCCTGCCTGCCCGCCCCTGCAGCCCGTGGGGTAAATTGCCCCGCATGCCCCAAGCACCCGCAGCACCCACATCCAGTGCCGCCCCGGCCTCCCTCATCGATTCCCCGCAGGCTGCGTGGCGGCTGCTGACCACGCTGGGCCTGGTGGTGCTGGGCAACAGCAGCATGTATGTGGTGTCGGTGGTGCTGCCTGCCGTGCAGGCGGAGTTTGGCGTGGGCCGTGCCGATGCATCGCTGCCCTACACGCTGATGATGGTGTGCCTGGGGCTGGGCGGGCTGTGGACAGGGCGCATGGCCGACAGGCATGGGCTGATGCCGGTGCTGTGCGTGGGGGCGGTGGCGGTGTGTGGCGGGTTTGTGTGGGCGGGGCTGTCGGGCAGCATCTGGATATTCGGGCTGGCGCACGGGCTGATGGGGCTGGTGGGCAGCTCGGCCACGTTTGCACCGCTGATGGCCGACACCGCCCTGTGGTGGAACAAGCGGCGCGGCATTGCGGTGGCGATCTGCGCCAGCGGCAACTACATTGCGGGCGCGCTGTGGCCGCCCATCGTGCAGCACGGCATTGATGCCATTGGCTGGCGCCACACCTATGTGCTGCTGGGGCTGGTGTGTGGCGTGGGCATGCTGCTGCTGGCGCTGCGCATGCGGCAAAGGGCGCCGCTGGTGCTGATGGATGCGGTGGCGCAGCCCGCGTCAGCCGTGGCGGCACCCCGGCCTGTGGCGCTGGACCGCAGCCGCCCGTTTGGCCTGCGCCCACTGCACGCGCAGCTGCTGCTGTGCGTGGCGGGCGTGGCCTGCTGCGTGGCCATGGCGATGCCGCAGGTGCACATCGTGGCGTACTGCACCGACCTGGGTTTTGGCGCGGCGCGCGGGGCCGAGATGCTGTCGCTGATGCTGGCCTGCGGCATCGTCAGCCGCCTGGTGTCGGGCGTGATCTGCGACCGCATTGGCGGGGTGCGCACGCTGCTGCTGGGCTCGGCCTTGCAGGGCGTGGGGCTGATGCTGTTTCTGCCGTTTGACGGGCTGGTGCCGCTGTATGTGATCTCGGCGATGTTCGGGCTGTTCCAGGGCGGGCTGGTGCCCTCGTACGCGATCATCATCCGCGAATACTTTGCCCCGCAGGAGGCAGGCGCGCGGGTGGGCGCGGTCATCATGGCCACGCTGATCGGCATGGCGCTGGGGGGCTGGATGTCGGGCTGGATCTTTGACATCACGGGCAGCTACCACGCGGCGTTTCTCAATGGGCTGGCGTGGAACCTGCTGAACCTGTCCATCGTGGGCTGGCTGTACTGGCGGGTGCGGCGCCAGGGTGCGGCCGGGGCACCAACGCTGCCAGCCGCGGGGTAGCACCAGCCGCAAAGGGGCCCACAGGCGCTGGACCGATACCGCTGCGCGGTACCCCGACGCAGCACCGTGTGCCTAGGAGCCTGTCGGACTTGGAAATCGTCGGCTGCAAATCGACCGCAGCGGTCCATTTTTAACCGCCTTTTTGCCCCATAGCTCGGCCATGGTGCTGCAAATTCGGCAAAAACTGTCCTCGCTGGGGCCGATTTTCGCTTTCGACGCTCCAAGTCCGACAGGCTCCTAGGGTTTCAGACTCATATCTGGCGGGCCTGCGCCGCGCTATGCGGCAATGCTCGGGCCGGGGCCATGCCGGTGTGCACCGCTCGCACGGCTGCCTGCGTCAGCGTGGCAAGGGCTGCAGGTACAGGCCTGCCAGGTGCTTTTGCGCGGCAGCATCCACGCCCAGCACATCCTGCAGATAGGCCTGCACGCCGCCGTAGTCGTGGTCCACGCCGTGCAGGGCCGCGTCCAGAAACTCCTGCTGCACGCGCCACAGCACGGCCAGCACTTCCTCGGGCGCGTGGCTGGCCATGCCGGCGGGGCGCTGGTACAGGCTGTTGGTGAGCAGGTAGTCGTGCATGACCACATCGCGCGGCACGCCCAGGGCCAGCAGGATCAGCGCAGCGGCAAAGCCGGTGCGGTCTTTACCGGCGGTGCAGTGAAAGACGGTGGGGGTGTCGCTGGCCAGCAGCAGGCTGAACAGCGCTGCAAAGCGCGGGGCGTTGTCGTGCACGAAGCCGCGGTAGGTTTCCTGCATCAGGCCCACGGCATCCTGCGCGGTGATGCGGTGGCCCGTGCGCTGCAGCTCCAGCGCGCGCTGCACCACCGTGGGCTCGATGGCCAGCGGGTGATAGGCCACGCCGGGCAGTGCATAGGCGTAGGCAGCGCTTTCGGCCTTGCCTCTGAAGTCCACCGCGCGGGCCACGCCCAGTTGGGCCAGCAGGGCCTGGTCCTGCGCGGTCAAGCCTGCCAGGTGGTCGGAGCGGAAAATGCGCCGCCACTTCACCGGCCGCCCATCATGGCCGGTGTAGCCACCCAGGTCGCGGAAGTTGGTGGCGCCTGCAAGGGGTAGGGATCGGATGGGGGCTTGCTCTGGCTGCATGGGGTAGGGGGGCGTGGAGCCGTGGTGCGATGGACGGGATGGGGGAGCAACGAGCATAGTCGGGCCATGCGGCGGGCGCATGTCGCACGCGCGGCTGGCCCTGCAGACAGTGCAGGCTGCAGAATCCGGCCATGCAGCATTTCGTGCCCATCCCCCCGGACTTGCAGCCATGGCTCCTGGCGGGTGTGGTGGTCGATGCCCCTGCAGAACTGGCGCAGTCGCACTTCCCGGCGATGGTGTCGAGCATGCTGGTGGTGCGGCTGGCGGGGCAGGTGCGGTGCCGGGGCACAGTGGTGCCGCCATCGGCCTGGATCAGCGCCAGCACCACAGCCGCGGTGTACGACCACACGGGGCCGGTGCGGGCCGTGGGGCTGGTGCTGCAGCCCGAGGCAGCGGGGGCGCTGTTTGCTGGCGCATGCGGGGCGGTGAACGCGATTCGCCCCATGGCCGAACTGGCGGGCACCCGGTGGGCTGCGGTAGAGCGCGGCATGCTGGCGGCGGCAGACGATGACGCCCGGCTGGACGTGTTGTGCCAGTTCATCCGCGCCACCGCCGCACCCCCGTCTGATTGCGAGGTGCGGCGGCTGCAGGCGTTGGCACTGCTGACCGCCGCCTGCAGTGCCGATGGAGGCATTGGTCAGCACATGGGCCTGAGCAAGCGCCAGTTTGAGCGGCGCTTTGTGGCGCACTGGGGCATGGCGCCCAAGCAGTTTCAGGTGATTGCGCGGCTCAACAGTACGCTGTGGCACGCCCTTGCCAATGCGCCAAGCGGCCAAGGCGCCGAACTGGCGGTGGACCAGGGCTACTACGACCAGTCGCACATGGGGCGCGATGTGCGCAGGCTGTCGGGCCAACCATTGCAAGCGCTGGTGCAAGACACGCGCACCGCTCTCAGCGCGCACTGGCCCTTGCAGATAGGTGCGCAGACACAGCCGAAGCCGCTGCATCAACGACCCCAGCCCACTCAGCCCACTCCACTGGTAGCGCCAGCGCGCAGGCGATAAGCCAGATACAGCGGCATCGCAAACGCCAGGCTGATGCCAAAGCAGGCAGCGATCCAGGCCCAGCGCCACACGCCCAGGCTGCGGTCGGCCGCAACCCAGACGGAAAACGCCACGGCGGCCAGGTACACGTCGAGCGTGATGCCGGTGGTCAGGGGGTTGGCAAACGCGTCGCGCCAGAAGACATCGGGCATCACGCTGCCGCCCGCCAAAAAGTACACCACGTTGAAGTACCAGGGCACGGCCAGCCCCACAAAGGCCAGCAGCAGGAAGAAGGCGCGCAGGTGCTTTTTTTGCATCGGTTCGATCAGCCCCAAGGATGGGCTGGCAGTAGTGAATCAATGCGGCGATTGGACGCGGGGAGCACTGCAGCCGGATAGGAAAAAACCGACATGCTCAGCGTGGCGCGCGCATGTCCGCATGCCCGCGCGATGGCTGTTCGCCGGTTGGCAGCGCCGCCCTGGACAAGCCAGTGGCAGCACCCCTTGGGCCCGGTTTACTTGCCTTGCACGTGCGCGTTGCGCGCCGTCACTGCCAGGTCAGGGTAGTTGGCAAACACGCCGTCCATGCCCATGTCCAGGAACTTGCGGAAGTCGGCAGCGGCCAGGGTGGCGTCGGCTTGGGCAAAGGTCCAGCCGTGCACCTTCAGGCCTGCGGCGTGCGCCTGGTCGATGAAGGCCTTGGTAACGGGGTAGGTGGTGTTGTTGATGAGCACGCCCACGCCTTCGTTGAAGGCGGCCACGTCTTTCAGCGCAAGCATCTGCACGCCGCTGGCGCCGGTGACGCCCATGCGCGGGGTGCCGTCGGCAGCAGCGGTGGCCACGCCCAGCAGCACCTGGGGCATCTTGTTGTTCTGCGCGATCTGCTTGGCGCGCAGGCTGCGCAGGGTGGCTTCGCTGAACGACTGGATGTAGAGCTTGCTGTTGGCGTTGTAGCCGTTGGCGTTCAGCGTCTTCAAGATGCCGTCTTCCATCACCGGGTCGGCCTGTTTGGCCTCGGGGTAGATGCCGACTTCGCGGCCCACGGCTGTGCTTTGCTTTTTGGCAAAGTCCACCACTTCCTGAAAGGTGGGCACGGCAAACGGGCTGGCTGCGCTGGGGGTAAAGCCGGGGTAGCTGGTCTTGCCGGTGCTGGTGGGCACTACGGTCAGGGTCTTGATTTCGGCCAGGGTGAAGTCAGACACCTTGTAGCCGCCGTTGCGCTGCGCGAACAGCGCAGCCACGTTGGTGGTACGGGTCAGGGTGTCATCGTGGATGGCGACCAGCGCGCCGTCTTTGGTGATCTGCAGGTCGGGCTCGATGAAGTCGGCGCCCATGCGGATGGCCAGCTCGTAGCCGCCCAGCGTGTGCTCGGGCAGATAGCCGCTGGCGCCGCGGTGGGCAATGACCTGGGGCTGCGCGGGGGCGTTGTTGTCGCTGCCGCCGCAACCGGCGATGAACAGGGCAGACAGGCAGACTGCTGCGAGGGAGAAGGCTTTCATGGCGAGCAGGTCCAGATTTTGATGAAAGAGGCGGACTCTATCGGCGCACCGTGGCAGTGGCGTGACATGTGCGCGCAGCGCAGACACGGGCGGGACAGGCAGGTAAACACTGCCGTGATGCCCATGCGGAGACCCGGCGCGAGCGGCGCAACGCCACCGAGGTTGACGGCGCTGCCGCCCGTCGGCTCGGTATGCAGGTAGCTACTGCGGCAGCGAGGTCACGGCGCCGTCCACCGGCAGCTCCTGGCTGCCCGTGGGGCAGGGCTGGTCGGTGTAGGTGGTGCGGCCATCGCGCACACATTTGCGCGGCTGCGGGGCCAGGGGCTCGGATGCGGCGCCTTTTGCAGAGCGGGCCTGTGCGGCGGGCTGCTGCTTGCCGGGCGGCAGGGTGTCGGCACCGGGTCGGGTGATCTTCTTCCAGGCCTGCTCAGACCATGGCCCGGCGTGGGGCAGCCACTGGTCCGAGGTCCACCACGCAGCGGCAGCCGCAGCCACCAAGGCCACCGCGATGACGGTGAGGACCGTGCGTTCGGTACGGCTGCGCATGATGGTATGACCGGTTACTGGCTGTGTGACCGCACCCCGCGCATCAGCGCGTGCGCTCCCGGGTCACGCCCACGTCGATGTCGCCAAACACGGTGACGCCGCTGGCACCCTGCTGTGGGCTGGCGGGGTCGCTGGAGCGCGCAGAACCTGGCGTGCTGCTGCAACCGCCCAGCGCGCCAACAACTGCGAGAGCCACCAGCGCGGCGCGCAAAGAGCCCCCAGAGCCCCTCACGGGCGATGCTGTGGATTCAGAGCCTTGTTGCTTCAACCTTCACCTCCGAGGTGGTTGCCCAGAATGCCCGCCAGCTCGAACATGCCTGCCGAGTCTTTGCCGAACACGGCACGCAGCTTGTCGTCGGCCACGATGGTGCGCTTGTCCTTGGGGTCTTGCAGGTTGTGGGCCTTGATGTATTCCCACATCTTCTTGACGGCCTCGGGGCGGGCTACGGGTTCGGCGCCAATCACGGCGGCCAGCGCGGCGCTGGGGGCCTTGCCGGCAGCGGCCTTGCGGGGTGCCTTGGTAGCGGCCGTCTTGGTGGCCGGTGCCTTCTTCGCAGCGGCCGGTTTTGCTGCTTTTTTGGCTGAAGCGCTTGCTTTACCTGCCTTGTTAGCTATGCTTTTTGTAGCAGCACCCGCCGCAGCAGGTTTACGGGGCGGGAACTTGCTGGGCGCAAATTCAAAGTTGACCTTGCCCGCCTCCTTGTCCCACGCCAGGTGGGCCTTGAAGGCACGGCGGGTGCGCATGCTCACGAACTTGTCGAGCAGGTCGGTCTTGCCCGTCTCCAGCAGCTTGGTCATCTGCTCGCGCTCCACGGGCTGCTGCAGGATGATCTTGCCGCTCTTGAAGGTGCAGCTGGGCGTGGGCTGCGCGGCGGTGGGCACGGCCTTGCTGCACACAAAGTTGCTGCCGTGCTCGTGCACTTCGGACCCGCAGATGGGGCAGGCGCCCAGCGATGCGTCTTCAAACTCGACGATCTCGCCCGACTCTTCGCCCTTCTTGTCGTCGCCAAAGTCGAATTCGAGCTTGTAGTTGTGCGCCTCGTCGTCGTACTTGATGACGATTTCGGACGTGAAGGGCCAGCCTGCCTTGGAGCGGAAGCCCTCCAGCGGGCCAATCTTCTTGTCGCGCAGCAGCGCGTTGGCCTCGGCGGTTTCAAAGGTACGGCCTGCGGGCGACTTGCCGAAGCTGAAGCCGCAGGGTTCTGCACCCGGCTTGCCCACGCACGCAAAGCGGCGGTAGTTCTCTTTCACCACGCCGCCGCAGTTGGGGCACGGCGATTCGAGCGTGGCGTAGTCGCCGGGGATGGTGTCGCGGTCGTATTCCTTGGCCTTCTTGACCATGCGCTCGGTCATGGCGGCAATCTGCTGCATGAAGGCTTCGCGGCTGAGCAGGCCCTTTTCCATCTGCGAGAGCTTGAACTCCCATTCGCCGGTCAGGTCGGCGCGGCAGAGTTCTTCGACCTCCAGCCCGCGCAGCAGCGTCATCAGCTGGAACGCCTTGGCCGTGGGGATGATCTCGCGGCCTTCGCGCAGCATGTACTTTTCAGTCAGCAGGCCTTCGATGATGGCCGCGCGCGTGGCTGGGGTGCCCAGGCCTTTTTCCTGCATGGCTTCGCGCAGCTCGTCGTCGTCGATCTGCTTGCCTGCGCTTTCCATGGCGCCCAGCAGCGTGGCTTCCGAATACCGCGCGGGCGGCTTGGTCTTGAGGCCCTTGGGGTCCACGGCCAGGGTGTTGACCATTTCGCCGGGTTTGACGGGCACCAGGTTCTGGCCCTTGTCGCCGTCCTTGCCGCCTTCCACTTCGTCGGCCGCTTCCTTGCCGTAGATGGCCAGCCAGCCCGGCTTGACCAGCACCTTGCCTTCGGTCTTGAAACTGTGCGGGGCCACCGTCGAAATACGCGTGGTCACCGTGTATTCGGCACTGGGGAAGAACACCGCCATGAAGCGGCGCACGACGAGGTCGTACAGCTTCTGCTCGGCTTCACTCAGGCCGCTCGGTGCCTGCAGCGTGGGGATGATGGCAAAGTGATCGCTGACCTTGCTGTTGTCAAAGATGCGCTTGGAAGGACGCACGTAGTTGTTGTTCAGCGCCGTGAGCGCGTGCGGCGCGAGATGCCGCATGCCGCTGTCGGCCAGCATCTCGAAGGTCTGCTTGGCCACGGGCAAATAGTCTTCAGGCAGCGCTCGCGAGTCGGTACGCGGGTAGGTCAGGGCCTTGTGGCGCTCGTACAGGCTTTGCGCCAGGGCCAGCGTGGTCTTGGCGCTAAAGCCGAACTTGCCGTTGGCCTCGCGCTGCAGGCTGGTCAGGTCAAACAGCAGGGGCGATGCCTGCGTGGTGGGCTTGCTCTCTTCGGTGACGGTGGCCTGCTTGCCGCGCACGGCGTTGGCAATGGCCTGGGCTTCTGCGGCAGACCAGACGCGGTCAGCGCGGGCTTCCACGTCTTCCGATTTTTTCCACTTGGGGTCGAACCACTTGGCGGGGTATTCGCCGGCCTGCGCGCCAAAGGTGGCGTGGATTTCCCAGTAGTCGCGGCTGATGAACTTGCGGATTTTTTCTTCGCGCTCCACCACCAGCGACAGCGTGGGCGTCTGCACCCGGCCCACGGTGGTCAAAAAGAATCCGCCGTCGCGCGAGTTGAACGCCGTCATGGCGCGCGTGCCGTTGATGCCCACCAGCCAGTCGGCTTCACTGCGGCTGCGCGCCGCGCTGGCCAGGCCCGCCATCTGCTGCTCAGATCGCAAAGCATCAAAGCCGTCGCGGATGGCCTGGGGCGTCATGCTTTGCAGCCACAGCCGCTTGACCGGCTTGCCCAGGGGCTTGGCGCCACCGGCGTATTGCTCGATCAGGCGGAAGATCAGCTCGCCTTCGCGGCCCGCGTCACAGGCGTTGATGAGGTCGGTCACGTCCTTGCGCTTGGCCTGCTTGACCACCGCGTTCAGACGCGTCTTGGTCTTGTCCACGGGCTTCAAATCAAAGTACGGCGGGATCACGGGCAGGTGCGCAAAGCTCCACTTGCCGCGCTTCACGTCGAACTGCTCGGGCGCCTGGATCTCCACCAGGTGGCCCACGGCGCTGGTGACTACATAGCGGTCGTTCTCGAAGTGGTCTTCGTGCTTTTCGAACTTGCCCGCCACGGGGGTCAGTGCGCGCACGATGTCTTGTGCGACGGAGGGTTTTTCTGCAATTACCAGGGTCTTGGTCATGTGGGGCTCTCGCCTGTCGTCGTTCGTTCTGCTGCTGTGCGGCAATTGCGCCCGGGGCCAGCCCCGGCGCTTCTACAATTCGGTTTCTCGCGCATGTGCGCGCGCTGGCACACATGTGCACACGTACGCGCACGCACATGTGTGTGCACCATCAAGTTAACAGAGTTTTTGCCATGCCCCGCTCCGCCTCGCACGCCGCAGCCCCTGCCACCGCCGGACTGGGCCGCCGCATCCAGACCCGGCGCTCGGGCGTGCATGGCAATGGCGTGTTTGCCGTGCAGGACATTGCCGAGGGCGAAGTGCTGGTGGAATACACCGGCCAGGTCATCACCTGGCAAGAGGCGCAGGACCGCCACCCGCACGACCCCCTGCAACCCAACCACACGTTCTATTTCCATGTGGATGCAGATCGCGTGATCGACGCAAAGTTCGGCGGCAACTCGTCGCGCTGGATCAACCACAGCTGCGACCCCAACTGCTACGCCGACGAGCGCGACGGCCGCATTTTCATCACCGCGCTGCGCAATATCAAGGCAGGCGAAGAGCTGAACTACGACTACGGCCTGATCATCGAAGAGCGCTACACCAAGAAGCTCAAGGCCGAATACCCCTGCTGGTGCGGCAGCCAGAACTGCCGCGGCACCCTGCTGGCACCCAAGCGCGGCTGGGCACCGCCCATGCCGCCACTGCCTGCGGTGGAGGCGCCGCCCGCGCGCAAAGCCAAGCCCAAGGCGAGCACCACCAAGCCCGGCACTGCCCCGAAGGCAGGCGCAAAGGGCCGCCGCGCGTGACCACCGCTCCCATCCGGTGGCCAGCCGAGGCCCTGTGGGAGGCGGTCTCGCCCCTGCTGCCCGGCTTCACCGTCGAGATCCTGCCCACCATTGATTCCACCAACACCGAGCTGATGCGCCGCGCGCGCGCCGGGCAGTGCGAACCCACGCTGCTGGTGGCCGAGACGCAGACCGCCGGCCGTGGCCGCCTGGGCCGCACCTGGCACAGCGGCGAAGCAGGCGGGGCCGAGGCCGGCACCGGCAGCGCCGGGTTGCCCTCGCTGATGATGTCGCTGGGCCTGCCCCTGGCGCCCAAGGACTGGTCCGGCCTGTCGCTGGCGGTGGGTGTGAGCGTGGCCGAGAGCCTGCAGCCCGTGCTGCCCCCCCTGGGCGCCGGGCAGCCCGCTCGTGTGGGCCTGAAGTGGCCCAACGACCTGTGGCTGGGCGGCGGCCCGCTGGGCGACCGCAAGCTGGGCGGCATTCTGGTGGAGACCGCCAGCTTTGTCGCGCCACAGACCGTACGGGAAGCCCCCCCCGCCGGCAGCGCCGCGCGCTACGTGGTGATCGGCATTGGCATCAACGTACTGCCGCGTGACGGCGAAGGCATGAGCATGCCCCCGGGCAGCCTGCAAGACGTGGAGACGGGCCTGGACGCACCCGGCGCGCTGGCGCGCATCGTGCCGCCGCTGGTGGCCATGCTGCAGTCGTTTGAAGGCTACGGCTTTGCGCCCATGCAGCCCCGCTTTGCGGCGCGCGACGTGCTGCAGGGCCGCGCCGTGACCCTGAGCGACGGCCACACCGGCACCGCGCACGGCGTGGGTGAAGATGGCGCCCTGCTGGTGCACACGGCAGGCGGCATGCAGGCGGTGACGAGCTCGGAAATCAGCGTGCGGCCCACGGGCATTCCGCGCGTGTAGCCGCCGCCCGCACATGCGCGATGATGCGTGCAAACCACCGGACAAGCGCCCCATGAAGACACACACCACGCTGCCTGCCAGCGCAGAAGGCTGCGCCGCATGCTGAGACTGGCCGTAGCCGCCCTGCTGCTGGCCAATGCCGGCTACTACGCGTGGACGCAAGGTTTTCTGGGCCAGTTTGGCCTGGCGCCCGAGGAGCAGTCCGAACCCCAGCGCATGGACCAGCAGATCCGCCCGGAAACCCTGCAGATCCTGCGCGTCAACCCCGGCAAGCCATCGGCACCGCCGCCGGCCCCTGCCGCAGCCCCCCCGACAGCAGCGGGTTCGCCATCAGCCGCCCCGTCGCCCGCCGATGCGACCGCAGTGGCCGCTGCCGACACGGCCGAATGCCTGCAGGCCGGCGTGTTCGACGAGCGCCAGGCCGAGACGCTGCGCACCGCGGCCGCCGCCGGGCTGCCTGCCGGCAGCTGGGTGATGGACCCCACCCCCATCCCGGGCCGCTGGATGGTCTACATGGGCCGGTTTGAAGACATCGAGACGCTGGACCGCAAGCGCGCCGAACTGCGCGCGCGCAAGGTGGACCACGACCGCGCCGGCGGCACACTGGAGTTCGGCCTCTCGCTCGGGCGTTTTTCCACCAAGGAAGCGGCCGAACGCGAGCTGGCCAACCTGAACACCCGCGGCGTGCGCACGGCACGCGTCATCCAGGAGCGCCCCGATTCGCCAGGCTTCACCTTGCGCCTGCCCAGCGTGAACGACGCCCTGCGCGCGCGGCTTGACTCCCTGCGCACCGCCATGGCTGGCAAGACGCTGCGCACCTGCGCCTGAGTGCTGCCCAGTGGCAGGTGTCGATGGCGCCCTCTTGCACGCCAGGCTCTGGCAAACCGGCCGCTGCGCTGCATCCCTGCCTTCCCCCGACAGACGCCAACCCCATGACTGAAGCCACTGACTCCATCCACTGCGACCAGCACGGCCCCGCCCGCGCCGCCTGCGTATGCAGCCACCTGTTTCGCCAGCCGATACAGCGCTGGCATAGCGACGCCCCCACACCGGACACGCCGCACCCCGACGCGTGGTGCACAAGCTGCAATGCTGCGCTGCAGGCGGGCGGCGGCGAGTGGAATGAACACAACGCGACCTGCCTGGACGTGCAGGTGTTGTGCCATCACTGCTACCAGTCCGCCCAGGCCTCCAGCGTGCAGGCCCTTGACGGAGCCGTGCGCGACGCCTGGATCGACACCGTGACCGAAGGCCACCACGCGCTGGTGGACAAGCAACGGGGGCTGGAGGCCGACTTCGGCCTGTCGACCTTTGAGCGCTGGGACTATGACCAGGCCGCGGGCACCCTCACGTTTTCGCAGGACAGCGTGGCGCGCGTGGTAGCCGACATCGAGTTCATCGGTTCGGTATCGGAGGCCAGTGGCACCTGGCGGTGGGCCTGGGCCAACTTTCACAACGCGCCGCGCGTGGTTTCACGCATTGGTGCGGTGCGCGACTACGGCGAAGCCCATGGATTCCTGCACCTGACGGTGCCGCAATGGGCGGGCGACGCCACCGATGGCTGGGAGGTATCTGGCGTCGCGGCAGACGTGCTGGGCGCCCGGGGGGTGTACCGGGTGCCAGGCGCCAGCGGCTTCCTGTACATGGCACTGATGAAGGTGCAGCGCACGGGTTGAGAGGCGGGCAGCAGGCCGCGCTGCCCCGGGCCTTAAACGTCGATGACCCGCGTCTCGCCGTGGCGCATCAGCCAGACGGTGTCTGCGGGCAGGCCGCGCTGCGCCAGCGCCGCTGCCAGGTCGCGCGGCGGGTGGTCGAAGGCCTCCTGCGTGAGCATGAAAGTGCCCCAGTGCACGCCCATGGCCTGCGTGGCGCCGCTGTCCAGCAGCAGCTGCACGGCATCGGCCGGATTCACATGCATGGGCTTCATGAAATCGCGCGGCAGGTAGGCGCCGATGGGCAGGGCCACAAAGTCCATGGCGCCCAGCCGCTGCCGGATGGCCTTGAAATCATCGCTGTAGCCGGTATCGCCCGGGAACAGGAAACGCCACGGCGCGGCCCCCGCTGCTGCCCACTCCAGCACAAAACCGCCCCACAGCGACGCATTGGTGTCCCACGGCGTGCGGCGGCTCCAGTGCTGCGCGGGCGTGAAATGCACGTGCAGCCCGGGCGCAAGGTCGGCATGCTCCCACCAGTGGAGTTCGGTCACGGGGCCAAAGCCGCGCTGGGTGAACCAGCCGCCCAGGCCTTGCGGCACCACGAAGCGCGGCGCCTGCCCGGCCTGTTGGAGGCGGCGCAGCGTGGCGTAGCACAGGTGGTCGTAGTGGTTGTGCGAGATGAGCACCACGTCGATGGGGGGCAGCGCCTCGGGCTGTAGCGGTGCGGGCACCCGCCGCGGTGCGCCAAAGCGGCCCAGCGGGCCGGCATGGGTGGCAAGCGTGGGGTCCATCAAGACGTTGAGGCCGCCCACCTGCAGCAGGATGGACACGTGGCCCAGCCAGGTCACCACGGGCGACTGCGGGCGCTGTGACAGCCGCGCGTGGTCCACCGGCGTGCTCCATGCACGCGCAAACGCCTCGTAGCCCCCGGCGGGCGGCTGCGGCGGCTTGAAGTCGCCGCGCAGCGAGCGCCACACCATTTCGTACCAGGGAAAGTTGCCAATCACCACGCCGGGGTGGCTGTTGGCAAAGCGGCGGGCGGGTGGGGGCATAAGAACCTTTTCAAGATCTTTTCAGGGTCGCACAAGTGCCTTGCCGGGATGGGATGCAAGGCGCGGGGTGCAGTTGATAGCTTGGCTATCAACAAGCGCCGCAACGCCGCAGACCGCCCGGCAAGGCACTTGCCCGAAGGGTTGGAGTGAAATCGGGTGATTGAACGCTCCGGCTGCTTGCATGGGCACGAGCCCATGCGGCGCATCCGAAGCATCCACTCATCCCGATTGCACTCCAATGCGATCCCCGAAAAGATTTTGAACAGGTTCTAAGGGCAGGTCGGGTGGCTAAGGCAGGCGATGATGCCGCAGGTGCATTGCCCCCGCCCTCTGTCGCGAATACGGCTGTGTGCACGCCAGTGCGGCAGCAGCAGCCGTCACGGCGATCGGGCGAATTCAGTTGCGCGCGGGCACGTCGCGCGCCTCAAAGCGCACGCTGAACCGGGCACCGGGCGGGTGCTGGCCGGGGCGGGCGTCTTCCAGCGCCACCTCGGCGCCATGCTTGCGCGCAATCTCCAGCACGATGGGCAGGCCCAGGCCCGAGCCGTCGGCCTCGCTGCCCAGGGCCCGGTAAAACGGCTGGAAGACCAGCTCGCGCTCCGATTCGGGCACGCCCGGGCCCGAGTCTTCCACCTGCAGCAGCAGCACATGGCCAAAAGTGTCGGCCAGCACGCGGGCCGTGACCACGCCCGGCTTGCCAGGGGTGGACGGCGTGTAGTTGATGGCGTTGTCCAGCAGGTTGCGCACCAGTTCCTTGAGCAGCGTGGGGTTGCCGTCCAGCAGCACGCCGGGCGAACCGGGCTCGGCCCCGTCGTAGCCCAGGTCGATGTGCTTGTCGAGGGCGCGCGGCACCGAGTCGCGCACCACCTCGATCACCAGGCGTGCCAGGTCACAGGGCTGGCGCGCAATGCCCACGCCGCTGCCTTCGGCCCGGGCCAGCGCCAGCAGCTGGTTGACGGTGTGCGTGGCGCGGATGCTGGAGCGGCCGATCTGCTGCAGCGAGCGCTTGAGTTCCTCGGTGCTGGTGCCCTCACGCTGAGCCAGGTCGGCCTGCATGCGCAGGCCCGCCAGCGGGGTCTTGAGCTGGTGTGCGGCATCGGCCAGAAAGCGTTTTTGCGTGGCGAGCGAATCGTTCAGGCGCTTGAGCAGGTCGTTGACGGACGCCACCAGCGGCGCCACTTCGAGCGGCACGGTGCGGTCGTCCAGCGGCGAGAGGTCGTCGGGGTTGCGGGCGCGAATGCGCTGCTCCAGCTGGTTGAGCGGCTGGATGCCGCGCGCCAGCGCCAGCCACACCAGCAGCACGGCCAGCGGCAGGATGACGAACTGCGGCAGCATCACGCCCTTGATGATTTCGGTGGCCAGCACGCTGCGCTTTTCGCGCGTTTCGGCCACCTGCACCAGCACCAAGGGCGCCTCTTCGGCGGGCATGCGCACCCACACGTAGGCCACGCGGATCTCGATGCCGCGCATCTCGGCGTCGCGCAGGCGCACCTCGCCGGGGTGGGGGATTTCGTCACCGGGTGGCTCGGGCAGGTCGCGCTCGCCCGAGAGGAACTCGCCGCCGGGGCCGACCACCTGGTAATACACGATGTCGGAGTCGTCGGCGCGCAGGATCTCGCTGGCAGGCTGGGGCAGGTTGAACTGCGCCTTGCCGTTGGCCACGCTCACCAGCTGGGCCAGTGCGTGGGCGTTGTATTCCAGCGCGCGGTCAAACGGCTTGTTGGCCAGGCCCTGCGCCACCAGCCAGGTCAGCGCCAGGCTCACCGGCCACAGCAAAAGCAGCGGCGTGAGCATCCAGTCGAGGATCTCGCCGAACAGGGAGCGCTGCTCACGCAGGAAGATCTTCAAACGGGCCCTCGCAGGGTTTTTGGGGTCAAAACGGCCTCAAGTCCAGTATTTGATTGCACCTTTAGCTATCCAATTGATAGCATAAGGACTCCGCGATCAGCCGGGAATCTTTTCCAGGCAGTAGCCCAGGCCGCGCACGGTGGCGATGCGGATGGGCCCGCCCTCGATCTTCTTGCGCAGGCGGTGGATGTAGACCTCGATCGCGTTGTTGCTGACCTCTTCGCCCCACTCGCACAGGCGCTCCACCAGCTGCTCCTTGCTGACCAGGCGGCCGGCGCGCTGCAGCAGCACCTCCAAGAGGCCCAGTTCGCGGGCCGACAGCTCGATCATCTTGCCGTCGATGGTGGCCACGCGGCCGGTCTGGTCGTACACCAGCGGGCCGTGCTTGATGACGCTGCTGGTGCCGCCCATGCCGCGGCGCGTCAGGGCCCGTACACGGGCTTCCAGCTCCTGCAGGCTGAAGGGCTTGGCCATGTAGTCGTCGGCGCCAAAGTCCAGGCCCTTGACCCGCTCTTCCACGCTGTCGGCCGCCGTGAGGATGAGCACCGGCAGGGCCGACCCGCGGCTGCGCAGCTTCTTGAGCACCTCCAGGCCGTGCATGCGCGGCAGGCCCAGGTCGAGGATGAGCAGGTCGAATTCGTTGTTGGTCAGCAGCGCTGCATCGGCCTCGGTGCCGCTGGCCACATGGTCCACCACGGCGCCGGAGGTGCGCAGCGTGCGCAGCAGGCCATCGGCCAGCACCTGGTCGTCTTCGGCAATGAGGATGCGCATGCGGTTGTCTCCGGTGTGTTGTGCGGCCATGAAGCATGGCCTTTCCGCCCGGTGATTTTAGGGCGCCGCGCGGCGCTGTGCGGCGCAAGCCGGACAAGCCGGGCAGCCGCGCGCCCACCGCCCCAGCCCGGGTGCCCCCGGGCGGGCAGCCCCCACGCGGCGGACTTCAGCGCGGGTCGGTGGCCAGCAGCGCCTGCACCAGGGCCTGGAGGTCCGCCTGCAGGCGGGCCATGCCTTCAGGGAGCTGGGCCAGCGTGCGCTCATCCATGTAGAGCTTGCGGTTGATCTCCAGCTGGATGCTGTGGCGGTGCTCGGCGGGGTTGCTGTAGCGGCGCACCAGCTCCACGCCTTTGTAGGGGTGGTTGTATTCCACGCTGTAGCCGCGTGCGCGCAGCTGCTCGCACACCAGGGCCGACAGGGCCGGGCTGGCGGTGGTGCCGTCGCGGTCGCCCACCACAAAGTCGGCATGCTCCAGGCCCGGGAAGTCGGTGGCAAAGCGCCCGGCCACCGCGGGCATGGAGTGGCAATTGATGTGGATGCTGTAGCCATGCCGGGCGTGGGCCGCCTCGATGGCCTGCTGCACGGCAGCGTGGTACGGGCGCCAGCAATGGTCGATGCGATGGCGCACCTCGGCCACCGAAAGCTGGCGGTGGTAGATGGGCTCGCCCTCGTCGGTCAGTTTCCAGATCAGGCCCTTGCCCAGGCGCACCTTGCTCAGCACGGCCGGGTCGGTGGAGACCGGGTCGGGCCAGGGCGCGTCGAGCAGGGTGGTGTCCAGCTCGGTCGTGTCGCGGTTGGCATCAAGGTAGATGCGGGGAAAGTGCGCCTCGACCCACGCCACGCCCAGCGCGGGGGCAAAGGCGTAGATCTTCTCGACATGGGTGTCTTCGGCGCGCCGCAGCGTGGCCAGCGCGCAGGCCGAGTTGAAGTCGGGCGGGTAGTGCGTGCCGCTGTGGGGAGAGTCAAGCACCAGGGCCGTGGTACCGGGAATGGCCGTCACAGCAGCGGGCACCGCCCCGGGTGAGCCGGTCACACCGGGATGGGCTTGCTGGAAATGGTTCTGGATCAGTTTCAGGGCTGCATGCATAGGCAGAGTGTGCGCAAAGTGGGGCGGCTGGCCTGGCCGCCCAGACCGGTGAAAGACCATGGTTATCGCTGTCGCGGTCTTTCCCGGCTATGGCCGCCGGGCCCCAGGGCCCGGTGTGGGTTCAGTCGAGCACGACCTTGGCGTAAGCGGCGACGCCCTTCATTTTGTCGATCTCGTCGGCAATCTGTGCGGTGAACTCCCTGGATATCGTGCCCGAAGGGTAAAGCCCCTGCCCGGCAAGGCGCTCGCGCACCGCGGGCTCGCGCAGCGCCTGCGCCACGGCTTGCTGGATGCGGTCTACCGCGGCGCGGGGTGTCCCGGCCGGGGCCACCAGGCCAAACCATGACGGTTCGTTGGCCTGTTTGTAGCCCAGGGCCGCGTAGGTGGGCACGTCGGGCAGCACTTCCAGCCGCACGGGCCAGGACACCGCCAGCGCCCGCAGCTTTCCGGACTTGATATGGGGCAGCGAGGACGCCACCTGATCGAAGTACACGGCCACCTGCCCCGCCAGCACATCGTTGATGGCAGGGCCTGCGCCGCGGTACGGGATGTGCACCATCGACGTGCCGGTGCTGCGCTTGAACAGCTCGCCCCACATGTGGCCGATGGTGCCGTTGCCCGGGGTGGCGTAGGACACCTTGCCGGGGTTGGCCTTGAGGTACTTGACCAGCTCGGCGAAGTCCTTGACGGGCAGGGCGGCAGGGTTGACCACCAGAACCCCGGGGGCCCTCACGATTTCGGTCACACCCACGAAATCCTTGATGGGGTCGTATGGCAGCTTTTTGTACACGGCGGGGTTCACACCGTGGGTCGACAGCGTGGCCACGCCCAGCGTCAGGCCGTCTGCCGGGGCGCGGGCCACCTCGGCCATGCCGATGGAGCCGCCGGCACCGCCGCGGTTTTCCAGCACCACGGGCTGCTTGAGGATGCGCGACAGCGGCTCCTGCAGACTGCGGGCCGTGATGTCGGTGGCACCGCCCGGCGGGAAGGGCACGATGATGCGCAGGGGCTGCCCCTCTTGCGCGAAAGACATTCCGGGAGCGAAAGATACAGCGGCAAGCGCTGAAAGCATGTGACGGCGTTGCATGGGCGGGTCTCCTTTGTGGAGCCCCGAGATTACGGTTGGCATGCGCGGGCGCCAAGCAACAGATGGAGCTGATAACATTCCAAAACGGAATGTTCAAACCGCCGCACCATGTCCTCGCTCCGCCGGCTTTCACCCCCTTTGCACCTGCTGCGCGCCTTTTCGGGGGTCACGCGGTTTGGCAGCGTCTCGCGCGCGGCGGACGCACTGCACCTGACGCAAAGTGCAGTCAGCAAGCAGATCCGTGAACTGGAGGACTGGGTGGGCGTGGCCCTGTTCGAGCGCAGCCGCAAACGCCTGGCGCTGACACCCGCCGGCGAGCGCTATGAGAAAGCCGTACGCGCCGTGCTGGCGCAGCTGGAGGCGGCGACGCTGGAGCTCATCACCAGCAACGATGGCGGTGGCGCGCTGCACCTGTCCAGCCTGCCCACGTTTGCCGCCAAGTGGCTGATCCCGCGCCTGCCGCAGTTCCAGCAGCAGCACCCGCAGATCACCCTGCATTTCGTGCCCTATGTGCACAGCTACGACTTCGAGCGGCCCGAGCTGGACTGCTCCATCCTCTTCGGCGATGGCCACTGGCCGGGCGCGCACGCCCACTACATCACGGGCAACGAGGTCGCGCTGATCGCACCGCGCACGCTGCCTGCCGATGGCGCCATCGACACACCCGCCGATGTGGCACACCACACGCTGATGCGCCATGTGACGGTGCCCGAGGCCTGGCTGCACTGGAGCGAGACACAAGGCGTGACGGGGCTGATAGACCCGCTGGCGGGCCCGCAGTTCGACCAGTTCCAGACCATGATCCGCGCGGTCATGGCCGGGATGGGGCTGGCGCTGGTGCCGCGCTGCCTGGTGCAGGACGAGATCGCGGCCGGGCTGGTGCGCGAGCCCCTGGCGCAGTACCCGATGGGCGGCGGCTACTGCGGCGACATGGGCTATTGGTTCTGCTACCCGGAAGGCCGCACGCAGCTGCACGCGCTGCAGTGCTTCCGGCAATGGCTGCTGCACGGCGCGGCGGGCGGGGGCGACACCGCCGGTACGCCCGCCAACGTCACACCCTCGCACGCCTGACCCCGCGCCAGGCTGCGAGGCAGCGGGCTCAGTCGCCGCCGCTCCCTCCGGCATACGCCTCCAGACCGATGCTGACCACCGTGGCCACGTCATCGCCCACCTCGGCACGGAACTCGGCCTCGGCCTGCGCCACCGCGTCGCGAAACGCCTGCAGCCACGCCAGGCCCGCAGGGGTGAAGCACACCCGGCGCGCCCGGGCGTCCAGCGGGTGGGCCTCGCGCGTGACCAGGCCCCAGGCCTCGCACTGATCGACAAGATTCGCCATGGCCTGCTTGGTCATGCCGGCGCGCCGGGCCAGGTCGGTCAGCCGGTCGCCCTCCAGGGCCAGGTGGCGGGTGATGTGCACGTGCGCAGCGGACACCTGGTCGCGCGCGGCCAGGTTGGACAGGGCCAGCGGCACCTCGACGTTGTGGGCCATCAGCTGCAGCACGCGCGCGTCAAAGCGGCGCAGCGCGCTGCCCATGAGCCGGCCCAGGTGGGTCTGGCGCCAGCCGGCATCGGGGGCAGCGGCAGTGGTGGAAGGCGTTGGAATCATCGCCCCCACATTGTCAGCCAAACTGACCAACTTTTGGCTATTGCAAATCCAACGGCTCGCATAAACTACTGTTCACGCATCCAGCCTGTGATTAACCGCAGAGCCATGGAAGCCTTCCAACCTGTTGTTATTCAAGGAGTTTTTCATGGACGTCAAAGGCACCAACCCCGCTCTGCCGGTCAACACCGAAAAGGCCAAGGCCCTGGCAGCCGCGCTGGCCCAGATCGAAAAGCAGTTCGGCAAGGGCACGATCATGCGGCTGGGTGAAGGCGAAGTGATCGAGGACATCCAGGTGGTGTCCACCGGCTCGCTGGGCCTCGATATCGCCCTGGGCGTGGGCGGCCTGCCGCGCGGCCGGGTGGTCGAAATCTACGGCCCGGAATCGTCGGGCAAGACCACGCTGACCCTGCAGGTGATTGCCGAGATGCAAAAGCTGGGCGGCACCTGCGCCTTTGTGGACGCCGAGCACGCGCTGGATGTGCAGTACGCCCAGAAGCTGGGCGTGCAGCTGTCCGACCTGCTGATCAGCCAGCCCGACACCGGCGAGCAGGCGCTTGAAATCGTGGACAGCCTGGTGCGCTCGGGCGCCGTGGACCTGATCGTGGTCGACTCGGTCGCCGCGCTCACGCCCAAGGCCGAAATCGAAGGCGAAATGGGCGACGCCCTGCCCGGCCTGCAGGCCCGCCTGATGAGCCAGGCGCTGCGCAAGCTCACCGCCACGATCAAGAAGACCAACTGCATGGTCATCTTCATCAACCAGATCCGCATGAAGATCGGCGTGATGTTCGGCAGCCCCGAAACCACCACCGGTGGTAACGCGCTCAAGTTCTACGCCTCGGTGCGCCTGGATATCCGCCGCACCGGCACCATCAAGAAGGGCGACGAAGCCATCGGCAACGAAACCAAGGTCAAGGTGGTCAAGAACAAGGTGAGCCCTCCGTTCAAGACGGCCGAGTTCGACATCCTGTTCGGCGAGGGCATCAGCCGCGAGGGCGAGATCATCGACATGGGCGTGACCGCCAAGATCGTGGAAAAGAGCGGCGCTTGGTACGCCTACAACGGCGAGAAGATCGGCCAGGGCCGCGACAACGCCCGCGAGTTCCTGCGCGAGAACTCAGACCTTGCGCGGGAAATCGAAAACAAGGTGCGGGACAGCTTGGGCATCGCCCTGCTGCCCCCTGCGCTGGCGGTAGCCAGTGCAGGCGACGAGGCGTAAGCCGAGTAGCGGGCCGCAGTTTCTCTAAAACAAGGTCCGGGAGAGCCTGGGCATCTCGTTGCTGCCACCCGCGCTGGCGGTGGCCGGTGCCGGCGACGAGGCGTAAGCCCAAAGCACGGCAGTTGCAGGAGAGCAGGGCCCGGGAAGCCGGGCCTTGCGCTACACGCCGGAGAGCGCAGAACCAGCGCACCACCACGGCGCAAGCGGTCCGGGGTCTCGCCACGGCCCTCGGCAAGCGTTTTTGTGCAAAAACGACTTGCAGCCCTTGATTTAAAAGCCTGTTCAGCTATTATTTTTATAGCATATTGACGTCATGGGTTTCACAGCACCGTCGCTCAAAGGCCGCGCCCTGCGGCTGCTCAGCCAGCGCGAGCATTCGCGCGATGAGCTGAGGCGCAAGCTTGCGCGGCATGTGCAGGAGGGCGAAGACCTGGAGGCGGTGCTGGATGACCTGCAAGCCAAGGACTTCATCAGTGAAGCGCGGGTGGTCGAGTCCACCGTGCACCGGCGCGCCAGCCGCCTGGGCGCCGCCCGCATCCGCCAGGAACTGCAGGCCAAGGGCGTGGCACCCGACCTGGTGCAACAGGCCGTGGCCGGCCTGCACGAAACCGAGTTTGCGCGCGCCCATGCCCTGTGGGCCCGCCGGTTTGACGCCCTGCCCGGCGACGCCAGGGAGCGCGGGCGGCAAGGCCGGTTTCTGCTGACGCGGGGGTTCTCTGGGGAAGTCATCCACCGCGTTCTGCGCGGGGAGGTTCCCGACGACCGTGACAGCCAGGCGTGATGCACGGCCGGTTTGCAGCAAGGGGAACTGTGGTTACGGCTGCCGCCCCGATGGGGACCACGTTACGCAGCAGCGCGCAGGCACGCTGTCACACACGCCCGCGCAGGAAGGCAATGCACTGTGGGCCGCCGTTGCGAAGGCGCAATCCCGCCACCGCAACCAGGCAACCCGCTGCAACCTTGCCGCAGTGAGTGCGCAGTGAGTGCGCGATCAGTGCCCCAGCATCAGCTGCAGGTTCTGCACCGCAGCGCCGCTGGCGCCCTTGCCCAGGTTGTCCAGGCGCGCAATCACCACCGCCTGCCGGTATTGCTCGTTGGCAAACACGCGCAACTCCAGCTTGTTGGTGTCGGTCAGCGTGTCGGCGGCCAGCTTCAGATCATCCGTGGGCGGCAGCACGCTGACCCACTGCTCGGACGTGTTGGTGCGGCTGTAGTGGCCGGCCAGTGCGTCGTGCAGGTCGCTGGCCTTGGGAGCGCCGGGCAGCAGGTCGAGGTGCAGCGGCAACTGCACCAGCATGCCCTGGCGGAAATTGCCCACGGCAGGGATGAACACGGGGCGGCGCGTGAGCCCGGTGTAACGCAGGATCTCGGGAATGTGCTTGTGCGCCAGGCCCAGCGCATAGGCCTCGTAAGGCGCTGCAGTGCCCGCCTCGTACGCTTCGATCATCGTGCGGCCGCCGCCCGAGTAGCCCGACACCGACGGCAGGCTCAACGGATAGTCGGCAGGGATCAGGCCTGCATCGACCAGCGGGCGCAGGATGGCAATGGCACCCGTGGCATAGCAGCCGGGGTTGGAGACGCGGCCGGCTTCACGCACGGCCTGCGTCTGCGATGCTGCAAGTTCCGGAAACCCGTACACCCAGCCATCAGCCGTGCGGTGGGCGGTGCTGGCGTCGATCACCTTGACCTTGCGGCCAGTGGTGCGCTCGATCTCGTCCACCATTGCCACGGTTTCGCGCGCTGCATCGTCGTGCAGGCACAGGATGACCAGGTCCACGCCCGCCATCAGGTCGCGCTTGGCGGCAGGGTCCTTGCGCAACTCGGGCGCAATGCTCACCAGCTCGATGTGCGGCATGGTCTGCAGGCGCTCTCGGATCTGCAGGCCCGTCGTGCCGGCTTCGCCATCGATGAAAACTCTGGACATGGAAGTGCTCCTGCAAAAAAGTGGCGTCAGCGTGGGCTGCCGGATCATCGAGGGCGCGTGTACTGCCGTTCTGGCCGACCGCGCGACCCGCCCCCGCTGTAAGTTAGGCACAAGGATGGTGCGTTGCAGCATGATACATTCGCTGGTTGCCATGTCCCCAGCCCGCGGCCAGACAATTGTTCATGGTAAACGGGTAACAACCACCCTTCCCTGAGAGAGACCTCATGAAGATTCACGAATACCAAGGCAAGGAAATCTTGCGCAATTTTGGTGTGCCCGTTCCGCGCGGCATTCCCGCATTCACGGTGCAAGAAGCCGTGGAAGCAGCCCAGAAGCTCGGCGGCCCCGTGTGGGTGGTCAAGGCCCAGATCCACGCCGGTGGCCGTGGCAAGGGTGGTGGCGTGAAGGTGGCCAAGTCCATTGACGACGTGAAGGCACGCGCCAGCGACATCCTGGGCATGCAGCTGGTCACGCACCAGACGGGCGCCGAAGGCCAGAAGGTCCGCCGCCTGTACATCGAAGACGGCGCCGACATCAAGAACGAACTGTATGTGTCGCTGGTCACGGACCGCGCCACGCAGAAGGTAGCCCTGATCGCGTCGAGCGAAGGCGGCATGGACATCGAGGAAGTGGCCCACTCCACACCCGAGAAGATCATCACCGAGATGATCGACCCCCTGACCGGCATCACCGAAGCGCAAAGCCGCAAGGTGGCAGCAGCCATCGGCCTGACCGGTGCCTCCGTCGACCAGGCTGTGGACATCTTCGCCAAGATCTACAAGTGCTACATGGACACCGACGCGTCGCTGGTGGAAATCAACCCCCTGAACTGCGACTCCAAGGGCAACCTGATGGCCCTGGACGCGAAGTTCAACTTTGACGCCAACGCCCTGTTCCGTCACCCAGAAATCGTGGCTTTCCGCGATCTGGACGAAGAAGATCCGGCCGAAGTGGAAGCCTCCAAGTTCGACCTGGCCTACATCAGCCTCGATGGCAACATTGGCTGCCTGGTGAACGGTGCCGGCCTGGCGATGGCCACCATGGACACGATCAAGCTGTTTGGCGGCGAGCCTGCCAACTTCCTGGACGTGGGCGGCGGCGCCACCCCCGAGAAGGTCACCGAAGCCTTCAAGATCATGCTGAAGAACCCCAAGGTCGAAGGGATTCTGGTCAACATCTTCGGCGGCATCATGAAGTGCGACACCATCGCCACCGGCGTCATCACCGCCTGCAAGGCCGTGAACCTGAACGTGCCGCTGGTCGTGCGCATGAAGGGCACGAACGAAGAGCTGGGCAAGAAGATGCTGGCCGAGTCCGGCCTGCCCATCATCGCTGCAGACACCATGGCCGAAGCCGCGACCAAGATCGTTGCTGCCGTCAAGTAAGCCCGGAGAACACACATGTCGATCTACATCAACAAAGACACCAAGGTCATCACCCAGGGCATCACGGGCAAGACTGGCCAGTTCCACACTGAAAAGTGCCAGGAATACGCGAACGGCAAGAACTGCTTCGTGGCGGGCGTGAACCCCAAGAAGGCTGGCGAGTCGATCTTCAACATCCCGATCTACGCCTCCGTCAAGGAAGCCGCCCAGCAGACCGGCGCCACCGTGTCGGTGATCTACGTGCCCCCCGCAGGTGCTGCGGACGCGATCTGGGAAGCCGTCGAAGCCGACCTGGACCTGGCGATCTGCATCACCGAAGGCATTCCGGTCAAGGACATGCTGATGGTGCGCAACAAGATGAAGGCCAAGGAAGCCGCTGGCGGCAAGAAGACCCTTCTGCTGGGCCCCAACTGCCCCGGCCTGATCACGCCTGACGAAATCAAGATCGGCATCATGCCCGGTCACATCCACCGCAAGGGCCGCATCGGCGTGGTGTCCCGCTCGGGCACGCTGACGTACGAAGCCGTGGCCATGCTGACCGAAGTCGGCCTGGGCCAGTCGAGCGCTGTGGGCATTGGTGGCGACCCCATCAATGGCTTGAAGCACATCGACGTGATGAAGGCGTTCAACGACGATCCAGACACCGATGCCGTGATCATGATCGGCGAAATCGGTGGCCCGGACGAAGCCGAAGCCGCCCAGTGGTGCAAGGCCAACATGAAGAAGCCTATCGTGGGCTTCATTGCTGGCGTGACCGCCCCTCCCGGCAAGCGCATGGGCCATGCTGGCGCGCTGATCTCTGGCGGCGCCGACACGGCCGATGCCAAGCTCGCCATCATGGAAGAGTCGGGCTTCATCATCACCCGCAACCCATCTGAACTGGGCAAGTTGCTCAAGGCACAGCTGAAGTAATCAGCCACACCTGCGTCCGCAGGCACTCCTGCGGACGCACCGGGCGGCACGGCCCGACGGACTGACAGCCCCCATAAAAGAGAAGCGCCCGAGACCTTGGTCTCGGGCGCTTCTTTCATTCACGACAGCGGAGTTCAGCATGGGATTTCTGCATAGCAGGTGACCTGGCTCCCGCCGGGGGCCTGACAAAAATGGCAGAGTCGCGCTGTAGCACCCTTGGCACAGGCTGACACGAACAGCCCACCCCACCATCCAGCGGCCTGGCAACGCGCATTGCGCAGGCCTGAACCACGCGCCCTGAACTTTTTGCAACGGCGTGGATATTGCTTGAAATCTTCCCACTCATCAAAACGGGCGACAGCAAAGTGGGTTCAGGAACCTGGGGACGGCGGCGTGAAATGTGGCGGACCGAAGGCTTCTGGGCTGGCGTAGTCTGCGCTGGGGCGCTGGGGCTGGCTGCGTTGACAGGCGCAGCGCAGCGCCTGGAGTATCGCTTTTACGATGCCGCGGCTCGAAGCACGCTTTCGGCGGGTGCTTCCGACATTGCCATCGTCGGCATTGACGAAGCCACCATTGCCGAACTGGGTCCGTTGCCGTGGTCACGGGACGTGCATGCCCGCATGGTGGAGCAGCTAGGCGCTGCCGGCGCGCGAGCCATTGTTTACACCCCTGCACTGCCGGAGCAGCCCGCCGAACGCGGGCTGGCATATATCCAGCGGATCGGGGACGTTCTCTCGCGAACGGGAGACGGCTCCCCTTTGGCGACCGAACTGGGCCGCCTCGTGGGGGAGGCGGGTGCCGCGCTGGATGGCGAGGCGCGCCTGGCGCGCGCGATACAGCAGGCGGGCAATGTGCTCCTGGCTTCTTCCTACACCGGCCATGCAGCCGTGGCACCGCCTCCGCCGTACGTGCTGCGCAGTGCGCTCGCAGGGCCCGGTGCGCCCACCTTGTCAGCGGCTGCAGCGCAGCACCCCGCAGCCGCGCTGGGCCAGGCGGCAGCCGGGGTGGGTCACCTGCATCCGTCGGCCGACGCTGACGGCAAGGTCAGGCAAATCCACGGCCTCCTCAATGACCACGGCTCCGGGGTGGCGTCGCTTGCACTCCTGGCCGTGCAGCTGCAGATGCCCGCTGGCCAGCGTAGCCTGAAAACCGCAGCCCCGGGTCTGCTGATCGGGAGCCTCGCGGTTCCGACCGATTCCACATTTTTTCTGCGGCCGCGCATGTTCATCAATGCGGCGGCTGGAGCCAGCCCTTTTCCAACGCATTCGTTTTCGCAGGTGCTGGCGGGCAAGGTGCCAGCGACTGCGCTCAAGGATAAGACCGTGCTGGTCGGCACCACCGCCCCGGCCCAGGCGCCACCTTGGCAAACGGTGGATGGCCGACCGGTCCCTCCGGTTGAGATGCTCGCACACACCATCTGGTCTGTGCGGCAAGGCGGCCTCCTGCAATATCCCGCGTGGGCCGGGGTGGCTGCCTTGGCGAGCGCGCTCGGCGCCCTGTGGGCCGCTGTCCTCGCGCTGCCCAGGCTGTCAACGAGCACCGTAATGACAGCGGGCGTGGCCCTGGCCCTGGTCGCTGCCTGCACGGAGTGGGCATTGCTCCGCTATGCCGGGATCTGGGTGCCGCTGCTGCTGGGGGCAGCCGGGTGGCTGGCCGGGACCGCAGCCGTGCTGGCTGGTCGCGTGGCGAGAACGCGAAACACCACGAAGACCGCCAAATCTACCGGGTCCGCCGAAACCGATCGGATGATGGGCCTTGCGCTCCAGGGACAGGGGCAACTGGACATGGCCTTCGAGCGCCTGCGCAAGGTGCCCATGAGCGATGCGCTGCTGGACAACCTCTATCACCTCGGCGAGGACTACGAACGCAAGCACAACGTCGCGCGCGCGAAAGCGGTGTACGGCCTGATCCTTCGGCATGACCGGGATTACCGCGACGTCCGCAGCCGGTACAAGCGCATCCGGGCTGATATGCATCGTGAGGAGAACCCTTCGCAGGGGCCGCTCGCATCCACAAGCTCGTCGCCAGACAGCGTTGGTGTGCCTGCGCCGCCGCTCGGAGGCAGTGCAACCGGGCAGATCACCAAGCTGGGCCGCTACGGGATCGAGCGCGAGCTGGGAAAAGGCGCGATGGGCGTGGTGTACCTGGGACGCGATCCCAAGATAGGCCGGGTGGTGGCGCTCAAGACCATGGCACTGGGCAGCGAATTCGAGGGCGCAGCGCTGATCGACGCGCGCACGCGCTTCTTTCGCGAGGCAGAGACAGCCGGGCGTCTGCAGCACCCCAACATCGTGACCATCTTCGATGCTGGCGAAGAGCACGGACTGGCCTACATCGCCATGGAGTTCCTCCGTGGGGCTGACCTTGCGAGCGCCTGCAGCGAAAGCGCGCTGCTGCCAGTGCCGGTGGTACTGTCCATTGCTGCGCGCGTAGCCGACGCGCTGGCTTATGCACACGCGCACCAGGTCGTACACCGCGACATCAAGCCAGCCAACATCATGTATGACGCTGCCACCGACAACGTCAAGGTCACGGATTTCGGCATCGCCCGCATTACGGACTCCAGCCGCACGCGCACAGGACTGGTTCTGGGCACACCCAGCTTCATGTCGCCGGAGCAGCTGGCTGGCAAGAAGGTGGACGGGCGGTCCGATTTGTATGCGCTTGGAGTCACGCTGTTCCAGCTGCTTTCCGGGCGCCTGCCGCTGCGCGGCGCCTCCATGAATGAGTTGATGCGCCTGATCGCAACCGTAGAGCCGCCAGATATCCGCCAGTTGCGCCCTGATCTGCCAGCTTCCGTGGCCCAGGTGGTAGCGAAGGCATTGCGAAAGCGCCCCGAAGACCGTTACCAGACCGGGCAGCAGCTGGCGACCGATTTACGGTCTGCCTGCGCGGCCATCGGTGGCACCGGACCTGTGGTCTATGATTCGGCTCGCGATGTGACAGGGCATGAGATGGCGGACTATCAGGAAACCGTGACGGAGACACCCGCTCGCCGGGGTGCGGAGCCCCCGCCTATTTCAGGTGCCCGATAACGCTCGCCACCACTTCCATGACCTACGAATTTTTCGCCCGGACGGACAAGGGCCGCGTGCGCGGCAACAACGAAGATGCCGTCGCCGTCGATGAGGATGCGCAGATTGCCATCCTGGCGGACGGCATGGGCGGGTACAACGCGGGCGAAGTGGCCAGCGGCATGGCGACCACCTTCATCCGGGCGGAAATGGCACGATGGATGTCGCAGGCAGGCGCAGACCCTCAATCCACCGAAGTCCGGCGGGCGCTCGAGACCTGTGTGGAAAACGCCAACCACGCCATCCTGGGCGCTTCGCTGTCCAACCCGCAGTATGCGGGCATGGGCACGACCCTCGTGGTGGGAGTCTTCCAGGGAAACCGGCTCATCCTGGGGCATATCGGCGATTCGCGCTGCTACCGCGTGAGGGACGGCGCAATGCAGCAGATCACCCGCGATCACTCCTGGCTTCAGGAGCAGGTGGATGCCGGTCTGCTGACGCCCCAGCAGGCAGCCATGTCTTCCAACCGCAACCTGGTCACACGGGCCCTGGGCGTTGAACCCAATGTGATGATGGAGGTCAACGAATTCCAGGTGGCACCCAATGATCTCTTCCTGCTGTGCTCAGACGGTCTCACCGACATGGTTTCCGATGAAACGCTGGAAGAACTTGTCTGCGAGCCTCTGTCTTTGGAGGAAAAAGCGACACTGCTGATTGATACCGCCAATGCCAATGGCGGTCGTGATAACGTGAGCGTCCTGTTGGTTCAGGCCGCCTCCGGAGGCAAGAAGCGTGGCCTTATGTCCAGATTGCTGGGGGCCATCGATGGCCCGAAATAAAACAATTCATCAAATCAGGAGTGGATCATGCCGAGAATGATCGTTTCGATCGACGGGGTCGTCATCAAGGAAGTGCAGTTGACGAAAGAGCGCACCACACTGGGACGGCGCCCTTACAACGACATCGTCATCGACAACCTGGCTGTCAGCGGTGAGCATGCCGTCATCCACATGACCGGCCAGGAGGTCGAGATCGAGGATCTTGGCAGCACCAATGGCACTTACGTCAACGGCAAGGCTGTCAAGAGGAACGACCTGCGCAACGGCGACACGATCGAGGTCGGCAAGTACAAGATCCGCTTCATGCATGAGGCGGACGGCCAGAATTTCGAGAAGACGATGATCTTCAAGCCCGGCATGGTTCCCCCGATGGGCACGGCGTCGCGCCCGGCACCACTCGCGGGTACGCCACCGGCAGCGCCGGTGTCGGCGGTCATCCGGGTCATGTCGGGTGCGGCGGCCGGCAGGGAAGTGTCTCTGCAAAAGGTGGTGACCACGATTGGCAAGCCGGGTGTGGCCGTTGCGTCCATCACGCGACGCCACCAGGGTTTCGTGCTGGCGCATGTCGAAGGGCCCCATATGCCGCTACTCAACGGAGCTTCCATCGGCTCGGCGCCAGTGCCGCTCAAGAATGGTGACCGGCTTGAATTGGCGGGCACCGAGATGCAGTTCGAGCAGCACTGAGCGCTGCGCATGGCGCGAAGGCGCTCATCGGACGCTCCGCCCAACAAGCCCGGTCCGCGGGCGCGCCGACGCGGCGCGAACTGAATGCGGGGCCCCCACTTGTCCTTGATCGCGCGACACTGGCGGCGGATGGTCGTGACCATGATGCCGCTTGTGCTTGGGCTGCTTCACATCACCGATGTGATGCACGTCCAGGTGCTCGAACGCCTGGACCACATCATCTATGACGCGCGTCTGCGCGCGACGATGCCAAACACGCGTGATGAACGTATCGTCGTTGTCGATATCGATGAAAAAAGCCTTTCGCGCGTGGGCCAATGGCCGTGGGGACGCGACAAGCTGGCGGGCCTGGCACGGGAGCTCTTCGAGCGACAGCAGGTGGCGGTGCTGGGCTTCGACGTCGTCTTTGCAGAGTCCGACAGCAGTTCCGGGCTTGGGACACTGGAGCAGCTGGCAAGTGGCGCGCTGAAGGGCCAGACCGGATTTCGAGAGCAGCTGGCCCGCCTGGCACCCCAGCTGGACTACGACGGACTGTTCGCCCAATCACTCCAGGGCAGACCTGCCGTATTGGGCTATTACCTGACCAGTGATCGCCAGGGCCGCACCCAGGGCATGCTGCCCTCACCGGCTCTCACGAGCGAGCAGCTGCGCGGGTCTCCCCTCAGGGCCACCAGCTGGAACGGGTTCGGCAGCAACATAGAGAAAATCGCTGCCGCAGCACCCGCAGCCGGATTTTTCAACTCCATCACGGATGCAGATGGAGTGGTGCGGTCGCTGCCACTGCTGGCGGAGCATCAAGGCAAGTACTACGAATCGCTTGCACTGGCCATGTTTCGTGTGGCAATCGGCCAGCCCGAGGTTCATCCCGGTTTCGCGAATCCGACGCCCAACGGCGCCTTTGACACGCTGCGCAGTGTGGTCCTGCGGCAAGACGGCCGCTCGTTGGAGCTGCCTGTGGACGAGCGCCTCGCCGTACTCATCCCGTTTCGCGGCCCAGGTGAGTCCAGCGGCGGCTCGTTCAGGTACATCTCTGCATCTGATGTCCTCGAGGGTGCACTGGGACCCGCCGAACTGCGGGATGCGATGGTAATCGTCGGATCCACAGCACCCGGATTACTCGATCTGCGCGTCACCCCGGTGGGAAGGGCCTACCCAGGCGTTGAAGCACATGCCAACGTGTTGTCCGGGTTCATGGAGGGTCGCAGCGTGGTCCGGCCCGACTATGCCACTGCCTTTGATGCTGCACAGCTGATTGCCGCAGGCGTGCTGCTGGCGGTAGCTTTGCCACTGCTCTCGGCCGCCGCATCGGTGCTGTTGAGCATCTCCGTGGTTGCATTGCTCGGCGGAATCAACGCATGGCTGTACATCGCATATGGCCTTGCGCTCCCTGCGGCCACAGCGATCACCATGTCGCTGATGGCCTTTGCGCTCAACATGGGATATGGCTACTTCGTGGAAAGCCGCTCCAAACGCGAGCTCGCCGCGCTCTTCGGCACCTACGTGCCACCGGAACTGGTGGATGAGATGGTCAAGCAGCCAGACAAGTACACCATGAAGGCAACGAACCGTGAGATGACGGTCATGTTTTGCGACATGCGTGGGTTTACCGCCATGTCCGAAAAGATGGAGCCGCAAGAACTCCAGGCTTTGCTCAACGAAGTCTTCAGCCGGTTGACACAGATCATCAGGAACCACCGGGGCACCATCGACAAGTACATGGGGGACTGTGTGATGGCGTTCTGGGGGGCTCCGGTCGAGACGCCTGACCACGCCGCATTGGCGGTGCAGGCGGCGCTGGAGATGGAACAGGCTGTGCAGGAGATCAACAAGATGCACAGGGATCGGAATCTGCCGGCGATCGGCATAGGGATTGGGCTCAACACCGGGCTGATGTGTGTGGGAGATATGGGTTCGAACATACGGCGCAGCTACACCGTGATCGGAGATTCGGTCAACCTTGCTTCGCGGATCGAGGGTCTATCGAAGCACTATGGCACATCGATCCTGGCAAGCGAATCCACTGTCCACGGTGCATCCCGCCTCGTCTGGCAAGTGCTGGATGTCGTACGCGTGACTGGAAAGGAGCAGCCCGTGGCGGTGTTCCGGCCCATTGCGGACAAGGCCGTGCTGTCGCCCAGCCAAGAACACGAGCTATCGGTGTGGCAACAGTTCTGGAGCTCCTACAACGCGCGTAACTGGACGCAGTGCGAGGTGCAGCTAGGCCACTTAGCCGCATCCAATCCCGGCTGCACGCTGTACACACTGTATGTGGCCAGGGTCGCCGAATTGCAAGCTTCAGGACGATTGGCAGCCCATTGGGACGGCGTGACACGATTCGACGTCAAGTAAACGCTTCGGATCAGGCAAGCAGACAGGCCGGCACCTCTGTGTGGGGCGAGTTGGGGAACCTCTTTAGAGTAATGCCAACAACCGGTCTCGGCGGGGCTCATACGTCATGACATTACTGAGTGACAAATATGTAATTAGCCTCCTCAACTTGACCATGCTGCGGTCACAAGAACCTTTGCTCTGTCTGTACAGACTCCTGCGCCAGTAACTCCCAGCCTCGCGCCCCCCGGTAAAACAATCCGTCCCCTATCGCTCCCAAGGCATGGCACGCACATTGCATAACCCCACCGCATTTGCAACTTTCCTAGGAGTTTTCATGAAGCGCTCTCTCCAAAAGGGTTTTACCCTGATCGAACTGATGATTGTGGTCGCGATCATCGGCATCTTGGCTGCTGTGGCACTGCCTGCCTACCAAGACTACACCGTGCGCGCCCGCGTGTCGGAAGTGATTCTTGCCGCGTCAGCGTGCCGCACGTCGGTCACCGAATCGCTGCAAAGCGCGCCGAATGCGGATGCACGATCGGCGATTTCCGGTTGCACGATTTCCAACACAAAAATGGTCCAGAGCGGCTCCTCCGACACGAACGGCGTCATCACAGTCGTTGGTAGCGAAGGCGGGTTGAAGGGCGACACCACTTCAACCGCTAACTCCATCCGTCTGGTTCCATATATCGCTGGTACTGCAGTGAACGGCACCAACGACGGCGGCAAGACGATTCAGGAATGGCGCTGCGGCCCAACCGCCACCAACCCTTTGCCAACCAAGTATCTGCCAGGCTCTTGCAAGAACGCTGGTTAATTCCACAAGAAACCCAGGTTCACACCTGGGAAGCAGAGGCCGCTTTTGCGGCCTCTTTTTTTTCCTCGACTCGCCGCTATGAAAACTGAATTTGCCTACAAGCACGTTTCTCTTTACGCTTGGCTGCTCATATCAGGGCTCGCGTTGAGTTGGCTGATACCCAACCACTATCCGCCGTGGTTGGCATTTCACTCCAATGCATGGGTCGGAATTTCCCTCCTGCTGATTGCCCTGCGCGTTGTTTACATCTCCAAGACAAGCGTAGAGCTGGAGAGAGGCGGGATAGCCTTATTGCTTATCGCCCTCATACCGTTATTGCAGTACATGGGCGGCTTACTACCACTGATGAGCGACACAGTGCTGCGTACGCTTTATCTGTTCGGCGCGGCCACGGCTTATATTCTTGCATGTCACTGGAACAAGATTGAGCCTTTTGGCGCTGCCAGCCACATACTGGCAGCAACAGCAATCGCCGCCGTGGGGTCTGCTGGCTTGGCGACCTACCAGTGGCTAGGATTAGCCCAGAACATGGGGCTCATGGATATCTGGGTTCTGCCTTTTGCCGAAGGGACGCGACCCTATGCGAACATCGGACAACCCAACCAACTCGCAAGCCTGCTGCTCTGCGGCCTGCTGGGCGTCGCATGGTCATGGAACAAGCGTCAGATCGGCGGATTGACAGCAGCAGGGCTGGCAGCGTGGATTCTCTGGGGTGTTGCACTCACAGAGTCCCGCACGGTCATGCTCACGGTTGCTTTGGGCTTCGGTGTCGTGACTGTGGCAGGCACACGATATTTGCAGAAGCCGGAAGTACGCGCCGTTCAGGCGCTATTGATTTTTTACTTTGTATGCCTGTTCGGAAAGGGCTATCTGGCACAGGCGCTCGGACTTGACATACCACTTTCCATGCTCGAACGCTCCGCTGGCGAACTGAGAATTTCACTGTGGAAGATGTCACTTGAAGCAAGCCTCCAAAGCCCTTGGTGGGGATTTGGCTGGGGCAGATCAAACGCAGGCTACTTTCTTGTCTATGAAAAATATCAGCAGACTTTCGGAAATACCTACTTCGAGCAAAGCCACAACCTCATACTGGATCTTGCACTTTGGGCTGGATGGCCGTTCGCTGCAATAGTCACTACTGCGGCAGGCCTCTGGTTCGTACGCACAATAAAGACCGCTCGCTCCGTGGAGAGCTTCATCATACTAATGGCGTTGTCGGTTTTTCTGATACATGCAATGCTTGAGTTTCCATTGCATTATGGCTATTTCCTGTGGCCATTTTTTGCACTTGCAGGATCTCTTTCGTCCAGCCACGAAAACCGGGAAACCCCCGTGATACGCATTCCAAAACCATGGTCACTGACCATCATTGCAGGGCTGCTCGTATCAGGATTTATCATCATCACGGACTATTTGAAAATTGAGGAATCGTTCAGTGAATTACGCTTTCAAATAGCAAGGATCGGCTCAGGGCACGATGAGACGCTTCCCAAAACCTGGATCCTGACAGATTGGCCAGATGTAATTGCTCTGGCACGAGAAACCCCGCGTTCAGGCATGACAGGCGAGGAGATTCGTCACTGGGAGGCTTTGCTGATGTACAACACGTCGCCCTTGGCCTTGCGAAAGGTGATTGGCGCTAACCGACTCAACGGGAAAGAAGCCGAGGCCCAGGCATGGGCGCGTCGTGCTTGCTGGCTACTTTCTCAATCCGCATGCCGCGGCTTGATCGAAGAATGGGAGGCACCAAAGGATTCGACTATTCCTGGGGCTCTACCGGTCCTACCGGCCAACGAAGCTCCCTGACTTGCCTCCATGCTTCTCCGACACGCGAACGTCATGAATGGACATACCGCGGTCAACCGCCTTGCACATATCGAAGATCGTCAGCAGCGCAAGTTGTACTGCTGTGAGTGCTTCCATCTCGACTCCCGTAGGGCCGACCGTCTCGACGGTGGCTCGGCAACAGACTCCGCAGACACCCGACTCATTGACGCCCGATATCACAAAATCCACCGCAACATGGGTCAACGCCAGAGGATGACACAAAGGAATCAGATCGCTCGTTTTTTTGGCGCCCTGAATACCAGCGATGCGCGCAATGCCGAGCACATCCCCTTTCTTCGCAGTACCCGCCCGGATCAGCTCTAAGGTTTCTGGAAGCATATCGATGCGCCCCGACGCGATTGCGGTGCGATGGGTGGCTGGCTTGGCGGCCACATCGACCATAAGAGCTTGGCCGTGGGCATCGAAGTGGGTGAGTGCAGGCATTCAGGGATGGGGCGGCGCAACCGACCGTTGAACATTGATCAAACTAAAGCATCATACGACCATGAATCACTTGAAAGCTCGCTTACGCGCCAGCGGAATTCACTTGGGCATCAGCTTGTGCGTGGCATTTCTGGCAGCACTGCTCGTCTTTGGTGTTTGGTACCCGTACCCGTACCGGGAGATATCGGGCGGACGTGCTCTTTTCCTGCTGGTGGTTTGCGTGGATGTGGCACTTGGGCCGTTGATCACCCTCGTCATATTCAACCAGGCCAAACCCCGAAAAGAACTTTATGTGGACATCACGGTGGTCGCTTTTTTGCAGCTGGCCGCATTAGCTTATGGTCTATGGACCGTTTTCGCGGCTCGCCCAGTCCATCTGGTTTTCGAGTACACACGAATGACCGTGGTTCACGCCGTAGATATCGACCCCAGTTTGCTGGTCAAGGCTCCGCCAGCACTTCAAACGTTACCCCTCACGGGACCCACCCTCATTGCACTGCGCCCCTTCAAGAACGCCGAAGAGCAGTTTGACGCAACCATGTCTGCACTGGCAGGGCCTCCGCTGGCAGCGCGAACGGATCTCTGGCAGGCCTATCTCGACAGCCGCGCCAGAATTCTTCAAGAATCAAAGCCCGTCGAGGAATTACGACAGCGTTTTGAAAAGCAAACGCCCCTGATCGACGCGGCCGTCTCGGACACGCGCAGGCCAATCCATCAGTTGCGATACCTTCCCCTGGTCGGACGTGACCAGGCTTGGACCATGCTCCTGGACGCAACCACTGCAGAGCCTGCGGGATTCATTCCCCTGGACTCGTTCTGATCGTGCCTCGATGCGCAGACGCAAAGAAAGCATAACCCTGAAGTCGTTAAGAGCCGTTGTTCTCGCGACTGGCTTGGTTTGGGGAGCTGCATCCATATGCGCTCAACCCGCGCTCCCCACCCTCGGCGACAGCAGCGACCTCACCATCAGCGCCGAACGCCGCTTGGGCGACCGAATCATCCGCGAGCTTTACCGTGACCCTGACTACATCGATGACGCGGTGCTGGCCGAGTATGTGCAATCGGTCTGGCAGCCGCTGGTGGCAGCGGCACGGGTCAGAGGAGAGCTGACGCCGGAGCTGGACGAGCGCTTCGCATGGGAAATCCTTTTGGGGCGGGACAGGACGGTCAACGCCTTTGCCCTGCCTGGCGGCTACCTCGGCTTGCACCTTGGCCTGATTGGCGTGGTGGAAACGCGCGATGAACTGGCTTCTGTGCTAGCCCATGAGCTCAGCCACGTTACGCAGCGGCACATTTCGCGTCTGCTCACCCAGCAGACCAAGCAGACGCCGTTGCTCCTGGGAGCCATGGTGCTCGGCGCACTCGCGGCCAGCAAGAACCCGGCGGCAACGCAAGCACTTGTTGTCGGAGGCCAGGCGCTGGCCATCCAGAACCAGTTGAACTTCTCGCGGGACATGGAGCGCGAGGCCGACCGGATTGGCTATGGGCTGATGGCCCCGGCGGGTTTTGCGCCGCAAGGGTTCACCGGCATGTTCGACAAACTCCAGCAGGCCAACCGGCTCAACGACAACGGGTCGTGGCCCTATCTGCGTAGCCATCCGCTGACGACGGAGCGCATGGCAGACATGCACTCGCGCGTCCCCCCCGGCTCTGCAGCGAAGCCCACTGGCGGAGCAGGGCCACAGGCGTTCAAGCCGGGCATGATGGCGGCGCGAGCGCGCGTACTTTCAAACCCGGGGGTGGATGTATTGCGGCAATGGATCGCAGAGCCGCTGGGCACCGGTTTTTCGGCACAAAGGGCAGAAAAGCAGGCGGCTGCACTCTACGCTTCGGCACTGGGGAGCAGCAAGCTGCGCGACTGGCCCCAGGCTCGCGCCACCGCCCGAAAACTACTCGATGCAGTTCGGTCAGACCCTGCCGCGGCCCGACTCGCTTCGCTGCTGGCCGCCGAAATCGAGCTTGCAGCTGGCGATGCAGCGGCAGCCATTGCGTTGATCCCTCCAGCCTCATCGGCAGATGCGAACGACGGCAGACCTGCACTGCTGTTGCGCGCGCACGCTTTTCTTCAAGGTGCTGCACGTCACGACGCGCAAACGCTGACCGGCTCATTGCAGACCTGGGTGACAACCCATCCCCGTGATGCGAGCGCGTGGCAGTTACTGGCATCGATCTGGCAAACAACAGGCCAGCCGCTGCGCGCCATACGGGCCGAGGCCGAGGCACATGCCGCAAGGTACGACTACGCTGCAGCTGTAGACAGATTCAAGGCCGGGCAAGACATGGCACGCCGGGGAGTCTCTGCCGCAGACCACATTGAGGCATCCATCATTGACACCCGGCTGCGTGCGGTCGAATCACTTCTTCGAGAACAGGCCGCCGAGCGCTGACTCGATCAGGATTCCGAGCACCGAGTAGATCAGCGAGCCCAGCAGTGCCGCGCCGAACCCGGCGACATGAAAGCCCTCCAGAACCGAGGCTGCAGCCCAAAACATGAGGGCGTTGATAACGAACAGGAAGAGTCCCACGGTAACGATGGTCACGGGCAGCGTGAGCACGACCAGCACTGGGCGCAGCACGACGTTGAACAGGCCGATGACAAAGGCCGCGATCAACGCCGAGGTGAAACTCTCCACCTGCACGCCGCTGTAGACGTACGCCACGAAAAGAAGGGACGCCGCGCTCAGCAGCCATTTGAAAAGCAGTCTCATGGCGCAAGAATAGCACCCGGCCAGCAGCGTGATCAAACAAACGCGGCGACCGCTGACCGAGGCGTGTGGGTCTCTATTCCATCCCAAGCATGCACAACGCACCGATCCCGGTGACGAGGCTGCCCAGCGTGCCGGGCAGGCCCGACCAGCGCGGGCCCGCGGCTATCGGCACCTCGTCGTGGGCCATGCGGGGCCGGCGCATGTCAATGACCTGCGCCGGCGCAGAGTGCCCCGCCTGCAACTGCGCCGTCAATTCGGGCAAAGGGGCCTTGGCGAGCATGGTGGTCACAGTGCCTGCGTGTGCTGGCAGGGTTGGCAGGATCTGGGCAAACAGCTTGTCGGCCCATTTGTCGCGCCAGTTCTCACGGGCGCGGTGGCTGACCCACTTGCTGATGCGGTGGGTCATGCGCGGGGCACAGGCGACGAGCAACCATTGCGTGCGAGCCGATGGTTGCCGAGCCAGCAGCGCGGCCAGGCCCTGTTGCGCGCTTGGGGCGTCGTCGACGTAAACAATGAACCTGTCCATAAACGACTCCTTGCGATGACAGTGCCGGTCCACGGCAGATTGCACCCAGCGGCGATGCAACAAAGCCAGGACCGGCTCGGGGCGTCAGGCGCCAGCGGGGCCGGCAGCAGCACGGCGCGCCAGCACCGCCTTGCCGATGGCGAGCACGAGCACTGCGCCTGCAATGCTTGCTCCGTATCTGATCCAGTCGGTTTGAGGAAGTTTCACCATCCACTGCCACTTGTCTGCATTGGCAAACACGGGATCCGTCACGAGCATGCCGCCCGCAATCCAGCCCAGCAGCATTCCGCCGAGCACGATGATCAGGGGGAATCGCTCCATCAGCTTGATCACCAGCTGGCTGCCCCAGACGATGATCGGGATGGAGATAAGCAGGCCAAGGACCACCAGCAGGAAGGAGTGCTCGCCTGCATTCTGGGCCGCGCCTGCAATTGCAATGACGTTGTCAACGCTCATCACCAGGTCAGCCACGATGATGGTCTTGATGGCCGCAAGCAGTTTGTCGCTGCCCTGAACATCGCCGTGACCGTCCTCATCGGGGGCCAGCAACTTCACGCCAATCCACACCAGCAGCAACGCACCCACGAATTTGAGGAATGGCAGAGCCAGGAGCGTCATTGCGAAAGCGATGAGAATCACGCGCAGCACGATGGCGCCAGCGGTGCCCCAGATGATGCCCTTGGCGCGCTGGGCAGGCGGCAGCTTGCGGCAGGCCAGGGCGATGACCACGGCATTATCCCCACCCAGCAAGATGTCAATGATGATGATCTGGCCCAAAGCAAGCCAAAATTCGGGCGACGTTAAAAAGTCCATAAATTCCTCGGATTGATACGCAAAAGGGGGCTTGCTGCCACCGCAGCGCTAGCCTTCTCCCCGTCCAGGGACACGGTCAGCAGATCAAGGAGCGTCCAGAGCGGGTCGGATATGCGAAGGACGGCCTTGATCAGCCCTGAAAGGGCCCGTCAAAGGTCTTGCTCAGCCGGGACACCGCACGTGACCACAGCCCGGAGCGCCGGAAGCAATGCTTCGTACTGACGACGGTTCCGACAGCCTGCACAGAGCGTCATGCGGCGACGCCATGACCTAGCGCAAACTGGGAGCTACTCCCCTTCGAAGCTGGCGATTGGAACACCGTGAGCACCGCCACGCAAGCAAGTTGCATTGTGGATACTGCGTATACCCTTGGTCGCATCTGTCGCTGCGTCCGGCTCTGCAGCCGTCTTCGATACACCCATGCCGGCAAGGCCAGGCACCTGGAGCTATCATCCGGCGCCCTCTACACGGCACCCATGGCACACATCCACATCACCGACATCGAAGCTGCCATCAACCACTGGCGTGCGCTCACCCCATCTCCCGACGGGATCACGCTGGCGCCTGCACTGCGCGCACTGGGGGGCGTGTACGCGCGGATGATCTATGCGCACGAGGACACCATTGATGAGGACAGCTTGCCGGCGCCCGCCCTTGCCGCCTGGCAGGCCTGGTACGACACGACGCCGGACACGCCCTGCATTGCCATCTGCTCCACCAGCCAGGGCGACGACCTGTGCAAGGGGTGCGGCCGCACTTTCGACGAGGTGCAGTTCTGGCCGGCCTTCACACCGGCAGAAAAACGCAGCGTGTGGCGGCGTATCACCCTTGAACACTCGGCGTGGCGATTCAATCGTTATGCGGAGCGCGCTGCGGAAGGGCCCAGCGCTCATCCCGGGAACACGGCAGCCCCGGCCTAGCGGGGATAGATGGGCGCAGCCTCCCGCGCGCGCCCTTGATACGGGCATGCGGTGCGAGCCTGTACGCCAGCCCGCCAAACGACTATGGTGCTGCCATGCTCCGATTGACGCAGGCCCCCAACATCGCCATCGCCACGCTCTGGGCCGATCTGCTGTGCGAGGCCGGCATGGCCGCCTCAGTGCAACGTCAGTATCTCGGTGCCGCGGCCGGGCACCTGCCGCCTGGAGAGTGCCTTCCGGAAATCTGGCTCGACCACGACGAACATGTCGCACCGGCGCGGGCACTGTTGAAGGATCTTCAAGATCTGCCCCAGCGGCGCTGGGCGTGTACCTGCGGTGAACTGGTGGAGGGTGGCTTTGAGCAGTGCTGGCAATGTGGCGCACTCATGCCCCGTTGACCGCGCGCTGACGAGGGAGCGCATTCGCGGTGGCGGCAAACTGCCGTGCCGCAGCCTCCGTGGTCAAAGGTAATTTCGCTATTATTTATATAGCATTCAGACCAATTAAAACAAGCACCCCGACCTAAAAAGACCAGATAAAAGGGCTTCGGGGCTACTTCCAGCGTACCGGTTCAACATGCACGCTGCCCTGCGTGCTGCTGAGTGTGATGGCACCCTCCTGTACAGTGGCCTGCAACTGCATGCTGCGCTCGGCCAGCTGAGCCAGCGCCTGCGAAGCTTCGGAGGGGATGCGCCAAACCTGCAGCTTTTCGAGGCGCGAAAGCTTCGTCTCGATGGACTTCCACCAGATCTCGGCGGCGTGGTTGAAGCAGTAAACGATCACAGCATCGGCCTTGCTGCACGCCTTGGTCAGCGGTTTGTCCTCGGGCTGGCCCACCTCGATCCACACACGCCTGCGGCCTGTGAAATCAGTGAGGGATGCATCCGGATCGTCCGGGTCCGACAGTCCCGCGCCAAACGCCAGCGTGCCATCCCCATTGCAGGTGTCATTGAGTTCATGCGCCTGGATGGCCAGTGCAGCCAGCCGCACCATCATGCGTTCATCCGTCTCGCTGGGATGCCTGGCCAAGGTCAGTGCGTGGTCCGCGTAGTAGCCATGGTCGATGTCGGCGATCTGGAGATTCGCCTTGAAGATGGTGGATTTGATAGCCATGGAGTTCGAACTGCTGAAAGAAAAGCCCGCCGCAGATTGCATGGCGGGACGAGGAGGCACACGGCGCGGCGTACGGAAATGCGTAGCCGCTAGGGCGTGCCTTCGGCAGGTGACGCGGACGAAGTACCCGGTGCAGGGCGCCGCGGTTTCCACCGCAGGGCTGGCTTCTCCACCAGATGCCATGACAACACGGCAAAAAACAGCGCCGCAGCGATGCTCAGGGCCAGCGCCAATGCAAAACTCAGACTGGCACCGGCCCACCACAAGGTGGCCTGCTGAACCGGGAAACCGTAAATGTACAAACCGTACGAAAAATCACCGAACCGCCCCGCCCGCGAAACACCCGGCGTGCACGCACTGCCCCACACGACAGCCAGCCCGGCGAGCACCAATAGCGGCCCTTGCCCATTCAACGGCGAGGGGCCCCATGCGTACAGCAAGGCCCCTGCGACCAGCAGCCCTGCAGCCGCCAGCCAGCGGCGAGGCTGCCACACCCAGCTCCACCTTGCAAGCACCACTCCGAAAGTGAAGATCATCCCGTACTGGAGCGCAAACGACCACTCGGGAAAAGGTGGCGCCCTGTAGCGCCACTGCAAGGCAGCTGCAAGCGCCGACAGCGCAGCGAGTGGCAACCAGTGCCAGCGCATCAACCCCAGAGCCCCCAACAGAGCAAGTACCGCGTAACAGCCCACTTCCAGCGGTATCGTCCACAAAGGGCCGTTCACCGAGCCAGGGTGCGGGCTCGCAGGAAAAACGCCCGGCAGGCTGGGGTGAATGTCGAGCACCAGGTTCTGCAGGTGCTGGCGAGTAGCCGCATGGGTGAAGTACTCCCTCAACGGAAGTTGGGTCACCAGCGGGCCCAGCACAAAAATGGCCAGCAACACCACGACCACGAGCGCCGGCCATATGCGCAAGGCCCGGCGCATTGCAAAACGAGGAACGCTCGGATCTGCCGTCCAGGACTGGCTCACCAGATACCCGCTGATCGCGAAAAACAGCACGACGCCAATGGCCCCTGGCTCGTTGCCAAAGATCAGTGGTGTGGGCATGCCCATCAGGGCGTACTGGTGGCTCCAGATGACCAGCAACGCGGCCGTCATCCGCAGGGCATCGAAGTTGTTAGCCCGATGGATCGCGACCGTATGCCCTCGCTCGGGCCCCGACTTCAGCTCCACGGTCAGCACGCAGCGATCAGACGCGGCGCGCCAGTTCTGCCGCCTTGCCGACATAGCTGCCCGGCGTCATGGCGAGCAGGCGGTCTTTCTCGGGCTGGGGGATCTCCAGCGAGCGGATCAGCCCGTGCAGGGCCTCGGCGGTCACGGTCTTGCCGCGTGTGACTTCCTTGAGCTTCTCGTAAGCCCCTTGCACGCCATAGCGGCGCATCACTGTCTGGATCGGTTCAGCCAGCACTTCCCAGGATGCGTCCAGGTCGTCGGCCAGAGCCTCTTCGTTCAGTTCGAGCTTGTTGAGCCCGGTCAGCAGCGATGCATACGCCAGCGCTGCGTAGCCCAGGGCCACACCCATGTTGCGCAGCACCGTGCTGTCGGTCAGGTCGCGCTGCCAGCGGCTGATGGGGAGTTTTTCGGACAGATGGCGTAGCAGCGCGTTGGCCAGGCCCAGATTGCCTTCGGCATTCTCGAAGTCGATGGGGTTGACCTTGTGCGGCATGGTGCTGGAGCCGATCTCGCCCGCCTTGAGGCGCTGCTTGAAATAGCCCAGGCTTACATAGCCCCAGATATCGCGCGACAAGTCGATAAGGATGGTGTTCGCGCGCGCCACGGCGTCGAACAGCTCGGCCATGTAGTCGTGCGGCTCGATCTGTATGGAGTACGGCTGGAACGTCAGACCTAGGCCCAGCGGCTCGGGTGTCTCGACGACCTTCTTGCTGAAGGCTTCCCAGTCGAAGTCAGGCCAGGCCGACATGTGGGCGTTGTAGTTGCCCACCGCACCGTTCATCTTGCCCATGATCTTCACGCCAGCGATACGGTCGCAGGCGGCCTGCAGGCGCACCAGCACGTTGGCCATTTCCTTGCCTACGGTGGTGGGGCTGGCGGTCTGGCCATGGGTGCGGCTGAGCATGGGCACGTCGGCATGGGCGTGAGCCATCTCGCGCAGCTTGAGCATCACACGGTCCAGCCCCGGCAGGATGACCTGGTCACGGCCCGAGCGCAGTTGCAGTGCGTGGCTGGTGTTGTTGATGTCCTCGCTGGTGCAAGCGAAATGCACGAACTCCGAGGCCTTCTCCAGTTCTGGGCGGGCTTCGAACTTGCTCTTGATCCAGTACTCCACGGCCTTGACGTCGTGGTTTGTTGTTTTTTCGATCTCTTTGATCGCTGCCGCGTCGGCTTCTGAGAAGTTCTTGATCAGACCCAGGAGGTAGGCGCGTGCGCCGGTGGTCAGCGGCTTGAATTCGGCAAAGCCGGCGTCCGACAGGGCGATGAACCAGGCTACTTCCACCTGCACGCGGCGGTGCATGTAGCCGTGTTCGCTCATGATGGGGCGCAGGGCGGCAAGTTTGCTGGCGTAACGGCCGTCAAGCGGCGACAGGGCGGTGATGGTGGACAGGCTCATGGCGAGCGATTGTAGGTTGTAGGTTCAAGGGCCCACGCATAGGCGCTTGAGGGACCGCGGCGGTCGGGCAACCGGTGGCGGGTGCCGATAGAATCAATCGGGAAATGGACCTGCACATCCCGCGCACTGGAAAACACACCATGAAACTGATCGGAGCCTCTGCCAGCCCTTACGTCCGCAAGGTGCGGATCGTGATGGCCGAAAAAAAGCTCGACTACCAGTTCGTACAGGAAAACGTCTGGGCTGACGACACGACGATCGCCACGTCCAACCCGCTGGGCAAGGTGCCCTGCCTTGTGATGGAAGGCGGCGAGGCGGTATTCGATTCACGCGTCATCGTCGAGTACCTCGACACGCTGTCGCCTGTGGGCAAGCTCATCCCTGCGCAGGGCCGCGAACGTGCAGAGGTCAAGACCTGGGAAGCATTGGCCGATGGCGTGATGGATGCAGGCGTGCTGGCGCGACTGGAAGCCACCTGGGCCCACCGCAAGGAAGGCGAACGCAGCCAGGCGTGGATTGACCGGCAGCTGCGCAAGGTGAACGACGGTGTGAAATCGATGAGCCAGGGCCTGGGTGACAAGCCCTATTGCAGCGGGATCCACCTGAGCCTGTCGGACATCGCCGTAGGGTGCGCGCTGGGTTGGATCGAGTTCCGCTTTCCAGAGATCGGCTGGCGCGCGGAATACCCCAACCTTGGCAAGCTGATGGACAAGCTGATGCAGCGCCCCAGCTTTGCCGACACGCGTCCATCCTGACCCATGGATTCGCGGACGCACGCCGCGGCGCATTGACTGCTTGGCGGGCGCGAGTCGCCCGAACCGGAGTCCCGCGCGGCGCCGCAGGGAACCAGTCGGCCTAGGAGCCTGTCGGACTTGGAGCGTCGAAAGCGAAAATCGGCCCCAGCGAGGACAGTTTTTGCCGAATTTGCAGCCCCATCGCCGAGCTATGGGGCAAAAAGGCGGTTCAAAATGGACCGCTGCGGTCGATTTGCAGCCGACGATTTCCAAATCCGACAGGCTCCTAGCTGTTGGCGCGCTTTTTCAGCCAGCGCATGAGCGTGCTCACGACCGGCAGCTTTTCGTACAGCTCTTCGGCAGCATCCCAATAGTCCCGGTGCACCGAGACCAGCCCCTGCCCATCGAAGACGAGGTGCGACGCACCGCGCACCGTCTGCGTCACCCCTTTGTGGAAGCTTTTGAAGGCAAACAGGAAGTCCCACGTCAGGAAGCACTGGTTGCCCTGCACCACGCGGCCCGTCACGATGAACCGCGGGTTCTCCAGCGCCACGAACATGTGGGCAAAGATCTGTCCGATGGCCGGAACGCCGCGTACATCATTGAACGGGTCCTTGAAGCGCGCATCGGCGGCGTAGAACTGGCTCATCCGGGCCACATCTGCAGGCGAGAGGTTCTCGAACAGCGCAATGACGCGCGTTACGGCCTCTTCCGCAGGGCCCTGCGCATGGTTCAAGGCGGCAGATGGGGTTTCAGGCAAGCTGGGCATCAGAGTCCTGTGAACCGGCGGATGGCCGGAAAGTACAACCGGTAGGGCAAAAGGCGCAGCATCTTCATCACCCGCGTGAAACGCTTGGGAAAGTGGATGTCGAAGTGCCCGGCAGACCAGCCCTTGAGGATGGCCTGCGCCGCAGCCTCGGGCGAGATCAGCGCGGGCATCGCAAAGTCGTTCCCAGCGGTAAGGGGCGTGGCCACGAACCCTGGGTTGATGACGCTCACACCCATGCCCAGATCGTGCAGGTCCAGGTACAGCGCCTCGGCCAGGTTGATAAGAGCCGCCTTGGTGGGCCCATAGGCCAGGCTCTTGGGCAGGCCGCGAAAGCCCGCAACGCTGCTGATCAGGCTTACATGGCCGGGCTGACCGGCCGCCGCAGCCGCCAGCATGGCTGGCAGCACGCCCGCCAGCACAAGCAATACGCCGGTGTAGTTGACCTGCTCATGCCGCAACATCTCCGCCAGGTTGAATTCGGTGGCACGCGTGTCACGGTAGTAGCCCGCGCAGTAGCAGACAAGGTCTGGCGCGCCGCCTGCCAGCACTTGCGCGGCCACTGCCTGTACATCGGCCGGTTCGGCGGTGTCCAGCGGCAGGGCCTGGCTACCCGGGTGTTGCACCACGAAAGCGTCCAGGGCCTCACGGCTGCGGGCCGACACGATCACCTGCGCGCCGCGGGCATGCAGCGCCGACGCTGTGGCACGCCCGATGCCGCTGGAGGCACCCACCAGCCAGACCCGGCGGCCCTGCCAGTCGCGCAGAGGAGGATTGAGGCTCATGGGACGCGTTTCGTGAAGGACAGCGTGATCTCACCGAGCCGCACACCGAACTTGCTCATGGTGGCGCGGTTGAGCATGACCCGGTCATCAATGAGGTACATCCAGTCGTCCAGGTCCACGTTGTAGACCTTGCCGTCCACCGGCAGCGCCAGCGTGTAGGTCCAGCGGAAGGCGTTGCCGCGCGTCTGGCCCTGGGCCGTACCCACCACATCGTCCGCCGTGCCGGTGTAGCGGCCGTCCGCATGCTTTGTCAGGCGCCAGATGCGGCGCTGAGTGGTACCGTCCGAGTAGGTGAAGGCTTCATCCAGCACGCCCTCGTTGCCCTTCCACTGGCAGTCCATGACCACGGTGAAACGCTTGACGATCTGGCCGCTGCGATCCTGAAAAATACCCCATGCGTCGATGGTCCCGTTGAAGTAGGTGGCCAGGTCGAGCACCGGCTTTTCGCTGGCGTAACCCTCCAGCGTCTGGCTGGCGCAGCCCGAAAGGACCACGGGTGCGGCCACGGTGGCCGCCAGAAGAAGGCGTCGTCTTTGCATCATGGGGGGGTGCCCTCGGTCGGTCGCTGGGGAGAACGTGCCGCGTTCATGGCGTGCGGCAGGATGAGAAAGAAATACAGGGCTGCCGCTGCACACAGCTTGAGTGCGCACGGCAACACGGCATAGGCCAGGCTGAGGATCTGCAGGCCCTCCTCGCTGCGCGCGCCCGGCGTATAGCCCAGCACCCCCAGCAGTGGTAATGCAAGCCCGGCAGCAAGCGCCAGGTTGAGCTTGGTAGCAAAGTTCCACCAGCCAAAGTAGGCACCTTCGTGCCGGCCGCTGTCGCCCTCGGCTGCGATCACCCCCGCCAGCAGCGCGCCTGGCAGTGCCAGGTCGGTGCCCAGGGCTGCGCCCGACAACGCACAGACCAGCAGGAACGCCATGGCGTCACCCGTGCCCAGCGTGGCAGTCCACACAAAAACAGAGATCGCCAGCAGCATGCCGGCCAGCCAGGTCCGCGCAAGGCCCCAGCGGGCCACGGCACGCAGCCACAACGGAATCGACAGCGCGGCAGACACGAAGTACGCCGCCAGAAACATGGGCTCCTGCGCGGGCGGTACCTGCAGGCGGTCCTGAATGAAGAACAGCACCAGCGTGGCTGGAACGGCGCTGGCGATGCCGTTGAGCATGAACACGGCCAGCAGGCGGCGAAAGCCGGGCTTGGTCCAGGGCCTCCACAGGTCGGCAAGCCCCCCGGCGCCATGGCCGCCAGCAGCCCGCGCAGAGGCGCCAGCCGCGGCATCCGGCCGCGGGCCGCACGACCACGCCCACCAGCCCAGCGCCAGCGCCAGCGCAAACACAGCCACCATGGCAGGTAGCCCGGCAAGCGCCGGCAGCACCGAGGCTACGACCACGCCCACTAGCGCTGCGGCCTCGCGCCATGCCACGACGCGACTGCGCGCCAGCTCGTCGCCGCCCAGGCGCGCGCCCCACGACTGGTGTGCGATGCCCAGCTGGCTGTAGGCCGTGTAGGTGACAAGCAGGGCCACCAGCGCCCAGGCCACCAGCGCGTCTTCGCCCCGCACGGCCGGAAAGAACAGCGCCCAAAGCCCCAGCGCCAGCACCACGGCAGACCCTGCACCGACGGCCAGCACGCTGCGCACCGACCGGCCAAACAGGTAGTCGGCCAGGCGCCCCAGCAGCGGGTCAGACACGGCATCGAACAGCCGCGCAGCCAGCAGCACCGCGCCCAGGGTGGCCAGCGGCATGCCGAATTCCCGGGCGTAGTGATTGGGCAGCAGCACGTACAGCGGCAGCGCCACGAACGCCAGCGGCAGCCCCAGCAGGCCATACGCGAGCAGGCCGCGCCTGGACAGTTCGCCGCCCGCCGGAGGCCGGGCACCGGGCGGGTCGCCCTGCCCCGCTGCCAGGGCCGGGCCGGCGACCGGCAAGGCGGGCGAACGAGACGAGGTCATGGGCGCCCTGCGGGCCGCAGCGCCGACACCAGCTCCTGCCGCAGGCCGGGCTCCGATGTCTGTGGAGACAGCCAGATGCCAAAGAACAGTCGGGCGAATTCGGCGTCGGGCACCTCACCCACCACTTTCCCGCCCATCTCGAACACGGCGCCGGTTCCGGGCCGGTACAGGCCCGTGAGGCGGTCGCCAGGTTTTACGTCGGGCAGGGCCGCCTTGAGGTCTTCCTGCCAGCGCGCCGCCTGCTGCGCCGAGAAACTGCCCACGCGGCGCATCTCGTCAATGGACCGCTTCGCGATGGCTTCGGCGGTGAAGTTGCGCTGGTAGGTGAGCTCCAGCGCCAGGGGCTGTGTGGCGTAGTCATTGAGATCAAAACCGGGGCGCACCCACAGCCGGGCGCTGTACACCTCAAAGCCCAGGAACCGCAGTGCCCCCTGACCAGCCAGCCGCATGCCTGCGGTGGCACCGCCCACGCTCGCAGGGCCCGCCACCGCCTCTGCCGGCCGCGCCTGGGCAGGTGACGGCGTATTGGCGCGCACCACGGCAGGTTCAAGGCAAAAAACGGCCGTTGCGGCGATAGTCACTGCACGAACAGCTACGTTTTTCATGGCGTTCAGTCCTTGACCAGCGTGTACTGCACAAGATCGATATTGCCCATGGCGAACCCGGCCTCGCAGTAGGCCAGGTAGAACTCCCAGATGTGCATGAAGCGCTCGTCAAATCCCAGCTCCATGATGCGTGCGCGCTGGGACAAGAAACGCTCGCGCCAGCGGCGCAGTGTCTCGGCATAGTCCTGCCCGAAGGCAAATTCATCCTCCACGCGCAGGCCGGCGTTTTGCGCGGCACGCCGGAATTCGGTGGGGCACGGCAGACAGCCACCCGGGAAGATGTACTGCTGGATGAAGTCCGTGGAACGGATGTAGCGCCCGTACAGGCTGTCTTCGATGACGATGCTCTGGATGCAGGCCTTGCCGCCCGGCTTGAGCAGGCGGTGGATGGTCTCGAAATACGTGGGCCAGTATTCGCGCCCGACAGCCTCGATCATTTCGATCGAGCAGATGGCGTCGTACGGTCCGTCGGAAATGTCCCGGTAGTCCTGAAGCCGCAGGGAGTGCGCGGTGTGCGCCAGGCCCGGCTCATTGCTGTGCAGGCCACTCCCAGCGCTCACGCGGCGCATGCGCTCCACCGCGAAATCCAGCTGTTCCGTGGACAGCGTGACGCCGGTCACGGACGCGTCGAACTCGACCGCGGCCATCTCCGCCAGCGCACCCCAGCCGCAGCCGATCTCCAGCACGCGCGAGCCGGGGCGCACGCCAGCCATGGCCAGGGCACGCCGCACCTTGGCATGCTGCGCCTTGCGCATGTCGCCCGACAGATCACCCTCGAACCACGCCGACGAATAGTTCATGGTGTCGTCGAGCCACAGCGAGTAAAACGCATTGCCCAGGTCGTAATGGGCATGGATATTCTTCTGGCTGTTGGACCGCGTGTTGCGGTTGAGCAGGTGCTTGATGCGGTACAGCAGGCGACCGGCCCAGGTGCCGTAGATCACGCCTTCCACATGCTGGCGGTTGGCAATGAAAAGCTTGATGAGGTCTGTGAGGTTGGGTGTGGTCCAGTCGCCTGCAATGTAGCTCTCGGCAAAGCCGATATCGCCCGACTTGAGGGCTGCCGCAAAGAGGTTCCAGTTCTTGAGCGTGAGGGCCGCCGACAGCCCGCCGCCGTGGCCGAAATGCCGCAGCGTTCCGTCGGGCAGCAGCACCGACAGGCTGCCGTGCTGAAGGCGCTGCAGCAGCCTGAACGCGGCCTGCGCGGCAGCAGGTGCGCCGGCCGGGAGTTCGCCTGCGGACTGGGAGGGGGCGGTGGTGGTGGTCGTGTTCATGTCGCGTTTCTCGGGCATGTCGTCAGCGGGTCACGATGGTGGCAGGGGCCGTAGGTTTGGAGTGGAACCGCACTCTTTTCAGCCACAGGCGCAGAGCGTGCCAGTGGATGCGCGCGATCAGCGCCAGCGTCATCGCGGGGTAGCCCCACAGCGCCTTGCGCAGCGTACGGGCCGTCACAGGGTGCAGTGATCCGCTCACGCTGGTCTGTAGGAGCGGCCCACTGTCGTCGTCATAGTCGATGCGTACCACCGTGCGGCCGACGGGCGCCGGTGCGTCGTCAAGGGCGGGCGCGCCTTGCACGGGCGCGGCGGCACCGGTGCGCATGAAGCGAAAGCGATAGCCGCCGCTGATCTCGCAGAAAGGCGACACATGAAAGACCTTGCGGGCCTGTATCTCGGCACCGTAGGCTGGTTGGTCCAGCAGGTAGCAATGGCGTTCGCCAAACGTGTTGTTCACCTCGACCACGATGGCGCGCAGGCTGCCGTCGGCCCGGTGGCAGTACCAGAAGCTCACCGGCTTGAAGGTGTAGCCCAGCACGCGCGGGTAGCAGTGCAGCCAGACAGGGCCGGTGGCATCGTCCACGCCCTCGGCCTGCAACAGCTCATCCAGCCACGCCAGGGCGCCGCCCTGCTCCGCGCCGCGACCATCGCCGTGGTCCACATCATAAAAGCTGATGGCCCCGCGACGGTTGACGGCCAAAAGGCCCGGCTCTGCTGCCAGGCTGCGCATGGGCAGCATCAGGAAGAAGGTGGGGTAGGAAAACGCGTGGTGACGCGGGCGCAGCCGCGTATGGCGCACCTGCCCGAAGCCCAGCAGCGGCGCCGGGACTGCAGATACTGGCGCGACCGCGTTCACGCGGCCTCCGCCATGGCCACCGGCAGTACGGCGCGCAGGCTGTCGGCAACGGCCAGACCCGATTTCAGGCCGTCCTCGTGGAAGCCATAGCCCGTCCAGGCGCCGCAGAACCAGGTCCGGGACCGGCCCTGGATGTTGCTCACCTGGCGCTGCGCCCGGATGGCCGGGCCGTCAAACACCGGGTGGGCATATTCGTAGCTGCCGATGACCTGCGCTGCGTCGATGTCACGCACCGGGTTGAGCGAAACCACCACCGGCTGTGCAAACGGGACGGGTTGCAACTGGTTGATGAGGTAGTGCAGACACACGCGGGCTGATTCCTGGGCGTGGTCGGCAGCGCGCTCGTAATTCCAGGCAGCCCATGCGGCCCGGCGTTGCGGTAGCACGGAGGTATCGGTATGCAGCACGGCCAGGTTGGACTGGTAGCGGATGGCACCCAGCACTGCGCGCTCTTCCAGGGTGGGCTGGGCGAGCAGCGCCAGCGACTGGTCCGAGTGAGTGGCCAGCACCACATGGTCGAAATGCTCGACCTTCCCGTCGGTGATCACCCGCACCCCGGCGGCATCGCGTTCGATGGAGCGCACGGGGGTGGACAGACGCTTGTCGCTGATGCCGGCCAGGATGCGCTCCACGTAGTTGCGGGCGCCACCGGTCACCGTCCACCACTGCGGGCGGTTGCTCACCTGGATCAGGCCGTGGTTGTGGCAAAAGCGGATCATCGTGGCCACGGGGAACTGCAGCATCTGGTCGGTCGGGCAGCTCCAGATACAACCCAGCATGGGCAGGAAGTACCAGTCGCGGAAGGCGGCGCCAAAGCGGTGCTCGCGCAGGAAATCCCCCAGCGGCTGCGACAGCGCGGCTTCGGAGTTTTCTTCGGCAATGCGGGTGCACAGCTTGTTGAACCGCAACAGGTCGCGCAGCATGCCCAGAAACCGGGGGCTCAACAGATTCGAGCGCTGCGCGAATACTGTCGAGAGGCTGCTGCCGCTCCACTCCAGCGCGCGTCGGCCTGCCTGCGGCACCTGGACCGAAAACGACATGTCCGACTTGGACGTCTGGACACCCAGCTCGGCCAGGAGCGCGATCAGGTGGGGATAGGTGCGCTCATTGAACACCAGAAAACCCGTGTCCACGCCGTGCGTGACCATGTTGCCCAGCGGGTCGCGGAGGGTGACATCCACCGTATGGGTGTGGCCACCGAAGTAGTCGCCTGCCTCAAAAAGCGAGATGTGTGCTTCGTTGCGCAACTGGTGCGCCACAGCAAGACCGGAGATGCCGGAACCGACGATGGCGACTTTCATGGCCGGCTCCCCAGGAGCCTGCGCGGCAGCAGGCATCGAAGCGAAACGGTCGAAAACCGAGGATCGCGTGGTGCTGCCGACAAGCCCAGGGCGGGCCCCTGGGCCCAGGAGGTAGCACTGCGCGAGACCGGTTTCTCGGCCGTTGCAGCCGATGACCCTTCTACCGCGCAGGCTCCATAAGCCTGTGCCGGGAATAAAAAGGTTGCGAAGCGTCCCGAAACGAATAAGAGAGGGAGGGAGGAGAAGCGCTCCAGGAGGTCAGTCGGAACCCGGGGGCCCGAAAGGCTTCGCAACGTCAAACTTGTCTGGCGCCGTCCATCGGCGCGCAGTGGATAGAGGGAGGAACTGCGCACAAAGTTCCGGCCCGATTGCGCCACCAATTGAAAGAAAGTTAAAGCAAACATGTCACTCACCGCGGTGCGGCCACCGCAAGCTGCTGCTCGACCGCACGCAGCAGTCCCTTGCTGTCGGGGGCGGTCAGGCTCGAATACTGGTCCACCAGTTTTCCGTCACGCCCCAGCAGGTATTTGTGAAAGTTCCAGCGCGGCGCTGTGCCCGACAGCTGGGCCAGTTGGCGAAACAGCGGGGAGGCTTCCGGCCCCTTGACGCTGGTCTTGGCGAACATCGGAAACTTCACGCCAAAGGTGTTCTCGCAGAACTCGGCGATCTGCTGATTGCTGCCGGTCTCCTGCGAAAAATCGTTCGAGGGGAAACCAAGCACGACCAGACCTTTGTCCTTGTAACGGCTGTAGAGCTCTTCCAGGCCTTTGTACTGGCCCGTGAACCCGCAGAAGCTGGCCGTGTTGACGACGAGAACAACCTTGCCGCTGTACTGGCACAGCGACTGGGGCTTTTCATCCTGCAGGCGAAGGTAGGTGTGCTGAAGCGTGGCAGGGCAGGCCGCAGCGCCTTCAGACGCCCACGCCACCGGCGCAGTGAGCACCAGCACACCCACAGAAGCCGTCTGGAAGAGTCTGAAAAGAATGTTCATGGCTGGACGTATTGCGCTGGAGGTGCCCCAATTTAACCGGTTAATCACTTTTTGTCCAATTCAGTTTTTATTTGTACTGATTGGTATACGGGCGACCGGACGTTTTGGATTCAGGCATTTGTTAGGAAATGTTGCGCAAAATGATAAAACACGCAAGGCAACCTTCCCTGACCCGGGGAAAGTGCTTCCACCGCATGGCAAACGGCACCTGACCGCTGACCGGCAGCGGGCAGCTGCCGGCCGGGGTGGGCATGCAGAAGGGGGGTGCCGATGAAAACGGAGCCCGTGGGCCCGATGGGGGGACGGAGCGGCCGGGCGGTCAGGCCAGGGCCAGAAGGCGGTCGAGCGGCAGGCTCACGCGCACGTCGCGCGAAGCGACAACGCCCGTCACCTTCCAGGGCGGCATGCCCGTGTCACGCGGGATGGGCTCGCCGGTAGGCATGCCATCACGGTTGGTCAGAACCGCCACCCGGGGCGTCGTGGCGGTGACGCCCCGGCGGATGACCACGCCGACTTCCTTGCTGGCAAGGCGCACGAAAGAGCCAGGCGGGTAGACCCCCAGCGTCTTGACCAGGGACGCACCGGCTTCGTCCACCTGTTGCGCTTCGTCGTAGTAGCTGGCCTGCATGGCGGCTGTCACCGGCATCGGCAAACGGGCGGCGCGGGGCGCCAGGCGCGCGCCAAAAAGATCGGCTCGCTGGATCAGTCGGGCCATCTGCTGCGCTTCGCTCTTGCCGGCAAGGGGCCCCGGTGTGCGGTGGTGATGGCAACGCACCGCTTCCAGCCACACCGCGTCGGACACGCCCAGCTGGCGCAGCATCGCTTCCGAACGGGCGGAATGGGCTTCTACCGCAGCGATCTGCTGGGCCGTCAGGGGGTGTGACTGCTGGGCGAGCTGGTCTTGCAGCTCGGACATGCCGATGTTCATCGTGAGTGCGGCAGACCCGAGCACATGCACCCGCGCATCAGGCCAGCGGAACATCTCGCGTGCAACCACCATGCACACGCAGGACACGAGCATGGAATGCGTGGCGCTGTACATGCGCGCTTCCTGCGCGGAAAGGTAGACCAGTGCCAGCAGCGTGGCGTCCGGGGTGTTTTCGCAATGGCGGGCCAGCTCTTCCAGCAACGGCTGGAATCGCCCGGCAAAATCCGCGGGTGACGGGGCGCGCAGCAACTGGGTGGCCCGCAACTGCAGCTCGGGCCACTCGGGCAGCACACGCCCCCGCTCCCGCGCCACGGGGTCCTCGGCCGCCGACATCTTCATGGCCGCGATCTGGCCCAGATTGGTATCGGCAATCAGCATCCGCTGAAGCTGCGCGAGGTAAGCGCGGTAGCTTTCGCCCGATTCATCCGTGTCCACGCACAGCTGGCGTCCGCGCCCCACCATCGTGGCCAGCTCTTCCAGCGAGCGCACCACATAGCCCTTCTTGGCCAGCAGCGCGCCGTCGGTGCCCCGCAGCGCAAACGGCAATGGGTGGCCCAACTGGATCGATTCGATGCTGAGGCTGACGAGGTTCATAACAACTTCGGATTATGGGAGAACGCCGGGCGGCCAATCGTCACGCCTAAGCAGGAATTGCCCCATATCTCGGCAGACAGGATGCCGAACTCCGCCTTGCACGCACCACCTGTCTGCCACCAGCCGGGCCGGGCCCCTCTTTGCGGCCCGCCCGGCCCGGCAAACGTGCCCTCACTGCGGCGACGATGTTGCACCGCCAGGGTGTGGCATCTGCGGCTCGGCCTCTCTGGCAGGCAAACCGCGCGCACGGCGCAGCATGCGGCCCAGCCACTGCCCCACATCGTCCACCCCCGTGAACACCGCCGGGATCACCAGCAGGCTCAGCAGGGTCGAGGTGATCAGCCCGCCGATCACGGCCACCGCCATGGGCGAGCGGAAGCTCGGGTCGGCAGCGCCGATGCCGATCGCGATCGGCATCATCCCCGCGCCCATGGCCAGCGTGGTCATGATGATCGGGCGGGCCCGCTTGTGGCACGCATCGATCAGGGCATCAAACCGGCTCATGCCGTGCTCGCGCCGCGCCAGGATGGCGTACTCCACCAGCAGGATCGAGTTCTTGGTGGCGATGCCCATGAGCATGATGAGCCCGATGAGCGAGGGCATCGAGAAGCTCTTTTGCGCAATGAGCAGCCCCACGAACGCCCCGCCCAGTGACAGCGGCAGCGCCGCCAGGATGGTGACCGGGTGCAGGAAGTCCTTGAACAACAGCACCAGCACGATGTAGATGCACAGCACGCCGGTCAGCATGGCCAGCCCGAAGCTGGCAAACAACTCGCCCATCATTTCGGCGTCGCCGATGGTGATCTGGCGTACGCCGGGCGGAAGGTTCTGGATGGACGGCAGCGCGGCCACGGCCTTGGTCACGTCGCCCAGCGGCGCGCCCGACAGCTCGATCTCGAAGTTGACGTTGCGGGCACGGTCATAGCGGTCCACCACGGCCGGGCCGCCGCTGAACTCCAGCGTGGCCACCTGGCCCAGCATCACCGGGCCCTTGCTGCCCGGCACCGGCAGGCGCTCCAGCACCGACAGGTCCTGTCGGGCGCCATCCTGCAGCTTGACCACGATGGGCACCTGCCGCGAGGCCAGGTTGAGCTTGGGCAGTGACACGTCGTAGTCGCCCACAGTGGCAATGCGCAGGGTTTCGGCAATGGCGCTGGTGGTCACCCCCAGGTCGGCCGCGCGGGCAAAGTCGGGCCGCACGGCAATTTCGGAGCGCACCAGGCTGGCGGTGGAAGAGATGCTGCCCAGGCCGGGGATAGTGCGCAGGTCTTTCTCGACCGCCAGCGCCGCCGCGGTCAGCGCCTGCGGGTCGTCGCCCGACAGCACCAGCACGTATTTCTCGCCCGCGCCCCCCAGGCCCACCTTGCTGCGCACGCCAGGCAGCGTCTCCAGCGCGGCGCGGATGTTGTTTTCGATGCCCTGCTTGCGTGGCCGGTCGCCCCGCTCGGCCAGCAGGATGGTGAGCGTCGCCTTGCGGGTTTCGGCGTTGGCGCCACCCATGAACGGGTCGGAGCCGGCCGAGCCCGCACCGATGGTGGTGTAGACGCTTTTCACATGCTCGACGCCCGCAATGCGCTGGCGCGCGTCCTCGGCCACGGCGCGCGTCTGCGCGAGCGTGGCGCCCGGCGGAAGCTCCAGGTACACCTGGGTCTGCGAGTTGTCGTCTGGCGGGATGAAGCCGGTGGGCAGCAGCGGGATCAGCGCCAGCGAGCCGATGAAAAACGCCCCCGTTCCGAGAAACGTGAGCCAGCGGTGGCGCACGCACCAGGCCGCCCAGCGCAGGTACACGCGCATCCAACCCGGATCCTGCTCATGCGCGGTGACGATGGGCTTGAGGATGTAGGCCGCCATCATGGGCGTGAGCACCCGCGCCACCACCAGGCTGGCAAACACCGCCAGCGAGGCCGTCCAGCCGAACTGCTTGAAAAACTTGCCCGCAATGCCACTCATGAATGCGGTGGGCAGAAACACCGCGATCAGCGTGAAGGTGGTGGCCACCACCGCCAGGCCGATCTCGTCTGCCGCCTCCATGGCGGCCTGGTAGGGCGTCTTGCCCATGCGCAGGTGGCGCACGATGTTCTCGACCTCCACGATGGCGTCGTCCACCAGGATGCCCACCACCAGCGACATCGCCAGCAGGGTGATCACGTTGATGGAAAAGCCCAGCAGGTGCATGCCGATGAACGCCGGGATGATCGACAGCGGCAGCGCCACGGCCGATACGAACGTGGCCCGCCAGTCGCGCAGGAACAGCCACACCACCACCACGGCCAGCAGCGCGCCCTCGTACAGCAGGTGCATGGAGCCGTCGTATTCCTCCTGCACCGGCTGCACGAAGTTGAAGGCCTCGGTGATGGCCAGGTCCGGGTGCTGCTCGCGCAGCTCCTTCAGGGCCGCCTGCACGGCAGCGCCCACCTCCACCTCGCTCGCGCCCTTGCTGCGCGCCACCTCAAAGCCCACCACCGGCTTGCCGTTGAGCAGGGCCAGCGCACGGCGCTCGGCCGTGGTGTCCGACACCTCGGCCACCTGGTCCAGCCGGATGTGGCGGCCGTCGGGCAGCGCCAGCGTCAGCTGCGCCAGCTCCTGCGCCGACTGCACCGTGGCCAGCGTGCGCACGGGCTGCTCGCTGCCGCCCAGGTCGGTGCGCCCGCCTGCGCTTTCGGTCTGCACCAGGCGCAACTGGCGCGACACATCGGCCGCCGTGGCACCCAGCGCCTGCAGCTTGAGCGGATCCAGCGCCACATGCACCTGCCGCTCCACGCCACCCACGCGGGTGACCGCGCCCACACCCCGCACCGACAGCAGCTTCTTGGCCACGGTGTCGTCCACAAACCAGGACAGCGCCTCGTCGTCCATGCGGGCCGAGGCGATGGTGAAGGCCAGCACGGGCTGGGCGGCCAGGTCCATCTTGGTCACGATGGGGTCGCGCACATCGCCGGGCAGCTCGCCGCGCACGCGCGCCACGGCAGAGCGCACGTCGTCCAGCGCCTCCTGCGTGGGCTTTTCCAGGCGGAACTCGGCCGTGATGGTGGCACCGCCGTCCTGCACCTTGGTGTAGATGTGCTTGAGGCCCTGCAGCGTCGCGATGCTGTTCTCGATCTTGCGGGCGACATCGTTTTCAAGCTGGGCGGGCGAGGCCCCCGGCAGCGCGACAGTCACCGAGATGGTGGGCAAATCGATGTCGGGGAAGTTCTGCACCTTCATGGCGTTGAACGACAGCAGACCACCAAAGGTCAGCAGCACGAACAGCATCAGCGCAGGTATGGGATTCTTGATCGACCAGGTAGAGACATTCATCGGAATGCTCCTTAATTGATAGCTACAGGGGCAATTGATACCTGGACCCCAGGCGCTTTTGGCATCAAATCGGCCGCTGGAGCGTTTGAAACGGCTGCCGGCGCTGCTGCCACGCGCACCAGATCGCCATCATTCAGAAACCCGGCACCGCGCACGGCGATGGACACGCCCGCGTCCAGCCCCGACAGCACCTCCACCCGCTCGCCCACGCGCCGCCCGGTGTTCACCTTGCGCATCTGCACCCGGTTGTCCGGCCCCACCACGAACACATACGAGAAGCCGTCGCGCACCACCAGTGCCTCCTGCGGCACCGTGAGCGCATCGCTTTGGCCCAGCGCGAATTCGCCACGCGCGAACATGCCCGCCAGGATGGCCGCCGACCCCACACCAGCCCCGGCCCCAGCCCCGGCAGGCAGGTCGACATACACCAGCCCGTTGCGGGTCTGCGGGTCCACCGTGGGCGCAATCATGCGCACCGTGCCCTCGGCCGTGGCGCCGCTGGCAGCAGTCACCATCACCTTGTCGCCCGGTTTGATCCTGCGCAGCTCGGTGGATGTGACTTCGGCCCGCCACTCCAGCCGGCCCTTGCGCACCATGCGGAACAGCTCGGTGCCCGCACCCACCACCGCGCCCACAGTGGCCGTGCGGGCCGAGATCACGCCGCTGTCGGGCGCCAGCACCTGTGTGTGGCGCAGGCGCAGCTGCTGCGCATTCAGCGAAGCGCGGGCGGCTTCCACGCGGGCCTGCGCGGTCTGCTCGGCCGTGGTGAACTGCTGGATCTGCTGCTGGCTCAGCGCGCCGGTGGCCTGCAGCGACCGTGCCCGCTCGGCATTGGCCGCGGCCTCGGCGGCGGTGGCCTGCGCCTCCAGCAGGCTCGCGCGCACCTGGGCCACTTCGGCCTGCACGGTATCGGACGAGAACGTGGCCAGCACCTGCCCCGCCTTGACCACATCGCCGACATTCACCCGCACTTCCGTCAGGCGCAACCCGTTAGCCTCGGCCCCGATGAGGGCCTCCTGCCACGCAGCGATACTGCCATTGGCGGCCAGCCGGATGGGCACCGATGTGCGCTGGGGTTGCGCCGTGCTCACCGTGAGGGCCGGGCGCTGTGCATGGGCCGCTTTGGGTTCATCGGCCGCACGCGATGCACCCGAGAACACCAGGGCGCCGCCCACGGCCAGCAAGCAGACAGTGATCACTGCAAGGGCGTTGGGAGAGAGCTTGAAAGAAGAGAAGTTTTGCATTGGCTTTCGTCCTGAAGAATTCATATCAGCTTTCCGTTTCGCCACGGCCCATCCGCAGGGGATGAAACTGGCGCAGCCACAGGCCAGTGCCCCCGTGCAAGGGCCTCCAAGCCGCACATGCGGCGCTTCGCTTGCGTGCACCGGGGGCGTCGCCGTCCCGACTCGCTGGGCAAGTCGGGAGGGGGCGAGGCGCGAAGCGACTCAGGGGGTGTTTCACCCATTCCATCCGCCGCCTGCCGCGCGGTACAGCGCCACCCAGGCGGCCATGCGCTCGTGCTGCAGGGCCACCAGCGCGTTCTCTGCCGCAAGCGCCGTGCGGCGGGCGTCTTCCAGTTCCACCAGGCTGGCCAGGCCGCCGCGCCAGCGTGCCTCGGTGGCCTCGAAAGACGCGCGGTACCCCTCGGCTGCAATGCGGGCGCTGGCGCTGCGCTCTGCCGTGCCCTGCAGGCGTACCAGCGCCTGCTCGACCTCGCTCACCGCCTGGCGCACGCGAGCGCGGTACACGGCGGCGGCCTCGTCGTAGCGGGCCTGCGCCGCATCGACCTGCGCCGCGCGGCGACCGCCGTCAAAGATCGGCACGCTCAGCGCCAGGGGACCGATGGTCCAGGTACTCAGGTCGGTGGTGACGCCGCCGGTGCGCACCGATGCAGCGCCCAAGGAACCGGAAAGCGCCAGACGCGGATACCGCTGTGCCTGGGCGCTGCCCACATCGGCACTGGCTGCGGCCACGTCACGCTCGGCGCTGTACACATCAGGCCGCTGCGCGAGCACCTGTGCCGGCAGGGTGGCAATGGCAAAGAGGGCATCGGGCGCAACCTGCCCGGGCCGGGTCGCAAGCCGGGTGCGCAGGCGCGGCTCTTCCCAGCCGGTCAGGGCCACCAGGGCTTTGGTGTCCACATCGCACTGGGTGCGCTGCTGTGACAGGCGGGCCGCGGCCTCGGCAGCGCTGGCGCGGGCCAGTGCCGCGGTGGCGGGGGCCGTGAACCCGGCGCGCTCGGTGAGGCCCGACAGGCGCGATGTCTCTTCGCGGGACCGCAAATCGCGCACCGCCACGTCCAGCTGCTGCAGGCAGCTGCGCACGCTGCTCACCTGCAAGGCCACCTCGGCGGCCACGCTCACGCGGGCCTCGTGCCACAGCGCCTGGGCGCCCGCCAGCCGCTCCCCTGCAGCCGTCCTGGTCGCTGCATTGCCACCGAAAAGATCCAGCTCCCAGCTGGCCTGCAGCCCGGCCTGCACTGTGGTGGCCGTGCTGCGCACCTGCTCGTTGAAACCCCGGCTAGCACTGGCCTGGCCGTCCAGCGATGGCACCAGTGCCGCCCTGCTGGCGACCTGGGTGGCACGCGCCTGGGCAATGCGCGAACTCGCCTGTGCAATGCCGGGGCTGACGGCCTGGGCAGATTCGATCAGCTCGACCAGCAGGGGATCGTCCACCTGCGCCCACCATCGGGCGAGGCCCTCCAAAGACCCGCTGTGTGGCAGCGGGGCCTGCCAGCCCGTGGCTACCGCTGTCTGCACCTGTGCGGGCGGCGGGGTGGTAGAACAGGCGGCGAGCATGAGCGTGAGCGCTGCCGTGAAAAAAGTGCGGTGGGAAGATCGCATGGGTAGATCAGGTCCTGGTTTTTCGGGTCGGACTTGTGCCAGGCCTGGGGTCGGAGGTGCAGGCCGATACGGCGAGCGGATCGGCCTTGCCCCGCGCGCTGCGCGCAGCAAGGCGCCGCTCGCGCTCGCCATCCACCATGAAGCAGGCAAAGTCCACCAGCCGCGACGTGGTGGCGGCCAGCGCGCGCGGGCTGGCCGTGAGGCCGGGCCGCACCGCCTGGACCACATCGCGGCCCACGTAGTACTGCAACGCCAGGGCCGTGATGGCCATGGCCAGGCGGTGCACGTCGTCGTCGGCAGTCCTGAGGTCAAACTCCTTGCACAGCAACGCCACCAGCGCCGCGTGGGCGGGCTTGATGTCGCACTCCAGCTCCTGCTCCCAGAGCCCGGTCGGGTCGAGCATCTCGCGAAAGTGCAGGCGCATGCACAACTCGACCAGCTGCCCCTCATGCAGGGGCTGCATGAAGCTGTGGATCAAAAGGGTGATGACCTCGCGCAGGCTGGGCGCAGGGCCGTCCTTGGGCCAGGCATCCAGCGAGACGGGGCTGCCCATGGGCTCGGTGAAGGCTGCGCGGTACAGCCCGTTCTTGTCGCCGAAGTAATAGCTGATGGAGGCGGGATTGACAGCCGCGGTCTGGGCAATCTGACGGATGGAAGTCTTGGCGAAGCCGTGCTCTGCAAAAAGCTGCAAGGCCGCATGGAGCAGCCGCGTGCGCGCGGCCGCCGCCTCGACGGGCAACGGAGTGGATGACGTTCGGTGGCGGGAAGATGCAGCGGGGGATGGCATGGCCCCGGATTACAACACTGTTAATCAAACGATTGATTAACTTTTTTGTTTCAGTAAATGTCAAGGCTGGGCGGGCGTGGCCGCCAGTCCCACGAGCGCAGGCGAGCACGCAAGCGCGTGCGCGCACGACAGTCCGTGGGTCATCACGCTGTCACGTAGTTGAGTCCACTGACACTAGGCAAAAGAAGGGCCGGATGAGGCCAGGAGCCCCGGCGCACCCGGCCCGGGCAGGAGCATCGGCACGCTATCCGCGCGGGCCGAACACGGCCACCCACAGCGCCATCACCGCGTCACGCTCAGCCTGTACGGTGGCCAGGGCCACCTGCGTGGGCGCCTCGTCGAGCCGCGCGCGATGCTGCACGCGACGCAGCTCCCGGTAGGCATCGGCCGCGGCCATGCCCACACCAGGCGGCAGCAGCCCCACCTGCTCGGCGCGCTGCAGCAGTGCAATGTTGCCCACGTTGGCCACCAGCTCGGGGTGCGCGGCAGACTGCGACAGCACCAGATACTGCACGGCGAACTCGGCATCCACCATGCCGCCGGGGCTGTGCTTCACATCAAAGCGCCCCTCGGGCGCGGGGTGGGCGCTGCGCACGCGTTCGCGCATCCCCACGATCTCCTCGCGCAGGGCCGCAGGGTCGCGTTCCGAAGTGATCACTGCCTCGCGCACGGCGTCAAAGCGCTGGCGCAACGGCTCGGTGCCCATCACGAAGCGGGCCCGGGTCATGGCCTGGTGTTCCCAGGTCCAGGCCGTGTTGCTGCCGCGGCGCTGCTGGTAGTTGGCGTAGGCCTCGAAGCTGGTGACCAGCAGGCCCGAGTTGCCGTTGGGCCGCAGGGCGGTGTCGATCTCGTACAGGTCGCCCTCGCCGGTCTTCACGGTGAGCCAGTTAATGAGCTTGCGGACAAAGCCCGCATAGACCTCCGGTGCGTTCTCGTCGTCGTCATCGAACACAAAGACGATATCGAGGTCGCTGCCGTAGCCCAGCTCTTTGCCGCCCAGCTTGCCATACCCAATGATGGCGAACTGCGGCGTTTCGCGGTGGCGGTTCTTCAGGCGGCTCCAGCACCACTGCGCGGTGATGCGCAGCACGCTGTCGGCCAGCGCCGAAAGGTCATCGGCCACCTGCTCGACGGTGATGCGGCGCTCGACATCGCGGGCCAGCGTGCGGAAGGTTTCGGCGTGCTGGGCGCGGCGCAACAGGTTGAGCAGGGTCTCATCGTCGTCTTCGCCGGTGGACTGCAGCGAGGCCCGCCGCATGCCCAGCTCACGCTCGAAATCGGCCACCACAAAACGTTCGGACAGCAGCGAGTCGCCCACCAGCTCATCGATGACACCCGGGTGCTGCAGCAGGTAGCGGGCAGGCCATTTGGCAGCACCGAGCAGGTGCAGCAGCTGCTCATGCACGGAGGGGCGCTCCAGCAGCAGGGCCAGGTAGCTTTCGCGGCGCAAGAGGGGTTCAAGCCAGTTGGCAAAGCGCAGCGCCGCTTCTTCGGTCACGCGCCCTTCCGTCAGCCACTGGGCCGTGCGCTGCACCAGCCGGAACAGCCGCGCGCGCGCCTCGTCCCGCAGGCCCTGCACGCGGGCATGGGTGCGCCACTCGGCCACGCGCTCCCGGAAACCCGGGGGCAGCTGTTCGAGCAGGCTTTCCAGCTCGGGCGGTGGCGGGGCCGAAGCGCGCGGGCCGCCGCAGCCGCCGCCATTGCACTGCTTCTTGCTGCCGCCCAGCAGGGTGTCGAATTCCTGCGCCACCAGTTCGCGATGGGCGTCCAGCTCGTGCAGGAAGGCGCAGCAGTCGCTGTAGCCCATGGTGTAGGCGATCCAGGCCAGGTCATCGTCGCGCGTGGGCAGCACATGGGTCTGCTGGTCGTCCAGGTACTGGATGCGGTGCTCCACCCGCCGCAGGAACACATAGGCACGCGCCATGGCGTCAGCGGTTTCCTGGGGCATCAGGCCGGCCTGGGCCACGCGCTGCAATGCGTCGAGCGTGGGGCGGCGCCGCAGCTCGGGGAACTGCCCGCCGCGCACCACCTGCAGCAGCTGCACGGTGAACTCGATCTCGCGAATGCCGCCACGCGAGAGTTTCACGTCGTTGGCGCGCTCGGGGTGGCCCGCACTGCGCTTGGCCGCGTGGTCGCGGATCTGCCGGTGCAACGACCGCAGCGCGTCGAACACGCTGTAGTCAAGGTACCGGCGAAACACAAACGGCAGGACCACGCCGCGCAGGGCCTGCACGCCCGGGGTGCCAATGCAGCCGCGCGGTGCCACCACACGGCTCTTGAGCCACGCAAACCGCTCCCACTCGCGGCCTTGCACCTGCAGGTATTCCTCCAGCCCGGCCAGCGACACGGCAGGCGGGCCGGAGTTGCCGTTGGGGCGCAGGGCCAGGTCCACGCGGAAGACAAACCCGTGCTCGGTCGTGTCGCCTACCAGGCTGTAGATGGCCTTGACGGCGCGTGCGAAGTATTCGTGGCTGGAGATGCGGCCGCGTCCGTCGGGCATGCCTGCCGTCTCGCCGTCGTGCTCGTAGACGTAGATCAGGTCGATGTCGCTCGAAACATTGAGCTCGCGCGCGCCGAGCTTGCCCATGCCGATGATCCACAGTTCGACCGGCTGGCCTTGCGGGCCGCAGGGTGCGCCGTGCCGCTCATCCAGTTCACGGCGGGCATGTGTGCAGGCGCGGTCCAGGGCCAGCTCGGCCAGCTCGGTCACTGCACGGGTCACGTCTGCCAGTGGGAGATCGCTGTCGCAGTCGAGCGCAATGAGTCGCTCCATCACCAGCTGGCGCAGCACGCGAAGTGCCGCACCGGTGTCAAGGCCGCGGGCCAGCAGGGCATCGCAGGCCTGCTGCATGGTCGCCAGCACGGGAACGCCCGGCGGCAGCAGATGCAGATCGGCTTCGTAACGGCGATGCAGGCGCTGGAAAAAACGCGAGTGCTCCGCCAGCGCAACGCCGGGTACGCGCGGCGCGCAGCGCGGGTCAGCCGACGGCGTCTGCATGGGGCGCGCGGAAGCTGGCCGCGTACACAAGGACACTCGTTTGCACTGAACCCAGGCCGAGGCCGCGGGTCATAATTCCTGCCACATTCAGTTTGACCATGATCGCTCCCACCTCGCACCCCTCTCGCCTGCTGAAAATGATGGCAGGTCTTGCGCGGTGGTCATTGGGTCTGCTGCTCGCCTTCTGGCTGCTGCTGGCCATCGCGTGGGGGGCCCTTCATGGATTGATTGTGCCGCGAATCGGCGAATTTCGCCCGCAGCTCCAGGCGCATGCCACAAAGGTTCTGGGGGTTCCCGTGCAGATCGGCGCCATCGAGGCACGTACCGACAGCCTCGTGCCATCGGTCGAACTGCTGGATGTCGCGCTGCTCGATGCCAGCGGCCGGGTGGCCCTGCGGTTGCCGAGGGTGGTAGTGGCAGTGTCCCCGCGCTCGCTGGTCAACTGGAACGCCGAGCAGATCTATATAGAAGAGCCTGTGCTCGACGTGCGCCGCACCGCAGACGGGCGCATCGAGGTGGCGGGCCTGGAGTTTGCGCAATCGGGCGGCGACAGCAACGCGGCTGCCGACTGGGTGTTCTCGCAGGGCGAGGTCTTCATCAAGGGCGGCACCCTGCGCTGGACCGACGAGCAGCGCGGCGCGCCCGAGCTCGCGCTGACCGATGTCAACCTGGTGCTGCGCAATGGCAACTGGCGCCACCACATGCGCCTGGATGCAACCCCCCCGCCTGACTGGGGCGACCGGTTCACGCTGGCGGGCCTGTTCCGTGCTCCGCTGCTGCGCGCACGCGACGGCAACTGGAAGCACTGGAACGGGCAGGTGTTTGCCGACTTTGCGCGGGTCGATGTGTCGCAGCTGCACCGCCACGCGCAGATCGACGGGGTGAATGTGGCCGAGGGGCGCGGCGCGCTGCGCGCCTGGGCGGATTTCCAGCGCGGTGAACTGATGGGCGGAACAGCCGACCTGGCGCTGGCCGATGTGAACGCCACGCTGGGCAAGGACCTGCAGGCTCTGGAACTCCACGCAGTGCAGGGCAGGCTGGGCGGGCGCCGGCTGGCGGGCGGCTTTGAACTATTCACGCAGGGCCTGCAGTTCCAGACCCGCGACGGCCTGAACTGGCCGGGCGGCAACGTGCGACTGGTGCATACCGATGCCAGCGGCAAGCTGCCGGCGCAGGGCGACTTCCGCGCCGACCGGCTGGACCTGGCGGCACTGGCACAGATTGGTGCCAGGCTGCCCCTGAGTGCCGCTGCCCACCACGCCCTGACGACTTACGCACCCCGCGGGCTGGTGGACGAGGTCAGCGCCACATGGCGGGGCCCGGTGGATGCACTGCAGGCCTACCAGTTGCGCGGCCGGGTGCGCGGCCTTTCGCTGGCCGCCGAGCACACGGGCAGCGCCCCTGTCCATTTCGGTCTGCGCGGTGCCACCGTGGACATCGACATGACCCAGGCGGGCGGCAAGGCAGCGCTGTCGATTTCCTCGGGCGCGCTGGTGCTGCCCGGTGTTTTCGAAGACCCCGTGCTGCCACTGGACCGGCTGAGCGCGGATGTGCGCTGGCAGATCGAAGGCGAGCGCATTGCGGTACAGGCCGCCGACGTGCAGTTTGCCAATGCCGACGCACAGGGCGAAGCGCGTGCCACCTGGCACACCTCCGATGCGGCCAAGGCACCGCATCGTTCACGGTTCCCCGGCGTGCTCGACCTGTCTGGAAACCTCAACCGCGCCGACGGCACGCGGGTGCATCGTTACCTACCCCTTTCGATTCCGGCGGAATCACGGCACTACGTGCGCGACGCCGTGGTGGCGGGCACGGCCAGCAATGTGCAGTTCCGCGTGAAGGGCGACCTGCACGACCTGCCGTTCAACGACCCCAGGCAGGGCGAGTTCCGCATTGCCGCGCGCGTCAGGGATGTGACCTATGCCTATGTTCCACCACAGCTGCAACCGGCCAACACACTGCCTTGGCCCGCCCTGACCGAGCTGGGCGGCGAGCTGATTTTTGAGCGCTCTTCCATGCAGGTGCGGGGGGCCAGCGGCAGCTTTGCGGGCCGGCCGGGCCTGCGCCTGTCGCGCGTGGATGCGCGCATTCCCGACCTGTCGCACACGGTGGTGGGTGTGGACGCCGATGCACGCGGGCCGCTGCCCGAATTGCTGGCGCTGATGAGCAGTTCGCCCCTGGGCGGCATGACCTCCAATGCGCTGGACCAGGCCACCGGCACGGGCAATGCCGACTTCAAGTTGCGCCTGAGCCTGCCCATCAGCGACATGGCGAAATCGAAGGTGCAGGGCAGCGTGGTGCTGGCCGGCAACGAGGTCCGCATCACGCCCGACACACCACCCCTCACCCGCGCGCGGGGCACCGTGCAGTTCAGCGAGAGCGGGTTCTCGCTGACGAACATGCAGGCCCAGGCACTGGGCGGCCCGGTGCGGCTCGAAGGGGGCATGCGTGCCCTGCCCCCCAACGCACCCGCCACGGAATCCGCCGTGCAACTGCGCGCCCAGGGCACGGCCACGGCCGAAGGCCTGCAGCAGGCCACGCAGCTGGGCATGCTCGCGCAGCTGGCGAGGCGCGCCAGCGGCAGCGCACCGTACTCGATGACCCTCGGATTCCGGCGCGGTGTGCCCGAGATTCAGGTGACCACATCGCTGCAGGGCATGGCGCTGGCGCTGCCAGCCCCGCTGGCCAAAACCGCCGGCACCAGCACGCCACTGCGCTTTGAAAGCCAGGTGCTGCGAGAGTCTCTCACCGGCCTGGCCAGCGCCACCGCAGCGGGTACCGCAGGCCTGCCACCGCTGCGCGACCAGATCACGCTGGACCTGGGCGCCATCGGCTCGGCCACCTATGTGCGCGAGCTGTCGGGTGGCCAGGCGCGCGTGCTGCGCGGCACCATTGGCATCGGGCTGGGTGAGGGCGAATCAGCGCCCATGCCGGTCCAGGGCGTGGCCGCCAACATCCAGCAGGGAAAAGTGGATGTCGATACCTGGGAAGACGTGCTCACGCAGGCCACCACGGGTGCCGCGGGCACGGGCGCAAGCACACCGACCAATGCCGCACCGCCAGGCCTGGCAACCGCAAGCACGGGCAGCACCGGCAACGCGCAGGACTACCTGCCCACCACGCTCGCCCTTCGGGCGCGCGAGCTGACCCTGCAGGGGCGCACCCTGCACAACGTGGTGGCAGGAGCCTTGCGCAACGGAACCACCTGGCGCGCCACGCTGGACGCCAGCGAACTCAGCGGGTTTCTTGAATTCAGGCAGCCCGGTGCGGCAGACCATCCCAGCGGGCTGCTCTACGCCCGCCTGTCCCGCGCCAGCCTGCCGCAAAGCGATGCGAACCAGGTGGAGGCGCTGCTCGATGACCAGCCCGGCACGCTGCCTGCGCTGGACATCGTGGTGGACGATTTCGAGCTGCGCGCCAAGCGACTGGGCCGCGTGGAGATACAGGCACAGAACCGCGGCAGCGAGGGCGTGCAGCGCGAGTGGCGCCTGACGCGGTTCAACATCCTGTCGCCCGAAGCCAACCTCACCGCCAGCGGCAACTGGGCGGTGGTGGCTGGCTCGGCAGGCGCTGCGGCCGCCAGGCCCTCCGAGCGCCGCACGGTGCTCAACTTCAAGCTGGACATCCGTGACTCGGGCGATCTCCTGGGCCGCATGGGCATGGCCAATGTGGTGCGCCGCGGCAAGGGGCGCATGGAGGGCCAGGTGGCATGGATGGGCGCGCCCTTCAGCCCCGACTACCGGTCGATGACGGGGGAGATCAACCTGAATGTCGAGTCCGGCCAGTTCCTGAAAGCCGACCCGGGCCTGGCCAAGCTGCTCGGGGTACTCAGCCTGCAGTCGCTGCCACGGCGACTCGCGCTGGATTTCCGCGATGTTTTCAGCGAAGGTTTCGCGTTCGACTTTGTGCGCGGCGATGTCCGCATCGAGCAAGGCGTGGCCACCACCAACAACCTGCAGATGAAGGGCGTGAATGCCGCGGTACTCATGGAAGGCAGCGCCAACATCGAGGCGGAAACGCAGGACCTGCGCGTGGTCGTGGTACCCGAGATCAACGCCATGACGGCCTCGCTGGTGGCCACGGCCATCAACCCGGTGATCGGCCTGGGCAGCTTCCTGGCGCAGGTGTTCCTGCGCGGTCCGCTGATCGAAGCCGCCACGCAGGAGTTCCGCATCGACGGGACCTGGACGGACCCCCGCGTGGTGCGTGTGCCCCGCCGCGCGCGGGACGCCACCGCCCCGGCGCCGGGGCAGGCTGCCCCAGCGGCCGCGCCGGCGCCGGCGCCCAAAACTGGAGAACCCTCATGATGCAAGTGGCTGCCATCCAGATGGTGTCGGGTACCCGGCTTGATGACAACCTGCAGGCTGCCCACCGGCTGCTGGAGAAGGCGGCGCACGAAGGCGCGGAACTGGCCGTACTTCCCGAGTATTTCTGCATCATGGGGCACCGCGACACCGACAAGCTGCCCCTGGCGGAAACACCTGCTGGCGGCCCGATCCAGGATTTCCTGTCGGCATCGGCACGCTCGCTGGGCCTGTGGATCGTGGGGGGAACCATCCCCATGCAGACGTCTGCGCCCGGCAAGGTACGCAACACGACCCTGGTGTTCAACCCTGCAGGCGCGCAGGTGGCCCGCTACGACAAGATCCACCTCTTTTGTTTCGACAACGGGCGCGAGCAGTATGACGAGAGCCGGGTGATTGAGGCCGGCGCCCCTGCCGTGCATTTCGACCTGCCGGCGCGCGATGGCCGCTGCTGGCGTGTGGGGCTGAGCGTGTGCTACGACCTGCGCTTTCCCGAGCTGTACCGGGCCCACGCCCGCGCCGGGGCCGACCTGCTGCTGGTGCCCAGTGCCTTTACCTACACGACGGGCCGGGCCCACTGGGAACTGCTGCTGCGCGCGCGTGCCGTGGAGAACCTGGCCTACGTCCTGGCCCCGGCGCAGGGCGGAATCCACGAAAACGGCCGCCATACCTGGGGGCACAGCATGCTGGTGGACCCCTGGGGCACCGTGATCGCTTCGATCGATCAGGGCCCCGGAGTGGTGGCCGCAACCGTGGATGCCGCACGGATCGACAGCGTGCGCGCACAGTTGCCAGCCCTGCAGCACCGCGTGCTCTGACAACGGCATGAATCCGCCCACGCCTGACGACAGCACCACCGGCCTGGGCGCGCCGCTGGAAGCGCCCTTGCAGCCCCGCCGGCGCCGCACGCTGCTGCAGCGCTGGCGCGGCGCGTGGCGGCGATGGTCGCTGTGGACGGCGCTGGTGAGCCTGGTGGTGGCGATGCTCGCCACGCTGGTGTGGCTTGCCGGCCGGTATGAGGAAAGCCAGGTCCAGAGCCAGCTGGAGCGCGACGCAGCCGATGCCGTGGCCGACATCCGCGTATCGCTCTCGCGCACCCTGCAGAACTTGCAGGCGCTGCATGCCAATGACCCCGGCGAACTTGCGTGGGAAGTCGGTGCGGCCGACCTGGTGCGCAACCACCGCGAGCTGATCCGCATCGAGTGGCGCGACGCGGCGATGCGCGTGCGCGACCACCAGCAGTCGCCATACCGCCCGCTGGCCTGGGACAGGCGGCTGCGCGAGAGCAGCCAGTCCGACGCCGCCATCGCCTGCGCCAACGCGCGCCGGCTCAGCAGCCCCGCCTATTCCAGCAGTTATTTCCAGCCGCACGGCGACGGCCTGGGCTCGGAAATGATGGACCTGTGCCTGCCGCTGACCTCTGGCGGCAAGCTCACCGGGTTTGTGGTGGCCACGTTCTCGCTGCGCGAGATCCTGCTCAACCTGGTGGCGCCCAACCTCACGCGGCGCCAGGAGGCGTCTTTCATCGAGCCTGACGGCACACGGCTGGCCGTACTGGGCGCTGCGCGCAAGGGCTCGCGCATGTTCACTTCGCAGCATCTGCTGGACATGCCGGGCAGCACGCTGGTGTTGCGCATGGACACCTGGCACGCGGCGCCCAGCCTCTTTCCCAACGTGCTCACGGCGCTGGTGACCGCCATGTCGATTGCGCTGGTCACGGTGATGGCGGTGCTGGTGCGCGACAACCGCCGCCGCCTGCGCGCCGAGCGCGAACTTGCCGATGCCCTGGCCTTTCGGAAAGCGATGGAGGATTCGCTGGTCACGGGCCTGCGCGCGCGCGACCTGGAGGGCCGCATCACCTACGTCAACCCCGCGTTCTGTGCCATGGTGGGCTTCAGTGCGGCCGAGCTGCTGGGCCAGAGCGTGACCGCCCCCTACTGGCCGCCAGAGCTGGTGGACGAGTACCGCGAACGGCAGGCAGTGCGTCTGTCCGGGGGAGAGGTGCCGCCGCGGGAAGGCTTTGAATCGGTCTTCATGCGCAAGGACGGTACGCGCTTTCCGGTGCTCATCATCGAGGCGCCGCTCATCAATGCCCAGGGCCAGCACACGGGCTGGATGAGCGCATTCCTCGACATCAGCGAGCAGCGCCGCATCGAGGAGCTGTCGCGCGCCTCGCAAGAGCGCCTGCAGGCCACGGCCCGCCTGGCCACGGTGGGCGAGATGGCATCGCTGCTCAGTCACGAACTGAACCAGCCCCTGGCCGCCATCTCCAGCTATGCCACCGGCTCGATCAACCTGCTGGAGCCTGCCAGCAGCACGGCACCCGCAGCGCCCTACGCAGCCGGCACCGGCACGGCAACGGGTAGCACCGAGTCCCCCGGCACCCCTCCCAGCGCGGACGATGTCGAGGGCGTGCGCATGGCGCTCACCCAGATTGCCCGCCAGGCCGAACGCGCGGGCAAGGTGATCAAGAGCGTGCATGATTTCGTGCGCCGGCGGGACCAGGCACGTGAGTCGCTCCCCGCGCAGCAGTTGCTCGACGCCATCCTGCCGCTGGTCAGCCTGCAGGCCCGCAAGCTGCGCGTGCGCGTGCAGACCCATGTCGAGCCCGGCCTGCCGCCCGTGCTGTGCGACCGCACCATGGTCGAACAGGTGCTGCTGAACCTGGCGCGCAACGCCATGCAGGCCATGGACCACCCCGACATCCACCAGCGTGTGCTGGATATCAGCGTGCTCAAGACAGCCACCGGGCAGCGGGCGGGATGGATCAAGTTCACGGTGACCGACCTGGGCACCGGTATCGACAGCGATGTGGCAGCCAAGCTGTTCACGCCGTTCTACACCACGCGCAGCGAGGGCATGGGGCTGGGCCTGAGCATGTGCCGCACCGTCATCGAGCAGCACGGCGGTTTCCTCGGCTTTGCCGCCAACGAACCCCGTGGTACGGTATTCACCTTCACCCTGCCCGTCGCCTCCCCTCCCGCGCAAAGCCCCTGATGGAACCCGTATCCAACGCCACTGTTTACATCGTTGACGACGACGCCAGCGTGCGCGAGGCCCTGGCCTGGCTGCTGCGTTCGCGCCGCCTGCCCAGCGAGTCGTTCGACAGCGCCGAGGCTTTTGACGCCATGCTGCAAAAGCGCCCGCCCCAGCGCCAGCCCTGCTGCCTGCTGCTGGATGTGCGCATGCCTGGCATGAGCGGCCTGGCGCTTTTTGATGTGCTGGCAGCGCGGGGCGACCTGGCCACCATGCCGGTGATCTTTCTCACCGGGCACGCGGATGTGCCCACCGCGGTCGACACCGTCAAGCGTGGCGCGTTCGATTTCTGTGAGAAGCCTTTTTCGGACAACGTGCTGGTAGACCGCATCGAGCAGGCCCTGGCCCAGTCGGCAGAGCGGCTTGCGCGCCTGCGGGAGCGCAGCGACCTGCAGGTGCGCCTGCGCGACCTCACCGAGCGCGAGCGCGATGTGATGGACCTGGTCGTGGCGGGCCTGCCCAACAAGCTGATTGCCGATCAGCTGGACATCAGCGTCCGCACGGTCGAAGTGCACCGCTCGCGCGTGTTTGACAAGATGCAGGTGAAGTCGGCAGTGGAACTGGCCAACCTGCTGCGCGCAGGCAATTAGCCGGGGCGGCCCCCGGCCTCTGGCGATCCGGTTACCCGCGCGGCCGTTCGCCCACAAAAATTTCCACACGGCGGTTGCGTGCACGGCCTTCGGCAGTGTCGTTGGTGGCAATCGGGCTGCGCTCGCCCATGCCGTCGATGGCAATGCGGCGCCCGTCCACGCCCCGTGCCGTGAGGTAATTGCGGGTGCTGGATGCACGCTCCACCGACAGGGGATTGTTCACGCTGTCATTGCCTGTGCTGTCGGTGTGACCGACGATGCGTACATCGCTGTCGGGGTTGTTGCGCAGGCCGGCGGCAAACTGGTCCAGCACGGGGCCGAAGTTGGCCTGGATGTCCGAGCGGCCCACAGCAAATGAGATGTCGCTCGGAATGTTGAGCATGAGCTGGTTGTCGGCCGTCTGCGACACCACCACACCGGTTCCACGCGTGGCCTGCTCCATGTCGCGCTTTTGGCGCTCCATGTTCTGCGACCAGATGTAGGTGCCCAGAGCCCCCACGCCGGCGCCCACCACGGCGCCAGCGCCGGCGTTCCCGCCGGTGGCCGACCCAATCACCGCGCCCGCCAGTGCGCCCACGCCCGCACCGGTGGCGGTGCGGCGCTGGGTGTCGTCCATGCTGGCACAACCGGTAGCCAGAACAACGGCGGCGGCAACGCCCCAAAGAATGTGTGTGCGCATGTGATCTCCTTGATGTAGTCGGGCAAACCGGCACTAGGTGCGTGCCGGCCATGCGCTTGCTGCTTTCCGCAAAGGCGGCAATCCCTGAGGGAATTCCGCCTGCCGAAGCCGCGCAGCGCAAGCCGCGATGGTGGCTGCCAGTGCCGCGGTCCGCTATCGGTGCACGCAGCCAATAGCCGTAGGACAGGAGCCCGAACCGGTCACAGGTCAGGTGGGTGCCAGGTCCCAGCACGACGGAAAGGGCCCTGCAACAGCGTCAAGGTGCCGCGTGAAGGCGCAAGGACGCCGCGGTCAAAGAGAAAAGCGAGGCAAAGGAAAAGAACGTGGCGCCTGCGCCGGGGCCCTACGCTGCGGGCGGCGAAGGCGGTGAAGGAGGCTTCCGGTCGTCGTCGCCCGAGGCGGGGGGCACGGGAAGCTCGCCGCCTTTGCGCCCTGAAAACATCGTCCACCAGACGATGGCAATCAGCAGCACCAGCGCCAGCAGCGCTTCAAGCAAAATCAGCCCCATGAAATCGACCCCTTTGCGCCTTGTTCTGACGGCGCTGATTGTAGGAATGCTGGCTGCATGCTCCACCCCCATGCCGCCAAGCCCCACTCCGCCCGGGGCCATATCCACGCAGCCGCCCGCCAGCGCATTGCCGCCGCCGGCCGCCGTGCCGCTGCCCGGAGACACCGGCCCGCTGCCACCGCCCATGGCCCAGCCCAAGAGCCGCTGGATCCCCGTGCGCTGGGCCGAGCTGCCCGGCTTCACACAGGATGCACTGCACGAGGCCTGGAATGCGTGGATCAAGAGCTGCGAGCGGCCCGCCCCACCGTTCACCGCGCTGTGCGCCGAGGTGCGCCAGCTGAGCATTGCCACCCCCGACGAGCAGCGCGCCTGGCTCATCGCCCGCCTGCAGCCTTACCGTGTGGAGGCACACGACGGCAACGCAGACGGCCTGCTCACCGCCTACTACGAACCGATGATGGAAGGCGCGCGCCAGCCTGGCAACGGTTTCAACGTGCCCATCTACCGCCTGCCCGCCAGCTTTGGCGCACGCAAGCCCTGGTACACGCGCCAGCAGATCGAGACCCTGCCCGAAGCCCAGGCCGCGCTGCAGGGCCGCGCGATCGCCTGGCTGCGCGACCCGGTCGAGTCGATGGTGCTGCACATCCAGGGCTCGGGGCGCCTGCGCATCACCGAGCCCGATGGCTCGATATCGACGGTTCGGGTGGCCTACGCCGGCACCAACGACCAGCCCTACGGCAGCATCGGCCGCTGGCTGCTGGACCAGGGCTACACCCGCGATGCCACCTGGCCGGGCATCCGCGCCTGGCTGGCGGCCAACCCGCAGCGTACCAACGAACTCATGTGGACCAACCCGCGCTACGTGTTCTTCAAGGAGGAACCGCTGGCGGGCATGGACGCATCGTTTGGCCCCAAAGGCGCGCAGGGCGTGCCGCTCACGCCGGGCCGCTCCATCGCGGTGGACCGCCAGAGCATTCCTTACGGCACGCCCGTGTGGATGGCCTCCAGCGGCCCGCAGGTCCAACTGAGCCGCATGGTGCTGGCGCAGGACACCGGCAGCGCCATCCTGGGCGCAGTGCGGGCCGATTACTTCACGGGCTGGGGCCCTGAGGCCGGTGACATTGCGGGCCGGCTCAAGCAGGGACTGAGGCTATGGGTGCTCTGGCCGAGGTGATTTGAGGCAATATCGACCTGAAGTCCTTTATTTGATTGCACCTGTAGCTATTATTTTTATAGCGTTTTCTGCACTTTGTGCGCTTCGCGCTCGCTGACGCGCCCCGTCGCACGTCGCACGTCGCACGTCGCACGTCGCACGCGGCATCGCAGGGTTGCGGCCTCATCGCACCGCGGCCGGCCGGGCATCCTCTCCACGCCACTGCAGCGGTATCAGGTGGTACAGCGGGCTGGGGTCGGTCTGCCAGCCCGGCGGGGCCGGTGGCGAGCGCGGGGCCGGTCGCCCGGGGGCACCGTCAGCTTCTGCAGCCATCGCAGCCAGCTGCTGCATCCATGCCGGGTCTACCGTACCGGTGGGTGCCGGTCGCGAGAAGATCAGCTCCAGCATGCGGCGCGCGCGCCGGTCGCCTGCACTGGCGGCGATCTGGTACAGGCGCACCGCCTCGGTGTAGTTGGCGGGCACGCCCTCGCCCCGGTGGTAGCGGCGGGCCTGGTCGTACCAGTCGCCGGGCGTCTGGCGGCCGGGCGGGTTGCGTGCGGCTTCGTCGGCGCGCAGGCGGCTGGCCAGCAGGCGTGCGTTGGCGGCGGCGGCGCCCGACTGTGGTGCTGCGCTGCGAAACTGTTGCAGGGCTTCGTTCAGCCGGCCCGCGGCAAGGTATTCCAGGCCCAGCTCGTTGGCCGCCTGGGCGCTGCCGGCGCTGGCCGCTTCGGCCAGCAGCGCACGCAGTTGCGGCCGTGCGGGCGGCGGCTGGAGATGGGTTCCGGGGGGTGTGGTCGCAAGGGCGGTGCGGTCCGGGGCCTCCAGCGGCGACAGGGCCACCGCTGCGTGCCATTGCAGGTATTTCGCCAAGGCGGGCGCGTTACGGACCAATGCGGACGTCCAGCGACTGGCCGCGGCTGGATTGGGCGCAGTCACGCAGCCACTGATCTGGCACCACGCCAGCCCCGCGGGTGCCAGCGGGTGGCCCAGCGCCTGGGCGCGTTCAAACCATTGCTGTGCCTGGGGCGCGTCGGGGGCCATTCCCATCCCGTGCAGGGCGAGCAACCCCAGCAGCCAGGCTGCCTGCGCGGGGCCGGCGGCCTCGGTCGCAGCGGGTGGCGCACGCGAGCCCGCCGGGGGCCGCAGACCTGGGGCGCGGGGAGCGGCAGCGGCCGGCTTCTCGCCCTGCGCGGTAGCGCGAAGGCTGCGCACGAGGGCCTCCAGGGCAGGGGCGTCGGGGCCGCCCGGGTGTGGCGCGGTCGGGCTCCAGCCGCTCTGGTCCGTGCTGACGGCCGGCGTGTCCGCCGGGTCTGGCAAGGCCCGCGCCGAGGCCACCGCCACGCACGGCACCATCGCACAGACCAGTACACAGGCCGCGCCCAGCACCGCGGCCCGCGACGCACCCGCCGGTGCGACGCGCAAGCGGGGCGGCGCACTGGCGGCCGTTGCGGTGGAGTGGCCCATGCCGGTGATGGTGCAGCGCATGCGGGGCAGCCGGTCAGGAACGCGGCGCTGGCGGAGCCTTGGAAGTCGGCCCGGATGCCGGGGCGGGGGCAGGCGCTGCCTTGGCCGCTGGCGGCGCCGCGCGGCGTGGCACCACGGTCCAGTAGACCGCATTGCCCGTGTAGCCCGTAGCACCCCACCCGGCGGCAAAAGCCTCGTTGATCTTCTCCAGCGTGCGGTAACCGGCAATCGGCTTGAGCGGCGGGCCGCGCAGTTCTTCGGGCAGGCGCGCCGACGCGTCGCCATCGGTGGCAAAGCACGCCACGCCTTCCGTGCCCGGACTGGCTGCGTCCATCACGAAGCCGGGGTTCGGGCTCATCCAGTCGGGGATGCGCAGGGCCTGGTTGGCCGACACCCAGCCGCTCGTGTTGGCACGGTTGGGCAGCAGGCGCATGACGGTGCCAGTGGCATCCGACAGGTAGCACTGCAGGTACGAGGCACGCGATACCGTGGCCGACAGGAAGATCTGTTCACCCACCTCGAAGGCCGTGCGGTCCAGCAGCACGTTCTCGATCTGCAGGTCCATGGTGCGTTCGGCAGCGGCACCACCGTACAGCAGGCTGCTGGTGGTCACTGCGGGCAGCGCCGAGTCGGCAGCCGTCGTGCTGGGGCCCGGGGACGGGTCGGCGGGGTTCCAGCCGATGCGGGCCAGGGCCCCGTCGGGCGACAGGCCGACAAAGTCGCGCAGCGCCCGTTCATACGTGGGGAAATCGACGACGCCCGTCACCACCATGCCGTTGTCGGCCTGGAATCGGGCCAGCGCGGCGCGCAACTGCGTGCTGTGGGCGGCGGTGGGCTCGGCCGTCGCGGCAACGTCTGCGCCCAGGTAGCCGCGGCTGGCCAGTGCGCGCGCCACCAGCTGCCAGTGCACGGCGGGCGAACCCTCGTTGAACCAGTCGCGCAGCTGGCGCTGGAAGTCCGGGTGGTTCTGCTCGAGCGTCAGGCACTGCCAGTAGGGAACGCGGGCCCACTTGCCCACCAGCTCGATGGTGGCCAGGTCCACCAGCGTGCGTACAGCGCTGCCCGAGCCCTGGGTGTAGTCGCGTCCCACATTGAACTGCACGCCGTAGTTGCCGATGCGGCCCGCCAGGTCCACGCCCTGGCCACCACTGCCCAGGATGACCTCGTTGGCGGAGTCCAGCCCTGGGATCAGCGTGCGCGTGCGGAAGTCACCCAGGTGCATTTCCAGCCCGATGATCGTGGCGTTGCGGCTCTGGCTGTAGCCCAGGTCAACTCGCGGTCCCGACAGGCCGGTGTCAAAACGGTTGCTGAGCACGTTCTGGTCCACGAACGATATCGCGCCCGAAAAATACAGCGCCGGGCGCTGCAGCTGCATCTGGTTGTTGTTGAGCAGGATGGTGGTGAGGTTCTGCACCGTGTCCTGGCGTGCAATGTCCACCTCGTAGTCCACATAGCGGAAGGCGTTGCTCAGGCGGGACATCTGCGACAGCGCGGTGATCACCATGTCCTTGCTGCCCACCGCGACACGGCCGGAGTAGTCGGGGATCTGCTTGCTGGTGACCAGCGTGGTGGGCAGCTGGGCGGCGCGCAGCATGTGGTCCATGCACATCAGCGAATCGGAGAAGCTGGAAATGGATCGCGCCGGACGCACTGCCGGCCGGTCGGTGATGGACGCGCGCTCCAGCAGGGCCCGGTCCTTGCGCGGATCCATGGGCGTGGCGCAGCCCGCCAGCAGCGCAAGGCCCAGCAGCGCGGGCCAGAGTGCGATCTGCCCGTGCCGATGCCGGCCGGGGCCTGATGAACGTACGGGGCCCATGGAAAGCAGGGCAGCAGTGGTTGACGGCAGCATGGTGTGGGTTCTCGTGATCGCGTTCGGGCTGCTGGTGCAACCGGCTGACGTGCTGGCCGCAGCCCCGCCGCAAGCCGGAGTGCGGATGAGCTATCGGCAGATGTTCACCAGGTCGCCGCGCAGCACCACCACCTGGGGCGTGCCGCCGGGGCCGTATCTCGATGCACCCGCTGCACCTGCAGCCACGGTATTGCTGCCCACCTCCTGTACACATGTCTTTTGCATGCCCTGTGCGCTCGCAGTGGTCACCACATCGTTGTCACCCAGCTGGCCCTGGGCATCCTGCGCAAAGGCCCTGGCCTCATAGCGCGCGACACGGGCACGCAGCCAGGAGGGCATCTCCATGGCCGGATCCAGCTGGCCCGGCTGCGCTGCCGGCCCGGTGGGCTGCATCTGCACAGTGGGGTTCCGGGTGAGAACCACCGGGTCCTCGCCCGGCGCCTGGGCGTGGCCGGCCGTCGACAGAAGCAGGCTGGCTGCCGCCAGCAGCCAGCATGGCGTGGCTCGATAGGTTTGCATGGGGAACCTCCTGAATGGCCGTAAAGGAATGGAGCGCGCCGCACAGGCGGCACCTGGCCGCGCTGCTGGCGCGCTCACTGACCCGTCAGGTCGGGTCAATAGTGCCCGCCGCCCGTGCGTGTGGGCTGGCAGGTAAAGCAGGCGTTGTTGGTGGCAATGTTCTGCACGGCCTTGCTGTTGCTGCCGCTGGACAGGTTGGTCAGGGTGGCGCCCTTGATCATGGTCAGCTGGACCGAATCGCCCGTGACCGACACCTCGCCCACATTGGACGAGAGGTTCTGGCTGGCGTAGGCATCGCTGCCCGTGGCGCTGTTGCGCACTGCGCCGCCCAAGCCCATCACGCCCTGCATCGACGAACCACTGATGGTCACGTTGCCGGTATTGGTGGCAAGATTCTGGAAAGCTTCGCTTTTGGAACCCGTGGAGCTGTTGGAAACGGCCACGGACGTCAGTGCGGCGGCCTGCAGCGAGGACCCGGTGATGGAGATGTCGGGCGAAGGTGCGGGACCCGTGGCCAGGGCGGCAGTGGCGATGGCGCTGAGGGCAATGAATGCAAGGGCTTTCATGATGGTTCCTTCAAAAGAGTGGACACATGGACCGCACTGTTGCGAACCGTTTCGCTTCAGTGCAGAAAGAGGACAACAGGGAGCGGGGCCGGGCTTGCAGGCCGGGTTTGCGGCCCAGATCCGTGTTGTCTGTCTGCAGTGTGTTGGCGAAACCGCGTGTCACGAATACGCAGATGCGGCTACCCCATACGACGCAGACCAAATGCACTAGGCATGCTGCAAACCCGCACGCATGCAAGGTTTGCAGCCGACCGCGGCGACCGGCGCACACAACGGCCTAGGTAGTAACTGTTTGTGACGTGTGCAATGGCTTGCACCGCTGTCACCCTGCACAGCCGATTTGCTGCATCGTGCAGCTGCAACACAAGAAGCCAGCACCGCCATTTATTGCTTGGATGCGTGAAGGATCTACACAACAATGCAGCTGCGAGGGAGCAGCACCCAGGAGGAGTTTGCATGGCGAACAGCAACGGACAACCCGACCACGGCCTTGGTGCGACCCTGCAGGCGACCACGACCACGGGACAGTTCTCGATGTACGACAACCCGCCCTCGGTGTGGCCGGCCTTCCTCATGGGGCAGGAAGCCAGCCCGGTGAGGGTTCTGCTCATCGATGATGACGCACACATCCGCCGGGTGATCGCCCAGGAGCTCATGGCCGACCCGCGCACCTTGCTGGTAGGGCAGGCCACCAGCGTGCGCGAAGGCCGACGCGCCATCCGCCAGCACGAGTTCGATGTCCTGCTGGTGGACCTGAACCTGGGCGACGGCGAAGCCTTCGAGGTGCTGGAGTTCTTCCGCTCGGTGCGACCCAGCGCACAGGCAGTGGTGATCTCGGTCATGGAAAACGACGAGCAGGTGCTGCGGGCGTTTGAGCTGGGTGCGGCCGGGTTTGTGGGCAAGAACTCGTGGTTCGGCAACTATGCACAGACGGTGCTGCAGGTGGCCAACGGTGGCGCATCGATCACGCCGCACATCGCGCGGCGTCTGCTGCAGCGGTTTGACCGGGCCCATGCGCCGCAATCCAAGCGCCGGGCCGACGAGGCCGACAAGCTCTCCATCCGCGAGAAGGAAATCCTGCGCATGGTGGCCAGCGGCTACACCAGCACCGAGATCGGTACGCGCCTGTTCATCAGCGGCATGACGGTGAACACGCACCTGCGCAACATCTACCGCAAGCTGCAGGTGCGTACGCGGGCGCAGGCCGTGCGTTTTGCATCGCTGCGGGGTCTGTTCTGATGGCGCTGTGGCAGTGCAGCGCGGGAGGCTGACGCGTGTGGGGCACCGTTCCCGCCTGGCAGGCCACGACCTGCGTGGGGCTGTGTGCAGCAAAGCTGGCGCTGGTGGCTGCTGCGCTCGGCGGACTGCAGGGGATGCTACCGCTGGGCCCACGCGCCCAGTCGTGGTGCCTGGCCTGCGCCATGGCCCTGGGGCTGCCACTGTGCGGCTTGTTGCTGACGCACCGGGCACGGGCACTGCGCTGGCGGCCCCGGCTGAGCCACCGGCCCAGTCCCGACGTGGTGGCCGAACGGCGGCGCATTGCGCGCGAACTGCATGACCGCGTGGGTTCGCAGCTGGTCACCGCGCTGACGCTTGCCGGTGCCGGCCAACCTGGCGAGCCGGTGCGCACCGCGCTGGAGCGCTGCCTTTTTGACCTGCGCATGGTGGTGGACTCGATGGATTCCGACGACGCGTCGGTGACCGACCGCCTGGCCCGCTTGCGGCACCGCATCCAGCCAGCGCTGGAGCGGCGCGGCATGCGCATGGTGTGGGACGTGCAGGTGATCGACGACGTACCGCCCCTGCAGCGCCACTGCGCGGGGCACCTTGCCGCCATCGTGCAGGAAGCACTGAGCAACGCGCTGCAGCACTCCGGCGCCACGCAGGTCTGCGTGAGCGTGCATTTCCTCGTGGCATCGGGGGCATGGCATGTCGAGATCAGTGACAACGGGCGCGGTCTGCGTGTGCCGCCTGGCGATGGCGAAACGGCAGCAGGCTCAGGCCTGGCCGGAATGCGCTGGCGAGCACGCCAGGCCGGAGGGAAGCTGCGGTTCCAGTCCGGCCCCGAGGGTGGCACGTGCGTGAGCGTTTTTGTGCCGGGCGACGCAGCGGTGGTGTGAAGCGGTGCCAGGCAGCCTTCCGGATGCAGCGGTCATGGACCGGGATGGGCGGCCAGGCACAGCACGCCACCATGGCTTCAGCGCTGGCAAGCATCGGCAATGCAGCAGCCCCCTGAACCAGCGGTGCGCGGCAAGCGCGGGAGTTTTATCCCGCATGCCCTGACACGGTCCCGCCAGGGCGGGTCCGATCCACGCTACTCCACGGCCCACCGCGTCACCCGCGGCGGCGCATCGCCCACGTGGAACGCCAGCTTGCGCTCGCGCAGGGCCACATCGGATGCGGTGACGCGGTCAAAGCGGCGCAGGTGCTCGGTCCACGACTCGTCCTCGATGCGCTCCACATACCGCGCAGGCTGGCTGATGTCGTGCAGCAGCTGCCAGCCCAATGCGCCCTGGCGCAGTCTGCTGCGGCGGCTTTCCTGCATCACGGCGCGGAATTCGGTGGCGCGGTCCGGGTCGATGAAATACTCGATGGTGACCACCAGGTGCCCTGCGCCCGGCGGTGCGTTGGCCACGGGGGCCTTGAAGGCGTGCGAGGGGCTCAGGTCTTCCTCGATGCTGCGGTCGGCCACCAGGCGCTGCACCAGCGCCATGGCCACCACACCCGTGGCTGCAGCCAGGCCCAGGCTGGTGTGCACGTCGGTCAGCGTGGCCACCTGGCCCCACACCGCGGCACCCAGTGCGGTGGCGCCCATGATGGACATCTGGTAGATCGACATGCCGCGCGCCCGCACCCAGTTGGGTAGCGCCAGCTGGGCTGAGACGGACAGCGAATTGGCCGTGGTGATCCAGGCCATGCCGCCCACAAACATGGCAGGCACGGCCACGTACACATTGGGCGCCACGGCCATCACCGCTGTGGCCGCAGCCTGAAGCATGGTGCCGCGCATCACGAGCACATCGCGCGCCATGGCCTGGCGCAGGCGTGGCAGGAACATGGCTGCGGTAATGGCCCCGGCGCCCATGCTGGCCAGCAGCAGCGTGAACGTGCCCGCACCGCCGCCCTCCAGCCCTTTGGCCAGCAGTGGCAGCAGGGCCATGAGGGCCGTGGCGTGCAAAAAGAAGATGGAGATGCGCCACAGCACGGCCCGCATGCGCGGCGACTGGCGCACAAACTGCACGCCCACACGCATGGCGCTGCCCAGCCGCTCGCGGCCCAGCGGGCTGGGGACGTGGGTGCGCTTCCAGCGCATGATGACCAGCCCGGAGATGACCGACAGAACCGCGTTGAGCACAAACACCCATGCGCTGCCCGCGCTGGCAATGATGGCCCCGGCCAGCAGCGGCCCGATGATGCGCGAGGCATTCATGGCCACCCCGTTGAGCGCCAGCGCCGCTGGCAGCTGCGGGCGGCTGACCAGCTCGGGGACGATGGCGGCAAACACGGGCCAGCGCATCGCAAGCCCAATGCCGTTGGCAAAGGTGAGCGCCAGCAGCAGGGGCGCCGTCATGCCGCCGGCCATGATGGCCACGCACAGCACCAGCGCCACCGCGGCCACCCAGAACTGCGTGGCGATGAAGTAGCGGCGGCGGTCCAGGATGTCGGCCAGCGCGCCGCTGGGCAGCCCCAGCAAGAACACGGGCAGCGTGGACGCCGACTGCACCAGCGCCACCAGGATGGGCGAGGTGGTGAGCGTGGTCATCAGCCAGGCGGCGGCCACGTCGTTCATCCACATGCAGGTGTTGGCCGCCACCCAGGTGAGCCACAGCATGCGAAACACCGGCACCGTGAGCGGCGCCAGCGGCGAGAGCGAAGCCGCGGCGTCCTGCAGGGCCTCCGCCTGGCCGCGGTCCGGGGCCACGGTGTCGTCGGCATCGCGGGCCCGTGGCGCCTGGTCGGCCACAGCGTGCAGGGCCGGGGCAACAGGCCCGGCCGATGCGGAAGATCCGGTGGTGGGTGCCGGGGCGCCGGGTGCGTCAGCACCTGAGGACGGTGGTGAAGGAGGAGACACAGGCGCAGTGCTGCGCGTGCTTTCAGAAGATGGCAAAACAGGCATGCCCGGCCATTGTGCGACGGATGGGCGGCGGCCACCGGCCTGCGCAAGCGCAACCACCACCCTGCCATGGGCTTGGCGTCTCCCACATGGCCTGACGGCCTGCCGGAGAGACTTTTTGAGCCAAATCAGGCTGCAGTCCTTGTTTTAATTGCCTGTATTGCTATTATTTATATAGCATTATCCCCGCGTGCGCGCCAGGTGCGCCAGTGGCAGCGCACCGCTGGCCTTGACCTCGCCCAGCGAGAAACTGGTGTGCATGTCTTTCACGTTGGGCAGGTTCAGCAGCACATCACGCGCAAACTGCGAAAAGCTGTCCAGGTCGCGCGCCACCACCTGCAGCTCGAACGTGCCGGTGCCGCTGATGTAGTGGCAGGCCACCACCTCGGGGATCTGCCGGATGGCTTCTTCCATGGCGCGGGTCAGGTTGCCGGTGCTGCGGTCGGCATCCAGCCGCACAAAGGCCAGCACACCCAGGCCGATCTTGTGGCGGTCGATCTCGGCGCGGTAGCCCCTGATGTAGCCCGCCTCCTCCAGCGCCCGCACGCGGCGCCAGCAGGGCGCGGCCGACAGACCAACGCGCTGGGCCAGCTCGGCATTCGTCAGGCGGGCGTCGGCCTGCAATTCTTGCAGGATGGCGAGGTCGAATTTGTCAAGATTGTTCATGTTCAGGCCATTTTAAGAAAGATCCTTTCTGAAACAAGGGTAAACACGGCATAACAACGAAAGCACATATCCCCGGGCAATCCCTAAACTGCTAGGACACCCATTGCACCCGGCGCGACGTAGCCCACAAGGCCTCGCCCGCATGCCGTCACCCCACAGGAATCCGCCATGAATGCCCCTCTGCCCGAATCCATCCGCAAAGCGCTGGAAACCGTATCGCTCGACGACAAATATTCTCTAGACAGCGGCCGGGCGTTCATGAGCGGGGTGCAGGCCCTGGTGCGCCTGCCCATGCTGCAGCGCCAGCGCGATGCGGCTGCGGGCCTGAACACCGCGGGCTTCATCAGCGGCTACCGGGGCTCCCCATTGGGCACCTATGACCAGGCGCTCTGGGCCGCGAAGAAGCATCTGGCGGCCAACCACATCGTCTTTCAGCCCGGCGTGAACGAAGAGCTGGGCGCCACCGCCGTGTGGGGCACGCAGCAGCTCGACCTGTACCCGCAAAGCAAGAAGTTCGACGGTGTCTTCGGCATCTGGTACGGCAAGGGCCCGGGGGTGGACCGCTGCTCGGACGTGTTCAAGCACGCCAACATGGCAGGCACCGCCAGGCATGGCGGCGTGATCGCGATTGCCGGCGACGACCACATCAGCAAGAGCAGCACGGCTGCGCACCAGAGCGACCACATCTTCAAGGCCTGCGGCACGCCGGTGTTCTTCCCGAGCAGCGTGCAGGAGATCCTGGACATGGGCCTGCACGCCTTCGCCATGAGCCGTTTTTCGGGCGTGTGGTCGGGCATGAAGACCATCCAGGAGGTGGTGGAGTCGTCGAGCAGCATCAGCATCGACCCGGACCGCGTGAAGATCATCACGCCCGAAGACTTTGTGATGCCGCCCGGCGGCCTGCACATCCGCTGGCCCGACGCGCCGCTGGAGCAGGAAGCGCGCCTGATGGACTACAAGTGGTACGCGGCCCTCGCGTACATCCGCGCCAACAAGCTCAACTACAACGTCATCGAAGGCCAAAACGACCGCTTCGGCATCAT
>LNFM01000597.1_pt1 | contig 88582 bp, 75 predicted proteins | sample 596031 | NCBI WGS metagenome assembly LNFM01 (sample SAMN04254537, study PRJNA301005) | activated carbon metagenome | isolation source: dual media filters at the Ann Arbor, Michigan drinking water treatment plant | place: USA: Ann Arbor | reverse complement strand
TCGCGCGCCAAATTCGCTCCGGCGTCGCGGGCATCTCCACGTGATCGACCCCAAACTCGGATAGTGCGTCCGAAATCGCATTGATCATCACGCCAAGCGCCGGCGTGGTGGTTAATGCGGTCGTGGATGCGCTGTCCGAATTCGGCGTCAGGCACATCGAGATGCCGTTGACCGGCGAGCGTGTCTGGCGAGCGATTCGCGAGGCGCAAAGCGTGGACGCCCCGGAGCCCCCGAACTATCATCGGGGCTGATTCTCCGCCCGCGTGCGCCACGTCGCCACAGGGTCCTGTTTGCAAGACTATCAACGGAGCCAGCAATGGAAGGACTGCAGCCCGGTGTCACGGGCACGTTCACGATGAAGGTCGAGCGCCAGCACTGTACTTCGCGTGGCGGGCCATGGGTGTTCGCCACCCCTGAGATGGTGCGGTTTTCCGAGCGGTCGTCGCATGAGCTGGTCGCGTCCTTGCTGGGCCCGGGGCGCCATACCGTCGGCGCCGTCGTCAACATTCGGCACCTCGCGCCCACCCTCGAGGGGCAGACCGTGCGCGCGGAAGTCGCGCTGGCGGAGGTCGATCGGCGCCGGCTCAAATTCAGGATCGAACTCTTCGATGAGATCGACAAGATCGGCGAGTGCGAGCACGAGCGCTTCGTGATCGATGTCGACAAATCCGGCGATCGGCTCGCCGCCAAGGCAAAAGCCCTCGGCATCGAGTTGCCCAAGGGGCCGCATCCGGCGGGCAAGGATCCGAATGCTTGAGGTCGCGCCGGCTTGCGTTGCTTTTTGCCTGACTCGAGACCGACCAGGATGATCCGATCGGTACGCCTCCTCGCCTTGCTTGCCGGGTTGATTGCCGCACCCTGCACAATGGCGCTCGACGATGCCGGCGCAAAGCAGGTCATCGACAAGTTTCTCGCTTCCCAATCGCAGGCGCAGGGGTCCCCGGACGCGTTCGCACATCAAATCGCCGATGTGAACGGGGACGGCCGCCCGGATATCGTGCTGGTGTGGAACGTGATGGGGCCGACCTCCGCATGGCCGAAGCTCACGCTCTTCCTCGACGGCGGCAAGACCTATCGAGCGCTCACGGCCGATCTCACGGGGCAGGTGGAGAAGCTCGACGTCAAGGGGTCGAGCATACTCGTCACGACACTCATGCTCGGGCCGAAGGATCCGCGCTGCTGTCCGACGGTAAAGCGCCAGATTTCGATGCGCTGGCAGGGTGGCAAGCTGGTCCAGATGAAATGAAGCGCTGTCGCATGCCGAAGGCCTGGTTGGCGATGCATCGAGGAGCGGCGCCGCATCATGTCGCTGCGGCGTGAACGCGCACTGCTGAAGCTGCGCAAGCTGCGCTCTGATATCCAGCGCAGCGGGTTGCCCGCGGCGATCAATGTCTATCACGTTGCAGCGGTGACCGCCGCGCTGGTCGAGCGGTTGACCGACCGCAGCGACGCTGCCCGGGCGAGCGCCGCCGCCGAGTATCTCTTTCGCCTGGCCACCCCTTCGTTTCGTGCCACCGGCATCGAACCGAGGCTCGAGTGCAAGCGCGGTTGCGACTATTGCTGCCACGGTTACGTCTCTGCAACCGCCCCCCAGATCTTCGCTGCAGCCCGGGCGATACAAGCGCAGACGCTGACCTACGAGGCGGCCGCTGCCCGGGTGGCGGCCGCTGCCGACAAGGTGCGCCACGTCGATTGGCAGACGCGATGCCGCATGCATGAACCTTGTCCCATGCTGGTCGAGAGTGCTTGCAGCATCTATGCATCGCGGCCGCTTGCGTGTCGCGGCTTCGTATCGTTTTCGGTTGCGGCCTGCCGACAAGCCTTCGACGACGCCGCCGAAGCTGTGAGGGTGCCCGTGCCGTATGCGAACGTTCGCAGTGCGATGGAAAGTGCGATGCGTGCGGCGCTCAAACGACTGTCCTACGCTTACGAGAGCTACGAGTTCGATACGGCGCTCGAACGCGTCCTCGACCGGCCGGGATCGGAGATCGCGTGGCTCGCGGGCGAGGATGTCTTCGCCGGCGTGGACGTCGATCGGTCCGCCGATCCGGGCACGGCGCTGCAGCGCGAGATCATGCTCGACACGCTCATTGCCATCGGCGACGGAGAAACCCCGGAGCACCTGGTCAGCGATCGACCCGTCTGAGCGGGAAGGTCCTGTGCGGTGCATCGACGTACGAGGTGTCTCGCCCGCGGCGACAGAGACTTGCGGCGCCGAACGATCGGCGGTCAAATCGCGTTCTTGCACCGGCGCGCATCGCGAGCGGCGCGATGCTTCGAACGAAAGGGCAATCCATGGCCATGTCTTCCGGCTCCAGCGTCGGCGCAGATCTCGGTAAACTCATCCTGCGCCTGTCGCTCGGCGTGTTGTTCCTGCTGCACGGCATCGCGAAGATCGTCAATGGTCCGGATGCAATCGTGGGCATGGTCGAGCAGGCCGGCATGCCCGCGCCGGTGGCTTACCTCGTGTACGTCGGCGAAGTGCTTGCGCCGTTGCTCGTCATACTCGGGTTGTGGACGCGGCCTGCGGCGTTGGTCATCGCAATCAACATGATCTTCGCTGTCGGTCTTGCCCATCTCGATCAGCTGGGCTCGCTGGGCAAGACGGGTGGCTGGGCGCTCGAACTGCAGGGCATGTATTTCTTCTCGGCGCTGGCGATTTCGCTCATCGGCGCAGGCCGATTCAGCGTCGGCGGCACACGCGGTCGCTTCAACTAACCGACGGGTTCCTGCGCCTCGTCGGCCGCTCGGCCGTCGACGGCTGTTGTTTGGATGATGTAAACCGCGTGTAACGGTTTGCAAATCCCCGGGCCAAACCGTCACTCTGCCCGAAGTCGCGGGTTATCCTTACGTTGCAATGACGGCGCACTATTATCGTGCAGCGGCTGCCGTGCGCCGAACCGCGACCGACCAAAGGCTCCCTCTGCGATGAACGAAGCGCCTCCGACCGGCGCGCCCCAGGCGCCTCTCCCCGATACGAACAGCGCGCAACCGAAACCGCGAGTGCGCGGCTGGCTTTGGTTCCTGTTCGTCATCGCTCTCGTGGGCGGCGGCATCTACTACTACGAGCTGCACAAGGAGCGGGTCGCCCTGGAGGAAGCGCAAAAGAAGGCGGCCGAGGCCAAGGGCAAGGGGAAAGGCAAGGGCGGCGGCGCGACGCCTGTCGTCGCGATTCCGGCCCGCAAAGGGCGAATCAACGTGCATCTCGAAGGTCTGGGGACCGTGACGCCCTTGCGTACCGTCACGGTCAAGAGCCGGGTCGACGGTCAGCTTGCGCGCGTGCATTTCCGCGAAGGCGAGATGGTCGAGCGCGGGCAGTTGCTGGCCGAGATCGATCCACGGCCCTTCCAGGTCCAGCTGAGTCAGGCAGAAGGCCAGCTCGCGCGGGATCGGGCGCTGCTCGCCAATGCCCGGCTCGATGTCGAGCGCTACCGGACCCTTCTCGCCCAGGATTCGATCGCGAAACAGCAGGTCGATGCCCAGGAAGCGTTGGTGCGTCAGTACGAGGGGGTCGTCCAGGCCGATCAGGCCCAGGTCGACAATGCGCGCCTGCAACTGAGCTACGCACGGGTGACCGCACCGATCAGCGGTCGCGTGGGATTCCGGCAGGTCGATCCGGGCAATATCGTCAGGTCGGGGGATGCAACGGGCCTGGTGGTCATCACGCAGCTGGCGCCGGTCGGCGTGATGTTCACCGTACCGCAGGACAACCTGCCGCGCCTCATGCAGCGCATGCAGGAGGAGGAGCGTCTGCTCGTCGAAGCCTGGGATCGGGATCAGAAGAGCCTGCTTGCCCGCGGGCGGCTGGTCGCGGTGGACAATCTCGTCGATGTCGCGACGGGGACGGTGAAGCTGAAGGCGACCTTCCGCAACGAAGAGAACGAGCTTTTTCCGAACCAGTTCGTCAACGTTCGGCTGCGACTCGATACGCTCGACGACCAGACAGTCATCCAGCAAGGGGCTGTGCAGCGCGGCGGACAAGGCCTGTTCGTGTATGTCGTCAGGGACGACATGACGGTCACGGCACGCCCTGTGGTCCTCGGGCCGGTCGACGGCACCCGAGTTGCGGTGGTCAAGGGCGTGGCCCCGGGCGAACGCGTCGTGGTCGACGGGATTGACCGCTTGCGCGAAGGCATTCGTGTCGTGTTGTCCAAGCGCCCGGAGTTTCAGCCGTCCATCGACGGAACCAGCGGTGCCCGCAAGGGCAAAGGCAAAGGGAAGGGCAAGGGTAAACCGCCGCCGGAAGCGTCTTCGGGGGCCGATGCCGCGAAAGGCGGCGAATCGAAAGCGCCCGCCGGTGCACCGGGCCGCTCGGATGCCGGTGAGCCGTCCCAGAAGAAGGGGCGCCGCCCAGCGGAAGGGGAGGCTGCCAGCGAAGCGGCGACTGCGAAAGGCGCGCCTGGCGCGAAGCCTTCGAGCGGTGATCCCGAGAAGAAGGGGCGCCGGCGCAAGCCGCCGGTCGACGACGAGTATTCGAGCGATCTGGGCGGTTACATGCCCGGGGGTGCGCTCGGTCCTGTCGGCGAGCCGGAGAAGAAGGCGCGTCGGCGCAAGCCGCCGGCCGATGGCGCCGATGCGGCAACATCGGGTACGCCGCCCCGCGAGCCCGAGAAGAAGGGGCGCCGCAAGCCGCCCGCGCAGGACACAGCCGTGCCGTTATCGAATCCCGATCCGGCGCCGGCGACGCCCTAGACGATCGTGAATCCTTCCCGTCTGTTCATCATGCGCCCGGTGGCGACCACGCTGCTGATGGTCGCCTTGCTGCTGTCGGGAATGATTGCATACCGGCAACTCGCGACATCCGCGTTGCCCGACGTCGACTACCCCACGATCCAGGTCTTCACGTTCTATCCCGGCGGCAGTCCCGACGTGCTCGCATCGTCGGTGACCGCGCCGCTCGAACGCCAGTTCGGGCAGATCCCCGGTTTGAAGCAGATGTCGTCGACGAGTTCGGGCGGGGCCTCGGTCATTACGCTGCAGTTCGATCTCGCCGTTCCGCTCGACGTGGCCGAGCAGGGCGTGCAGGCTGCGATCAACGCCGGCTCCAATCTGTTGCCGAGTGATCTGCCGGCCCCGCCGGTCTACAGCAAGGTGAATCCGGCCGATGCGCCGATCCTGACGCTGGGTCTGTCCTCCAACGCGCTGACGCTGCCGGAGATCCAGAACCTCGCGGATACCCGTCTTGCGCAGAAGATCTCCCAGGTTGCCGGCGTGGGTCTGGTGACGCTGGCAGGCGGGCAGCGCCCTGCAGTGCGCATACAGGCGAACCCGAAGGCGCTCGCAGCCAACGGGCTCAGCATGGAGGACATGCGCACGGCCATCGTCGCCTCGAACGTGAAGCGCGCAAAAGGCAACATCGACACGCCCAACCGCTCGTATGTGATCGATGCGAACGACCAGCTGCGTTCGGCCGCCGAGTACAAGGCCGTGGTGATCGCCTACCGAAACGGCGCGCCGGTGTTTCTGGCCGATGTCGCGGAGGTTGCCGAAGATGCCGAGAACGTGCGCCTCGCGGCATGGATGAACGACGTACCGGCGGTGCTTGTCAACATCCAGCGTCAGCCCGGGACGAACGTCATCGATGTCGTGGATCGCATCAAGAAGCAGTTGCCCCAGCTGACTGCTTCGCTGCCCGCTTCGATCGATGTGGCGGTGCTGACGGATCGTACCGTGACCATCCGCGCTTCGGTGCGGGACGTGCAGATCGAACTGGCCTTCGCCATCGCGCTGGTGGTCATGGTGATCTTCCTCTTCCTGCGCAACGTCTCGGCAACGTTCATCCCGAGTGTCGCCGTTCCGCTGTCGCTGGTCGGCACCTTCGGCTTCATGTATCTGGCCGGCTTCTCCATCAACAATCTCACGCTCATGGCGCTCGTCGTGGCGACCGGCTTCGTGGTCGATGATGCGATCGTCGTGATCGAGAACATCGCTCGCTACCTCGAAAAAGGCGATTCGCCGCTGGAGGCCGCGCTCAAGGGGTCGAAGCAGATCGCCTTCACCATCATCTCGCTGACGATCTCGCTCGTTGCGGTGCTCATCCCGCTGCTCTTCATGGGCGACGTCGTGGGCAGGCTGTTCCGCGAGTTCGCCGTCACGCTCGCCGTTGCGATCCTGATCTCGGGGGTGGTGTCGCTCACGCTCACCCCGATGATGTGCGCGCGGCTGCTCACGCATAAGCCCGAGGCGTCCCAGGGCCGCTTCTATCGCGCGAGCGGACGCTTCTTCGATCGCGTCATCGCACGCTACGCCAAGATGCTCGAATGGGTGCTCGAACGCCAGGCGCTCACCCTGCTCGTCGCCGTCGGTACGCTGGCGCTTACGGTCGTGCTCTATCTGATCGTCCCCAAGGGCTTCTTTCCGCTGCAGGACACCGGCGCGATTCTCGGCGTGACCGAAGCCGAGCAGACGGTGTCGTTCCGGGCGATGGCCGAGCGCCAGGAAGCGGTGGCGAAGGTGGTGCTGCAAGACCCGGCGGTCGAGAGTCTTTCGTCGTTCATCGGCGTCGACGGCGTCAATACCACGCTCAACAGCGGGCGCATGATGATCAATCTGAAGCCGCTCGCCCAGCGCGCCGCCCGCGCCGACGAGGTCATCCGTCGTCTGCAGCCGCAGCTGCAACAGATCGCCGGCATCACGCTCTACATGCAGCCGGTGCAGGATCTCTCGATCGAGGATCGCATCAGCCGCAACCAGTATCAGTTCACGATGGAATCGCCGGACGGCCAGGTGCTGGCGACGTGGGTGCCGAGGCTGGTCGAGCGCTTGCGACAGTCGGCGCAGATCACCGATGTCGCATCCGACCTGCAGGATCGAGGCCTTCAGGCCTTCGTCGACATCGACCGCGACAGCGCGGGGCGTCTCGGCATTACACCGGCCGCGATCAGCACCGCGCTCTACAACGCGTTCGGACAGCGCCTCATCTCGACGATCTTCACGCAGTCGAGCCAGTATCGCGTCGTACTGGAAGTGCAGTCCGAGTTTCGCAAGGGACCGGATGCCCTCAAAGACCTCTTCGTCAAATCGTCGACCGGTCAGCTGGTGCCGCTTTCGTCGATCGCCAGTGTGAGCGTGGGCAACGCGGCGCTCTCGATCAATCACGTCGGTCAGTTTCCGGCGGCCACCGTATCCTTCAATCTCGCCCCCGGCGCCTCGCTCGGCGATGCGGTTCAGGTGGTCGAGGCCGCGGAGAAGGAGATCGGCATGCCGCTCTCCATACAAACCAACTTTCAGGGCGCTGCAGCTTCGTTCCGGGATTCGTTGACGGGTACGCTGCTGCTGGTCCTCGCGGCCGTCGTGGCCATGTACATCGTGCTCGGTGTGCTCTACGAAAGCTTCATCCATCCGGTGACCATACTTTCGACGCTGCCGAGCGCCACGGTGGGCGCGCTGCTCGCTCTGCTGCTTGCCGGCAGCCAGCTCGACATCATCGCGGTCATCGGCATCATCCTGCTGATCGGCATCGTGAAGAAGAACGCGATCATGATGATCGACTTCGCACTCGAGGCCGAACGCAGCGAGGGGCTCTCGCCGCGCGATGCGATTTTCCAGGCCTGCCTGCTGCGCTTTCGACCGATCCTGATGACGACGATGGCGGCGTTGCTCGGCGCCTTGCCGCTCATGCTCGGCACGGGCGTGGGCTCGGAGCTGCGCCATCCCATGGGTCTCACCATGGTGGGCGGCCTTATCCTGAGCCAGGTGCTCACGCTCTTCACCACGCCGGTGATCTATCTCGCGTTCGATCGGGTTGCGCGCCGTCTCGGTACGAGCGGGCAGTCTGCGCAGCACCCTGCCTAGGGGAACGCGACCATGTGGAATCCATCGGCCATCTTCATCAATCGTCCCGTGGCAACGACATTGCTGATGATCGGCGTCGTGCTGGCGGGATTGATCGCTTTCACGCGGCTGCCTGTCTCGCCGATGCCGCAGGTCGAGTACCCGGTGATTTCGGTCAGCGCGAGTCTGCCGGGCGCGAGTCCCGAGACGATGGCCTCCACGGTGGCTACACCCCTCGAGCGCCAGCTCGGCCGCATTGCCGGGGTCAACGAGATCACGTCGTCCTCCTCGCTCGGCTCGACGCGCGTCGTGCTTCAGTTCGATCTGAACCGCAGCATCAACGATGCAGCCATCGAAGTGCAGGCGGCGATCAATGCGGCGCGCAGCCAGTTGCCATCAGGCATGCCGAACAATCCGACCTACCGCAAGGTGAATCCTGCGGATGCGCCGATCATGGTACTTGCCCTGACTTCGGAGGCCTATACACGCCCGCAACTCTACGACGTGGCGTCGACGATCATCGCGCAGAAGCTCTCGCAGGTGAAAGGCATCGGGCAGGTGAACGTGGGCGGCGGAGCGCTGCCGGCCGTGCGCGTGGCGGTGAATCCGCGCGCACTCAATCATCAGGGCATCGGCCTCGAAGACGTGCGAGCGGCCCTGGTATCGGCCAATTCGAATCGGCCGAAAGGGCTCGTCGAAGACGGCGACCGGCAATGGTGGATACACGCCAACGATCAGGCCTTTACAGCCGCCGAGTACATGCCGCTCGTGATCTCGTACAGGAACGGCGCGGCCGTGCGGCTGAGCGATGTCGCTACGGTGACCGATTCGACCCAGGACAAGAACAACGCTGCGGTTTCCGACGGCAAGCCTGCGGTGTTGCTCATCCTTTATCGCGAGCCGACGGCGAACATTCTCGAAACGGTCCAGCGCGTCAACGATCTGATGCCGTGGATGCGCGCCTCGATGCCCGAAGCCATGGAGCTCGCGACGGCGATGGAGCGCACCTCGACCATTCGTGCCTCGATCGAGGAAGTGGAGCGCACGCTCGTCATCGCCGTGGGGCTCGTGGTACTGGTCGTGTTTGCCTTCCTGCGCAATCTGCGCGCGACCCTGATCCCGGCCGCCGCCATCCCCGTGTCCCTGATCGGTACGTTCGCCTTCATGTATCTGGCGGGCTACAGCGTCAACAATCTGTCGCTGATGGCACTGATCGTGGCGACGGGCTTCGTCGTAGACGACGCGATCGTGGTGCTCGAGAACACCTCGCGCTACCTGGAGCGAGGCATGACGCCGCACGAAGCGGCGATGAAGGGCTCGCGGGAAGTGGCTTTCACCGTACTGTCGATGAGCATTTCGCTCATCGCCGTGTTCATTCCGATACTTCTCATGGGCGATATCGTTGGGCGCTACCTGCGCGAGTTTGCGATGACGCTCTCGGTCTCCATCATGATTTCGCTGGTGGTGTCGCTCACGCTCACCCCGATGATGTGCGCCAAGCTCCTCAAGCCTCGGCCCCAGGGGCACGTCGCCAACCCCTGGGGCGAGCGATTCTTCACTGGCATGCTTCGGGGCTACGAGCGCAGCCTCGCCTTTGCTCTGAGGCACTCGTTCCTGACCCTCCTCGTCCTGGCAGGCGTCATCGGATTGAACGTGCATCTCTACAATACGATCCCCAAGGGCTTCTTTCCGCAGCAGGACACGGGGCGGCTTTTCGGCAGCCTGCGGGCGGATCAATCCGCGCCGTTCGAGCTTACACGCCGCAAGATGGAAAGTTTCGTCGAGATCGTTCGCAACGATCCGGCGGTCGAGAAGGTGACCGCGGTGATCGGCGGCGGTTCGCGTCGGTCGGGCACCATGTTCGTGACGCTCAAACCGTTGTCCGAGCGCAAGGAGTCCTCAGCGGTGATCGTGGCGCGCATACGCCAGCAGGCCAACCGCGTACCCGGGGGGCGACTGTTTCTGACGCCAGCGCAGGATGTGCGAATCGGCGGGCGACAAGCGAGCAGCTCGTACCAGTACACCCTGCGCAGCGACGATCTTACGCAGTTGCGCACATGGACGCCCAGGCTGGAGCAGGCGCTGCAGGGTGCGCGGGAATTCGTCGAGATCGACAGCGATCAGGAAACGCGCGGTCTGCAACTCTCGCTCGTCATCGATCGGCCCACGGCATCTCGCTACGGTATCACCCCGGATTTGATCGATGCGACGCTCGGAAACGCGTTCAGTCAGGCGGTGGTGTCGACCATCTATCGGGAACGCAACCAGTACCGCGTGGTGATGGAAGTCGAAGAGCGCTTCTCGAACAGTCCGGAATCGCTCAAGGGCGTCTACGTGCGTGCGCCTGGCGGGGCACAAGTGCCCCTGAGCGCCTTTGCGCGCTACGAGTACACCAACGCGCCGCTCTCGGTGCATCATCAGAGCCAGTTCGCCGCTGCGACCCTGTCGTTCGACCTGGCTGAAGGGGCGGCATTGTCGGATGCCGTCGCCCGCATCGAGGAAGCCAGTGCTCGCATCGGCATGCCGAACACCGTTTTCGGCAGCTTCGAAGGGACGGCGCGCGGATTCCAACGCTCGCTGCAGTATCAACCCCTACTGATTCTCGCCGCGATCGTCGCGGTGTACCTCGTGCTGGGGGTGCTCTACGAGAGCTACATCCATCCGCTGACGATACTGTCCACGCTCCCGTCGGCAGGCGTCGGGGCGTTGCTTGGTCTGATGCTCTTCGAGGCGGACTTCGGCGTGATCGCGCTGATCGCGTTGTTCCTGCTGATCGGCATCGTGAAGAAGAACGCGATCATGATGGTCGACTTTGCGCTCGCTGCCGAACGCAACGAAGGCATGGCACCGAAGGAGGCGATTTTCCAGGCTTGCCTGCTGCGCTTTCGGCCGATCATGATGACGACGATGGCAGCGATGCTGGGCGCATTGCCGCTCGCGCTCGGTCGCGGCGATGGCGCCGAACTGCGCACCCCGCTCGGAATCGCGATTGTCGGCGGCCTGTTGTTGAGCCAACTTCTTACCTTGTATACCACACCGGTGGTTTACCTCTACCTCGACCGTTTCCGTCTATGGTGTCAACGCGTGCGAAAACGGTCCCCGACGACCTCTCCGGAGCCGCAGTGAGATTGGAATCGAGACACTCTTTGGTCCAGGGCCGGGAATTCCTGCTGCGTAGTGCGGCTTGCGTGCTCGCCGTCGGCGTGTTGATGGGCCTCGGTGCGTGCAGCACCGTCGGACCCGCTTACGAACGTCCTGCGATGAGCCTTCCCGCCGGCTATTCCAACGTGGACGGAAACTGGAAGCCGGCGCAACCCGGCGACGGCCTCCCGCGCGGCAGTTGGTGGACGATCTACGGCGATCCGCAACTCGACGCCCTGGCGGCGCGGCTCGAACGGGGCAATCAGAATCTGCGCCAGGCCGAGGCGCGATTTCGCCAGGCGAGCGCAATCGCGAACGCCGCGCGCGCGGACCGGTATCCGTTGGTGACGGGCGGCGCCAGCGGCTCGCGGAGCCGCACCGACGGCGCCGCCGGTGGGCCACGCAGCAGCTACGAATTCGACCTGCGTGCGTCATGGGAGCCGGATTTCTGGGGGCGCATCCGCCGGTCCGTCGAAGCGGGTGCCGCGCAGGCGCAAGCGGCGGCGGCGGACATCGAATCGGTGCGCCTGTCCGCGACGGCCGCGTTGGTGCAGAACTACTTCGCACTGCGGGTGATCGATGCGCAGGCACGACTGCTCGACGAATCGGTGGCCGCGTATGGGCGCTTTCTCAAGCTGACCCAGAATCGCTACAACGCCGGCGTGGTGGGCAAGTCGGATATCGTTCAGGCCGAAGCTCAGCTCCGAAGTACCCAGGCTCAGCGGGTCGATCTCGGCGTGCAGCGTGCACAACTCGAGCATGCCATTGCCGTATTGCTCGGCGAAACCCCGGCGACATTGTCCATTCCGCCCGGCCCCATGATTACGAGCCTTCCACCTATTCCGATGGGCCTTCCCTCCGAATTGCTGCAGCGGCGGCCCGACATTGCGGGCGCCGAACGCAGCGTCGCTGCCGCGAACGCTCGGATCGGCGTTGCACGGGCCGCGATGTATCCGTCGGTCACGCTGACCGGCAATGCGGGCTTGACCGCCGCAACCCTGCCCACGCTGCTGCAGGCGCCGACCTATTTCTGGGCACTCGGCGCCGCCGCCGCGCAGACGCTCTTCGACGGCGGTACACGGCAGGCGAATGTCGATCAGGCGCGCGCCGCGTTCGACGCAGAGGTTGCACTTTATCGGCAGACGGTCCTGACGAGTTTTCAGGAAGTCGAAGACAACCTCGCGGCCTTGCGCATCCTCGCCGAGGAAGCGCAGCTGCAGGCCGCCGCCGTGGCTGCCGCGCGACAGTCCGTGCAACTCATGGAGAATCGCTACAAGGCCGGAACCGCCAACTTTCTCGAAGTGATCACCGTGCAGACGATCGCCCTATCCAACGAGCGCACGGCGATGGCGCTGCTCGGGCGTCGTCTCGCAGCGAGCGTGCAGCTGGTGCGGGCGCTCGGTGGAGGATGGGAGGCAGGAACGGGAACCCAATTGGGCGTGACCAGCGAGAAGTAGTTCGCACTGCTGCGCGAAGGCTGGGTCAAGCGCGCGTAATCACCGCGTTCAAGGCTTTACCGATCCCTGCGCCGGAGGGGACAACGTCTTGGTGTCCTCATGCGCTGCGCGTGCAGACGCGATGTCATTTCCACCCGTGCCACGCACCGATGGCGAGTACGAGCCCGATCAGCCATCGCCAAACCCGCGCGCCTGAGCGGGATGCCTCGCCAGTCATCAAGGGTGACTTGATGCTGGCCTTCGACGGTGCGACATCCTTCGCAGCCACGAGATCCTTCGCTTCCTTGAGGCCGATGAGCATCTCGGCGCGGACGATCTTGCGGCGTTCGAGTGCTTCGAGCGCCGCACGCGGGAGCGGTTGCTCGTGCAAGTTGTTCGGCATCGATCATCCTCGATGTGCGGCGGCATGTGGCGCCTGCGGGGCCAGCCTGCCGTATATGCAGATTGTTTGCTGCATTGCGATACCGGCTCTGGTAGGCTAGCTCGTTCATCCTCACCAGGAGCGAGTCATGCGTAAGCTCATCGTTGCCGCTGTGGTGGCAACTTCATTTTCGCCTTCGACGCTGCCTGCCGCAGAGGGCTATCCCAACCGTCCGATTCGCCTCATCGTACCCTATCCTCCCGGCGGCGGCTCGGACATCACGGGGCGGGCAATCGGCGAAAGGATGTCGGCTTCGATGGGCCAGACGGTCGTCATCGACAACCGGCCCGGGGCGACCGGTTTGATCGGCACCGAGCTCGCTGCGAAGGCTCCCGCAGACGGTTACACCATCATCCTGGCCGATGCACCGCATACGATCAACGCGGTCGTGTACAAGAAGAAGCGCTACGACGCCATCAAGGATTTCACCCCGATCACCCTGGTCGCCACTTCGCCCCAGGTGTTCGCTGCGCATCCGTCGTTCAAGTACGGCACGCTGAAGGACCTCCTGGCCGCGCCCAAGGGCGAAACGCAAAAGTACGCGCTGGCGACCAGCGGTCTTGCGAGCGGCCCCCACATGACGATCGAATGGCTGCGGGTGAAGACGGGCGTCGGCTTCAACCACGTCCCGTACAAAGGCGGCGGCCCTTCGTTGGCCGATGCCGTCGCCGGGCAAGTGCCGCTTGTTGTGAATGCCCTGCCCGCTGCGATGCCTTTCATCAAGCCGGGGCGGCTCAAGGTGCTTGCGGTAACATCCAAGGACCGGCACCCCGCGCTGCCGAACGCCCCCACGGTGATCGAGTCGGGTGTAAAGGATTTCGTGACCTGGCAGTGGTACGGCATCCTTGGCCCCGCCGGTATGCCGCGCGACGTCGTAATGACGCTGAACAAGCAGATCCATGCTGCCATGGCAACGAAGGAAGTGAAGGATCGCTTCGCGACCCTCGCGTTCGACGCGAGCCCGGGGACGCCCGAAGCCTTCCTCGACTTGTTGCGCAGCGAAGATACGCGCTGGCGCGCGGTGGCGAAGGAAGTGAAGGTGGAGCTGGATTAGTCGGCATGGCGCGGGTGCGCCATGTGACACTCAACCTACTCATGCCTCAACGCCTCGATCGGATCCAGCTGCGCCGCCCGGCGCGCCGGGAAGTACCCGAACACGATTCCGATCGCCGCGGAGAAGAGGAACGACAGCAGGTTGATGCGCAAATCGAAGAGGTAGGGGATCTGCATCAGGGACGACAACTGGTACGAGGCAATCGCGGCGAGGATGATGCCGACGATGCCCCCAAGACACGCAAGCGCGACCGCCTCGATCAGGAACTGCAGGAGCACCTCGCGCTCGAGCGCACCGATCGCCAGGCGGATGCCGATCTCGCGGGTGCGCTCGGTCACCGAAACCAGCATGATGTTCATGATGCCGATGCCGCCGACCAGCAGGCTCACCGCGGCGACGGCGCCCAGAAGCATCGTCATGACGCGCGTCGTGCTCGATAGCGCTTCGGCGATCTGACGCGTATCGAGCACGCTGAAGTTGTCTTCCTCGTTCTCGCTGATCTTGCGCCGCTCCCGCATGAGTTCGCGGATCGTCGCCATCGTGCGTTCGATCGACACGCCGTCGCGCACCGAGACGCGGATGGTGTTCACGTCCTGATTTCCGGTGAGTCGACGCTGCACGGTGCGCAGCGGCATGACGACTACGTCGTCCTGATCGGCGCCGAACGACGATTGTCCCTTGGACGCGAGCAGGCCGATCACTTCGCACGAGAACTGCCTGATGCGCATCTCCCCGCCGATCGGACTCTGATTGCCGAAGAGTTCGCGGCGCACGGTCTCGCCGATCACGCACACCGATTTTCCTGCGCGCTCTTCGGGCTCGGTGAAGTAGCGTCCGTCGGCGAGCGACCAGTTGCCCGTGGGAAAGAAGGCGTTGGTGGTGCCGGTGACACTCGTGGACCAGTTGCGGGCCATACGCACCAGCGTGACGGCCCGGCCGATCGACGGTGCGACGGCCTCGATGCCGCTGACCTGCGCCTGGATTGCCTGGGCATCCGCCAGCTTGAAGTTCGGTGCACCGGCGCCGTCGCGCATCGGTCCCAGGCGCTGGCCCGGCCGCACGATGAGCAGATTGCTGCCCAGGCTCGCGATCTGATCCTGGACTGCACGCGTTGCACCGTTGCCCAGGGTGACCATGGTGATGACTGCACTGACGCCGATCAGAATGCCGAGGGTCGTCAGGAAGGCGCGCGTGACGTTGCGGCGAATTTCCCGCAGTGCGAGCAGGAACGTGTTCCAGATCATGCCGGGACGACCTCGTTCGCGACCTCCGATTCCACCTTGCCGTCGACGAAGCGCACCACGCGGTGCGCGTACGCCGCCATCTCCGGCTCGTGGGTCACCATCAGGATGGTGAGATCGCGTGTCGTCTGCAGGCTGCGCAGCAGATCCATGATCTCGCGGCTGCGCTCGGTATCGAGATTGCCCGTGGGTTCATCGGCGAGCAGCACGGCCGGCCTGGTGACGAGTGCGCGGGCGATGGCGACACGCTGTTGCTGTCCGCCCGAGAGTTCGGCCGGTGTGTGCTTTTCCCAACCGGCCAGCCCGACCGACGCCAATGCATCGCGGGCTGCCGCATGACGTGCCGAAGCCGACTCGCCGCGATAGAGCAGCGGCAGCTCGACGTTTTCCTGGGCGCTCGTTCGCGCGAGAAGATTGAAACCCTGGAAGACGAAGCCCAGATAGTGCCGGCGCAGCAGTGCACGCTGGTCGCGCGTCAATCGTTCGACATGCACGCCGCGGAACAGAAACGCGCCGGAGCTCGGCGTATCGAGGCAGCCGAGGATGTTCATCGCCGTCGACTTGCCCGACCCGCTCGGACCCATGACGGCCACGAACTCGCCGGCGCGAACGTCGAGGTCCACACCGCGTAGCGCGTGCACGGCGGCTTGGCCGGTTCCGTAGGTCTTGGTCACTGCGCGCAGCGCGATGAACGGATCGATTGCGCTGGCGTCGATCGGTGCGGTGCTCATTTGGCGGGGGCCATGATTTCCGTGATGACCTGCATACCCGGTTCGAGCTCCCCGCCGAGGATCTCGGTGTGCCGGCCGTTGGTTGCACCGGTGCTTACCCGCAGCGGTGCGGGCGCGCCCTCCTTCAGTACCCACAGACGCTGCGTGCCGTTCCTCTCGGTCTTCGCCGGCGTTGCCTTGCGCGGCGGGCCCTGGGGCGGTCGCGGCACGAGGCTGCCGACGAGACTCTTGTCCTTCTTCGCGTTGCTCGGCCCGTTCGCCGTGGGCGGCGTGAAGCGCAAAGCGGCATTCGGAACGAGGAGTACGTCTTCCCGTCGTGCGGTGACGATCTCCGCCGTGGCCGTCATGCCCGGGCGCAGCGTGAGATCGCTGTTGTCGACGGTGAGCACCGTGAGATAGGAAACGACGCCTTCCTTGACCTGCGAACCGAAGCCGACGCGCTGTATGCGTGCGGGATACTTCCTTCCGGGGTAGGCATCGACGGTGAACGTCGCCGCCTGCTCGGGCTTGACCTGACCCACGTCCGCTTCGTCGACGTCGACCTGCAGTTCCATTTGCGACAGCGTTTCGGCGATCGTGAACAGTATCGGTGCCTGGAAGGATGCCGCGACGGTTTGACCGGGCTCGACGCGCCGATTGAGCACCACGCCATCGATGGGAGAGCGTATGGCGCCCTTGGCCAGATTCGTTTCATCGGAACTCACCACGGCACGTGTTTCGGCGACGGCCGCTTTCGCGACGGCTTCGTCGGCGAGTGCTCGGGCCAGGTTGGCTTCGGCCGTGTCGAGTTCTGCTTTGGACGGCACTTTGCCGTCGCTCAATCGTGCGACTTCGCGCAGACGGTCGAGATTCGATCGGGCCTGCCCCAGCGTCGCCTGTGCCTGGAGGATCCTCGCTTCGGCGGAGGTCAGCGCGGCGCGCGACTTGGCCACCTGATCGCGCAACCGTGCCGTGTCGAGGCGCGCGAGCACCTGCCCCTTCTTGACGCGATCGTTGTCATCGACCAGCACCGCTTCGATCGTGCCGGACAATTCGCTGCCGACATCGACCTTGTTGGTGGGCTGCAGGTTGCCTGTCGCCGATACGTTGACGACGAGGTTGCCGCGCTGTGCCGCCTCCGTCGTGTATCGCGGCCCGCTGTCGCCCTCCGTGGCGCCGAATCGCAGGTAGGCCCCGATGGCAACTGTAACGACGACCACGCCGACGCTCCATCGCATCAGCTTGCGCCGGCGCGCAGAGCGACCGTCGAGTCCGAGTGTGGTGTGAAGGTCTTCTTCTTGTGTACTCATGACTTGCCATCCGGCAGTTGCGGGGCGGCGCTGGGCGTCCATCCGCCTCCCAGCGCCTTGTAGAGTCGTACGACGGCGGCGGTCTCGTCGGCCTGCGAGGTTGCGCGCGCATCCTCTACGCCGAGCAGGCTGCGCTGCGTATCGAGCACGGACTGGAAGTCGACGATGCCGCTGCGATAGCGTTGCGCGGCATAGGTCGCCGCATTGCGCGCGGCGACCACGGCCTCGTCGAGAATCTTGCGCCTCGACTGCGTATGCTGAACGGCAGCCAGCGCACTTTCGACTTCCTGCAATGCTGTCAGTACGGCCTTTTCGTAGGCGACGGCCGATTGATCGCGAACGGCTTCCTGGATTTCCACTTGTCGAGCGATGCGCCCGCCGTCGAACAGGATGCCGGAGACGCCGGCGACGATCGAATGTGCCACGGCGCTGCCTGCACCGAGCGCGCCGAAGGTCAGGGCTTCGAGTCCGATGCTCCCGGAGAGGGCGAGATCGGGGTAGCGCGCGGCAGCGGTCTGCCCGATGCGTGCCGTCTCCGCAGCCAGCCGTCGTTCGGCGGCGCGGATGTCGGGGCGCTGTCGCAGGGCGTCAGCAGGGATCCCGACCGCGACGCGCGCCGGCGCAGCCGGCAAGGCGTGCGTCTCCAGCACGACCCGCGGAAGGGCTGCGGTGGAGAGTGCGAGCAGCGTCGCAAGCCGGTCTTGCGCCTGCGCGATCGAGCTCGCGAGCGCGGGAATCTGAGCCCGGGTCTGCTCCAGTGTCGTGCGTACCTGCTCGGACTCCAACGCGCTCACGAGGCCTGCCTGGGCACGCCAGTCGGTCAACTGAGCGATCTCGGACTGCGCGCCGAGATTGCGACGCGCGACGTCGAGGCGCGTCTGGAAGGCGCGCACGTCGATGTAGGCAAGTGCCACTTCCGCAACCAGCGAGACCTGCGCTGCCTGCAGGTTGGCTGCGCTCGCATCGACATCGGCATCGGCCGCTTCGATCGCGCGCCGTCGAGCGCCGAAGAGATCGGCCTCCCAACTTGCGTCGAAGCCGGCCCGATAGACCTCGATCGAGCGGCCGGTACCGGTTTCCTGGCTGCTGCGGCTCGTCGTTGCGCGGCCCGTGGCGCTCACGGTCGGTGCCGTGTTCGCGGCAGAGAGTTCTCTGCGTGCGCGCACTTCGCGCAATCGGGCCTGCGCAGCGCGCAGATCGGTGTTCGCATCGAGTGCGCGCACGATGACCTCCGACAATGCGGGATCGCCGAAGCGCGTCCACCAATGGGTGAGGTCGACCGGCGTAGCGGCGGTGCTGGTGCCCGTTGCCCGGTCCAGCCGGTACCATTCGATCGGCGCGGCGACGGGCGCCTCTCGATACGCCGGACCGATGGTCGTGCAAGCGACCACAGAAAGGGACGCCACAAGGAGGGCAGCGGTACGCACAAGCGCGCCACCCGGGCGGTCGAGGCAGATTGGCTTCACACGACGTCCGTTCGCAGGCATCCCGGCAAGGTTTTGGCCGAGCGCAAGCGAAGCACCTTAGCAGTGCTCGCCTACGCCCGGATTGATTCGAGTCAATCGCTCATCGACTCGGGCGAGTTCGCAACCTTGCGGATGCGAACTGCGCGGATCGATCAGACCTGGCCCATGCGCTGGTGCTTGTGGTGCTGCCCCTGGCCGTCCGCATGGCCGCGATGCGAACCGCGCTGTCCGGGCTCGCCGTGGCCGCGTCCGCCGCCACGACGCGACATCTCGTCGAGCACCTTGCGCTGGTTGGGGTCGAGCGCTTCCTGCAGCTTCGAGGTCGCATCGGCCATCAGCGCCATGTGTTGGGCCCGACGTTGAGCCATTTCGGCGCGGAAGCGCGTGAGCGTCGCGGCGTCGGCGTCCTGAGCGGGGCGCTGGGGTCTCGCACCGGCCATCATCGACTCGCGCGCCTGGCGATACGCGGTCCAGGCATCCTGCTGCGATGCCTTGATCTCGAGCCGCGCAGCCATGCGATCGAGGCGGTGCTTCATGCGGGTCTGCATGCGTTCGCGCATCTGTGCGCGGTCCGCCTCGGTCATCTGGCCGGCGTGGGGACCGAAGCCGCGCCCTCCGTGGCCTTGACCGCGCTCGTGGGCGAACGCGGGTGCGGTGCCTGCGAGCAAGGCGGTGCCGAGGAATGCGACTGCGACGGCGTGGGCGAATCTGGTGCGTTTCATGTTGGACTCCTTCGAGGTTGGGTAACGCACGATCATTAACGCGCCGGCGTGTAAATCGGAATTGAACATCGGGGCCTGATTTGTAAATGGGGTGTAAGCGAATGCAAGACCGCACTTACACCGAGGGCCATTCCGCCGACGGGGAGTATCCTTGCAGCCAGGCAATACGGACGCGATGTCATGAACCAACGCATCCTCGTGGTCGACGACGACGACGAATTGAGAGCGCTGTTGCAGTCGTATCTCGGCGAGCAAGGCTACGCTGTGACGACGGTCGGCGACGGCGATGCCATGCGCGCCGCGTTCTTCTCGGGCGAATCGTACGATCTGGTGATACTCGACGTCATGATGCCGGGCGACGACGGTCTCGCACTATGCCGCGAACTGAGGGCGCAGTCGCGGGTGCCGATTCTGATGTTGACTGCGCGCGGTGACGAACTCGATCGCATCATCGGACTGGAGATGGGGGCGGACGACTATCTGCCGAAGCCGTTTCATCCTCGCGAGCTGCTTGCGCGCATACGCAGCATCCTGCGCCGCGTGCAGGAACTCGCGGGCGTAGGTCCGGCGCGCGAGTATCGGTTCGCCGGCTGGATCCTCGATCTCGGTGCGCGGCATCTCGTCGGTACCGACGGGGTCGCCGTGCCGCTTTCGAGCGGCGAGTTCAGATTGCTTCAGGCGCTGGTCGAGCATGCCAACCGGGTAATGTCGCGCGATCGACTGATGGACGTTCTCTCGGGGCGTGAGGCGGGTCCCTTCGATCGCAGCGTCGATGTAATGATCGGTCGCCTGCGCCGTCGCCTGGGCGACGACGGGCGCGAGCCGGAGATCATCAAGACGGTACGCAACGAGGGCTATCTATTCGCAGCCAAGGTCGAGCGCAAGGGATGATCCGCCTGTTGCCGCGGTCGTTGTTCGGCCAGATCCTGCTCGCGCTCCTGCTCGGTCTGCTCGCGGCGCAAGCCGTCGGTACGTGGCTCATGCTCGACGATCGCTTGCGGCTGACGGCGAGGGTGATCGGCGGCTACGCGGCGCAGCGCATTGCCGGTATCGTTTCGCTGCTCGACGATGCCGCGCCGGCCGAGCGTGGGCGCCTCGTGCAGGCGCTCAGTGTGCCGCCGACGCGGATCTCCCTCGACGAACCTTGGCGCACCGATGGGCCTGCAGCATCCGATCAGGCACGAACCTTCGCCTCCATCCTGCAGCAGACGCTCGGTCAAGCGCGAGAGGTGCAAGTGCTCTCCGTCGTCGTTTCCAGGGATCGCGGCCGGGAAGAGCGCGAACGGGCGCGCAGCGTCGAGAGGGATCGGGAGTTGCGCCCGGAAGGCAGGACGGAAACCGGGCGCCCCCCGCACTCGAAGCGGGGCCGGACGCCGTTTCTGGTGGTGATGGCCCAGATCAAGCTTGCCGACGGCGCGACGGCGACCTTCCGCCATGCATTGCCGCAGCCGCCCACGGAGCGGCCACTGCGTCTGGTGGCGCTCGTCGCAGTGACGGGAATCACCGTCGCACTTCTCGCCGCCTGGACGGTGCGGCGTCTGACGCGGCCGCTCGCCACGCTGGCCGATGCCGCGACCGGCCTGGCCCGCAATCTCGACCAGCCGCCGTTGCCTGAGAGCGGCCCGACAGAGGTCTCCCGCGCAGCCAAGGCCTTCAACAGCATGCAGCGCGACCTCAAGGCCTACGTCGAAACGCGGGCGCAGGCGCTTGCCGGCGTCTCGCACGACTTGCGGCTCCCGCTTACGCGAGTGCGTTTGCGACTGGAGAAACTTTCCGACGCCGAGGTGAAACGCAGCATCGAGTCAGACCTGGACGAAATGGAGCACATGATCTCCAGCACGCTCGATTATCTTCGCGCAGGCAGCAGCACCGAGCTCGCTGTGCCCACCAACATCAATGCGCTGGTCGAAGGCGTGGCCGAGGATATCGAAGCCCTGGGTGCGACCGTACGCGTGGTCGGCAAGGCGGGGGCCGCGCTCGGCGTGCGACCGCAGGCGCTGCGCCGCTGTCTTGCGAATGTCATGGAGAACGCGCGTCGCTACGGCGGCGATGCGATCGATGTCGGCATCGTGGACGGTCCCGACCTGCTGCGCATTCGCATCGAGGATCGGGGCCCCGGTATCCCCGCCGCCGAGCGGGAGCGGGTGTTCGAACCCTACGTGCGGCTGGAGCAATCGCGCGCCAGGCATACCGGAGGTACGGGCCTCGGTCTCGCCATTGCTCGTGCCGTAGCGCGCTCGCACGGGGGGGACGTGGTACTCGCCGATCGAGCGGGCGGTGGCTTGACCGTCGAGGTGCGGTTGCCGCGGAGCGCGAGCGTGTAGTCGGCCCGCGCGATCATCGGCGGCAGGCTCAAGGGGCGTCCCGGGGCGGGTCCGCCGTACGCGGATCCATTTCCAATACGACCGGCGTGGTGGTCGCGATCGGTACGTAGCGCTGCTGTTCGGGGGCGATGTCGGTCGAGCGCAGTTCGCGCAATCCGAAGAGCACGCTGGCGATCAGCACCAGAACGAAGTAGATGAGCAGACTGCCCGGCCCGAACACGTTCATCAGCAGGCCGGCGGCTGTCGGGCCGAGCATTGCGCCGGCACCATGCACGAGCAGCAGCGTGCTCGCAGCTTCTAGGACTTCTTCCTGCGCAAGCTTGTCGTTGACGAGCGCGACGCTGAGACCGTAGACGGTGAACACGAGGCCGCCGTAGAAGAACGCGCAGAAGATGAGCGCGGTGGTCGAGATGCCGGCAAGGACATAGGCGGAGGCTGCCAGCACGGCTGCGCCCATGCAGACGTATGTCAAGACTCGACGTCGGTCATGGTGATCGGAGAAATGACCTACCGGCCATTGAAGCAACGCACCCCCGAAGATCGTCGCACCCATGAACGCGGCGACACCTGCCTCCGACAATCCCAGCCGCTGACCGAACACGGCCCCCATGCCGTAGAGTGCGCCGTTCAGCAGTCCGGACGCCAGCGCTGCGACCACGCCGAGTGGGGACAACGCGTAGAGTATTGCCAGGCTGATCTTGGGCGCTTGTACGGGCCTCGGCTCCGGCGTGCGCGTGAACGCTACGGGAACCAGTGCGAGCGAGAGGAGAATCGACACCAGACCGAGTTGCACGAACTCCATGACGTTGCCGACGGCGACGAGAAACTGACCTGCGCCCATCGCCACCAGGGTCACCGACATGTAAGCCGCGAAGACACGACCACGCGCGGCATTCGGCGCGATGACGTTCAACCAGCTTTCGAGCACCATGTAGAGCCCCACGAGACAGATCCCCGTCAGCAGCCGCAGCACGCCCCACAGCCACGGATCGGTCCACATGGCATGCACGATGGCGGTGGTCGATGCGACGGAGGCGAGAAGGCTGAACGTTCGAATGTGGCCCACCCTGCGCACCAGCTGCGGACAGAGATAGGTGCCGATCACGAAGCCGGCGAAGTACGCCGACATCACCATGCCGGTGGTGATCGTGGAGAAAGCCGACAGGCCCGCGCGCAAACCGAGCGCCGAAAAGAAGAGACCCACGCCCACCAGCAGCAGGGCCGCAGCAAAGAGCAGCGACAGAACCCCGCCCCACTGCGGGGGCAACCGGTGAGCACTCAGCATCTGTGGACTGCCTGCATGCGATCCCCCCATCGGGTATGACTCGCGCGCTTTTTCCTCCCGGCGTCCGGATGTAGACCGAGGACGGAAAGGCTTTGACCGCTGCGCGACCTGCCGCTAATCTCGGCGCGAATCGGGCGCCTGCAGACGCCCGATTCGGCACGTCCCACTAGCCCCGGACACATCGACTTTCGGAGAAGCCGCCATGCAGGCGAACGATACGCAGCCCGTCGCGGGCACCGAACACTGGACCACCAAGGGCGAGGTCCGGCTCTATCTGTACGAGAAGGCTGCGGTCGGGTCGCCGAGCCGGGGCACGATCCTCTTCGTGCACGGGTCGTCCATGAGTTCGCGCCCGACGTTCGACCTGCAGGTGCCGGGACGGCCGAGCTCGTCGGCGATGGATCACTTTGCGCGCCTGGGGTTCGATACATGGTGCGTGGACATGGAAGGTTACGGCCGTTCGGACCGCAAGCGGCCGATCAATTGCGACATCTCCAACGGCGCCGACGATCTCGCAGCGGCCACCGACTACATTACGAAAACGCGCGGCGCCCAAAAGTTCATGCTCTACGGCATTTCGTCGGGTGCCTTACGGGCGGCACTGTTCGCGCAGCGCCATCCCGAGCGCGTGTCGCGACTGGCGCTCGATGCCTTCGTCTGGACCGGGGAAGGCAGCCCGACGCTCGAACAGCGACGCAAGCGCCTGCCCGAATTCATCAACATCCTTCGACGGCCCATCGACAAGGCCTTCGTACGCAGCATCTTCGATCGCGATCATCCCGGTTGCGCCGACGACCGTACCATCGAGGCCTTCGCCGACGCCATTCTGGCCGTCGAGGATTCGGTGCCGACGGGCACCTACGTCGACATGTGCTCCAGGCTGCCCGTGTGCGATCCCGAAAAGATCACCGTTCCGACGATCATCATGCGCGGCGAGTTCGACGGTATCGCGAGCGTCGAAGACCTGCTGGCGTTCTTTCACAAGCTGCCCAACCCGGACAAGCAGTTCGCCGTGATGGCCGGCATCTCGCACGCGAGCTTTCAGCAGAAGAACTATCTGTCGGTCTACCACATCCTGCATGCATTCTACGCGATGCCCCCGTTGGCTTTTCGAGCCTGACGGGCCACGCGACGCCGGTCCGTTGGGAAGCGTCGCGCCCACTCGATGACGGCGGATCGCGAGAACACCCGCGCATTCACCCGGTTGACTGCGGTTGCGTTCGCCTCACCTTGTCAGTACGATCGATGCGGTTTTCGATGGCAAGCCAGAATCGCAGAGCCCGCCTACCCAACGCTTGCCGATAGCGCGAGCGAAACGACTCATGACGACCACTGCGCGCGTTCGCTGTCCGCGACAGACGGCGCGTGCAGCGCGGACACCGAACGCATGAAACCCTTCGAACTTCAAGAACCCGAAGCCCTTTCCGAGGCGCTCGCGCTGCTCGATCCGCAGGATGCAAGCGTGCGTCCCGCGGGCGGCGGCACTGCGCTCATGCTGATGATGAAGGCGGGCGTGCTCGAACCGTCGCGTCTGGTCAGCTTGCGGCGTGTCGCCGCATCTCTCGGCGCGATCACGGCCACGCCGGACTGCATCGAGATCGGCGCGCTCGCGACGCTGTCGTGCATCGAACGGTCGACCGTCATCGCGAGTCGCCTTTCCGTGGTTGCCCGGACGCTGCGCACGCTCGCCAACGTGCGCGTACGCAATGTGGCGACGCTCGGCGGCAATCTCGCGCACGCCGATCCGCACATGGATCTGCCGCCGGTATTGATCTGCCTCGGGGCGACGGTGGTCATCGCGAGCCGTTCCGGAGAGCGGGAGATCCCGGTGGCCGACCTGGTCACGGGCTATTACGAAACCTCTCTTGCCCTCGGCGAACTGATCGTGAAGGTCCGAGTGCCGACGCGATTCGCCGCTGCCGCGGTGTATCGAAAGGTCACGACGCGTTCGGCTGACGACTGGCCTGCACTCGGTGTCGCAGTCGCCCTCGATCGAACGGGTACGACCATCCACGAGGCGCGTATCGCGGCAAGCGCTGCGTTCGATCGACCCGTCCGCCTGCAGGCCGCCGAAGCCCTGTTGGTCGATGCCGTCCCCGACGAGGCATTGATCGGGCGCTGCGCCGATGCCGCGGCGGATGCCGCGGAGCCCATTGCCGACGAGCGCGGCTCGGCCGCCTACAAGCGGGAGCTGCTGCGCGTGCATGTCGCGCGCGCGTTGCGCGAAGCAATTCAAACCGGGGGAGTTCGCGCATGAGCAGCGTACGAACTCCCACGCCGCAAGTCGGACGCTCGCTCGTCCGCAAGGAAGTACAGGCGAAGCTCACGGGGACTGCGCCCTACGTCCATCACGTCACGCTGCCCGGCATGCTGCACGGAAAGATCGTGCGCAGCACGGTCGCCCATGGCCGCATCCGCAGTATCGATGTCCGCGCCGCGAAGGCGGTGCCGGGCGTTCATCGTGTCCTCACCGCCGAAGACATCTGCGCGCTGATTCCCAATCCCCATTACGGGCCTGCGTTCCACGATCAGCCGATCCTTGCGATCGACAAGGTGCGTCATGCGGGCGAACCTGTGGCGCTCGTGCTCGCGGCGGATCCCCACGTTGCCCATACTGCAGCCGGGCTCGTGGAGGTACTGTACGATCCGCTGCCGGCCGTCTACGACGAAGTCGAGGCGATGTCGGCCGAGGCCATCGTGCACGACGTGCTCAAGCCGGCGGGCACCTTCCCGGATCTGAAGCATCTCGACGGCAAACGCGATACCAACGTCGCACTCGATTTTCATCTGCGGCACGGCGATCCGGCCGCGGGCTTCGCGGTTGCGGCGCACGTCTTCGAGCACACGTTCCGAACGCAGCAGGTGCTGCATCTGCCGCTGGAGCCTTTCGTGTCGGCGGCGGATCCTTCCGGCGATCGATTGACCATCCACACGGCGTCGCAGAGCCCGTCGTTCGTGCGCATCGAGATTGCGCGGCTGCTGGGCTGGCCCGAGAACCGGGTGCGCGTGCAAGTGCCGTTCCTCGGTGGCGGCTTCGGCGCCAAGCTCTACATCAAGCTCGAAGCGCTGGTGGCGGCTGCCGCGCTGATCGTGCGTCGTCCCGTGAAGATCGCGCTCACGATGGAAGAGCAGTTCTATACGCTCACCAAGCATGCAGCGACGCTGCGAATCAAGAGCGGTATCGATGCCGCGGGGCGCATCATCGCGCGAGATTGCGAAGTGTGGTGGAACGGCGGCGCATATGCGGATATCGGGCCGCGCGTGACGCAGAAATCAGGATTCACCGCGCCCGGGCCGTACGACATCGAGAACGTGAGTATCGCGTCCTATGCGCTCTATACCAATCTCCCGCCGGCCGGTGCGCTTCGCGGCTTCGGCATCCCGCAGCTGGTGTGGGCTTACGAAAGCCACGCCGACATGATCGCACGCGCGATCGGCATGGATCCGCTCGAGTTCCGGCGCAAGAACATCCTGCGCAACGGCCGACCGCAAGCCACCGGTACGGTGATGAAGGATGCCGCCATCGAAGCCGTGCTGGAGCGCCTCGCTGCCCGCATGTGTTGGGACGAACCGTTCGATCGGGGTGCCGGCACGATACGGCGCGGCCGTGGCATGGCCATCGGGTTCAAGGCGAGCATCTCGCCGACGACCTCCGTCGCTATCGTCAACGTGAGCGCGGACGGCAGTTGTCACGTGCTCTGCAGCACGGTCGACATGGGTCAGGCCTCGGACACCGCGATGGCCCAGATCGCTGCCGAGGTGCTGGGCATGCAGGCGGAGCAGGTCGCCGTCGTGCACCCCGACACCGACGTGACGCCTTACGATATGGCCACGTTGGGCTCGCGCTCGACGTACCACATGGGGCACGCCGTCAAGCGCGCCGCAGAAGACGCCCGCGACAAGCTGCTCGCCATGGCGAACGAACTGGGGTTGCCGCCCGAGACCACGCCGATACCGCTGCTCTTCGTGAAGAAGTACGGCATGCAGGCCGGCAACGTGATCGGCATGGGCAGCTACCTGCCCACCTATGCGCCGATGGATTATGCGACGGGCCGGTCGGCCAACGTCACGCCCTACTGGATGGTGGGCGCGGCGGGCGTCGAGGTGGAAGTCGATACCGAGACCGGCGAGGTGAAGGTCATCCGCCTGCTCAACGTTGCGGATCTCGGGCGGCCCATCAATCCCGCGGTGGTGGAATCCCAGCTCTCGGGAGCCGCGATCATGCAGCTCGGCTTCACGATGACCGAGAAGATGCACTTCCGCGACGGCATGGTGACGAACCCATCGCTCGCGGACTACAAGATTCCCGGCATGCTCGATATTCCGCCGTTCATCGAGAACGAAGCCGTGGACGCGAACGAGCAGGCAGGGCCGTTCGGCGCAAAAGGCGTGGGCGAGAGCGGAACGTTCGGCGTGTCGCCGGCGATCGCCAATGCGATCGAGGATGCCGTCGGCGTACGGATTACGTCGCTGCCGATCACGGCCGAAGCCGTGTTTCGCGCGCTGCGTGTCGCGCAGGGCCGGCCCTTGCCGGAAGAATGAGCTGGACCATCCCATCATGACGAAGACCATCACCTTCGACCTCAACGGCGAGTCGATCACCACCCAGGTCGAGACGCATCACAACGTCGTCGAACTGCTCGAGCGCCTCGGGTTGCACGGGGCGCGCGAAAGCTGCGCCCAGGGACTTTGCGGGTGCTGCACTGTGCTCGTGAATGGCGAGGCCGTATCCGGCTGCCTTTACTTTGCTGCGCAACTGGAGGGTGCCCGCGTCGAGACGATCGAGCGCAACGCACCCGACGGCAAGCTCGATGCCGTGCAACAGGCGTTCGCCGAATGCGGTGCGTTTCAATGCGGATTCTGTACGCCGGGGTTCGTGCTCATGAGTCGGCAACTCCTGGACGAGAAGCCCGAGCCGAGCGTGGACGAGATCCGGCACTATTTGTCGGGCAACCTCTGCCGCTGTGCGACGTATCCGGAGGTGATCCGGGCCGTGCAACGGGCGGCGCAGCTGCGCAAGGCGAACGCACGATGAACCGCGCGGGCCATCCGCTGGATCTGCGTGCGTGGATCGACGAGGCACGCGCGCTCGGTGAGCTGAAGGATGTTCGCGGCGCCGATTGGAATCTCGAACTCGGCACCATCAGTGAACTCAACGTCAAGAAGGCGCATCCCCCGGCGTTGTTGTTCGATGGCATTCCCGGCTATCCGCAGGGGTACCGCGTGCTCACGTGCAGCACGGCGAGCCCTGCGCGGCTCGGCTCAATTCTTCGCCTCGGCGCCGAAAGCGATCATCATGCGCTGGTGCAGAAGCTGCGCGGCCGGCCTGCGCAATGGCAGGCGAAGGCGGCGAATTTCCCGCCGGTGATGGTGAAGGACGGACCGGTACTGCAGAACATTGCGGGCGGCGGCGAGGTTGATCTCTTCGCCTTTCCGTCACCGCTGTGGCACGAACGCGATGGAGGCCGCTACATCGGTACCGGTTGCATGGTCGTGACCCGCGATTACGACACCGACTGGATCAACGTCGGCACGTATCGCGTCATGATCCACGACCGCAATCATGTCGGCCTCGACATGATTCCCGGCAAACACGGCGCCATCCAGTATCGAAAACACATGCAGGCGGGCAAGCCCTTTCCGGTGTGTATCGTGATCGGCGCCGATCCCCTCGGTTATCTCATTTCGGGCATCGAAGTGCCGTTCGGCATGTGCGAGTACGACTATATCGGTGCGATCCTGGGTGAATCCGTCGCAGTGGTCGCCGGGCAGCTCACGGGCTTGCCGATGCCGGCAGCCGGCGAGATCGTGCTCGAAGGGTATGCCGAGCCGGGCGACGAGCGGATCGAGGGGCCGTTCGGCGAGTTCCACGGCTACTATCCCGGCAAGGCGGCAACGGCGCCGGCGGTTCGCATCGATCGCGTGTACTACCGCAACGATCCCATCATCGTCGGCAGCCCTCCGGCCAAGCCGCCGAACGACTATTCATATTCGAAGGCGGTGATGCGCTCGGCGCTGCTTTTCGATGCGCTGCTCGCCTCCGGCGTGCCGGATGTGCAGAGCGTCTGGGCACACGAGATCGGCGGCGCGCGCATGTTCAACGTGGTGTCGATCAAGCAGCGCTATGCCGGTCACGCGCGCCAGGCAGGACACATCCTCAACCAGTGCGGCGTGGGCGCGTACATGTCGCGCTACTCGGTGGTGGTCGACGAAGACATCGATCCTTCGAATCTGCAGGAGGTGATGTGGGCCGTCGCGACGCGCACGGATCCCGCCATCGACATCGACATCATTCAACGCGGCATGGGGTCGAAGAACGATCCGATGTCGATCGCCTATCCGTACGACGCGCCTTTGAGTTCCAAGGCGATCATCGACGCATGCCGTCCGTTCGATTTCCTGAAGCAGTTTCCTGCGGTCGCCGAAGCGAGCAAGGAGCTGCAGGCATCGACGCGGGCCAAGTGGAAGGACCTTTTGGGAGATTGATGACCGTGAATCGCATCCTATCGGCTGCCGTCGCTGCCGCCTTATGTGCGAGTGCCGTTGCTTCGCAAGCGCAGGAGTTTCCGAACAAGCCGATCCGCGTGCTGATCCCCTTCGCGCCGGGCGGCGTGGTCGATACGTCGACCCGCATACTCACGACCAAGATGACCGAGCGGCTGGGCTGGAATTTCGTCGTCGACAATCGTCCCGGCGGCAACGGCTTCATCGCCGTCGGGCTGGCCGCGAAGGCCCCCGCGGACGGCTACACCTGGTTGTCCGCGCATACGGGCGAGTTCGCCGTGAATCCGGCGGTATTCAGCAACGTGCCCTACGACCTCGATCGTGACTTCACCTCCATCACGATGCTGAGCGATGCGGCGATGGCGGTCGTGGTCAGCAACGCCTCGGGCATACGGAGCATGAAGGAGCTGATCGCCCAGGCGAAGGCCAAACCCGGTCAGATTACCTACGGTTCGCCCGGCAATGGCTCGGTCAATCAACTCGCTGCAGAATGGCTGGCCTCCGCCGCGGGCATCAAGCTGCTGCACGTGCCCTACAAGGGCGGCGCGCCGGCCGTCGCGGCAACCGCCGGCGGTGACGTCGTGATGACGGTGGCCGGCATCCCGGGTGTGACGCCGCATTTGAAGTCGGGTCGCGTGCGCGTGATCGGCGTGACGACGGCGAAGCGTTCCCCGCACGGCCCGGACTGGCCATCGGCAGAAGATGCGGGTCTGCGCGGTGTCGACGCATCGATCTGGGTCGGGCTTTTCGCGCCGAAGGGCGTGCCGAAGGCGGTCGTCGACAAGATCTATACGGAGGTCGCCGCGACGTTGAAAGTGCCTGAAGTGCGTGAGCGGTATGCGACCGTTGGCGGTGCGGATCCCATCGGCATGCCGCCCGCGGAGTTTCATGCGCGCGTCAAGCGTGATCTGGAACTCTATCGCAAGGTCGCCAGGCAGGTCGGGCTGAACGTTCAGTAGGCCCAACGGGAGAGGTCATGTCGGCATATGCGCATATCGAAGTGCGGCCGTTGGCCGGGGCGCTCGGGGCGGAGGTCTTCGGCGTCGATCTTCGTCGCGAACTGAATTCCGAGCAGATTGCCGAGATTCGGCGCGCCTTCCTCGATCACTGCGTGATCTTCTTTCGCGATCAGGACATCGGCGACGAGGATCTCGCGCGTTTCGGCCGCTGCTTCGGCGAACTTGCGCCGCTGCCGCCTCATCGGCAGGTGCCGGGCAGGTTCCCCGAACTGCTGATCATCGACAAGCAGCCGACCGACAAACTTGTCTTCGGTTGGGAATGGCACTCGGACACCACTCACCTCGACGTGCCGTCCCTCGGCTCGGTGCTGCTGGGCCGCATCATTCCGCCGGTGGGCGGCGATACGCTGTTCGCCAATCAGTACCTCGCCTACGACACGCTGTCCGGGGGGATGAAGAAGGCATTGGCCGGCTTGCGGGCGCGTCATTCCAACGGACGCATTCTCATGACGCTCGAGCGCGACGAGGTGCTGCCGCCGAACGAGCCCGAATCGCAGAAGTACGCGACAGCGCACGCGATGCATCCAGTCATACGCACGCATCCCGATACCGGCCGCAAGGCGCTCTTCGTCAACGAGATCCATACCGAGCGCTTCGAGGATATGACGTGGGAGGAGAGTCAGCCGCTGCTGCAGTATCTCTACCGGCATTCGACGCGGCCCGAGTTCACGTGCCGCTTCCGCTGGAGGTCGGGCTCGATCGCATTCTGGGACAACCGCTGCTGCCAGCATCTCGCGCTCAACGACTACCCGGGGCAGCGTCGGCTCATGCATCGTGTCCAGATCAAGGGGACACGGCCGGTTTGATCCTGGACCGCAACGGGTAAGCGCCATGGCGATCTCGCGACTTCTCGGCATGAAGGCGACGCGGCGCCTGCTCCTGGCGTTGCTGGTCATGACGGCACCGTCTTCACCGGGTGCGCCCGCGGTTTCGAAGGAAGCGATCACGCTGCAGCCGATGCGGTTGCCGGTGACGCTCGAAGACGGCAGGTCCTTCGAACTCGAGGCGATGGTCGTGAAGCCGAGCGGCGCGCAGCCTCGCCCGCTTGCGCTCATTACCCACGGCTCGCCGCGCGATGGATCCGTGCGCCGTCGCATGTCGGCTGGACAGATGTCCTTCCAGGCGGAGGAACTGGCGCGCCGCGGTTATGTTGCCGTGGTTGTGATGCGGCGCGGCTATGGAACATCCGCGGGAGCGTGGGCGGAGTCGTCGGGGCACTGCGAAGCAGCCGATCACGAACGAGCAGCGCGCGAAAGTGCGCGCGATCTGCGCGCTGCACTGCGCACGCTATCGACTTGGTCCGCGGTGGATCCCGGCCGGATGATCGTCATCGGTGAATCGGCGGGCGGTATCGGCACGGTCGCGTTGGCCGCCGAGCCGCCGAGGGGGCTTCGCGCCGTCATCAATTTCGCGGGCGGTCGCGGCTCGCGCGGTCCGAACGACATCTGCAGCGAAGACCGACTCGTCAAAGCGTATGCCGCGCTCGGCAGGACGGCGCGCGTGCCGAGTTTATGGATCTACAGCGAGAACGACTTGTACTTCGGGCCTGCGCTGGCGCAGCGCATGTTCAGCGCCTACAGCAGTCAGGGCGGTACCGGCGAGTTTCGCCTGCTGCCGGCGTTCGCGGAGGACGGCCATGCGCTTTTCTCGCGCCGTGCCGGAATCGCCCAATGGCGACCGCTGCTCGACACCTTCTTGCGCCAGCACGGGTTGCCGACGTGGGATACGCCACCGAGCGAGCCGGTCGTAACCGATCTTCCGCCACCGCCGCAGCTTGCACCGCGGCACCATGAGCAGTGGCAGCGCTATCTCGACGCCGCGGACAACAAGGCATTCGCCGTGGCGCCGGGGGGGCGTTTCGCATGGCGCGCAGGCTTCTATCGGCTGGAGGATGCGCAAGCCGCGGCGCTTGCAACCTGCGGCGGGTCCGCCTGCCGCCTGATCTCCGAAAACGATATGCTGACCGCTCGCTGAGATCCCCGAGCGCATCCGCCATGGACGGTCCTGGTTCGCTTCCTGAATTGCGCGCCGCTTTGACGGCGACGTGTCGATCGCTCGACGGCGCGCGCACATTGCCGTCTGCGGTATTCACGCAGACGAGGATTCACGATCTCGAACAGCGGAAGCTGTTCGCGAGTCATTGGCTTGCCGTTGCATGCGTTGCGGAGTTCGAGGAGGCCGGCAGCTTCGTCACGAAGGAGGTTGCGGGAGAGCGCATTCTGATCGTGCGCGATGAAGTCGGTGCGCTGCATGCGTTCTTCAACGTCTGTCGTCATCGGGGGTCGCGCCTCGTCGATGAAGCGCGTGGCCGGCTGCGAAGCGGCATTGCATGCCCGTACCACGCGTGGGTCTACGGATTCGATGGTCGTCTGCGTCGCGCGCCGCAGTGGGTCATCGATGCCGACACCGATGCACTGGGACTCGTGACGATCCCGCTCGTCGTGCGAGAGGGCTTCGTATTCGTGCACCTCGATGGTCGGTCGACCCTGGAGCCTGCATTACCGGATCTGAAGCCGTTCGATCTCGGTGCACTCGTGCGTGTGGCACAGCTCGAGTACGAGGTACGGTGCAACTGGAAGATCGTCTGCGAGAACTACAGCGAGTGCTACCACTGCCCGGGCGTGCATCCGCAGCTGAGTCGGCTGAGCGATTTGTCGGGCGACGGCTTCGAGGACGAAGCCGGATTCAACGGTGGCCCGATGCAACTTCGTCCCGGCATCGATACGCTGTCGACGACAGGCCGAAGCGATTGGCAGCGGCTTTGCGATCCGTTGTCGAATGCCTCGTCGCTGATCCACTATTGGCTGGTGTATCCGAACCTCATGTTGGGGGTGCATCCGGATTACCTGCTCGTGCATCGGGCCTGGCCCATCGCATCGGATCGATGTCGGGTCGACTGCGAGGTCTTCGTCCATCGGAATACCGCTGCGAGAGCGGGCTTCGATGCGCGTCCGGTCGTGGCGTTCTGGGATGTCACCAATCGGCAGGACTGGGCCTTGTGCGAGCGGGTGCAGCAGGGGGCCGCCTCTCGAGGCTATCGACCCGGTCCGTACCATTCGAGCGAACGTTGCGTGCATGCATTCGACCGCTGGTACGCGCGCTGGTTACTGAACATTCTGCGAGAAAAAGATTAGCGATGCTTGATAGCGAGCGCTCACATGGAAAGTCTGGAACGACGCTCGCGGTGGCGAGTATGGCGATGCTCATGGCGGCGTTCCTGCCCGCACCCGCCCGTGCGCAGGCATGGCCCACGAAGCCGCTGCGGTTCATCATGGCGGCGCCCGCGGGCAGTTCCATCGACGTGCTCGGCCGCGTGCTTGCCGAGAGGATGCGCGTGTCGCTGGGCCAGAGCATCGTCGTCGAGAACCTGCCCGGCGCGGGCGGCACGCTGGCCACTGCGGCGGTGGCGAAAGCGTCGGCCGATGGACACACGCTGGGCATCGCGTTCAATGGGCCACTTGCGTTTGCGCCGTATCTCTTCGGCCGGCTTGCCTACGACCCTGCCAGGGACCTGACCCCGATCATCCTCACCACGTCGCAGCCGAACGTCCTGGCGGTGACGGGTGGAATCGCGCCGCGCACGGTGCGGGAACTGGTCGACTACGCGAAAGCGCAGGCGGGCAAACTCAATTATGCGTCGGTCGGCAACGGCAGCTCGTCGCACCTGACGATGGAGTTGTTCAAGTCCATGGCCGGTATCGATCTTGCCCATGTGCCTTACAACGGTTCTCCCCCCGCGTTGAACGCCCTGGCGAACGGCGACGCACACGTCGTGTTCGCTGTTCCTACCGCAATCACGCCGCTTGCGCAGACAGGCAAGGTGCGCATGCTCGCGGTGAGCGGCGCTACGCGGTGGACGTTGCTGCCCGATCTCCCCGCCGTGGCCGAATCGGGTCTGCCCGGGTTCGAGGCGATGGCATGGAACGGCGTGATCGCGCCGGCGGGTGTCGCGACGGATGTCGTTGCGCGACTGAATGCCGTCCTGAATACGGCGCTGCGTGATCCCGCCGTCACCGCGCGCCTCAAGGCGTCGGGTCTCGAACCCGTTGGCGGCTCCCCGGGCGATTTCGCCGCGCTGATCCGGATCGAGGCCGAGAAATGGGCGCCGGTCATCCGCCGCACCGGCCTCAAAATCGACTGACCCAGGGTTGCAACCCTGGGTTGGGGATTCGGGGATTCAAGATCGGCGGCGCGATGCCGCAACCGGTTCGCGGGTATGATCCCGCGTCGGCGCGTTTTCGAGGTGAATCATGAGGAATATACGCAAGCCACTGGTCGCCATCTTGCTAGGTGCAGTCTTGGGTACCGCAGCCGTCGCGGCCGACATCGAATTGACGGCGCCGGACGGCCGCAAGGTGCTCCTCAAGGACGACATGACTTGGCGCTACGTCGACGCTGATGCAGCCAAGGCGGGCGAGAAGCCCGCAGCGGATGCGTCTGGAGACAAGGCCAAGGACAGCGTGGCGGCCAAGCCCAAGGACGAAGGCGAGGCGATCCTATCGCTGGAAGAACGCATTCCAGGCAATCGGATCTGCCGTTTCCGTTTCAAGCTGGTCAACAACCTGCCTTACGAGATCCGCAGTCTGGTGCCCGAGTTGTCGGTCTATCGGGGCAAGGACGTGGTTTACGACTCGGTCTTTACCGGCTTTTCCTTTCTCAAGCCGGGCGACACACAGATGCGCGAAGCCCGCTTCAACGGCATCGCCTGCGACGATATCGTCCGGCTGAAAGTGGGCGGCGGCGATCGCTGCGAAATGGGCGAACTCGACAAGTTCAGCGCGGCGAAGGGCAAGTGCCTGTCGCTCGTGCGCGTGTTGCCGAGCCAGATCGTTCAATTCGACAAGTAACCCCTTCGCTGGTCGATCACCGCGGAATCAGGGGCGAACCGGGCAGTTCGGCCGGTTCATGGAGGTCGTCCGGAATGCTGGACCGGATGAGCCCGCCCACGTCCGGCAACGCCCGAAGATTCCATGCAAGTCCCAGGAGCCTTTCGGCCTGGTCGGTGGCAAGTACGTCGGCCGCCTGGCTTCTGAATTTCTCCGACAGATCGTGATCGCCGAGCGGGCGCATCGGATGGCCCAGCGGGCAGCGTACCTGCCGTTCGATCGTCTCGCCGTTCGCCAGGGTGATGCGCACGTGTGCCGCGGTATCGATCAGCTGCTCGTCCGACCGCGTCCGCACCTTCGCGCGAACCTCGCGCACGCGAGCGCTGCGTAATCGCGCCGGCTCGAACTGCGCCAGTCCGACGGTGCCGTCGAGCAATGCGACGGCGGCGACATGTTCGATCGAATGCCTTGCGCCGGCAGCATCGGTCGGGTCGGCCCCTCGACTGCGTAGCCATTGCTGCGGTGGCATCCGGACCTCGACCGCGGCAATCTGCCGCTGGGTGAGATGGTAGGTGCGCTTGAGCTGCAGGCAGGCCTCTGCGACCGGATGGACGAACAGGGCACACGGATAGGCGTGATAGGCAAGGCGGGTCAATTGCCACGGGCTGCCCCAACCCTCGATCAGATCGGTCGTGAACTCGAGGGAGGACGACGCCGGCGTCCTCGTGTTCCTGTCGCCGTCTGACAGACATCCCTCCTTTGCGTCGAGCGCCGCGCGCAGTCCGATCCGGGCCGCCGAGGCGGCGCAGGCTTCGGCAGACCCTTGCGCGGTTGCTTGCCTCCATGCGGCCGACAACGCGGACGACGCGCATGCTTCATCGAGCCCTGCCAAGCGGGCGCATGCCGCGGCTGCCCCCAAGGCATTGCAGGCGAGTGAAGTCGACGAGCCCGCCGCATCGCGACCGACGGACATGGCGGCACGGCAAGCGGTCTCGACGCCGAGCAGGTACGCGTGAACGAATGCTGCGCCGTTGGTGATCAGATGCTCGGCCAGCGGCAAGAGCGCTGCGCCGACGGCGATGCTCGGAGATAGCATCGACGGCACGTGCGTATCGACATAACACAACGCTTCTGCGCCGGCGGCTGTCATCGCGGCGACGTTCTGGGCGTCGAACACTTCTCCGAGCACCAGCGCCGTGGCGTCGATGCCGATACCGGTCGATGCGTCATCGAACTCGGACCACGACGCTCGTGTGCCGGTCAGCGCGCTGCCGAGCCAATTGATCACGGCGCGCACGGCTTCGTCCCCCACCGTGTCGTTTACCGCCGGCCAGGACGACGCGACGATGCGCCGCGCGAGTTCGATTGTCACGTCATGCATGGATCGGCAATACTCTTGTGCCAGGGCGCCCGAGGTATTGTCATGGCGCCACGATTCGCGCGTCAACGAGGACCCCGCATCCTAACAGGCTGCTAGAATCGATCGCGGCGCTGCAGCGGATCGACGCAAAAAAAATAGATGGGTCGGTGCAGTCCCAACGACTCGCGGCCCTGCGCACCTCGACAGCTTGCAGCCCCGCGAGCCCGCCTTCGGAGGAGCATGTCCATGAGCCTGCCCGTCGACGAAGTCTACGCGCTTCGCTACGCCCAGCGCGAGGTCGGCGCGCGGAGCACTTCCTGCATGCCGATCCGCACGACGCGCCGATGCCAATGGACTACTTCGTCTGGCTCGTCCGCAATCGCGAGCGCGTCGTGGTCGTCGATACCGGGTTCAGCGACGCGGTCGCCAAGCGTCGCGGGCGTGAATTTCTGCGCTCGGCGCGCGCGCGGGGGATTCCTGATGAAACGTCATCCGGCCGCTGCACCAGGCCTGGAAGGCATTGCAGTGCGACTCGATGCAGAACCTGTCTACTGAGGCTGCAGGCGTTCGACCGGCCGTCGGGGTGGATCGATGGCCGGCAATGATCATGGAGGAGAAGAAGAGAATGAAGCAGGACTGGATTGGGCCTTGCGCGTTTGGAACGGCGATGGCCGTGATGACCGCGGCGATGACGGGAACGGCCGTCGCGCAGGAGTTTCCCAGCAAGCCCGTGCGGGTCGTGGTCGGATTTCCCCCGGGGGGCTCGAACGATATCGTGGCCCGCGCCGTGACACCTCGCGTGGGCGAACTTCTCGGTCAACAGGTCATCGTCGAGAACCGGCCCGGCGCGAACGCCACCATCGCCACCGAGTATGTGGCCCGCTCGACGCCCGATGGCTACACGGTGTTTCTCGGCAGCGTGAGTTCGCTGGGCTTGAGTCCACATACCTACAGCAAGCTCGGATACGACGTCATGCGGGATTTCGCCGGCGCCACGACCGTAGCCATGACACCGGAATTGATCGGCGTTCATCCTTCGCTGCCGGCTCGAAACATGAAGGAATTGATCGCTCTGGCCAAGGCGCAGCCAGGCAAGCTCTCGTTCGCGTCGTCGGGTAACGGCGGGTTGCCGCACCTGGCCATCGAACTGATGAAGTCCCTGGCGAAGATCGACTTGCTGCACGTGGCGTACAAGGGCGCAGGCCCGGCCGTCGTCGATGTCACCGGGGGGCACGTCACCGGCATCATCATGGATTTTCCGGCGGTGTACGGGCAAGTGAAGGCCGGCAAGATGCGTGCACTCGCACTGACGGCCGAACAGCGCCTGCCCCTGATGCCCGACCTGCCCACGGCAGGAGAGCAGGGTCTCAAGGGCCTGATCGCGGTGAACTGGTTCGCCATCGTCGTTCCCGTGAAGACGCCGCGCGCGGTCGTCGAGAAAATCCACGGGGCCTTCGTCAAGGCCGCCCAATCGCCGGATACGCAATCCAAACTGCGCGGCATGGGCATCGAACCGATGACCCAGACTTCCCCGGATGCCACCGCGAAGTTTCTGCAAAGCGAACTGCAACGCTGGGGCAAGGTGGTCAAGGAGTCCGGCGCACGTTCGGACTGACCTCCAATCGAACGAACCAACCACGAGGGAAGACACGGTGACCATTCAGGACTTCCGCGCAGTAACTTATCCGGTACGTCTCTACAGCGGCAACGGCGCACTCAATAGCCTACGCTCCGAAGTTGCCCGCCGCGGGGCGAAGCGAGCATTCATCGTCTGCGGGCGCAGCGTCTCGCGCAAGACCCCGCTCATCGCCTCGATGGCAGAGCGTCTCGGTGACGCGTTCGCCGGCGCGTACGACGAGATGGAGAAGGATTCTCCGCTCGGACCGGTACTCGCTGCACGCGACGCCGCACGCGACGTCGGCGCCGACCTCGTGATCGCCGTGGGCGGAGGGAGCGTCATTCAGGCGACGCGCGTCGTGGTCATGTTGCTGGCGGAGAAAGGCAGCGTGTACGAACTGTGCACCCAGTACCCCGAAGGCAAGCCTGCGCAGAGCGTGAAGCTGATGGCGCCGAAGCTGCCCATCATCAACGTCTGCACCACGGCGACATCGGCGATGAACCGGGCCGGTTCGGGCATTAAGGATGTCAATTCCGATCACCGCCTGGAGTTCTTCGATCCCAAGACGCGCCCGTTCGCGCTGTATTGGGATGCGGATGCACTGAAGACCGCGCCGGTTTCACTCGCCGTATCGTCTTCGTCCTCGGTTTACTGGCGCTCCGTGATGAACCTGGGCGTGCGCGAAATGAATCCTCTGGTCGAAGGCGACAGGCTGCAGGCGTATCGTCTTGCGGCGCGTGCACTGCCGCGCGTATCCGACCCGGAAGACACCGCAGCCCGCCTCGACATGTGTGCGGCGGCCTTTCTGCACAATCGGGATCAGGACGACGGCGGCAACACCGTGGCGCGGATCTGGGTGTCGCGGGTAGTCTACGCTTTCGCTACGGCGTTGTTCAACCGTTACCCCCATATCAGCCAGGGTGAGGCGAACACCGCGCTCAATCCGCACGTCATGCGGGCGATGGGCTATCGCGACCTGCCCGAAGTCTGCAGAATCGCCGAGGCAATCGGCGTGTGGCAACCGGGCATGACGCAGGACGATGCGCCGGCACGTGCGGCCGATCACCTCACCGACTATTTCTCGCGGATGGGCATGGCGAGCCGCCTGCGCGATCTGCAGGTCCCGCAGGAGGGCTTGGCGCAGATCGTCGAAGATTCGATGAAGAACTTCAATGCGGATCCGAAGCGCGAGTTTCTGGAGCACAAGGACGAACTGCAGGAAGTGATTCAGAAGTGCTGGTAGCTCGGCCGGGGATCGGTTGTTCAGCCGGTCTGCCGACGCGATGCCTCAAGTACCCGTGATGGTCGCCGATATGACTCGTGTGGCTCGCCTGTGCGAACCGCACGGACGCACCTTCGGCTACTCGACACGGCCACCCCATGCAGCTTTTGAACTGGAAAACACTGGTCGCAGCGCTGGTTGCGCTGGTGGTGACGGCCATCGGACTCAGTGGTTTCTATCGCTCGACCGCCATGGGCGACATGATCGAAGCCCGTAAGGCGCACGATACCACGCTCGCCCAGTTGTTCTCGAATACCCTGTGGCCCGATTTCGCCGGTTTCATTGCGGTCGCACCGACCGATGTGGTCGCGCTGCGGGAGCAACCGGAACTTGCTCGTCTCGACCTCGCCGTGCGAGGAATCATGGCGGGTACCAACGTGGTCAAGGTGAAGATCTACACACTGGGCGGGCTCACCGTCTATTCGAGTGAAGCGGCACAGATAGGCGAAGACAAGTCCGCCAATGCCGGATTCCGGAGAGCCGTACACGGGGATGTCGTGGCAGAGCTCACGCGCCGTTCGAAATTCAGCGCGTTCGAAGGCGAGATCGAGGATCGCGACGTCATCAGTACGTATCTTCCGGTGCGATCGGCTGCGGTGGGGCGACCCGAGGCGGTGCTCGAAATTTATACCGACGTCACACCGCTGTTGACACAGATTCGCGGTACGCAGTCGCAGGTTACGGTCGGCGCGGTGCTCGCGCTTAGTGCCCTGCTCGCGGCCGTATGGGCCGCGCTGACCCTGGCCGACCGTGCCGTCAGGCGCGAACGCATTGCAACGGCGAGCGTGCAGGAGGCATTGCGAGAGAGCGAAGAGCGGTTGCGCATCATCGTCGAGCGTGCGGATATAGGCATCGGCATGCGCACACTGGACGGCCAATGGCAGCGGGTCAACCAAAAGCTCTGCACGATGTTCGGCTGCTCGGAGGCCGATATGCTGGGTCGCAGCGTCGAGGATCTGACCCTGCCCGAAGATCGGGACGAGGCGATCCGCGACAATCTGCGCTTCGTTGCATCCGGGCAGGAGACGATGTCGACGGAGCGGCGCTGCGTGCGCCAGGGCGGGGAGATCTTCTGGGCCGCGATCACGCTTGCGCTCGTGCGTGGACCGGACGGCGCGCCCGCGTACGTGATTGCAGTGATCCAGGACATCACCGAGCGCAAGAACAGTGAGTACGCCTTGCGCAGCGCCCGGGACGAGCTCGAACGCCGTGTCGGCGAGCGAACCGCCGCACTCGAACAGGCGAACCGCGCACTCGTCGTCGCGAAGGATGCAGCCGAGGCGGCGAGTCGGGCGAAATCCCAGTTCCTCGCCAACATGAGTCACGAGATTCGTACGCCCATGAACGGCGTGCTGGGCATGACCGAACTGCTGCTGCTGTCGACACTCGATACCCAGCAGCGCCGACGGGCGGAAGCGATTCGGACTTCCGGCAAGGCGCTGCTCGAGATCATCAATGACGTTCTCGACTACTCGAAGATCGAGGCGGGCAAGCTCGAGATCGTCGCAGACCCCTACGAACCGCGGCAGGTGATCGCAGATGTCGTCGAGTTGCATGCACCCATCGCGCGTCAGAAGGGGCTCGAACTCGAAGTCACCGCGGATCGGCTGCCGCATAGTGTTGTTGGCGACGCGATGCGAGTACGCCAGATCCTCGTCAACCTGATCGCCAATGCACTCAAGTTCACCGAGCATGGGCGCGTCGCCGTGCATGTGTCGGTCGTCGAAGCCGTGGCCGCTCGCCCTGATACGCTTCGCTTCGAGGTCTGCGACACGGGCATCGGCATGCACGAGACGACCGTGGCCGTGCTCTTTCAGCCTTTCTCGCAGGCGGATGGCTCGACGACGCGCCGCTTCGGCGGCACGGGCCTGGGGCTCGCCATATGCAAGGAACTCATCGACCTCATGCGCGGCAGGTTCGGTGTTGAATCGAAACTCGGTGTGGGTTCGATGTTCTGGGTTGAGCTGCCTTTTTCTCTGCCGCATGGCGCGCGCGAAGAAGCGGTGACGAGTGATGGCGAGTGGGAGTCGATACACCTGACGGGGCGTATCCTGCTGGCCGAGGACAACGCGGTCAACGCGGAGATCAGCCTTGCCATGCTGCAGGCGCTCGGTCTCGAAGCCATTGTGGTTGAGAATGGTCGACTTGCACTGGAACGCATCGCGCAGGAGCGTTTCGATCTGGTGCTGATGGATTGCCAGATGCCTGAAATGGACGGCTATGCCGCCACGGAGGCACTGCGGCAGCGAGAAACCGGCGTCCGGTTGCCGGTCATTGCGCTGACCGCCAACACCATGGTGGGCGACCGTGAGCGCTGTATTGCAGCAGGCATGGACGACTACATCCCCAAGCCGGTGACCTTCGAGGCTCTTGCGACGACGCTCGCACGTTGGCTGCCGCGCGACACGAGGGTAGTCCGAGCCGCTTGACCCGGACTACGCTGAGGATGAACGCGAGGCCGTCAATACGCCGGCGCGATGCGCGATGCCGATGCCGACAAGCGTCGTGATGCCGCCGGCAATCTGCAGCGCGACGATGCTCTCGCCCAGGATCATCCAGGCGAAGAACGCCGAGAAGAGCGGCTGGATCAGCAGCGACACCGAGCCCAGCGATGCCGGCAAGTGCGCGAGCGCATAAGCGATCAGGCTCTGTCCGGCCACGTGCGAAACCAGCGCGAGCCCGAGCACGATGCTCCATCCGCGGATGGAACCGGGCACGATCGATTCCCCGAGCAGCAGCGCGACGGGCAGTACGATGAGGGCTGTCACCACGCTGGTCGATGCCATGATGCGTGCCGTCGACGTTCCGGCGCGCAGGCGCTTGATCTGCAGCAGATAGGCCGCGTAGAAAAGCGCGGTGATGATGCCGAAGGCATCGCCCAGGAGTGCCTGGCTGTCGCCGCGAAAGTCTGGTCCGAGCAGTGCGCCGACGCCGAGCATCGCGATCGTCAGTCCGAGCACGAACATGCCGCTGACGCGCTCCTTGAACCACAGCCAGCCGGCCAGCGTCACGAAAATCGGCGCGAGATTCGCGAGCAGCGTTGATGTCGCAACCGATGTGAGCAGGATCGAGACATGCCAGAAGCTCAGGTCGCCGGCGAAGTAGCAGCCTGCTGCAATGAGCCCGCGCCGACTCGCGCGCGCGGTCGCATCGGCCGGGCGGCGTTCGAGCGCGACCCAAAGGAACAGAAATGGTACGGCGAGGGCCGTGCGCCAGAACGCAGTTGCGACCGGTCCGACCTCCGACAGGCGAACCCATATGGCCGACGAGCCGATTGCAACGGCCCCGAGCAACAGCGCGCCCAGCGCGAGTGCCTTGCGCCGGGCTGCAGCGTCGGCAGCCGGACGCATGGGGGCGGACAGCAAACTCAACTGCCGGTGAAGTTGGGCTTGCGCTTCTCGATGAACGCCTGCATGCCTTCCTTCTGATCGAGCGACGAGAAGAGGATGTGCAAGGCTTTGGTTTCCAGCCGCAGGGCGGTGTCGAGCGCGGCGTCCTGCCCGGCGTTCACGAGCTCCTTGATCTGCTGCACGGCGAGCGGCGAGTACGCAGCGATCTGGCTTGCCATTTCGAGCGCGCGCTTTTCGACTTCGGCGTCCGGCACCACTTCGGAGACGAGCCCCATTGCGAAGGCATCCTTCGCGGGGATGAGATCGCCGGTCAGACAGATCTTCATCGCCTGATACTTGCCGACGGCGCGCGGCAGGCGTTGCGTGCCGCCGCCTCCCGGGAGAATGCCGATCTTCACTTCGGGTTGGCCGAGCTTGGCGCTTTCGCCTGCGATGATGATGTCGCAGGTCATCGCAAGTTCGCACCCGCCGCCGAGCGCAAAGCCGTTGATCGCCGCGATCACGGGCTTCGGACACGCGCCGATGACTCGCCAGAGGTGATGCGTCCCTCGCTGCATCATCTCGATCGTGCCGGCATTGGCCATTTCCTTGATGTCCGCCCCGGCGGCGAAGGCCTTCTCGTTGCCCGTGAGTACGATCGCGCGCGTCCCCGGATCCTGGCCGAGTTCGGTGAGATGCTGCGCGAGCAGCTTGCGCACTTCCATGTTGAGCGCATTGCGTGCATCCGGACGATTGATGCGAACGAGCGCGACATGCTCTGCCGGACGCTCCAGCAAGACCACCGACATGATTCCACCTCCTGAGATCGATTCGATGATGAGGGTTACCGCACGATCGAGAAGCCGATGCGAAACTGCGGCGAACGCCTCACATTGTAGTCGAGCAGGGTCTCGCCGTAGCCGTTGAAGTACTGGAAGTGGATATAGCCGCCGGCATTGGCGAAGAACGGCTGACGCAGGGGGTAGGAGGCGTCGAGCTGGGCCGAGTAGCCCGAACCGTTGCCTTTGCGCAGCAGGCTCGAAAACAGCCAGCCGTCGCGCTTGCCGTAGCGCAGGTCCAGGTCGACGTGGCCGCGGTACCGGCCGATATCGCTGTTGTCGGAGCGATCCAGGTAGCTGTAGAGTTTCGGCGCGATGCTGAAGTAATGTTCGTCGTCGATGAACCAGCGCCACGACGGTTTGACGTAGGCGATGTTGATCGACCGGGAACGCGTGCCGTCCCGACCGTTGGACTCGTGCTCGATGCCTGCCTGCAGTCCCATCAGGTAACGACCGTCGGCCGAGGCATCGATCTGCGGTTCGTAGTAGAAGAGGCTCGGCTTGTAGCTCGTGTCGCGAAACGGCGACGACGTGCCGCCGATGTCCCAGAGCGAGGTTTGGGTAAAGCCGAAGTGGGCTTTGCCCAGAGGAGAAAAGAGTTTTGCCGGTACGCCGCGCTCGTCGAATAGGCGGTACTTGAAGCTGAACTGGAATCGCGCGGTGTTGGTGCTCCTCGGGCCCAGCACGAAGTACATCGGCTCGTGGGGACTTAGCGCCGGCTCCGGAACGGTATCGGCGCGTATGTTCGCGGCGATTGCTTCCGGCGTGACGGGAGCCGCCGATCCGGCCTCCACGACGAGGGCGGTGCTTGTTCCGGGCGCTCGTTCGAGCGTCAGGCGAGCCGTGCCCGCGAAATCTGCGGGAAGCTGTGCCCGATAGTGCTGCTTGCGGAACATGCCCGGGGCGAGACTCGATGCGAGGTCGGCAGGAGGCTGGACGGCCTCGAGCGTGATGGCGGCCGTGCTCGTAGCGCCGATCAGTGTCGCAGGCAGGCGAACGGGCATCCCGCCGGCGACCGGGGTCTTCGTATCGTTGAGCAGGACGATTTCGACTTCGAGTACGCCGCCCGCGTCCACCCTCGGCTGGGCTGACCTGACAATCCATTCGGCGCGGGCCGCAGCAGCGACGCCGAGCAGCATCAGGATGAGCAACATGCGGGGCAGCACCATGGGCGCGTCTCCATTCTTGCATCGCGGCGGAGCGTTGCGCGATGGCAGGGTTTCATCGGCGCGGGAGGGCCGACGTTGGTCAGCGGCACGAATCGGTTTGTGCCGAGACAATCGCGACGGCTCGATCCCTGGGCGCCACGGCACACACGCAAACCGCGTGCACCGGGCACAAGCGTCGACTCGGGATGGAGCAATGCGCCGGCGTCCATAAGGGCCGGGACGGATGTCCCGATCGATGATAGTTCAGACCATGCGAGTCTCGACGTGTTGCAGTTAACGAGCGCGCCGCGACGGATGCCAGGCGCGCATCGCCAGGGCGCACAAGAGCGACGCGGTCGGGACGATCGGCAGCGTGTATATTCGGTGCTGTGTGAGTGTGGGCATGCAGTGCAGTTGTTACCCACGCGAAGTGTATTTCTACGGAGGGTTTTCCGCGTGAGTATCGTCAGTACGGCGTACGATGTCGCCGACGCATTCGAAGCCAACGAACTCTTTCAGCGCAACGGCTGGACCGACGGTCTGCCCGTCGTGCCTCCGACGGAAGACGCCGTGGTGCGTTTTCTGGCGGCGGTGCAGCTTGGGCCGGATGCGGTCGTCGGCGTCGAACCCGTGCGCCGCCGGCGCATTACTGCCGAAAAGGTGGCCATTGCCGCCGTCATGGCCGGCTGTCTGCCGGAATACATGCCCGTGGTGGTCGCCGTCGTGCGCGCCATGTGCGAGCCGGAGTTCGGGCTGCACGGCAGCACGGCGAGTACCGGAGGCAGTGCGCCGTTCATCGTCGTCAACGGGCCCATCCGCACGGCGCTGGGCATGAATGCCACGCACAATGTCCTCGGCAACGGCAGTCGCGCCAATGCCACGATCGGGCGCAGTATCCGCCTGATGCTGATCAACGTGCTTGGCGGCATACCGGGCCAGCTCGATCGCTCGACCCTGGGTCATCCGGGCAAGTTCACGCTCTGCGTCGCAGAAGACGAGGATGATAGTCCTTGGCCCGGCCTCGCGCAGGAGCGAGGTGTTGCGGCAGGTGTCTCGGCGGTCACCGTGATGTCGGTGGAATCGCCGCACCAGATCATGAACGAATGGACGCACGAGCCGCGCGAGATTCTCGATACCTATGCAGCTGCGATCCGCGCGAACATGCTGACCTACTCGATCTGGGAGGGCAACTACGCGATCGTGATTCCCAAGCAGCATCGACAGACGTTCGTGGCGGCGGGCTGGGGCAAGCGCGAGATTCGCGAGTATGTCTACGAGACAGCCCACGTGAAGCGCGTCGAATGGCGCACGGTGGGCAAGGCTGCCGTGGCCGGGCTCAAGGACGAAGGACGTACGTATCGCGCGTTGCGTGCGCCGGATGATCTGCTCGTCGTGGCGGCGGGCGGTCCGGCGGGGGCGTTCGGCGCGATTCTGCCGCCGTGGTACGGAAAGAAATCGCTGGCCGTGACGAAGGCCATCGACGATCGATGAGGAGAACCACATGACATTGCGAGTCCTGGATCCCAGGCAATTGCCCGAAGGCGACGCCCTGACGATGGCGCCTGCACTGAAGAGTCTGAGCGGTACGGTCGTCGGCATGATCGACAATGCCAAGATCGGCACGGCGCGCTTCTACGATCATGTCGCGGACATCCTGCAGAAAGAGCATGGCGTGCGCGAATTCATCCGCAAGCGCAAACCGGATGCCACCCGACCGGCGCCGAGCGAAATCATTTCGCAGCTGAGCGGCGCCGATGCGATCGTCTCCGGCATCGGCGATTGAGGGAGTTGTTCGTCGTGCAGTTTGCACGACGCCATCGCCGCCGAGCGACTCGGCATTCCGGCAGCAGCCGTCATGACCGACCGCTTCGTGCGCAGCGCCGAAGTTGTGGCGAGCGTGAACGGCCTGCCGGACTATCCGTTCACCGTGATCGAGCACCCGGTCGCCAACAACAGCGACGAAGTCCTGCGTGAAAAGGCTCGGCTCGCCGTGAAGCAGATCGTTGCCGTGCTGACCTCGCGCAGCGACGCATCGTAGGACGAAGGGCGCAGCCGCGGCTGCGCCCTTTCCTCGTGCGCCCCTGAACTGCTATTTCGCGAGCCCGAGTTCCGTCAATACGGATCTCATCGCGGCATAGTCCTTATCCAGCTCTTCGCCGAACTTCGCGCTGCCGGAAAAATCGTCGGCCCAGAAGTTGCGCTCCAAGTCCGCCTTCCATTCGGGCGACTCCACGACCTGCTTGAGCGTGTTCTCCCAGTAGGCGATCTGGGCGGGCGTCATGCCTTTCGGCCCCATGATGCTGCGCCATCCGCCGAACACGATGTTCACGCCCTGCTCTTTCCAGGTCGGCACGCTGGCCATCGCTCCGGGCATGCGCTTGTCGGCCGCTATGCCGAGGATGCGCATCTTGCCGGCGGTCATGTGACGCGCGGCGTTGCCTGCGGCCGTCGTCACCAAGTCGATGTGTCCGCCGAGGACTGCAGTGACCGCTTCGGACGAGCCCTTGAAGGCAAGCACCTTCATGGCTTTTGCATCGCCGCCGATACTCTTCATGAGCAGACCGGCAGCGATGTGATTGTGGCTGCCGAGCGCCGTGGCAAAACCGACACTGACCGACTTCGGGTCTTTCTTGAGGGCCGCGACGAGATCGCCGCCCGTCTTGTACGGCGACTCGGTGCGCACGGCGAACACGACGTAGTCGTTCAGCAGCGAGGCGATCGGTGTGAAGTCCTTGTGGCCTACCTTGTTCGTGCCGATGATGTGACCGGTGAGAATGGTCGGGGTGCCGATCATCAGGTAGTGCGCGTCGCCGTTGTGCTGGGCGATGTAGTTCATGGTCATCATGTTGCCGGCGCCCGGCTTGTTGTTGATGACGATGGAGGTAGGCACGAGCTTCTTTTGGGTCAAGATGCGTTCGACCGTGCGCGCAGTATTGTCGTTGCTTCCGCCCGGGGCCGAGGGGACGACGATCTCGACGGGGCGCGTCGGCGTCCAGGCTTGGGCCGAGACATTCATGGCGGTGCAGGCAAGTGCGGCCGCAGCGGCGATGCCGGCGATGCGGAAAGAAGGGGGCAATGGCATGACGAGGTTGCTCCGATGTGTTTTCACATGTGTTCGAGCACGGCGATCGAATCCCGACCGCGCGAACCGAAGGGGCGCTATTCTAGCGACTAACTGGTCGAGCTCGACTGTGTACTATCCCGGGACAGGGATGCACGGGCGAGCGATTCGACTGCCGTACCGCGCTGGCCGGTGCGGTCGCGGGGATGAACGGCGATCCGCGTTCATCCCCGACGGGCAAACATTCGTCGACGGAGGAGGAGGACAACAATGAAATCCATCGCATCTGCGCTGACGTTCGCATTCGTCGCTGCTGCGTCTGGAACAGTGGCCGCGCAGTATCCCGACCGACCGCTGCGTTTCATCGTGCCGCAGGCGCCGGGCAGCGCGTCCGACACATCGGCCCGCATCATCGCGGCGGAACTGACGCGCATCCTGGGCCAGACCGTCGTCGTCGACAATCGGCCCGGCGGCGGTCTGACGATCGGCATCAACATGGTCGTGCGAGCAGCGCCGGACGGCTACACGATCGGCTACGGCAACATCGGCGGGCTTGCCATCAATCGCAGCATGATGAAGGTGCCTTACGATGCGCTGACCGAAGTGCTCCCTGTGGCGCAGACGAACTCCGGCGGCATGCTGCTCGCCATCACGCCGCAATTGCCCATCAAGTCGGTGCGCGAACTGATCGACCATGCGAAGGCGAATCCGGGCAAGCTCCTCAATGCATCGTCGGGCAACGGCACGCCGGGGCATCTCGGCGGCGAACTCTTCAAGGACGTCACGGGGGTAAACATCGTGCACGTGCCCTTCAAGGGCGGCGCCGCTGCCATGACCGAGATGATGGCCGGCCGGGTGCACATCATCTTCGAGAGCATGAGTTCGATCATCGGCCATCACCGCGCCGGTCGATTGCGTGGACTGGCAGTAACCAGCCCGAAGCGGGCAACCTCGTATCCCGACATTCCGACCGTGGCCGAGTCGGGCGTACCGACCTACGAGATGACCGTATGGGCGGGGGTCATTACGCCCGTCGGATTGCCGAAACCGTTGCTCGCGAAGCTCAACGATGCGGTCAACAAGGCCATGGTGGCGCCCACCCTGAAGGAGCGGTATGCGGCCAATGGCACCGAGACTGTGGGCGGCACACCCGAGGCGTTCGGCGCCTTCATCAGGCGCGAAATCGAGAAGTACGCTGTGCTGTCCAAGAAAATCGGCTTGAAGACGGACTGATGTTCGCCCCGCATCCGAAGGTGCGGTGATCAGCGCCGCATCACGACCAGGGCATCGGCGGCACAGGCGCCTTCGCCCTCGGCACGAACGAACACGGGATTCACGTCGATCTCCGCGATGCGATCGGCGTGATCGGCGATGAGGCAGGAAACTCGCGCCAGCAGATCCGAAAGCGCATCGATGTCGAGCGGCGGCCGGCCGCGATAGCCTCGGAACAGCGGGGCGATCTTCAACGACTCGATCATCGTCCGCGCCGTATGCTGGTCGAACGGCGCGAAGCGATACGAGACTTCCTTCAGCAGTTCCGTCGTAATGCCGCCGAGACCGAACATCACGACCGGGCCGAAGTAGGGATCGCAGACGGCGCCGACGATGGTCTCGAGCCCGGTCTGCATTTCCGCAATGGTCACCCCCTCGATGCGTGCCTGCGGCGCATGAGCGCGTGCCGAAGCGATCACGCGGCCTGCTGCGGTCCGGGCTGCGGCAAGATCCGCGAGCCCGAGGGCCACGGCGCCGGCTTCCGTCTTGTGCGGGAGGTCGGGTGATTCGACTTTGACGACGACCGGGAAGCGCAGCTCGAAGCGGGCGGCACTCAAGGAGTCCAGGGCATCGGCGGCGACGAAGATCTCTCTTGCGACAGGAATGCCGTAGGCCGCAAGGCACGCCTTGGATCGTCTTTCGCCGAGCGATTCGGGTTGGGCGGGCAAGGGCAGCGGCGCGGCTGCCACCGGGCGCGCGAAATTCGCCGGCCGCAGCGAAGCGACCTTGTCCGCAAACCGGCTCAGCACTCCTGCGGCACGCGCGGTACGCAACGGCGTGACGAACCAGGGTACTCGATGCTTTTCGAGAATCTGCAGCGATTCTGCAGCGAGGTTGGGAGGGCGACCCCACGACACGAGCAAAGGTTTCTGCGACCGATCGCTCAGTGCTGCAATCCCTTCGGCCCACTGCGTCGATTTTCCGCCTTCTACGGCGCCGTAGCGGATCGCCACCTGATCGACGTTTGCATCGTCGAGCACGATGCCGAGCCCCTCATTGAAGAGCCCATACTGACCGGACAACTGGGCGGTGAGATCGGCGGGATTCGCGAACGTGGAGAACGCTGGCATGATCTCGCGCAGTCGATCGAGCGTGCCCGACTGAAACGGCGGCAATGCGAGGCCGGCCTCGTCGCAGCAATCGGCCATCAGCACCCCCGAGCCGCCCGAGGTGGTGAGCACGCCGATGCGGTTGCCCTTGGGCAACTTGCGCCCGCTGAAGGCGCGCACGTAGTCGGCGAGATCGTCCGAATCCTGCACCTGGATGAACCCGCCTTCGCGAAACGCCTCGCGGTACAACGTGTAGTCGGCCGTCATGCTGGCCGTGTGCGAAGTTGCAGCGGCGCGCCCGATGCCGGAGTTGCCCGCCTTCCACACGAGGATGGGTTTGCGGCGTTCGAGCGCGCGTCGTCCGATGGCGCGCAGCCGCTGACCGTCGGCGATGCCTTCCATGTAGGTCACGACGACTTCGATGTCCTCGCGCTCGACGAAATGTTCCAGGAAGTCGAGCGTGCCGAGATCCGCTTCGTTGCCGCCCGAGACGATGTAGCGAAAGCCGATGTTCTGCGCATCGACCAGACCGACGACACTGAAAGCGAAGCCGCCGCTTTGCGACACGAAGGCGACCGGCCCGGGGCGTAGCTTCGGATTGCTGAAGCCCGGGCCGAATCCCATGTAGATGCGCTCCGGCACATTCATGATGCCGATGCAGTTCGGACCCACCACTCTGACGCCGCTTTCGGCGATGGCGAGCTTCAGCTCCTGTTCGAGACGTACGCCGTCGCCGCCGATTTCGCGAAATCCGGCCGTGAAGACGATGGCGAACGGGATGCCGGCCTGACCGCACTGACGCACCGTATCGGCCACGTGAGCGGCGGGTGTGCCGATGACGGCAACATCGCAGGGGCCGGGCAGCGCAGCCACACTCGGGTAGCACGGCAATCCGCCGATCTCGGCGTATTTCGGATTGACCGGATAGACCTTGCCGGCATATCCGAACTCGGTGAGGAATCGAATCGGCTGACTGCCGAGCCGGGTGAGATCGGTCGACGCACCGACCACCGCGATCCCGCGTGGACTGAGCAGACGCGAGAACTCGGGGTCTTTGCGCGCGTTCATCGACAGCCTCGGGTCACTGCTGCGGCACCTTCGCGGCCTGAATCACCTTGGTGTACTTTTCGATCTCTTCGCGAATGAACTTGGCGAAATCCTCCGGCGGCTGACCACCGGTCAGCTGCCCGTCGATGGTCAGCTTTTCCTTCACGTCCTGACGGGCGAGCACCTTGGCCACGTCGGAATTCACTTTGCGCACGATGTCCATCGGCGTCCCGGAGGGCGCGAGCATGCCGAACCAGGTGCTGGCTTCGTAGCCGGGCAGGCCCGATTCATTGAAGGTCGGGATCTCGGGAACGGCCGGGAAGCGTTCGCGACTGCTCAGGGCGATGCCGCGGATTTTGTTCGCCTTCATGAGCGGGATCTGCGCCGTGATGCCGGCAAAATTCATCTCGATATGACCGCCGATCAGATCGGCGAGCGCCGGAGCGTTGCCCTTGTAGGGTACGTGCGTGATGTTGATCTTGGCCATCAGCTTGAACAGCTCGCCTGCCATGTGATTCGACGAGCCGATGCCCGAGGAGCCGAAGTTGAGCGAGCCCGGTTTGGCCCGGGCAAGATTCATCAGCTCGCGCAGGTTCCTGGCCGGCACCGACGGGTGAATGGCGAGCAGGTTCGCGCCGACCGTGCACAGAACGACCGGCTGGAAGTCCTTCAGCGTCTGGTAGGGCGGCTTGCGGAAAAGGGCCATGTTGATCGCATTCGATGCGCCGCCCATGAGTATCGTGTAGCCGTCGGGCTGCGCGCGTGCCACGAACTCCGAACCGATGTTGGTCGCGCCGCCGGGTCGGTTGTCGACGAGGACCTGCTGACCCCACATCGTCGTGAGATGACTGGCGATCATGCGGGCAACGATGTCGGTGTTGCCGCCTGCGGCGTAGGGGACGACGACCCGCACGGGTCGGGTCGGGTAGCTTTGAGCATAGGCACCGGTGACTGCTGCCGCGATGGTCGTGGCGGCGATGCCGAGCAGGATGGTCTTGCGCATTACGCGTACTCCTCGTTCTTTTAGGGCACTGGAAGCGGTGGCGGGTCAGGCGCCGGCGCGTTCCACTTCATTGATCAGGGGCTTTTCGTCGAGCCAGCGGAAGACGTTCTGGATGAACACCTCGTGTACCCGGGTTTCGTTTCCGGCGGATGCGCCGGAGTTGTGCGGGGTACAGATGACTTCGGGCATGTCCCAAAGGGGCGAGTCTGCGGGCAGCGGCTCCTTCTCGAAGACGTCGAGATAGGCCCCCGCGACGTGCCCGCTCTGCAAGGCCGCGATGAGCGCGGGCTCATCCACGATCTCGCCGCGACCGACGTTCAGGACGCGTGCCCCCGCAGGCAACTGCGCCAGCTTGTCCGCATCGATCAGCTTGCGAGTCTCGGGCGTCAGCGGACACGCGATGGCGAGCCATTGACAGCGCGGCAATACGGTGGAGAGTGCTGTCGGCGGATGGATTTCGTCCACGGGATCGTCTTCTTTGCGCGGGCTGCGGCGGATGCCGACCACGTTGAGCCCGAGTGCCTTCGACAATCGAGCGATTTCGCTGCCGATCGCACCGAGTCCGAGTACGCAGATCGTTTGCCCGGCGAGATCTCGCGGCAATCCCGGGCCGCCGCGTACGTGCGCCCAGCGGTGCTCGCGTTGCGCCCGCAGCCAGTTCGGAAAACCGCGGGACAGCATCAGAAGGCCGGTGATGGCTGACTGCGCGATCGGTACCGCGGTCGTCCCCGCGGCGGTGGTCAGGCGGATCCCCCGCTGCAGCATTTCGGCAAAGATCGGATGATCCACGCCGGCATTGAACGTTTGCAGCCAGCGCAGCTTCGGCGCCTTGCGCACGGCGGAGAAGAATGAGCGGGGGCGCGATTCGTAGATTTCGTTGCTGTAGAACGCTGCTTCGATGCGGCCGATGGTTGCTTCGTCGAGCCGGCCTTCGGGATCGGCGGGCAAGTGGATCCATTCGATGGCATGGCCGGACTGAGCTGCGTGCGCTTCCATGCGGCGATAGGCTTCGGCGGGCAGATGTTCGGTAACGAGGATGCCGGTCATATATGTGTGCGGGCGTGTCGCCGTACCGCGGGGGGTGGCGGCCTGCGCCGAAAGTTGGTTGGGGAAGCACTCGATTCTAGCAGTGTCGCTCCACGCCGAGCCCGCCTGGTCGCCGGCGAGGCCCTTGCTATACTGCCGGCCTCCCAGGAAACTCCCTCGACGACCATCATGCCCCTCAGCACGCTCGAACTCGCACAAGCTCTCATCGCTCGCCCCTCTGTGACGCCCGACGATGCCGGTTGTCAGGAACTGCTGAAGGAGCAGCTCGCGCCCCTCGGGTTTCGATTCGAGACCATTGCCCGCAACGGCGTTACCAACCTCTGGGCGCGTCGCGGTGACAGCGGCCCGCTCGTTTGCTTTGCGGGCCATACCGACGTGGTGCCGACCGGTCCGCGCGAGAAATGGGATTCCGATCCGTTCGTGCCGACGATACGCGAGGGCAAACTCTTCGGGCGCGGCGCGGCGGACATGAAAGGCTCACTGGCGGCGTTCGTCACCGGCATCGCCGCGTTTCTGGCCAAGCATCCGGATCACAAAGGTTCGATTGCGCTGCTGCTCACGTCCGACGAGGAAGGGCCCGCCAAGGATGGGACCATCGCCGTCATCGAAAAGCTGGTCGCTCGAAACGAGATTCCGGATTACTGCATCGTCGGCGAACCCACCTCGGTGAGCCGCGTGGGCGACATGGTGAAGAACGGGCGCCGCGGCTCGCTCTCCGCCCGGCTTACGGTGCACGGCGTGCAGGGCCACGTGGCCTATCCCGATCAGGGCGTGAACGCGGTTCACGTGGTGTCGCCGGCCATCGCCGAGATGGCTTCGACGGTGTGGGATCACGGCAATGATTTCTTCCCCCCCACGACCTGGCAGGTATCGAATTTCAGCGCCGGCACGGGCGCGACCAACGTGATTCCCGGCGAAGCGGAAGTGCTTTTCAACTTCCGGTTCTCCACCGCAAGCACGCCCGATGGGCTGCAGACCCGCGTCGAGAACATCCTGCAAGCGAAAGGGGTGCAGTTCGACGTGCAGTGGGAACTGGGTGCGAAGCCTTATCTCACCGATGCCGGTACGCTCGTCGACGCCGTGGTCGATGCGATTCGGCAAGTCGACGGCATACAGCCGGAGTTGTCGACCACCGGAGGCACGTCGGACGGCCGCTTCCTGGCCGAAATCTGCAAGCACGTCATCGAACTCGGCCCCACCAACGCGACGATTCACAAGGTCAACGAGTACGTGCCTTTGTCGGATCTCGAGCGCTTGCCCCAGATGTATCGAGTCGTGCTGGAGCGGTTGCTGCGCTGATTCTCGCATCGCCGCCGAAATTCCGTAGTCCGTGGGAATGAAACCCGTTCCGCGGCTGTATTCCTGATCGAGTTCCGGATCCGAGCCGGCTGCTTACGCCCGGGTAGGCGCGGGTCGGAATTCGCGCATCTTGCGATGCGCCACCGCTTCCCACCGTACTTCGATCAGGAGAATCAGATGAAGTTGATCAGGATACTCGTTTCGGCGACCGCGTTCGCCTCGCCAGCCCTTGCCACAGCGGCCTTGCACGACTTCACCTTCACGTTAGATCAGGCCCAGGAGGTGGCGGCATCGTCTAATCCTGCCGTGCCCGGGAAGCGGGGGCCCGTACCCGTCGCGCCTTCGGACGCATTCGGCGCCGGATTCGCGAGATACGACGACGTGACGAACACGTTCCTTTTCGTTTCCGTGGCGGGCACCGGACTGGTCGGCTCCATTACCGATCAACACATTCACATCGGCGCCTTCGGCGTTTCCGGGCCCGTGGCGCTCAACATGCCTGCGCCCCAACTCAATAGCGGCGGTAATTTCTCGATCTTCGGTACCAATCTGGGCGGCCTGCCCGGAGCGGACAATCGAACGACCCTGAACGAGACCGAGGAAGCTGCGCTGCTTGCCGGGAATGCCTACTTCAACATCCATACCTCGTACGATCCGGCGGGTGAGATCCGAGGCCAGATGATCGCCGTGACGCCCGTTCCCGAACCGGGCGCCTATGCGCTGATGCTCGCTGGTCTCGGTATGGTGGGCGGAGCACTCGTACGTCGTCGCAAGCGCTGACGTTTGCAGTTCGGTCTTCGACGTCACGAGGGCAGCTACGGCTGCCCTCGGCGTTTCCGAGGCGACCGCGGGGCCTGAGCGCTACGCCCTGGGTCTGGCTATCGTCGGCAACTCGTCGTACTGTTGCGGCATCTGCTAAAGTGGCCTTTCCATTCCCGGAGGAGGGACATCATGGGCAAGCTCGACGGCAGGATTGCCATCGTCACCGGCGCGAGCCGGGGCATCGGCGAGGAGATCGCCAAGCTGTTCGCGGCCGAGGGCGCCAAGATCATTTGCGCGGCGCGCACGCTCAACGAAGGCGACCATCGCATGTTGAAAGGCTCGCTCGCCGGCACGGTCGCGCAGATCGAGGCCGCGGGCGGCGATGCGGTCGCGGTTGCCGTCAACGTGGCGGACGAAGACGATTGCCGCAAGCTCGTGCAGACGGCCATCGACACTTATGGTCGCATCGACATTCTCGTCAACGATGCGGCGCTCACCTACTACATGCCGGTCGTGGATTACGACATCAAGCGCTGGATTACCGCGTTCGCCGTGAATGTGCACGGACCTTTCATGCTCACCAAGATGGTATTGCCCGGCATGATGGAGCGGCGCAGCGGCGCGATCGTCAACATTTCCTCGGGGGCCGCCATCGGCCCGGGCCGCACACCCTTCAATCAGGCGGCGCGCAAGGGCGGCACGATGTACGGTTCGACGAAAGCCGCCCTGGAGCGCTTCACGCAGGGCGTGGCGCACGAGGTCGACGGCTACAACATCGCGGTCACCGCCGTGTCTCCGTCACAGGTCGTGCCGACGCCGGGGACGGTGTATCACAAGCTCGTGAAGGCATTGGACGACCCGCAAGGCGAGCCGACCGACTACATGGCGCGCGCGGCCTTGCTGCTCGCATCCGAACCAGCGGAAAAGATCAACGGCCGGGTCACGTACAGCCAGCAGATCCTCGGCGAGTACGGGCTGCTCGCGAATCCGACCGGTCGCGGTGTGACGACCAAGGGCACGGGTTACTCGGAAATTTGACGCGATCGCGGATTCTTCGCCCGGTCAGTTCGTTCACGGAGGTCAGATGACGCTCAAGCTGCGCAAGCTGTCTTATCCCCTCGGGGCCGAAGTCTGCGATATCGACGTCGCCCAGCCGATCGCCGAATCGGCATTCGGCGAGATCTACCGTGCGTTTCTCGACCACGGCATCCTGCTGTTCCGCAATCAGAAGGTGAGCCGCGAGCAGCACATCGAATTCAGTCGCCGCTTCGGCGAACTCGACCTGCATGAATCGCTCCCCCGCGACCGACATCCCGATCATCCCGAGCTGCTGCGCGTGACGAATCGACCGAATCCGGATGGCTCGCCGTCGGACTCGCGCTACACCGGGCGCAGCTGGCACTCGGACATGTCGTTCACGACGCGGCCGTCCCTCGGTTCGCTGCTGCGCGCCTGGCACGTCCCCGAGGTGGGCGGCGATACGCTCTTCGCCAACATGTATCTCGCGTACGAGACCTTGTCCGACGGGATGAAAAAGCTGATCGAACCGCTGTACGGCATCCAGCTCGCCGGCACCCGCAAGATCAACGATCCGAAAAGCGGCGTCCCGCGAAAGGACGAGCAGAAGCGCATCAATCCGCCGGTCGCCCAGCCTGTTGTTCGGGTGCATCCCGAAACCGGTCGCAAGGCGCTCTACATTGGCGACAAGGTGAAGCGCTTCGACGGGATGACCGAAGAGGAAAGCGCGCCGCTCATCCAGTATCTCGTGCGCCATGCTACCCGGCCGGAGTTCGTTTACCGCCATCAGTGGCGTGCCGACGACATCCTGCTCTGGGACAACCGCTGCACCATGCACCAGGCGTTGGGCGACTTCGACGAAACCCAACTGCGCGAGCTCGAGCGCACGACGGTGCTGGGTACGCCGTCGGGCTATGTGGTCGCGTCCGGCTGAACATCCGCTGTCCGGGTTTCCGACCCGACGCTAAAGGTGATCCGTTTTACGCCGCAACAACCGCAGAGAAGCCGGGTCGGTTTGCGTCCCGGCAATTGAAGCCGGAACACCCCATGCCCGCTGCGGTTGCCATCCAGACGAGTTCGCCTTCGCCCACTGAAACGTCGATACCGTCGGCCGATCAGCTCATCAAGGAGATCGGCATTCCGCCGTGTCCGGCAGTGCTTGCCGAGTTCATGGCGGAATCGCACCGGGACGAGCCCGATATGCGGCGGTTGAGTCACCTCGTAAACAAGGATGCGGCGCTGGCGGCGTCGGTCGTCAAGACGGTGAACTCGCCGTTCTATGGTTTGGGCCGCAAGGCCCGGACGGTCCACGATGCGCTGACGCTGCTGGGTTTGCGCGAGGCGAGCCGGATGATCGCCGGATTTCTGCTGCGCCAGGCGTTCGCATCGTCCAGTTCGCCGGCCATGTATGAATACTGGGACGCCTCTTCGCACATTGCGCTCACCGCGGCGTACCTCGCCCGCGAACTCGAAGTGGCGAAGCTCGACGAAGCGCATACGTTTGCGCTCTTCCGTGATTGCGGCGTGCCGGTGCTGCTCACCCGCTTTCCCGACTACGAAAAGCTCCTGAACGCGACTCGCTGCAGCAGCGAACGCGCGCGGATCGAATCGGAGCGCATCGAGTTCGGCTACGACCATGCCCTGGTCGGCGCGACCCTCGCGCAGAGCTGGTTCCTGCCGGCCGATGTCTGGCACGCGATCCGGATTCATTCGAGCTTCAGCGAATCGGGGTTTCTCAACGACGAGCGCAACGAACGGTTCGCGCATGTCATCGCTGTCGCGTTGCTTGCCGAGCAGCTCTACCGCATTCACCGCGGTACGTACGACGAGCAGCAATGGACGGTGGAAGAGCGGTTCATCGCAGCCGTTCTGGGTCCGGTCGCCGAGGGATTGGAGCCCTTGTCCAACGATATCGCGCGGCTGATGGAGCAGCAGTAGCCGCAGCACATTGCGTCCTCCTCATCGAGTGGGCTTGAGTCGGCCGCTATAATCCGCCGATGAAATCCGAGACGTTTCCCGAGCGCGCGGTCGACGCCGACGCGCTGGCTGCCCGCCTGCGTGCAGCATTGACCTGCGAAGTGAAGTTCGATGTCGGCAGCCGCGCCCTCTACGCGGCCGATTCTTCCAATTACCGTCAGGTGCCGATCGGCGTCGTCGTGCCGCGCACGATCGACGATGTCGTGGCGACGGTCGCGATCTGCCGCGAGTTCGATGCGCCGATCCTCATGCGAGGCGCCGGCACGAGTCTCTGCGGCCAGACGTGCAATGTCGCCGTGGTCCTGGATGTGTCCCGGCATCTCGACCGCATCGTGTCGCTGGATCCCGAGGCTCGCACCGCGATCGTCGAACCCGGCATCGTTTGCGATACCCTGCGCGATGCCGCGGAGAAGCACGGGCTCACGTTCGGCCCGGATCCGGCGACGCACAGCCGCTGCACGATCGGCGGCATGGTGGGCAACAATTCCTGCGGCGCCCATTCGGTGATGGCCGGCAAGACGGTGGAAAACATCGAGGCACTCGAGATTCTCACCTACGATGGCGAGCGCATGTGGGTCGGCCGGACGATCGACGAGGAATTGAAGTCGATCATCGCGGCGGGCGGACGACGCGCCGAGATCTATACGGCCCTGGCCAGGCTGCGTGAGGAGCATGCCGATCGCGTCCGCAGCGAGTTTCCGCAGATCCGCCGCCGTGTTTCCGGCTATAACCTCGACGAGCTGCTGCCCGAGCACGGTTTCAACGTTGCCCGCGCGCTGGTCGGGACCGAAGGCACGTGCGCCGTCGTGCTGCATGTGAAGGTGCGGCTGGTGACGAGCCCGCCGGTGCGTGCGCTGGTCGTCCTCGGCTACGATGACATGTTCATCGCCGGCGACCGCACCCCCTACATCCTCGAACACGTGCCGGTCGCGCTCGAAGGTCTCGATCGCATGATCGTCGACGATCTCGGCCGCAAGAAGCTTCTTGCCGATGACATCGCGCTGTTGCCCGAGGGCAACGGCTGGTTGATGGTCGAACTCGGCGCCGATACCGCCGAGGATGTGATGCGGCAAGCCGACCGGCTGATCGCAGCGGAATCCGCCTCCGGACTGTGCCGGGGAACGCGCTTCTATCCCGGGCCGGAGCAGAAGAAGGTCTGGTCGATCCGCGAAGTCGGCGCCGGCGCGAGCAATGCGGTACCGGGTCAGCGCGACGAGCCCTATGCCGGCTGGGAGGATGCTGCCGTCGATCCTTCGCGGGTGGGCGATTACCTGCGCGAATTTCGGGCGCTGCTCGACCGCTACGGTTATCGATCGTCGCTTTATGGTCATTTCGGCGACGGCTGCATCCACGGTCGTATCACGTTCGATTTTCGGACGCGGCGCGGGCTCGATGCCATGCGCAGCTTCATGGAGGAAGCCGCCGATCTTGTCGTGAAGTACGGCGGGTCGATCTCTGGTGAGCATGGCGACGGGCAGGCGCGCGCGGAGTTTCTGCCGCGCATGTACGGGCCGCAGATCATGCAGGCATTCCGGCAATTCAAGGCTATCTGGGATCCGCGCAACCGGATGAATCCGGGCAAGGTCGTCGACGCCTACAAGGTCGACGAGAACCTGCGCGTCGATCCCGAGTACCGGCCGATCGAGCCCAAGACCCATTTCTCATTCGCCTCGGACTTCGGCAGTTTCGCGCATGCCGCCGAGCGCTGCATGGGTGTGGCCAAGTGCCGCAACACCGAGGGCGGGGTGATGTGCCCCAGCTATCGCGTGACGCGCGAGGAGAAACATTCGACGCGGGGCCGCGTGCGCCTGTTCGGCGAACTCTTTCGCGGCGAGACCTTGAAGGATCTCTGGTCGAACGAGGACGTGAAGGAAGCGCTCGATCTGTGCTTCTCCTGCAAGAGCTGCAAGAGCGAGTGTCCGGTTCAGGTCGACATGGCGACGTACAAGGCCGAATTCCTGTCGCACTACTACGAGACGCATCCGCGACCGCCGCAGGCACGCAGCATGGGAATGATCCACCGCTGGGCACGACTGGCTGCGCGTGCGCCGGGTCTGGTCAATCTGGTCAATCGCATGCCGATCCTGAGCACGCTGGGCAAGCGCTGGGCCGGTGTCGCCGACGCACGCAGCGTGCCGCAGTTTGCCGCGCAAACGTTCACGAGCTGGTTTGCACAACGAGCGAAACGTGGCGGTGGCGGCCAGCGCGTGCTGCTCTGGCCGGATACCTTCAACAATCACTTCCACCCGGAATCGCTCATCGCGGCGACGCACGTCCTTGAGGCGGCGGGCTATGCGGTGGGGCTGCCCAAACAACCGCTTTGCTGCGGTCGACCCTTGTACGACTTCGGCATGCTCGATCTTGCGAAGCAGCAGCTCCTGGAGATCTACGCTGGGCTGCAGGCGGAGATCGAAGATGGCACGCCGATCGTCGGCCTGGAGCCCGCATGCGTATCCGTGTTCAAGGACGAGTCGCCGAACCTCTTTCCCGATGATCCGCGCGCGGCGAAGCTCGCGAAGCAGCTGGTCTACTTCAGCGATTTCCTGAAGTCTGTGCCGGCGCTCGTGCCGTGCGACGGCAAACTACGCGCGCTCGTCCATGGGCATTGTCACCACAAGGCCCTGTTCGGCATGGGTGGCGAAATGGCGCTGCTCAAGCGCGTCGGCATCGACGCCAAAGCGATCGATTCGGGCTGTTGCGGGATGGCGGGATCTTTCGGGTTCCGACCCGAGACGTACGACTTGTCGGTGAAGGCCGCGGAGTTGAAGCTGTTGCCGGTGGTTCGGGCGGCCGCGGACGATGAAGTCATCATCGCATCCGGCTATAGTTGCCGCGAGCAGATCGATCAGCTCTCGCCGCGCAAAGCTGTACACGTTGCCGAAGCCGTCGCACGCGCATTGCAGTTGCCAAGTGCGTGATGGCGGGGCTGGACTCCCTGTCGTATCTCGCGCTGGTCTACGTTGCTTTCGCGGTGGTGTGTGCCGGACTGGTACACGGCATGCTGGGCCTCGGCTTTCCGCTGGTCGCGACACCGCTCATCTCGCTCGTCATCGGGATCAAGGCGGCCATCGTCATCATCGTGCTGCCGACGCTGACCGTGGTCATCGTGTCGATCGTGGCGGGCGGGTCGGTGCGCGAGACGTTGCGCGACTGGTGGCGCATGCCGCTCTTCATGTTCTTCGGTGCCTTGGTCGGTACACGGGTATTCATCGTGTTCGACCCGGCGCCGCTCACGCTCCTTCTCGCCCTGATCATCCTCGCGTATCTCGGTTTGGATTCGATCGGCCGTGCGCAGTGGCCGATGCTCAAACGCAAACCGCATGCGTACGCCGTCGTATTCGGTTTTCTCGGTGGGCTGTTCGAGGGCTCGGTGAACATCTCGGCGCCGCCCCTGCTGATCTACTTCCTCTCGCTGGGACTCACGCCAGGTGCGCTCGTCAGGGCGCTCAATCTGTGCTTCGGCACGGCGAAGGCCACGCAGTTTGGTTCACTCGTCGCTTCCGCCGGCGTGCCGCTTTCGATGTGGGTGTCGACGCTGCCGCTGTGCGTACTCGGGGCCGGCATGTCGCTCGCGGGTACGCGAATTCGGGACCGGGTCGAAGCGGCGACCTACCGGCGCTGGCTCAAGCAGGCGCTGTTCGCCATGGCAGGCCTGCTCGTTTTCCAGTTCGCGATGTTGATGCGTGCCCCAGGCTGACGCTGATTCGAGGCGGAAGTTGCTATGATGATTCGCTTCGACTTCTCGCTCGGAGCACATATGACCCAACCGCTAGGCCTGCTCATTGCGTCCTTCGACATCGGCGATTGCCCCAGGGACGAGTTCAACGACTGGTACGACACCGAGCACATTCCGGATCGTCGAAAGGTGCCGGGTTTTCTCAATTTCGAACGCTGGGTGGGTGCGGAGGATCCGAATCTCGTGCTGGCGATCTACGACCTGCAATCGGTCGACGTGCTGCAGAGTCCCGAGTATCTGCGTATCGGTTTCCACAGTCCGTCGCCGTGGACGCGGCGCCTCATGCCGAAGACGAAGCGCGTGCTGCGGTTCGTGGGCGAGCAGATCACGCCCGGCAACGTACTTGCGCCGAAGGGGGCCGGTGGTCTTCTCTTCATGGGCTTCAACGTTCAGCCGGGCATGGAAGACGAGTATGCGCGATGGATGGACGAGGAACACCTGCCGCGCCTCGCGAAGGTGCCCGGCGTCATGAGTGCCCGCCGCTTCGTGGCAACGGAAAGCACCCACCGGTACGTGGCGGTCTATCACCTCACAGCACCGGAAGTGCAAGGCTCGCCAGCGTGGCAAGAGGCGATCGAGACACCCTGGACGCACAGCATACGCCCGCGCACGAGCGATCGATTGCGCTTGCCGTGTCGGGCGTATCGGCGCGAGGACTGAAGCGGGAGCGATACGGGCGTCGCGCGGATTGGATCGTCGCCCAGCCCGAGCCTACTTCAGTATCTTCTGCAGCTCGCCCGACTGATACATCTCGGTCACGATGTCCGAACCGCCGAGGAACTCGCCGTTGACGTAGAGTTGTGGAATGGTCGGCCAGTTGGCGAAATCCTTGATGCCCTGACGGATGTCGGGGTCCTGCAGTACGTCGACGCTGAAGAAATCCTCCACGCCGCAGGCACGCAGCACCTGAACCGCACGCGCGGAAAACCCGCATTGCGGGAAGTCGGGCGAACCCTTCATGTAGAGCACGACTTTGTTGCCGCTGACTTGCTGCTTGATGGTGTCTTGTACGCTCATGGCGCCTCCAATACTTGAGCACTTTGGTCGGATTTGAGTCTACCCACGGTCGGGGATTCGGTCAAGGGAACGAACCTGCAGGATGCTCGCCGCGATGAGTCGTTGCGTCGGATCGGGCCGGCGTCCCGGGTGCGCGACCGCCGCTGACCCGCGGCTGCCCGGCAAGATCCCGCGCGAGAAACGCTTCCTCGAAGCCCGCATCGGTCAGCAGCGCGGCGACGGCATCGGCCTGGTCCCAGCCGTGCTCGAGCAGCAGCCATCCGCCGGGCGCCAGATGTTTCTGGGCCGCCGCGATGATGTGGCTCAGATCGTTGAGCCCGTCCGGTCCCGCCGCCAGCGCAGCGCGCGGTTCGAAACGCACATCCCCGCTTTCCAAATGCGGATCGCCCGAACTCACATAGGGGGGGTTGCCGACGATGATGTCGAAGCGGCGCTCGGCGATCGCATCGAACCAGCGGCCGATCATGAATTCGACATTCTCCGCGGTGAGCTTTCGCCCGTTCGCCTGGGCAACGCGCAGTGCCTCGTCGCTGATGTCGACAGCCGTAACGCAAGCATTTATGCACTCCAGCGCAAGAGTGAGCGCTACACAACCGCTGCCGGTACCGAGGTCCAGAACGCGGGGGCGCACAAGACTGCCGATTCGTTCCAGGGCCACCTCGACCAACAGCTCGGTTTCCGGCCGGGGAATCAGGACGGCGGGAGAGACGAAGAAGTCGCGGCCGAAGAACTCCCGTCGACCAATCAGGTACGCGACCGGCTCACCTTGAAGGCGTCTGCGAAACAGGGATGAAGCTGCATCAGTTTCCATGGATGTGAGCACACGCTCACTATGAGCAATGAGGTGCGCATGATCCACGCCCAGCGCGTGCTGCAGGAGGACGCGGGCATCGATCGGTTCCAGACCGGGCCAACGCAATGCCTCGGCGATGGTGATGGGGATAGGAAGCAAACGACCTCGCGACGGCAAGACTGGATACGCTGATCGGACCGGGGCTGCTCGGATCGATCAGACCGTTTCGGCGAGCTGCGCGAGCTGGTCGGCCTGATGCTCGGCGGCCAGCGCTTTGAGTATTTCGTCGAGATCGCCGTCCATGATGGCGGCGATCTTGTACAACGTCAGGTTGATTCGATGGTCCGTGACCCGGCCCTGCGGAAAGTTGTACGTGCGGATGCGCTCGGATCGATCGCCGCTGCCGACCAGCGACTTGCGCTCGGCCGCCACCTTCGCCTGTTGTTCGCTCACCTGCTGATTCTTGATGCGGGCCGCGAGGATCGCGAGCGCCTGGGCCTTGTTCTTGTGCTGCGACCGATCGTTCTGGCACTCGACGACCGTTCCTGTCGGCAGGTGGGTCACGCGGACGGCCGAGTCCGTCTTGTTGATGTGCTGACCGCCGGCGCCGGAGGCCCGAAACGTATCGATGCGCAGATCGGCCGGGTTCAGGACCACATCGCTCACGTCATCGACCTCGGCCATGATGGCGACCGTGCATGCGGAGGTATGGATGCGGCCCTGCGCTTCCGTCACCGGCACCCGCTGCACGCGATGCCCGCCCGATTCAAATTTCAAACGGGAATACGCACCGTCACCGTTGATGCGGGCGATGATTTCCTTGTAGCCGCCCAGGTCGCTGGGACTCGCCGACATCACCTCGACCCGCCAGTGCTGGCGCTCGGCATAGCGCGAATACATCCGAAAGAGATCGGCAGCGAAGAGCGCGGATTCGTCGCCTCCTGTGCCTGCACGAATCTCTAGGAAAACGTTGCGGTCGTCGTTCGGGTCCTTGGGGAGAAGGCTGCGCTGGAGTTCGTCTTCGATCCCAGCCATGCGGTCCTTTGCTTCCCGGATCTCCTGCTCCGCGAAGTCTCGCATGCTGGGATCCTCGGCCATCTCCTGGGCCGTTTCGACGTCGCGTCCGCATTGTCGATAGGCGTGGTAGAGCTCGACCACCGGACCGATTTCGGAATGTTCGCGGCTCAGCTTGCGATAGTTGTCGATGTCCTGCGTGACATCTTCCGATGCGAGCAGGCCGTCCAGCTCTTCCAGCCGGGCGGCGAGCTGGTCGAGTTTCAGTGAGATGCTGGGTTTCATTCGCGGGGGATCTGGTACAGGCGGGACAGCGTCTGCACGAGCTGTTCCCGGTCATCGTCGGAGGCGGTGTTGAGGGCGTGCGTCGGACCGTGCATCAGCTTGTTGGTCAGTGCTTCGCTCAACCGTTCGAGGACCTTGCGCGCGTCGTCTCCCTTCTCCAGGGATCGGAGCGCCCGTTCGAGTTCGTGCCGGCGGTTGCGCTCGGCGTGATCGCGCAGGGCGCGGATCGTCGGGACCGTCCCGCGGGTGTTCATCCAGTGCATGAAGTCGCGTACTTCGGTGTCGATGATCGCTTCGGCCTGCTGCACGGCATTCGATCGTGCAGCGATGCCGTCTTCCGCGATCCGGCCCAGGTCGTCCACGGTATAGAGGAAGGCGTCGTCGAGGGCGGCGACTTCCTGCTCGATGTCGCGGGGCACGGCGAGGTCGATCATGAGCAACGGACGATGTTTGCGCGCCTTGAGCGCACTTTCGACAGTGCCTTTGCCGATGACCGGCAGGGGGCTCGCCGTGCTGCATACGACGACATCATGTGCAGCGAGGTTCGACGCGACATCGTTGAGCGCGATGGCCCGACCACGATGCTGTGCCGCCAGTTCCTGCGCCCGCTCGACCGTGCGATTGGCGAAGGTCATTGCCTTGGGTTGACGGGCACCGAAGTGCGTTGCGCAGAGCTCGATCATCTCGCCGGCGCCGACGAAAAGCACCCGACATTCCTGAATGCTCGGATAGATTTCCTCGGCCAGTCGCACGGCGATCGATGCCATGGATACGGCGCTGGCGCCGATCTCGGTCTGCGTGCGCACTTCCTTCGCGACGGAGAACGTGCGCTGGAACAGCCGGTTGAGCAGCAGCCCCAGGGTGCCTGCTTCTTCTGCCGAGCGCACCGCCTGCTTCATCTGACCGAGGATCTGCGCCTCGCCGATCATCATCGAATCGAGGCCGCTCGCCACGCGAAAGGCGTGTTGTACCGCACGTTCCTGCGGCAACTGATAGAGGTACGGCTCAAGACCCTCCGCCGGCAGATGATGGTAGCTGGCCAACCATTGCATGGCGGTAGCGGGCTCGTCGGTATTGCAGTAGATCTCCGTGCGATTGCACGTGGAGAGGATGGCGGCTTCCTTGACGGGCCGCTGATCCACGAGATTGCGCAATGCCTGCGATAACCGTTCGGTCTGGAAAACCACCTGCTCGCGTACCGTCAGGGGCGCGGTCTGGTGGTTGATGCCGAAGGCGAACAGGCGCATGGAGAATGCGTGGCTCAAAGCAGCGGACACGTGCGAAGGGCACTGAATTATAGGTGATGTCGCCCCTTCGAGGCGGCTCGTGACGCCTGCCGCGAGGAGCGCGGCCGAGCTCAGCCATGTTTGGCGGCGAGCCGACTTGCGATCGCCACCGCGCCGCGCAGGCCGACCTCCGGCGTCAGCACGACGCTGACCGGAAAAGTGCGCATGAGGTCCGCGAACTTGCCCTTTGCATGAAAGCCGCGCATGAACGCGCCTTCGCTGAACGTGTGCGCAATGCGCGGGGCAATGCCGCCGGCGACATAGATGCCGCCATGGGCCATGACGGTGAGGGCGAGATTGCCGGCGACGGCCCCGTAGATCTCGAGGAACAAATTGACGGTCGACACCGCGCGTGGATCGCTGCCCTCGATGGCGCGTGCCGTGATGTCCGCGGCCGATAATCCAGATTCCTGTGATTTCCCGCCGGACGTACGTATGCGCAAAGTGTCCGCTTCGCTCAGGAATTGATAGATCCGTTCCAGTCCGCGTCCGGAAAGCAGGGCCCCGCACCAGACGCGTTCAAGCCGGTGCGACAGATACGACCAGAGCCTGCTCTGCACCTCGTTGACCGGTGCGAAATCTGCGTTTCCGCCCTCTGACGGCACGACCTTGTAGCCCGTACCGGTCCATACCAGCATCGCCATCCCGAGCCCCGTGCCGGCCCCGAGCGCGCCGCGCACACCGTGGGGGTCCGGGCGACCCGCCTGGAGGCATTTGAGCTCGTCGGCATGGAGCTGCGGAATGCCGTGGCCGACTGCGGCGAAATCGTTCACCAGGCGGACGTGAGACGCCTTCAGGCGGTGGGCGAGCGAGTCGCTGTCGACTTCCCACGGCAGGTTGGTCAGTCGCACGCGCTTGCCGACGATCGGGCCGGCGAGCGCGAAGCACGCGGCATCGATACGCTCGTGCCGGGAATGGACCGAAGCCAGGAACGCTTCGCTCACCGCTTCGATGCCCTCGAATTCCTCGTTGACGAAGTGAGCCGCGTGCAGCTTTCGATACTTTCCGGCCTCGACGATGCCCATTTCCAGGAGCGTCTTGGTGCCGCCGACATCGGCAGCCAGGGTGTAGCGGGAGTTCCCCATGGATCAAGTGCCCTCGATATCCTGAACGCCAAAAAAGTGCCGGCTGCGACCCTATCGGTCTTTACGGGAAGGTAGCGAGTCCGAATTCGCGATCGTGCTGCAGCGACGGCAGCATTGCGCGTACCTTGGTCGCTTGTTCCAGGTCTATATCGGCGATCAATACGCCGGGTTGATCTTCCAGTTCGCCCACGATCTTTCCCCACGGGTCGATCACGAGCGAGTGACCGTAGGTCGAACGCCCGTTGGCGTGATCTCCGCACATGGCCGGGGCAATCACCCAGGCCGCACTCTCGATGGCCCGGGCACGCAGTAACGTGTGCCAGTGGGCGGGCCCGGTTTCACGCTGGAACGACGACGGTACGACGAGCATCGTCGCCCCCGCCTTTGCGAGCGCGCGATACAAATGCGGGAAGCGCACGTCGTAGCAAATCGTCAGCCCGAGCGGCCCCCAGGGTGTGTGCGCAAGCACGGCGCGTTCGCCCGGGCGGTACGCGCTCGACTCGCGTATGACTTTGCCGTTGGGCAGCGTGACGTCGAACATGTGGATCTTGTCGTATCGCGCCACGATCTCGCCGGTGTTCGACATCAGGTAGGCGCGGTTCGCCATGCGATCGTCGTCGAGTTTCACCGTGAGCGAACCGATGAGCAGCCAGGCGTCGGTTTCCTGTGCGAGGCGCGCGAATGCGGGCAGGGCGGAATGTTCAGGCTCGCGCGGCGAGCCTTCGCGCATCACGCGCCCGCTGCCGTCGAGCAGCGCGCAGTACTCAGGCAGGCAGATGAGCCGGGCGCCTTGCCCGGCAGCATTTCGGACGGCGAGCGCGGCTGCTTGCAGATTTGCCGGCACATCCGAGCCGGCGTTCAGTTGGATGCATCCCACCCGGAGTTGGGCCATGACGGTCCTCGCTTTCTTGCCTGGGTCGCGGCCGATCGGGCCGACGCGCTTATTACTCGTCGCCGGCCCGATACTCGTTTCGCAGCGGTTCGTTTCGGAGCAGGCGACTGATGTTCTCGATGAAGATGCCTGCACCACGGGCTTCGTTGCCGCGCGCCGACGAGGCGTTGTGTGGCGACATGACCACCGTCGGCATGTCCCACAGCGGGGAGTCGACCGGCAAGGGTTCTTGCGCATAGACGTCGAGGTACGCGCCGGCGAGCGCCTTGCGCCGGAGGGCGTCGATCAGAGCGGCTTCATCGACCACCTCGCCGCGTGCCACGTTGATGAACGATGCCGTCGGCTTCAACAACGCCAGCTTCCGAGCGTCGATCAGGCCGCGAGTGGCCGCCGTCAGCGGACAGGTCATCACGAGGAAGTCGGCGAGCGGCAGCACGTCGGCGAACTGGCCCGGCGGAACGAGGCGGTCTACCGGATCATCGGGTTTCAGCGGGCTGCGCCGAACACCGATCACCTTGAGCCCCAACATGCGTGCAAAGGCTGCGAAGCGCGTTCCCACTGCGCCGAGGCCGACGACGACGACCGTTTGGCCGGCGAGGTCGGGCGGTACGTTCTGGTCGCGATGGGGCAGCCACTGCTTGTTCTGCTGTCCGCGGATCCAGACGTGCATGCGCCTGCCCATCAACAGCAGCCCGGCAAGTGCAATCTGCGCCACCGGTTCTGCGTTGGACCCGGTGGAGGTGCTCATGCGCACGCCGCGGCGCAGGAGATCGTCGAGCCAGTCGGTGGGGTTCATGCCCGAACTGATGTAGTGCACCCAGCGCAGATTCGGGGTGGCCGTCATCGCGTGATCGAATGCGTGCACGTACTTCGTGAACCGGAGATCGCGCGTGAAATAGGCCGCGTGGATACGGGCGAGATCCGTCGCTCCCAGGCGGTCGCTCGGGTCGTCGGGCAAATTGACGAAATCCGGCGCAGCGCCTAGCGCCTCGACTGCGGCAGCGATCTGCGTGCCGAACTCCGCGACCACCCCCTTCGAAAGCAGCATGCCGAACTTCATGAACGCTTCTCCGCGGCGGACTCAGTCGCCGACCTTGAGGTTGTCCTTGGCATAGAGTGCGTCGATCTTCTGTTCGTAGTCGTGATAGCCCAGGTGCTTGTAGAGATCGTCGCGGGTCTGCATGAGCGGAATCACGCTTTTCGCCGAACCTTCCTTGCGGATGGTCTCGAAGACTTTCAGCGTTGCGGCTGCCTGGGCACGAAACGCCGAGACGGGATAAAGCGCCATCGCCATGCCGACACTGCGCAATTCCTCGACGGTGAAGGGCGGCGTCTTCGAGAACTCGGTAATGTTGGCAAGCAACGGGTAGCCCGGACCGAGGGCGTCGACGAACCGGGCGTACTGAGGCAGCTGCGTCACGGCTTCGGGAAACACCCCGTCGGCCCCGGCTTCCTTGCAGGCGACGGCCCGTTCGATCGCCGACTCGATGCCTTCGACGGCAAGTGCATCGGTGCGGGCCATGATGAAGAAATCCGGATCGGTGCGGGCATCCACCGCGGCCTTGATGCGGTCGACCATCTCGGCTTTCGACACCACCGCCTTCCCGGGACGATGGCCGCAGCGCTTGATTGCGACCTGATCTTCCATGTGCAGCGCACCGGCACCCTGCTTGATGAGCGACTTGACGGTGCGTGCGATGTTGAAGATGCCGCCGAATCCGGTGTCGATATCGACCATCAGGGGCAGTGGGGTCACGTTCGTGATGCGATCGACGTCGGTGAGGATGTCGTTGAGCGTCGTGATTGCGAGGTCCGGAAGACCGTACGACGCATTCGCCACCCCGCCGCCCGACAGGTAGATGGCGCGAAATCCGCTCGCCTGCGCCAGCAGGGCCGAGTAGGCATTGACGGTGCCGACGATCTGCAGCGGGGATTCGGCTTTCAGGGCAGCACGAAAACGTGCGCCGGCGGATTCGGCACGGGCCATGGTGACTCCAGGGAGGGTAGATGACGAGGGCGCGGTGCGTGTGGAGCGGCGCCGCAGCAAGCTCGATGAATGATAAGACTTCGTGTGAAAGGTGAATAGTCAACGGTGAACGGTGGACCGTGAATGGTGGAAAGGTGGAGCGTGGGAAAGGGGAAAAGCAAACCCCGGGACGGTTCGGAGTGCCTTCGGCGCACTGTCACCGGGCCGCTGCGCAGCAGCGCCCGTCACCCGTCACCTTCGACTCGAACACCGGGAAACGCCGCACACTCATCCGGTTTCATGATTTCCCCCGCCTGCGGTAGCATCCCGAAGTACTCGGGCTCCCACCCGCCCTGCCTGATCCTTGGAGACTACACGATGAACGACGTCGCGCCGCCGAGCGCTGCCACCGAGCATACCGATGCCACCCGCCGTCTTGCGAGCCACGTGGCCAAGACCTCCTACGACGACTTGAGCGAGCGTGCCGTGCATGCCTTCAAGCGTGCTCTGATGGACTACCTCTCGACCTCCATCACCGGTTCGCAGGAGCCGGTCGCGCATCAGATGCTGGACTATCTTTCGAGCGTCGACGATTCGCGCACCGCTGCAATCGTCGGCCACTCGCAGCGGCTCTCGGTGCTCAACGCAGCCCTGCTCAACGGGACGAGCACCCATGCGCTCGATTTCGACGATGGTCATACCAACGCATCGGCGCATCCTGCCGGCCCGAACTTCCCCGCGGTCCTCGCGGTCGCCGAGCAGAAGGGCATGGACGCCAAGAGCGTGATCCTCGCGACGGTGATGGGCTACGATGTAATGCTGCGCGTCTCGTCGGCGATCCATCCGACATCCGCGCTGCGCGGCTGGCACAACACGCCGATCACGGGCGTGCTGGGCGCGGCTGCCGGCGTCTCCAAGCTGATCGGCAACGACGAGACGCAAACCCTGTATGCCATCGGCTTGGCCGGGAGTTTCGCGGGCGGGTTGTTCGAGTTTCTCGGCGAGGGTGCGGACATCAAGCGCATCCATCCGGGCAAGGCCGCGCGCGACGGTGTGCTCTGCGCCGAACTCGGCAAGCGGCAGATCACGGGCCCCATGCATGTCCTCGAAGGCAAACATGGCTTCTTCAAGGCGTTCGTCGAGAACAAGGTGAACTGGGAGCGACTGATGCTCGATCTGGGTACGCGTTACGAGATCGAGGATGCATACTTCAAACCGTATCCCTGCTGCCGTCACCTGCATCCCATCATGGATGGGATCGTGACGCTGAAGCAGAAGTACCAGATCAATCCGTCGCAGGTCGACCGTATCGAGGCCGGCAGCTATGCCGTCGGCGCACGCCACAACCACACGAGTTGGGAGGCGCTGCTCGACGCCCAGATGAGCATGCCCTGTGCGGCTGCGCTTGCGCTGTGCGAAGACAACGTGACGTCGCCCTCGTTCAAGCCGGGCCGCATCGATCGGCCCGATGTGCAGGCGATGATCAAGAAGGTGAATGTCTACACGGACGAGGAAACGGATCGCGTCTATCCGAAGCGACGCGGTGGTGTCGTGACGCTCGTGATGAAGGATGGCGCCCGTCTCACCGAGCGCGTGCTCGATCCGAAGGGCGAGGGCGAGAACCTCATGTCCGATGCAGACCTCGAACTGAAGTTCCGATCCAACTGCGAGCCCATCATCGGCAAGGACAAGGCGCAGCGGCTCGTCGAAGCCGTGTGGGGTTTCGATCGGCTGGATAATCTGGCGGTGTTTTATCGCTGGTGAGCGTCGTATTGCGGCGCTCATCGCGGTGAACGGTGAACGGTGAACAGTGAAAGGTGAGGACGAGGCCGTCGGCAGACGGCCTCGTCCCGTTCGACGATGGCCAAGATTCCTTCCCGCAGGTTCGAAGCTGGCGTGCGATGTCCGCTCGACGGTGTGCGCATTCTCGATCTCTCCCGCGTGGTGGCGGGCAACATGGTGAGCCTCGCGCTTGCCGACTTCGGCGCCGAGGTGATCAAGATCGAAGGGCCGGAAGGCGATGCCCTGCGGGATTGGCTGGTTGCCGGCGTGCCGGCGAACTGGAAGGTCTATGCCCGCAACAAGAAGAGCGTCGGGCTCAATCTGCGCAAGCCGCGCGCCAGGGAAATCCTGCTCGACCTCGTCGAGACCTCGCAGGTCTTCATCGAGAACTTTCGTCCCGGCACGCTCGAGAAGATGGGGCTCGGCCCCGAGGTGCTGCTCGAGCGCAATCCCAGGCTTGTCGTCTTGCGTGTGTCCGGGTGGGGGCAGGATGGGCCTTTCAAACACAAGCCCGGCTTCGGCACGCTGATCGAAGGCATGTCCGGCTTTGCGTCGATGAACGGGTTTCCGGATCGCGAGCCCGTGCTGCCGCCGACCCAGATGGCGGACATGTACGCCGGCTACATCGGTTCGATGGCGGTCATGGTGGCGCTGCGCGAAGTCGAGGTGAATGGCGGCCTGGGGCAGGTGATCGATCTGCCGCTGTTCGACCCCATGTTCATGGCGATCGGCCCGCAGGCCGCGTCCTATCAGCTGAGCGGGAAGGTGCGTCAGCGTTTCGGCAGCCGTTCGACCACGGCCGCGCCGCGCAACGCCTATCGCACTCGCGACGACAAGTGGGTGTCGATGTCCGCATCGACGCAGAAGATGACCGAGCGGCTGCTCGCGGCGATCGGACGCCCGGAACTGATCGACGATCCGAAGTTTCGGACCAATGCGGATCGATTGCGCCATGGCGACGAGATCGACAGGATCGTGGCCGACTTCATCGCGAAGATGGATCTCGCCGAAGCGCTGGCGTTTTTCGACAAGGCTGAAGTGACGGTCGGCCCCATCTACGATATCTCTCAGCTGATGGAAGACGACTACATCGCGCAGCGCGAGATTCTCGCGAACTATCCCGACGAGCAGATGGGCGAGATCGCGATGCACTGTGTGGTGCCGCGCCTCAAGCGAACACCCGGGGCGATACGCAAAGCCGCCCCGACGCTGGTAGGCGAAGACAACGCCGAAGTACTCGGCGGGTTGGGCATCGATGGCGCGGAGATCGAGCGGCTTGCGGCCGACGATGCGATCTATCGCGGCCCGGTCCGAAAACGTGCGGGTATCGAGGAATGACGGCGACGTGAGATCCTTTGCGCCTGCGGATCGGCACATGCCGATTTCGTTGAACACGGTCCATGGAGATTGATGCTTGAAGCCGAACCTGCCTGTCTGGCGCACGCTGCTGTACGTGCCCGTCAACGTCGATAAGTTCGTCGACAAAGCCCATACCCGCGGTGCCGACGTAATCCAGCTCGATCTTGAAGACGCGGTCCCGCACGCGGAGAAGGCGCATGCTCGCACGTTGGTGCAGAAGAGCGCGGCGCGCGTGCGTCGAGGCGGCGCGGACGTGCTCGTGCGCATCAACCGGCCGATCGCGATGGCGGTGCGGGACATCGAAGAAGCTGTTTGCCCGGATGTCGATGCGATTGCGATCACCAAGTGCGACAGCGCCTCGCATGTGCGTATGCTCGATGAACTCGTCACCGAACTCGAAGAAAAGCGCGGCATGACGGTCGGGCACACCCGGTTCAATGCGATGGTGGAAACCCCGGCCGCCTTCTTTCGCATGCAGGAGATTTTCAGCGCGAGCAGTCGCATCGTTGCGGGCACCGTCGGCGGCGAGGATCTTGCGCTCGAGTGCAACTTCCAGCCGACCGGCGAGGCGCTGCTTTATCCCAAGCAGCACATGATCATCGCGGCATCCGCGGCCGGGGTGATGCCGCTCGGCTTCGTCGATAGCATTGCGGGGTTCGGCGACTGGGAGAAATTCCGGGCGATGGTCCGCCGCTCGCGCGACTTCGGCTTCATGGGCGCAGGGTGTATCCATCCTGGTCAGGTCGCCATCGTCAACGAGGAATACAAGCCTCGCGACGAGGAGGTGGCCTATGCACGCAAGCTCATCGATGCCGACGAAGAAGCAAAGCGCCAGGGGCGCGGTTCGTTCGCAGTCGATGGCAAGATGGTCGACATTCCGATCATCGAGCGGGCGCGGCGGCTGATCGCGCGTCACGAGGCCATCGTCTCGCGCGAAGCGCGAACGCGCGCTGCCCGATCGTGAGGACTGTGCTTGGCACAGTGCTTACTCTGGGCAAGGGGAAGCGGGAAGGGCCGGAACCTGTCGAGCCGTCGATTCGTGTCGGTGCCGTGAACGATCGGCGTCCTTGAACCATCACGCGTTCCGCTACCAACGCTGTTTCCGGCTTTTCCCCTTTCCCGCTTCGCCTTTCCCTTCCTAGCGCTTCTTCTTCAGGTACTCGACGTTCACGCAGTTCACCAGCGTGCCATCGCGCAGGTAGTTGTACGCCGTCTGCACGGCCTTCGTGCGTTGATCTACATAGGCGTCGGGGCTGTAGAACGCCGCATGCGGATTGAGCAGCACGCGGCCGCGTATCCACGGCTCGTTCGCGCGCCATGCAGCGACGAGGGGGTCGTCCGCCTGCCCGGGCTCTTTCGGCAGGACGTCCAGCCCGACTGCAAGGAGACGGTTCGATTTCAACCCGGCTAGCAGTGCCGCGGTATCGCAGACGGGGCCGCGCGACGTGTTGATGAGAAAAGCGCCCGGCTTGATCATCTTCACGGTTTCGGCATTGATCATCGTTCGCGTCTTGTCGCTGAGCGGTGTATGCATGTCGATCACATCGGCCTGGCCGAGCAGTTCTTCGAGCGAGCGGGCACGCTCGAATCCGAGACCGAGCTCGGTGCCGCCCGGCAGCAGCGGATCGTAGAACACGACGCGCATGCCGAATGCGCGGGCGCGCAACGCTGCCGCAGTACCGATGCGTCCCAGGCCGATCACGCCGAACGTCGCCCCACGCAGGCGCTTGGCGGTGACGTTGCGCTCGTGGGTCCAGTTGCCGGCCATATCCTCGCGCAGCGCGTTGTCCAGTGTCGCCGTACCGCGAGCAAACGCGAGCATCATGGCGATGGCGCTGTCGGCGACCTCGGTCGTTCCGTAGTCGGGTATGTTGCAGGCCGGGATCCCCGCTGCTCCCAAGCCTTGCAGATCAAGCACGTCGAAGCCCACTCCATTGCGCACGATGATGCGGCAACGCTTCAAGTGCGGGATCACGGTACCGTCGATCGGCAGCCGGGAGACGACAATCGCATCGGCCGATTCCCAGATGGCAAGATCGATGGCCTCGAAGCTCTTCTGTCGCGCATGGATCAAGGTGACGTCGTTGCCCACGGCTTGGGATTCGATCTCCAGTTTCTCGGGCTTGGCGTCGGGGTAAAGAATGGTGAACGGCATGGGGGTCTCCTCCGGTAGGCGTCGCATCAGATCGACGGAGGCTAAGCCACCGGCCCTGCCCTGTCCACAACCCAAGGCACGCGCGTTGCGGTGGCGAGGGACCATCCGGACATCGAGGACCCCATGCGCACAGAAGGCGACCTGCATGTTGACGAAGCGAATCGTGATCCAGTGACCGGCGCGCCGGGCGCGCATCCGGTCGGCGTCGGTCTGGGGACCGCGATCGGCGGAGCAGCCGCGGGCGCGGCACTCGGCACGGTGGCCGGACCCGTCGGTGCAGTAGCCGGTGCCGTCGTCGGCGGCGTGCTCGGGGGGCTCGGCGGCAAGGCCTTCGCCGAAAAGCTCGATCCCACGCTGCGATCCGAAGACGACTACTGGCGCGACCACTATCGGTTCGAAACGTATGTCGATCGGGAGCAGAACTACGAAGCGTATCGTTTTGCCTATCGCCTGGGCTACGAGACGCGCGTCAAGTATCCGCATCTCGACGAGGACGCTGCCATGGCGGCGCTGCATTCCGTCTACGAGCGCGAGGCGGACGCGAAAGCGCTGCCCTGGGCGAAGGCGCGCTATGCGACGCGCGCGGCATGGCATCGAGCCGATACGCTCTTGCTACGCGATCCGGATTTGCGAGGTGTGACGACTTCGTAGGCGCGCTCTGACCCGATTCGCATCGTTTCGGACATAATTGCGCGGCCCGGGGAGGGCCTGGCGGAGGCGACGATGCGGTGGCGACGTGCGACACGATGGCTGTGGTTTTTCACGTGGCTTGCCCTTGCAAGTGCGCACGCTGCCCACGAGCCGAGCGAGGTCGCTTTTGCCAGCCTCGACGGCAAGACTGCCCTCAAAGGCTACCTGTTCCAGCCCGCGACCCCCGGCCCCTGGCCGGCGGTCGTGATGATGCATGGGCGCGCCGGGCCCTATTCCGCGGCCGCCAAGGGTGTCTACCACGCGAATACGCTATCCCTGCGGCACAAGCAATGGGGACGCTTCTGGGCCGAGCGCGGCTATCTCGCACTGCACGTCGACAGCTTCGGTCCACGGGGCTACCCGCAGGGATTTCCCATCGGCAGCTATTCGCGGCGTCCGGCGGAAGTCGACGAGCAGCGGGTGCGCCCGCTCGATGCCTACGGCGCGCTTGCCTGGCTGCGAACGCGCGACGACGTGATCAGGCAGCGCATCGGGCTGCAAGGCTGGTCAAACGGTGGGATGGCCGCGTTGGCGATCCTGGACCGCGACGCGCCGGGTATTGCGTCGCCCGATCCCGACCGGGGCTTTCGCGCGGCACTCATCTTCTATCCAGGCTGCCGGGTTCAGCTCGCCAAGGACTACCATCCCTACGCGCCGGCCCTCATGTTCATCGCGTCGAACGACGAGGAAGTGGCCCCCTTGCCCTGCAGCCAGATGACTGAACGGGTCAAGGCGCGCGGCGTGAACGATTTCGAGATGGTCTGGTACGACGGGGCGACCCACGCGTTCGACGACCCCGGAAAGCGGCGTCAGTCCGTGCCAGCCAACCGGGAAGCCCGCAGCGACTCGATGATGCGCGCCGAGCAATTCTTCGAGACCCGTCTCAAATCTGCGGCGCCGTGATACCTGCGTCGGCAGTCCGTGCGGGGGTCGGGCTGCGATGCGCCGTCAGTCCGGATCGGAAATCCGTGCATGGAGATCCATCCCGTTCAGCCATTGCTCGTGGTGGCTTTCGTCGCGCACGTTCCACGGGTCTGCCGAGAACGCGTCGGCGGAAGTATGCGTCAACAGCCAACGATAGAACCGCGCGACGGTAGTCGGCGCAATGAGCTGGCCTGCATCGCGCAAACGCCGGTAGTCTGCAGCATCCGGATACAGCGCGGGATCGGCGGCGATCTGAGCGGCGATCATCGGCGTATCGACCGGGCTCGGCACCGCCGAGCCGACAGCGATGCCGTGCGGTGCAAGTTCGATCTTCAGGCACTGCTGCAGCATGTGACTCGCTGCCTGGGAGACGCAATACGCCGTGGCCGACTGCCTGGGCCGTGTGGCCGAGTTCGAACCGACGAAGAGCACTCTCGACCCGGGCTGCAGCCAGGGGAGAAGGTCGAGCGTGAGAAACAGGCGCGCGTCGACATTGGTGTCGAGGACGCGCCGCCAGGTAGCGGAGGTTATGCCCGCAAGGGGTTCGATGGCGTGAATGCCCGCCGTATGAACGAGGAAGCGCACACGCGTTGCCGAACGCAGGGCGCTGCAGATGCGACTGCGGCCGCTTGCCGTCGAAACATCTGCGGCAATCGGCTCGACCTTGCCAGCCGACTTCGATGCGGTCATGAGTAGGGGATCCAAACGCCGACCTACGGCGATCACGCGCAAGGGCAACTCGGCCAACGACAGGGCAACGGCTCGACCGAGTCCGGAGCCCGCGCCGGTAACGATCGCGATGTCGTAGCGGCTCATGTTCTTGGCCGCCCCGCGCCGCCCGTCGAATCTCCGAACGGCGCCGTATCCGTCGCGAGTCTGACGAACGAATCGACAAGCGAACGGTTGCGGCGGGCAGCGAGGCAGACGACATAGGCTTCGATGACGATCGTCGCGTCCGTGAGCTTGAGCAGGCGAATGTTCTCGTGTGGGGCGAACTCCGTTTCGCTGATCGCGCCGAGCCCGATGCCGCGCGCCACGGCCTCGCGCACCGCTTCGCGGACGTTGATCTCCATGATGGGGCGTATGCGCACACCCGCCTGGACGAGCGTGGATTCGAATGCACGTCGAGTGGCCGAGCCCGCGTCGCGCAGGATGAAGCTTTCGCCTTCCAGATCGGCAAGTCGCAGGGATCTGCGCTTGGCCAGCCGATGGGTGTGCGGCACCATGATTCTCACCGGATGTCGATCGTAGAGCATGCAGAAGTACCGTGAGTCCGTCACGGCATCGGCAACCACACCGACATCGAAGTCGAAGCCGGTCAGTCCGGCCATGATGGCGTCGCGCGGGGCCACGCTCACCGACAGTTCGACACGCGGATAGCGATTTCGAAAAGCCTGGGTCAGCGCCATGACGTCATGGGGACCGACGGCACCAAGGCGCAGCCGGCCGCCATCGTTGCGCCCGATGCCGCGCAGGTAGCTGATCGCTTCGGCCTCGTGGCCGTAGAGGCCCTGGGTGATCGTGAAGAGCGATCGGCCCACGTCGGTCAGCTCGACCGTTCGCCCGCGCCGATAGAAGAGTTCGACCTTGAAATAGTCTTCGAGCGTCTTGATGTGCGCCGAAATCGTCGGCTGACCGACGTTGAGTGCCTTTGCCGCATGCGTGAAGCTGCTTTGCGAGGCGACCATGTGGAAGGCTTTGAGCCACTTTTCGTACATCGATTCAATCAATGGAAGATGAACAATTTTCGATTTTATCGATGATAGGTCCGGTGCTAGTGTCCTGAGTCGGAGATTCGTTGACATTTTGCCGAACGGTATCGCAACTGCCTCAGCGACTAATGTGTCGAAATCGTCGTCGGACGCGAAGGAAACCGCAGCGAGGTTGGACACCTGGCGAGGATTTCCGACAAAGTATGGCGTCGATTCTCGGCGCTTTTGTTCAGCGAATTTCTGACTCAGGACACTAGGGTTGGGCAAGTGTCGGCAACCTACGAAACGAGGAGACCACCGCGTGGCGACGAGCGACAAGCCCAAGGTCCGGGTGAACGGTACGGAGTATGGTTGGCCCCGCAAGCCGGTGGTGGTCGTGTGCATCGACGGCGGCGATCCCGCCTATTTCGATCACGGGCTCGCGCACGGATACATCCCGAATGTGGCCCGCTTCATGAAGCAGGGCTTCAGCGCGGTCGCGGACGGCACCGTGCCGAGCGTCACCTGCACCAACAACATGTCGATCATCACGGGGGCGCCGGCTTCCGTGCACGGCATTTCGGGCAACTTCTATCTCGATCCGGCCACCGGTGAAGCGGTGGTGATGACCGGCCCGGAACTGCTACGCGGGGAGACCATCTTCGCCCAGTTCGCCCGCGCCGGCGCCCGAATCGCTGCGATCACCGCGAAGGACAAACTGCGGCGCCAGCTCGGGAAAGGGCTCGATGTTTCGCGCGGGAACATCTGTTTTTCGTCCGAGCACGTCGAGCGGTGCACACGGGCCGAACACGGCATCGAAAACGCGCTCGAGTTCGTCGGCATGCCCAAGCCTGACATGTATTCCATGGAGTTGTCGCTGTTCGTGCTCGAAGCCGGTGTGCGCATTCTCGAACGCGATCGGCCCGACATCCTGTATCTCTCGCTGACCGACTGGGTGCAGCACAAGTACGCCCCTGGCGAACCGGAGGCGATCGAGTTCTATCGCAAGCTCGACGAATGCTTCGGTCGGCTCGCTGATCTCGATGCCATCGTGGCGCTCACCGCCGACCACGGGATGAACGACAAGTCCAAGCCGGACGGAACCCCCAATGTCGTCTGGCTGCAGGACATCCTGGACGCCGAGTTCGGCCAGGGCGACACCAGGGTGATCTGCCCGATCACCGATCATTTCATTGCACACCACGGCGCACTCGGGGGATTCGTGCGCGTGTACTGCCGCGGCGGACGCGCGACGCCCGAAGCGATCATGCGGCTGATCGAACCCGTACCCGGTCTGGCGGAGATCTACGACCGCCACACGGTCTGCAGGAAGTTCGACCTGCCGCTCGATCGCGAAGGCGATGTCGCCGTGATCTCGGCGCGCGACGCATGCGTAGGCGGTTCGCAGAAGGAGCATGATCTGTCCGGTCTCGAAGGGCATCGACTGCGTACCCACGGCGGGGTCACGGAAGCTCGCGTACCGTTCGTCGTGAGCGAGCCGGTATCGGATGCGCACAGACTGAAGGCGAAGAACGGGCCGCTCAACAGCTACCAGCTGTTCGAATTCGCGATCAACGGCACCCGGTAGCCGAGACCGACGCGCGGATACCGCCGTGGTCAGGGAGGAAGGATGAGCAGAACCGGCAAGGCGGTCGTCTACGATGCGCCCAATCAGCCCTTCGTCGTCAGGGAATATCCACTTCGCCCGACGCGACAGGGCGAAGTGCTCGTACGAATCAGCATGTCGACGATCTGTCGCTCCGACATCCATTCCTATCAGGGCCATCGGCCCAATCCCTGCCCGGGTGTTCTGGGTCACGAGATCATCGGCATCATCGAAGAGCTCGGGGCTGGCTTAGAGCGCGATATGCGGGGCGATACGCTTGCGGTCGGTGACCGCATCACGTGGAGCGAGTATTTCATACCGGGTGCCAACTACTACAGCGAAGTGCTCGACATTCCGCAGAAGTCGCCGGGCGTGGACAAGTACGGCCACATGGCCGTCGACACCGACCCGCACTTCCACGGCGGCTTTGCCGAGTACTGCTACATCCTGCCGCAGTCCTGGATACTCAAGCTGCCCGATGTGCTGAGCGACGAGGAGGCGACGCCGGTCAACTGTGGCGTCGCCACCATGATCTCGGTCACCGAAGCAGCCGGCATCGGCATGGGAGACACGGTCGTCGTGCAGGGACTCGGCCTGCTGGGTCTCTACGGCTGTGCGATTGCGCGCGCCCGCGGGGCGCGTATCGTGATCGGGCTCGACAACGTGGCGTCCCGCCGCGAGCTGGGCCGGCGCTTTGGCGCAGATTTGACGCTCGACCCCTCTGCGATGGAGGAGGCCGAACTGGTCAAGCGGGTGCGCGAAGCTTGCCGGCCGGATGGCGCGGACGCCGTGATCGAGGTCTGCGGGTATCCCGAAGTCATTCCGGCAGGCCTGCAGTTCTTACGCAGCGGCGGGCGCTATACGTTGGGCGGGGTGGTCAACCCGAACTCGTTCGTGCGCTTCGACGCCAACGTGCTCCTGCGCAAGCTGATCACCCTGCGGGGCGTACACAACTACCACCCGCGTCATCTCGTTCAGGCCCTCGACTTCGTCGTTGCCAACCGGGAGCGATTCCCGTTCCGTGATCTCGTCGACGGCAAGTACGGTCTGAACGAGGTCGGCCAGGCGATGCACGATGCGGCTGAACGCAAGGTGTTGCGAGCGGCAATCGTGCCCTGAGAATGACGATCGGGGAGGAGAGAATGAGCGCGGACGAACAGAGCATCGTGCCCGAACCCGAGATCGGCTACTCGCCGCGTGGCCTCTACATCGGCGGGCGCTGGGAGGCGGCAGCCGACGGCCGCACATTCGCAAGCTTCAATCCCTCGACGGGCCGAAAACTCGGTGAAGTGCCGTATGCATCGGCTGCGGATGTCGATCGCGCGGTACAGGCGGCAAAAACGGCGTTTCGCGACTGGAGTCGCGTGGGCGTCAAGGAGCGCGCGCGGTGTCTGGAACTGCTGGCGAAGCGCATCCGCGATCAGCGCAACGAACTCGGCTTGATCGATGCACTCGACGCCGGCAATGCCGTCGTCGGGATGCGCGCCGACATGGACTGGACGGCCGACAGCCTCGAGTACTTCGCGGGTCTCATCACCGAGATCAAGGGCGAAACGAGCGCGCAGGGGCCGCGACATCTCAACCTCACACTGCGCCAGCCCTATGGCGTGGTCGGCAAGATCAATCCGTTCAATCATCCGTTCCGCTTTTGCGCCGAGAAAGCTGCGGCGCCGCTTGCGGCAGGCAATTGCCTGGTGATCAAGGGCTCGGAGCAGGCGCCCTTGTCGAGCCTGAAGCTCGGCGAACTCTGCGACGGCATTTTCCCGCCCGGTGTGGTGAATATCGTCACCGGGGATGCCGTGGCGGGCGAAGCCATCGTGCGGCATCCTGACGTGCCGCGCATCGGCCTGGTCGGCTCTGTGGAGGCGGGCCGACGCGTTTCGATGGCCGCCGCCGAGCAGCTGAAGCGCGTGAGTCTCGAACTGGGCGGCAAGAATCCGATCGTCATCTTCCCCGATGCGGATCCGAAGAAGGCCGCCGCTGCGGCCATCAAGGGCATGAACATGAACCGGCAGGGCCAGTCGTGCAGCTCGACCAGCCGGGTCTTCGTGCATGCTTCCCTGCACAAGGCCGTGCTCGACGAGATCGTCCGGCTCGCCAGCGCGTTGCCGGTCGGTTTCCCCTGGATCGAAAGCAACGAGCTCGGGCCGATCGTGTCCGAGAAGCAGTTCCAGCGGGTGATGGGCTACATCGAAGCGGGCAAGCAGGAGGGCGCCGAGCTGGTGACCGGAGGTGCTAAGCCCGCGGCGCCGGCGCTCGCACGCGGCTACTTCATCCAGCCGACGGTGTTCGACGGCGTTCTCGACACCATGCGCATCGCACGCGAGGAGATCTTCGGGCCTGTCATGTCCGTCATGACGTGGACCGACGTCGACGACGTCTTCTCGCGCGCCAATGCCCTTTCGTACGGCCTGACCGCCGCCATCGTGACCAACGATCTGGCGCTGGCGATGGAGGCCGCGCACCGGCTCGACGCAGGCTACGTCTGGATCAACGGTAACGGTCGTTATCTCGGCGCGCCCTACGGTGGTTGGAAGTCGAGCGGTATCGGTGTCGAAGAGACCTTCGATGAGCTTCTGAGCTACACCCAGATCAAGAACGTTCACATGCGCTGGTAGCGTCGGCGCCGTGCAGGACGTCATCGGCTTGTAATACCCCTGTCCTATTTTCGCGCGAACCTGAAATGTTTTTCAGTGCGCTACCAGACCAGGAGACAAGCAGCATGAACATTCGAGCATGGGGTTCCGGCATCCTGCCTACCACGATCGCCGCCTTGGCTTTGCTGGGGGGGCTGCTTCAGTCCGCGGCCGCGAGCGCGCAGGTGCGCGAGCTTCGGGTCGGCGTCGCGTCGCACGTGCGCAGCCTCGACGTGCAGGAGGAAACCGGCAACAACGCCGCACAGATGCTCTATCAGATCTTCGATACGCTGATCGAGCGCGACAACTTTGCGGCACCTCTGAAGTTCGGGCCGGGTCTCGCCACGAGTTGGCGCATGGTCTCGCCGACCACGATGGAGTTGAAGCTGCGCGACGGCGTCGTCATGCACGACGGCACCACGATGGATGCCGAGGACGTCAAGTTCTCGCTCGAACGCGTGATCGATCGCAAGGATCCGCGCTACCGCAGCGCCCACGGCAGGTTCTTCTACAACCTCAAGGGGGTCGACGTGGTCGATCGGCTTACCGTGCGTATCCATACGCACCGGCCGGATCCTCTGCTCGAAACATTGCTGTCGGCACGAAACGCCGGCATCACATCGAAGGAATATGTGCAGAAGATCGGGCCCGACAAGGCGGCGCTGATGCCAGTCGGCTCGGGGCCGTACAAGGTCGACAGCCTACGCCCGAGCGAGGTGCTCGTGCTGAGTCGTCACGACAAGTTCTGGGGTCCGCGCCCGCCGTTCGATCGCATCACCTACACGCGCATTCCCGAGGTCGCGGCCCGCGTGACGGCGCTGGTCAATCGCGAGGTCGACTTCATCGTGAACGTGCCGCCCGACCAGGAAGGCGCGGTCAAGCGGGTGAAGGGCTTCAAGCTGGTCGGAGCGCCCTTGCCCGTGTTTCACATCTGGGTACTCAACATGAGTCATCCCGTCATGGCGAACCCGGAGTTTCGCAAGGCCCTCAATCTTGCCGTCGATCGCGAAGCGCTGGTGAAGGGCTTGTGGAACGGAAGAGGCCTCGCGCCCAAAGCGCACCAGTTCAAGGAGTACGGCGAGCCGCTCTTCATGCCGGACCTCAACCACTACCGCTACGATCCGAAGGCAGCGCAGGCGCTGTTGAAGAAGGTCGGCTACAAGAACGAGCAGGTCACCATCACGTTCTTTCCGGAGTACTACCTGTACGGCAACTATGCAGCGGTTGCGGTCGCAGACATGTGGAAGAAGCTCGGCATCAACGTGAAGATCCAGCAAAGCGAGCCTGCCTTCAGCAATGCCGACCATACCAAAGTCATGATTCAGCCTTGGTCGAATCCGCTCTACTATCCGGATCCGATGGGAGTCTTCGACACGCACTGGTCAGCCGAGAGCTGGGTTACGAAGAAGGGATTGTGGAAGCCCGATCTGCCGGAATGGAAGGCGACCTACGAGAAAGCGCGCTTTTCGACGGATGCAACCGAGCGTCGCGCTGCCTATCGCAAGCTGCTGGAGATGGGGCAGGAACTGAGCGGTTGGATCGTGCTCTACCAGCCGTACGAATCGTTCGCCATGAACGAGAACATCGAGTGGCGTATTCCGACAGCCCAACGGCCGTACGAGCTTACGTTCCGCGCCGATCAGATCAGCTTCAAGGCGAAGTAGCTGCGGCGAATCGAAGAGGCGGTCCCGTCTTCCATGCTGCACTTCCTGCTCTGGCGACTCGGTCGCGCGGCGCTCACGATCGCCCTCGTGCTGGTGATCTGTTTCGTCGCCGTGCGCGGGACGGGATCGCCGGTCGACATCCTGTATCCCGAGGACGGGACGCCCGAGCAGCGTGCCGAGCTCGAGAAGCAATGGGGGCTCGATAGGATTCTGCCGGAGCAGTTCGCGGTCTACGTCGGCAACCTCGCCCAAGGGGAGTTCGGCGTGAGCATCATCGAGCGCCGACCCGTGATCGACGTCTATGCAGAGAAGCTTGCGCCCACGCTGCAACTCGCCAGCTGTGCCCTCGTGATCGGTATCGCAATCGGTATCCCGCTTGGGGTATTGGCCGCACTGCGTCGAGGTCGCGCCACCGCCCGACTCGCCATGGCACTGGCATTCACAGGCTACGCCGTGCCTCATTTCATCATCGCCATCGTGCTCATTCTCGTATTCGGCTATCACCTCAACTGGCTGCCGAGTACCGGGGCAGCGACGCCCGCTCACTACATCCTGCCCGCGATCACGTTGGCGTTGCCTCTCATCGCAGCGATCGCCCGCTACATGCGCAGCACCATGCTCGACGTCATGAATCAGGACTACGTCCGGACTGCAAGGGCGAAAGGGGTTCGTGAACCGAGAATCGTCGGTCTGCACGTGATCCGCAATGCACTGTTGCCCCTGATCACGGTCCTCGGACTGGAAGTCGCGGGACTGATCAATGGGTCCCTGATCGTCGAAACGGTGTTCTCGTGGCCGGGACTCGGCAAGGTGTTGACCGGTTCGGTCTCCCGGCGCGACTTTCCGGTGCTGCAGTTCGGTGTGATCGCGTACTCGGCTGTCGTCGTGTTCATCAATCTACTGGTGGACTTCCTCTATTCCGTCGCCGACCCGCGCGTGCGCGTCGAGGCATGAGGCGCCATTCATGACGACAGCTGCGGGCCCCACGGTTTCCCAGGTACCGGCTCCCGCCCCCCTCGCACCGGAGTTCGCGCTGCGCCGTCGGCTGGCCTTTCGGCGCATGCCGATCAGCATCAAGATCTGTTCCCTGCTCGCGCTGGCTTTCGTATTCACCGCCCTCTTTGCGCCGTGGCTGACGCCTCACGACCCGGACGCAACGCAGATCCTGGCCAAGCTCAAGCCGCCGGCCTGGATGGAAGGCGGCGAGGCGGCCCACCTGTTCGGCACGGATCAGCTCGGCCGCGATCTGCTCTCGCGCTGCATCTACGGCGTGCGCGTAAGCGTGGGTCTCGCCTTGTTCGGACTCATCGTGGGTTGCCTGATCGGAACGACCCTCGGTGTCGTGAGCGGGCTGCTCGGTGGTCATGTGGATCGCGCCATCATGATGCTGGTCGACGTATTCATCAGTGTGCCGAACCTGCTCATCGTGCTGGTCGGCATCGCTGCATTCGGGACCGACATCGTCGTGCTCGTGGTGCTGATCGGCCTGGCGCGCTGGGAATCGTACGCGCGCATCGTGCGCGGACAGGTCCTGCAGGTGCGCGAAATGCCCTTCATCGAAGCGAGCCGCGCGCTCGGGGGATCGCACGCCTGGATCGCGATGCGCCATGTACTGCCGAACATCGCAGGCCCGCTGATCGTGTTGCTGACGCTCAACTTTCCATCGATCCTGCTGCTGGAATCGTCGCTGTCCTTCCTCGGCATCGGGGTGCAACCGCCGACGGCCTCGCTCGGCAGCATGGTCGGCGATGGGCGGGATCATCTGATCTTCGCGTGGTGGGTGGCTGTCGCCCCGGCCCTCGTGATCGTCGCTATCACGTTCATCGTGCAGATGCTCGGCGACTGGCTGCGCGACGTACTGGACGTGCGCGTCGATGATTGAGGCAACCGATCAGCAACCCCGGCACGTGCCCACGCGCGTGCTGGAAGTTCGCGACCTGCACGTACATCTTGCGCACGAGGAGCGCGAGCTGGAGGCGGTGGCGGGGGTCAGCTTCCATGTCGATGCCGGTGAGACCCTGGCGCTGGTCGGCGAGTCCGGTGCCGGCAAGTCCGTGACGGCGCTGTCGATCATGCGGCTCGTTCGGGCTGGCGGCCATACCGCAGCGGTGCGAACCAGCGGACAACTCCGTTTTCAGAGTGAAGCAGGCGAAACCGCCGATCTGCTCGCGCTCGACGACGAAGCCATGCGGGCCGTGCGCGGCCGCTCCATCGCCATGATCTTCCAGGAGCCGATGACTTCCCTCAATCCGGTGTTGCGGGTAGGCGAGCAGATCGCCGAAGGCATCGTCGCCCACGAGCGGATCGGCTGGCGTGCTGCGTCGGTGCGGGCCCTGGAGATGCTCGAGCTCGTGGGTATTCCCGACCCGCGCGCCCGGCAGCGCGCTTTCCCGCACGAGCTGTCCGGCGGGATGCGCCAGCGAGTGATGATTGCCATTGCGCTTGCGTGTCGTCCCCGACTTCTGATTGCCGACGAACCCACCACTGCGCTCGATGTCACGATCCAGGGCCAGGTGCTGGACCTGATACGCAGACTCCAGTCCGAACTGCGCATGGCGGTGCTCTTCATCACCCACGATCTGGGTGTCGTGGCACAGATGGCCGATCGAGTCGCGGTGATGTATGCCGGTCGCATCGTCGAGGAAGCCCCGGTCGAGGCATTCTTCGAGAGCCCGGCGCATCCCTATTCGGCCGGGCTGCTGCGGTCCATGCCCAATCCGGATCCGCGGCGGCCGGCACAGGCGCTGCAGCCGATTCGGGGCACGGTCCCGAGTCTGGATCAAGTGCCGCCCGGTTGCGCTTTCCAGCCGCGGTGCGATCGCGCCGATGGCGAGGATTGCGCGCGCAGGCGCCCGGGGCTGGAACCCTACGGCGAGCGACGTGCCGTGCGGTGCTGGCGCCCGCATCCGGTGCTCACGGGAGCGGGAAGTTGAATTCGGCCCCGCTCATCCGTGCCGAGTCGCTGACCACCGACTTTACGGTCGGCCGGTCGTTCATTAAGCGCGCGGTTCTGCGTGCGGTCGACGAGGTCAGCCTGGATATACGCGTGAACGAAGTGCTCGCGCTGGTGGGCGAGTCCGGGTCCGGGAAGACGACGTTCGGGCGCTCGCTCCTGCGGCTGGTCGAACCCACGGCGGGTGCCATCTGGTATGACGGCCGCGACATTACCCACTTGCCGCGTGACGAGATGCGTGCGCTTCGCCGGCAGATGCAGATCGTGTTCCAGGATCCGTTCGCCTCCCTGGATCCGCGCATGAGCGTCGGCGAAATCGTCGGCGAGGGCCTGCGCATCCACGGCATGGGTGCCGCATCGGTGCGGGCGCAGCGCGTGGCGAACGTGCTCGAGCAGGTGGGGCTGGGTGCAGACCACGCGCGCCGCTATCCGCACGCACTCTCGGGGGGGCAGCGGCAGCGCGTCGGCATCGCCCGGGCCCTCGCCGTGGAGCCCCGCTTCATCGTCGCCGACGAGCCCGTGTCCTCGCTCGATGTTTCCATTCAGGCCCAGATCGTTCAACTCCTCATCGAGCTGCGCCAGCGCCTCGGTCTCACGATGCTCTTCATCACGCACAACCTGGGCGTGGTTCGTATCCTGAGCGACCGGGTGGCCGTGATGTACCTGGGTCGGCTGGTGGAAATCG